>Ga0136619_10000388_pt1 | contig 16786 bp, 13 predicted proteins | sample AntDrymUQ3532106_2_FD_104807 | JGI IMG/M metagenome (GOLD analysis project Ga0136619, IMG submission 104807) | Polar desert sand microbial communities from Dry Valleys, Antarctica - metaG UQ353 (21.06) | ecosystem: Environmental > Terrestrial > Soil > Desert | place: Antarctica: Dry Valley...
CGATAGCGCAGCGTGTTGTAGTGGAAATGCAGGCAGCGGGCCGCCTCGGCTACGTTAAGATTGGCCCCCAAGAGGGCCCGCAGGGTCTCGAACAGGTCGCTCTGCTCGGACGAGCCTCCAGGGACCAATGGACCGAGCACCTCGTTGAGATAGGCACGCAGCTCCCCCGAGTCCGGAATGAGGGACAACAACCGCAAGACCCCGAGGGAGTCGAACGAGGTCACGGCACCTGGTACCTGGGTCTGCAGGCCGACCTGGACGGCGCGACGCGCTTGGGAATACGCGGCGGGTAACTCCGAGAGTGAAGTGACCGGGCGGCTGATGCCGGTACTGGTCGGCGGCGGGGCGCCGTGCCGGTCTGCGTGGACCCGTGCTCCTACCCCGGCGATCAGGTCAGCGGCCGCCGGCACCGTTGCCCGGTCGGACGCGCCGGCGCCGCCGGCCTCGGGCTGGTCGACCGGGAGCAGCGTGAGCACCTGATCGGAGACGACAACCACAGCGGCACCGGCGATGTGGCCCTCGAGCGCCAACCGCCAAGCCGCCGCAAAACGCTCCAGATCATCCCGGCGACTTCGGGGCGACTGGTTCGGAACCGGTTGCACGGTCGTCACGGTGAGCACCAGGGACGCCTGGAGTTTCCAGCCAAACCATCTGGCTTGGTCCAACACCCTTTCCACGTCATCGAGACGGCCCTCGACCAGATCCCGAAACAGGTCACTCTGGTACCGGGCCTCGACCGCGGTCACGGCCAACTTCTGGGTGATCGTCAGTGCAGCAGCGGCCGCTGCCCGTTCGAGGATCGTCAGGGTGTCCGTGGCGTGCATGCCATCTCGCCGTGCAGCGAGCAGCCACCCGTGGTCGAAGTCGCCCGCCGTGATCGGGACAACGATCGCCGTACCGCCGCCGGCGAGGTTGACCACACCGCGAGCGGGTAACTCGGTCTTCACCAGTTCGGCCATGCCTGACATCCGCTCGCCCTCGGGGCCTGCGCTGGCCAGGATGGCGCCCTCGGTCCCGATTGCAACCACAACAGCTTGGGACAACAAGGTGGCTGCCTTGGCGGTGACCTCGTCCAGACCGCCGCCGGCCAAGACCGTGGCCATGATGGTGCGGTGCACCTCGTCGGAGTGCGCAAGGGCTGCGGCCTGCTTGCTGAGGATCTCGGTCAGGACCTGGTTGAGAATGTCGTCGAAGCCGACATCCTCGGGCAGCAGGATGACCGGGAAGCCTCGCCGGTCCGCCTCGGCAAGCATGTCTGCCGGAAGTTCGTCGATGTAGCGAGCCAGCTTGATCGCGAAGGCGGCCAGACCTCGATCGTCGAGATCACCGACCAGGCCGATCAGACTCGACGGGAGCTGCCGCAGCGGATAGCCGGTGGTCAGGATGAGCTCATCGGCCTTGACCCACGGCAAGACGTCCGGGACCTCCATGACGTTCAGCCGGCGGACCATCCGGTGCAGCCCGGATGCGCCGGCAACGAGCCGGGCAGTACGCAGGCTGGACAGGCCGAGCACCTCGGCTACTGAGATCCCGGAGACCGCAGTGCTTCCTTCAAGATCACTAGGCGTTGACAGATCGCTACTGACTGCTCCACTGAGGGACTCGTCTAGCACTTTCCGCCCACCAATCATCTAGATCTTGGCAAGTTTCACCATACGCCTGACGATCATGCAACGACTAGTTTCGCGTTCAATGAGTACCGCCCTGGCATTCGATGCGGCCGAGTCACGCACCGCCTCTGCGGCCACGATGTCGGTGCAGGTTGCCGCTGCGCCGGCCCTGGCCAGCACCGGCATCGCCGACCTACTTCGCGGCCCGCTGCGGCCGGCATCGGTGATTTCGATCTTCCCCACCGCGATCTACCTGCGCGTCGAGCCGCTGCCCTCCCCCGACCACCACGGCGCCGAGGCCTCCCACCGCCGATCCTCGAGGGTCGTTGCGATCCTCACCAGTGATGCCAACCGACTGCCGCTCGGGGCGATCCTGCACCGACCGGCCACGCAGCGGCCGCTGATCAGCAGTCGCAGCCCGCTCAACGCGTCCCTCGGCGAGGGTCGAATCACCGTGGGTCCGTTGACCGTACGCGCCTCTGGATGGTGGGATCCGCGACCCAAATTGCCCTCGATTCATCCGGCGCTGTTGCCTGAAGGGATGCGAGAGCTCCGCTCCGCGGTGGGCGAGCGACTGCACAGCCCGGTACGGGACGTGCCGACAGAGCTGTGCGGTCAGTTGGGATCACTACGGGCGGCCCTGCGCCGTGACGACGTGACGGCTGCCCTGCGAGCAGGCCAGCGAATGATCGGACTCGGGCCAGGCCTGACGCCGGCTGGGGATGATCTGCTGTGCGGAGTGCTGGCCGGCCTCACCCTGCTGGGTCATCCGCAGGCCGCTCGGATCGGTGCCGGCATCCTGGCGCTCGCACCCGGCCGTACGACCGACCTGTCGCTGGCCCTGTTGCGACATGCCACGCTGGGCCAGGTGAACGATGAGCTCGGACACGTCATCAAGGCACTTGCCGGGACTGGTCGACTTCGCGGTCCCCTCGAGCGTCTGTTCGCCGTCGGGTACACCAGCGGGATCGCCCTAGGGCTGGGTCTGAGCGCTGCGGTCGATCTCACCAATCGCTCGCTCCGGGGTCGGGGGTGAGCTCGGGTCTCGACCATGTGGAGTGTCGACATGGGCAGTACTACGACTCGGTGACGCTCATGCAGGCGAGCCGCTCCGTCGCCGGGACCGACGGCGTGAACGAAGCGCTGATCGCGATGGCCACACCCCTCAACGTCGAGCTCGCACAGGGTTTGGGGTTCGCTGTTCCGCCGACGGTGCCGGCACAGCTCCTCATTGCCGTCCGCGCGGAGGACCAGGCCGGCGTCGATGCAGCGATAGCAACCCTGACGGCCGCCCTGTCCCCACGCCCGGCCACCTCGGGCATCGGCAGCGGCGCGGATCCACGACCGGCCACCACAGGAGCGGCCCTCGCCGACAACGACGCCGCCCTGGCCCTGATCAGCGTTCCGGGCCCGTACGCAGCGATCGAGGCCTTCGATGCAGTGGCCGCCGGCCGGAACGTGATGATCTTCTCCGATGGGGTCACGGTCGAGGACGAGGTCGATCTGAAGCGCGCCGGACGCGAGGCCGGAGTCCTGGTGATGGGCCCCGACTGCGGAACCGCAATCGTGAGTGGGATCGCTCTGGGCTTCGCCAATGTCGTACGCCGAGGGCCGGTCGGCATCGTCGCGGCCAGCGGTACCGGCGCCCAACAGGTCAGCTCGCTGCTGGAGACAGCCGGCGTCGGCGTCAGTCATCTGTTAGGGCTCGGGGGGCGAGACCTGTCCGCACGAGTCGGCGGACTGGGAGCCGAACTCGCCCTCACCGCTCTCGATGCCGACCCCGACACCGAGCTGATCATTCTGGTCTCGAAACCACCGGACCCCGGAGTGGCAGCACGACTTCAGCGCCTGGCGGACGGGCTGTCCACGCCGGTGCAGTTTGCAATGATCGGTCCAGGTCAGCCCGATCTCACCCAGGCGGTCGAGTCGGTGTTGCAAACCCTGGACGTGAACCCGCCCGCGTGGCCAGTGGTCGGACGGGGGCAACTTGCCGGACAACCTGCTTGCCTGCACGGCTACTTCGCCGGGGGGACGCTGGCCACCGAGACCCTCGTCCTGGCGCAGAAACTCGGTTCGATCAGCACCAATCTCGGTCCCAGCGCGACGCCTGCCGCTCAGGCGTTGTCTGGAGACGCTCATGTGATCGTCGACTTCGGCGAGGACGAACTGACCGCAGGCCGGCCACATCCGATGATCGACCCAACGCTTCGCCTGGAACAGATCGCTCGACTGAGCAGGTCAGCCGATGGCAATGTCGTCCTGCTCATCGACGTGGTGCTCGGGTACGGCGCGGAGCCCGATCCCGCTCTAGCGCTTGTCCCGGCTCTAAGGGCAGCCGCACAACGGGTGTCCGATCGCGGTAAGCAGTTCACCGTGATCGTGTCCCTGTGCGGGACCGATGCAGATCCACAGAGTTGGCGAAGGCAGGCCGTGGCCCTGGCCGATGCCGGCGCCCTGGTCTTTGCCTCGAACGCCCAAGCGGCCCGGCATGCGGTTGTCCTGGCCCGTGGTGCCACCGGGCGGACGGGTCCGAGGTGACCCCTCCGCTCGGGGCCCTACTGGCTACACCGCTTTCGGTGGTCACCGCTGGAGTGGATCTGTTCCCGGAGGCGCTGCGCGCCCAGGGAGTAACCGTGCAGCCGGTCGACTGGCGGCCACCGGCATTCGGAGATCCGCAGGACCTGGCGGCGGTGGCCGCCGACCCTCGTCGCTTTCCGGCCAACCGGGTCGCCACGGAGCGAATTCTGGCGGCCGGAGCCGAACTGGTGAACGTACGTCCGGCCGCCGATGCGCTCGAACTGGACCGCGATCTCTTCCTGCACGCCGGCCCACCGATCGAGTTCGGGAACGCATCTGGACCACTGCGGGGTGCCCTGATCGGCGCCGCACTGTTCGAAGGTCTCGCGGCCGACCCCGCCGAGGCTGTCGCGATGCTGGACTCCGGTCAGATCCGGCTGGAGCCCTGCCACCATCATCGGGCGGTTGGACCGATGGCCGGGGTCACCACAGCGTCCATGTGGGTGTCGGAACTGCGTGATCCGATCAACGGCGGCAGGGCGTACTGCTCACTGAACGAAGGCCTGGGCAAGGTCCTGCGCTATGGCGCGTACTCCGCTGAGGTCATCGACCGGCTGCACTGGATGGGAGAGGTTCTCGGGCCGGTGCTTGCCGCGGCTGTGGCCAAGTCGGGTCCGGTCGACATCAAGTCGATCCTGGCGCAGATGTTGCAGATGGGCGACGAGGGGCACAACCGCAACCGCGCCGGATCGCTGATGTTCCTGCGCGACTTGGCGCCGGGCATCGCGGGGTCGGACGCGCCGGCCGGCCAAGTGGCCGACGTGCTGGCATTCATCGGTGGAAACGAACACTTCTTCCTCAACTACGGCATGCCTGCGGCCAAGCTGGCATTGGATGCGGCGCGGGACATCCCGGGGTCGACGGTGGTCGTAGCCATGGCCCGTAACGGCACCGACTTCGGCATCCAGACCTCGGGCACCGGCGACGCCTGGTTCACCGGCCCGGCTCAGACGCCGGACGGACTCTTCCTCGGTGGGTACGGACCCGACGACGCCAACCCCGATATCGGTGACTCGGCTATCATGGAAACCCTTGGTGTCGGCGGCTTTTCGATGGCCGCGGCCCCCGCGATCGTACGCTTCGTCGGAGGCACCGTCCCGGATGCGCTGGCCACCACGCGGCGGATGTATGGCATCACGGTCACCGAGAACCCGGCCTATGCCATTCCGGTGCTGGAGTTTCGCGGGGCTCCGACGGGGATCGACGTCCTGAGTGTCGCCCGGACCGGGATCCTGCCGCAGATCAACACCGGCATGGCCGGTCGGGTCGCTGGGACCGGCCAAGTCGGCGCAGGCCTGGTCAAGCCTCCGCAGGAGTGCTTCGAGAAGGCGCTCGCGGCCCTGGCCGATCGGAGCCGACTGCACCGGTAGCACGCACGCATCCGGGCGGTCAGCCCGCGACGGTCAGCACTGTGTGGAATCGTGCAGTTCTGGAGTTCCTTCCTGCAGGTTTCTGCACATTGCTCGTGCCGGACCGCCGATCGACGTCGACGTGCCTCCGGTGGCCTTCGGTCAGATGCGGCAGGCGTGGATGTCGGTCACCAGGATCGCGCGCGCCCCGACCTTCCAGAGATCGTCCATGACCCGATTCGTTTCGGCCCGAACCACCATGGACCGCACCGCAACCCAGCCTTCCTTGCGCAGCGGTGACACCGTCGGCCCTTCCAGCCCTGGCGTGACCTCGCAGGCGGCCTCGAGGACCTCGACCGGGCAGTCGTAGTCCATCAGGACGTACTGCCGGGCAACCAGGACCCCCTGCATGCGGCGAATCAGCTGGGTCACGGCGGATCCGGCATCGGCGGCCTGGCGCGGCCGGATCAGGATGGCCTCGGACTCCAGCAGCGGCTCGCCGATTACTGACAGGCCGGCCGTACGCAACGTCGTGCCGGTCGAGACCACATCGGCGACCGCATCGGCGACACCGAGCCGGCAGGCGGTCTCCACAGCACCGTCCAGCCCAATCACGTCGGCCGCGATGCCGAGTTCGGCAAGATACTTCGACAACAGCCCCGGGTAGGCCGTAGCTACTCGTAAGCCCGCCAGTTCCTCGATCGAGGTCGGGCCGTCGGGCGGTGCGGCGAAGCGGAACGTCGAATGGCCGAAGTCGAGGGCGAGCAGTTCATCGGCCTCGGCCTGGGCATCCAGGAGCATGTCGCGCCCGGTGATCCCGACGTCGACTGTGCCCGATCCGACGTAGACTGCGACATCGCGCGGGCGCAGATAGAAGAACTCGACGTCGTTGTCCGGGTCCAGGATCACGAGTTCGGAACTGGAGCCCCGCTGGCGATAACCGGACTCCCGGAGCATGAGCGAGGCGGGTTCGGCGAGCATGCCCTTGTTGGGCACCGCAACGCGCAGCATCCAACCTCCTCAAGCCGAGTAGTCGTGCGCAAACCCGAGGTTGAGCAATGAATGGGTGCCTCGGTCAGAGATGAGCGTAAACGTCGTCCAGATCCAGTCCGCGGGCGAGGATCAGGACCTGGGTCCAGTACAGCAACTGGGAGATCTCCTGCGCAGCCCGCTCGGCTGACTCGTGTTCGGCTGCCATCCAGGCCTCGCCGGCTTCCTCGAGCACCTTCTTGCCGACCCCGTGGACCCCGGTGGCCAGCGCGGCCACGGTTCCAGACGCCGGATCGGCGGCAGCCACCTTGGCGCGCAGTTCAATGAAGAGCGCGTCGAAGGACTTCGGCGGCTGTGCGTCTGTCGCGGTCATGACGGAATCTCCTGGTTGCGCAACTGAGCTAGGGCCAGCGCGGTGTGCAGCGCCGCGGCCGTTGCCTCGGCGCCCTTGTCCTCGATACTGCCTGGAGCTCCCGACCGTTCGCGGGCCTGTTCGATGGTGTCGCAGGTGAGCACCCCGTTCCCGATCGGGGTCCGCTCGTCCAGTGCGACCCTAATCAGACCGTAGGTGACCGCGTCGCATACGTACTCAAAATGTGGTGTGCCACCCCGGATCACCACACCGAGCGCGACGACCGCATCGTGGGTACGGGCGAGTTCTTGGACGAGCACGGGCAGTTCGATGGCACCGGCGGCCCGCAGGACCGTCGCGTCCAGGACGCCGTACTCAGCGGCACATGCCAAAGCCCGCTCCACGAGAACGTCGGTGATGTCGGCGTGCCAAGTCGTCGCCACGACGGCCAGCCGCAGCCCGGAGGCATCCGGACGCACATCCGGCGGCAGATCGGGCCGGCCGGCACCGCTCACGTTCTCTCCTCCGATGGCGTCGGCAGCCCGTCGATGAGGTGCCCCATCCGGTCCCGTTTGGTCGTCAGGTAGTCGACGTTCTCCGGGTTGTGTGCCGTGGGCAGGCTGACCAGTCCGACGACGCTGAGCCCGTATCCCTCGAGGCCGGCGCGTTTGGCCGGGTTGTTGGACAGCAGCCGCATCGAGCGCACCCCGAGATCGACGAGGATCTGTGCGCCGGTGCCGTAGTCGCGGGCATCGGCTGGAAGGCCGAGGGCAAGGTTGGCATCGACGGTGTCAGCGCCGGCCTCCTGGAGTTGATAGGCCTGCAGTTTGTGCAGCAGCCCGATGCCGCGCCCCTCGTGGCCGCGCATGTAGAGGACGATGCCGCGTCCTTCGGCGGCAACCGCTTCGAGCGCGGCGTCGAGTTGTTTGCCGCAATCACAGCGCAGTGAACCGAACACGTCCCCGGTCAGGCATTCCGAGTGCACGCGCAGGAGTACCGACTCGCCGTCGCCGATCTCGCCACGGACCAGCGCGATGTGGTCGCGGTCGTCGTAGGAGGCGCGATAGCCGACGGCCTGGAACTCGCCGTACTTAGTGGGCATCCGGGCCTCGGCCACCCGCTCTACCTGCCGTTCGCTACGGCGACGATGGGCGATCACGTCGGCGATGCTGATCAGTACCAGGCCGTGCTCGACGCAGAATGCCGCCAGCTGCGAAAGTCGGGCCATCGAGCCGTCGTCGTTGACGATCTCGCAGACAACTCCCGCTGGGTGCAGGCCCGCGAGCCGGGCCAGGTCGACCGCAGCTTCAGTGTGCCCGGGGCGCCTCAGTACGCCGCCCTCGACCGCGCGCAGCGGGAACACATGGCCCGGCCGGGTCAGGTCGGCGGCCTCGGTCTTCGGGTGAGCCAGCGCCCGGATCGTGGCGGCGCGCTCGGCCGCCGAGATACCCGTGGTCGAATCGATTGCGTCCACCGAGACCGTATATGCGGTCTGCTTGCGGTCCTGGTTGGTGTGGTACATCGGCGGCAGTTCCAGCCGGGCGCAGTCCTCCCCGGTCATCGGGACACAGACGACGCCGGAGGTGTAGCGGATCATGAACGCCAACAGTTCCGGTGTGGCCAGCTCCGCGGCAAAGATCAGATCGCCCTCGTTCTCGCGGTCGTGATCGTCGACCACCACCACCGCGCGCCCGGCCGCGATCTCGGCGATGGCCTGCTCGACCGTGCCAAAGCTGATCTCTGCCTGGCTGCTCATGGCCGGAATGCCGGATCGACCAGGCGCTCTGTCTCGCCCGCGACTTTCGTCGGGGTCATGATCGCAGCGCCGGATCGACCAGGCGCTCCACATATTTGGCGATCACATCGACCTCGAGGTTGACCGCGTCTCCAGGTTGCCGAAAGCCCAGGGTGGTCCGCTCCAAGGTCGTCGGGATGAGCGAGACCTCGAACCATGCGCCTTCGCGTGCTGCGTCGGCTCCCGGGAGGTCACTCAGGCCGGACACGGTCAGCGAGATTCCGTCGACGGCGATCGAGCCCTTCTGCACGACGTAGCGGGACAGATCCGGCGACAGCCCGATCCGTACGACGTCCCACCCTTCACCCGAGGTACGGGACACGATGGTGCCCACGGCATCCACGTGGCCCTGCACAATGTGCCCACCCAGGCGGGTGTTCGCCGTCACCGAGCGCTCGAGATTGACCCGATCACCGGTCGCGAGCTTGGCCAGAGCGGACCGGTTCAGCGTCTCGGCCATCACGTCGGCGATGAAGGATCCGTCTCCGGACAACTGCGCCACGGTGAGACAGACTCCATTGACGGCCACCGAGTCACCGTGGGCGAGGTCGCCTAGCACCGTGTCGGCACGGACCCCGAGCCGCGCAGCGTCCGCCAGTTCCTCGCGCAAGACGACCACGCCGAGTTCCTCGACGATCCCGGTGAACATTTGCCTACTCCTCAGTGGCCGGCGACGGCCGGCTGCGCGGGGCGCGCAGCACCGCCGTGACCCGCACGTCCGTTCCGATCAACGTGACATCTTCCACGTCTAGACGAAGCGCCTGCCCGATGTCGGGGATTTCCAGGTCACCCACCACAGTAGGTCCAGCACCCAACAACGCCGGCGCGAGATATCCCACAACCCGGTCGACGCAGTCGGCGCGCAGGAACGCCGCGGCCAGGGTGGGTCCCCCTTCGAGCAGCACGGCCCGTGCGCCCATGTCGTACAAAGCGCTCAGGCCTGCCCGGAGGTCGCCGTCCCACACCGTCGTCGGTGCGCACGTGTCGCGCACCAGCGCATTGGCCGGGACCCGCCCCCGGCGGTCGAAGACGAACCGGGTCGGTTGTCGCAGCGCCAGTTTCCCGGCCTCGTCGCGAACCGTCAGCTGTGGGTCGTCGGTGAGCACCGTTCCGGATCCGACCAGGACTGCATCGAGTCCGGCGCGCAGCCGGTGCACGTCGGCGCGGGCTGGCTCCGAGGTGATCCAGCGACTGCTCCCGTCGGCGGCCGCCACGCGTCCATCGAGGGTGCAGGCGTACTTCCACGTCACATGCGGGCGGCCGAACTCGGTGGCAGCCAGCCATCGCCCGACCGCCGACCGGCGAATCTCGTCGGGCAGTTGGTCCTCGACGACGTCGATCCCTCTGGAGCGCAGCGCGGCTGCCCCACCCGCAGCGATCGGATTGGGATCGGCGACGCCGAAGACGACCCGGGTGATCCCCGCCGCCGCAATGACGTCGGTACACGGGCCGGTCCGTCCGTGATGAGCGCAGGGTTCCAGGCTCGAGACCAGGGTGCCGCCCACGGCTGAGGTCCCGGACTGGATCAATGCCACGACTTCGGCGTGCGGGCCGCCGGGTGGCTGGGTGGCACCTCCGCCGACAACGCGACCAGATGCATCCAGGACTACCGCACCGACCGGCGGATTCGGGCTAGTCAACCCGGCGGCGGCATCACCGATGGACAAGCACTGGCGCAAGGCTTCCAATTCGGCGTCGTCTGCCTCCGCCCTGCCCGGGTTGGCTGGGTGGCTCACCCGCCGGCCGGACCGGGCCGCTCGCGAGCCCGCGTTGCCTGTGCTCGCAACGACTCGACGGCCGCAGCGGGATCTGCGGCGCCGTACACGGCCGAGCCCGCCACGAAGACGTCCGCACCAGCCTCCGCGGCCTGCTCGATGGTATCGGCGCTGACTCCACCGTCGACCTCGATGAACAGTTTCAGGTGGCCGGACTGCACCAGCTCCCGCGCGCGACGCACCTTGGGCAGCACCTCGGAGATGAAGCTCTGCCCGCCGAAGCCCGGTTCGACGGTCATCACCAGCAAGGTGTCGTACTCACCGAGGATGTCCAGGTACGGGTCCAGTGGCGTGCCAGGCTTGAGGGCCAGTCCGGCCAACGCACCTGCCGAGTGCAACGAGCGAGCCACCTGCACCGGGTCGTTTGCGGCCTCCACATGGATCGTCACGTTGCGGGCACCCGCTTCGGCGTACGGCGGTGCCCATCGGTCGGGATCCTCGATCATCAGATGGCAGTCGAGCGGGATCTCGGTGGCCGCCCGCAAGCTCTGGACCACTGGCAGCCCGAGGGTCAGGTTGGGAACGAAGTGAGCGTCCATCACATCGACGTGCAACCAGTCCGCGTTGGACACCGCCGCGGCCTCCTCGGCCAGCCGGGCGAAGTCGGCGGACAGGATGCTTGGCGCGATCATCATCTGGATGCGGTCCACGAAGCCGGAGTCTAGGTGAGCGCGTTCGGCCAGCCGGGTAGATGCGGGGTGGCAGGTCCGCTCGCCTGCGCCCCGCCGCGAGCGGCCAACTGCACCTTCCCCGGACTCGGAAGGGTGCAGTTGGCGCACCGCGGCAACGGATGGCACGGTCAGAGTCGGGTCAACGCGCGCACCCCGGCCGGGAATTGCAAGGTGTGCCCGAACCGCCGCTCAGCCGCCCAGCTCGCCCCGGACGATGTCCCGCCCGGCCACTAGGGCCTTGAGCTTGGACTGGCCGAACATCCTCGGAAGGTTGATCAGACCGCAATCGGTGGACAGGCCGAGCCGCTCGGCCGGGACAACCTTGAGCACCTCGCGGATGCGTTCGGCCACCTCTTCGGCGCTCTCGGTGATCGTCGACTTGACGTCGATCACGCCGGCCACGAAGTCCTTGTCCCAGTTGTTGTCCTTCAGCGGCGTCAGGTCGTCCACTCCGGTGCGTCCCACCTCGTAGTTCAGCGCGTGGATGTTCGCATCGAGGACGTGCGGGAAGATCGCGTGGGCTCGCTCGGGGGCCGGAGCGTTCTTGGCCCGGCTGGCGAAGTCGTAGGCACCGAACTCGGTGCTCGTCTCGTCCGGGAAGTAAGCCGGCGTACCCGAGTAGTTGCCCCAGCAGGTGTGCACCCAGAACTGGCAGTCCACGCCTTCGACGGAGGCATTGAGTGCCTCGATCTCCCAGTCACCCATGCCGTAGGGCCAGACGAACTCGTCCAGTTGGATGATCTCGCAACCGTTGTCGGCCAGCTCTTTGAAGTCCTCGTTGAATGCCTTGGCCAGCGCCATGGCGAGCTCTTTGGTGTCCTTGTAGTGCAGGTTCTGGGTGGCCGCGGCGATGACGCCGAGGCCGGTGTAGGAGATTTTCACCGGCTTCTTGGTCGCCTTGCGGACAGCGCGCAGGTGCGCGAGGTGGAAGGGGTGTTCGCGGTTGATCTCACCGACGCAGGTCGGCGAGTACAGCGTCGAGTAGATCGGCAGGCCTACCGGGGGCCCCGACAGCCGCCAGCCCGACATCCGCTCGGAGTAGTAGTAGAGGATCGTGCCGTACGGCGAATCCCCGCCGTAGACCTTGCCGTCGGCAATCACGTCGAAGCCGGCAGCCTCCTGGTCATGCACGATCGCGCCGACCGCGTCCTCGAAGGCCTCGCGGCTGATCGCGTCGAAGATGAACTCACCCTTGGGGACGGTCGCGAACGCTTGGCCGTCATACCAGCGGGGGTTCGGATAGTTGCCCACCATGGTCGTGGGCAGCAGGATCTCTTCATTGCCGATACGCATGTGCGTCTCCTTGACTACTTCGATGGAAGGCCACGCTAGAACTGCAGTGATCGCGGTCACTTCCTCTCGCTAGGACAGTTCTGCCGCCCGAAGTGCTCACCAGCGGGCTAAGCCCAGCTCGATCAGACGGGCCGCGACCCCTGGTCCACCTGGTGAGGGCGATTCTTGACACCAGTGTCGTCTTGGCCAGCGACGTGGGTGAGCTCCCGGGCGCGCTAGCGATCAGTTCGGCGCCCGAGATCTGCCCGGTCTCGAAAATCTCGTGGAGATCGTCGAGATCCCTCGGTCCTAGCGGTCACACCGTGACGATTCGCCAGTCCACCGGCACGGCACCGGCAGAGCTGGCCAGGACCGGATTGAGGTCGATCTCGCTGACCTCGGGCACACCGACGAGCAGATCGCCCACCGCTACCGCGAGATCGCAGAGCGCAACCAGGTGTACCGGTTCTGCCCCACGACTCCCGTCCAACAGCGCGCTGCCCCGCAGCGAGCGCAGCATCCACTCGACGTGCTCGGCGTCCACCGGAGCAACGGCGAAGCACACATCACCGAGCACCTCTACCGCCGTCCCGCCGAGCCCGACCATGACGACCGGGCCGAATCCGGGATCGCGCACCCCCCCGATCACGAATTCCACACCACTGCCCTGCGCCTGGACCAGGACGCGACAACCGGCGCGCAGATCAAGCAGGTCAGAAGCGGCCTTCCGTACGGCCGTGTCGTCGGCGAGCCCTAGCCGGACTCCCCCGACATCGCTCTTGTGTGACAGCTCCGGATGCACGGCCTTGAGCACGGCGGGATAGCCGAACCGAGCGGCCGCATCGGCGGCTTGGTCCGTGTTGTCACACACGACTGATGCGGCAACCTTGATCCCGGCGGCGGCCAGGAAGTCACTGGCCTGGCCGGGGTCGGTCAGGTCAGTGGTCGCCGGCAAGGCAGGAGGGGGCCGGAGTTCGCGGTGCGATGAGTGACGGCCGATAGCGCTCGCGCATCGCAGTGCGGTGCCGGCAGCCGCGGCAGTGCGCTCTGGCCAGGGCAGGCACGGGATGCCGGCCTGCTGCAGCGCATCGGCCTGAGGCTGGCGAGCGCGCTCGGTCACCCAGCAGCCGTAGACGGGGATTGTGTTCCCGTCGGCGCGCAACGCCGTCACGACCGATGCCAGCCCCTGGATCACCTCAGGTGAACCCGCACGGGCTAGCAGGATCGGGATCACGATGTCGACCTCGCCGGACCGGGCCAGGATGTCGATGAGCGCTGGGTACAAGGCGGCATACCGCGACCAGATCGGCGTCATGTCGACCGGGTTGCGTGCGCTCCCGTACGACGGGATCAGTCGGTTCAACTCGGCCTGCAGTCCCGGACTCAATTCCGGCACCTCGAGCTGCTCGGCGTCGAGCAGGTCGGACAGCTCTACGCCGAGCCCACCGGAGTTGGTGACGATGCCGACTCGGTTTCCGGTCGGCATTGGCTGTGCGGCCAGGAACTTCGCGGCGTCGAGCATGGCCAGGCCAGAAGATGCTCGTACCACCCCCGCCTGAGTCATGGCGGCATCGCGGATCGCCGTGTCCGAGGCCAGCGCCGCCGTATGCGAGACGGCGGCGCGTTTCCCTGCGGCGCTGCGCCCGGTCAAGGCTGCGATCACCGGCTTGACCGCGGTCGTCGCTCGGGCCTGGGTGAAGAAGCCCCGCGGGTCACTGATCGACTCCAGGAGAAGGCAAATCACCAGGGTTGCCGGATCCTCGCGCAGATAGGCGAGGGTCTCGGCATCAGTGATGTCCGCCTTGTTGCCGGCGGCATACACCTTGGCGAAGGGCATTGCCTCGTCCCGGCCCAGGGCATGAACGGCCATGCCGTACGAGCCCGACTGAGTCACCAGGCTGATCCCGCCGCGCTCGTCGCCGGTGGGCGAACCAGGTGCGATGGAGGCATTCAGTGGCAGGTCACAGTTCTGCACGCCGAAGCAGTTCGGCCCGACCAGGCGGACACCTCCCGAGCGCGCCGCTGACACGACCCGCTCCTGGAGTCGTGCGCCCTCGTCTCCGATCTCGGCGAAGCCTGCACTCAGGACGACCGCGGCTGGTATTCCCTTGACCGCCGCGGCCTGGATCGCAGCCAGCACGCTGTCCGCCGGCAGCCCCACGACCGCGAGGTCGATCTCACCGGGGACATCGGCGAGATCTGCATACGCGCGGACGCCGTCGACGCTGGCCGAGCGGCTTACCGGGACGACCTCTCCGGGGAAGCTCCGCAGGTTGTCCCACAGCAGACGCCCCATCGTCTCAGGCCGGTCGGAGGCTCCGATCAGCGCGATCCGGCGGGGATGGAAGACGGCGTCGAGCCCGACAGTCAACTTTCACCCCAGCCACGTGGGTGGCTGGGCTCCGCCCGGCCGCTCAACTCTCACCCCAGCCACGCCGGTGGTTTGGCTCCGCCCGGCCGCTCAACTCTCGCCCCAGCCACGCCGGTGGCTGGGCTCCGCCCGGCCACTCAACAGGCGCACCCGATGGCTGGATCGTGGTCGAACACCCGCTCCAGCTCGCCTGCTGCGAACTCCGAGCGCCGCACGCCCAGGGAGTCGATTCCCCGCACGGCAGCAAGCTCGGCGGCCGACGGCGGACCCACCGTGCGCAGGTCGCCGGCGACTCGAAGCTCGAATCCGGTTGCCGCATCGATCTCCTCGACGCTGACATCGGGAAATCGGTGTGTCAGCCGGGCGTGGCCGTCCGGGAAGTCGAAGACTCCGAGCTCGGTCACCAGGCTCTGCGGGCCGCCGCCGGTGAATCCGAGATCGGCTCGTCCGCCCGCAGGTGTGCGGTGCCCCATGTCGGTGATGAAATCGCAGGCCCGGACCAGAGCGCGACCCGAGCGGTGGTGGCTGTTCCACAGCGACAGGTGCGGGATCGTTGCGGCCAGATTGCAGCCGCCCCCGCCACCGCCCAGCTTCACCTTGAAACCTTCTTCTGTGGCACCCATGCCGGTGACGTTCGTATTGCCGTACCCGTCGATCTGACCGCCGGAGAGGAACATCCGGTCGACGTCCCCGCGGGTCGCTGCGTCGAAGAACTCCTCGAACCGCATGCTGTAGGCGGCCCCCTGCTTGAGGCTGGCGTCGTTACCGGTCGGCGGGATGAACGGCGGGTCGGGGTTCACCGCGTACATCGCACCCTCGATCAGGATGATGTCGCGGGCATGTGTCCGCCGGGCGACGTGCATGGCGACTTGAGCGCAGGGGCTGCCGAAGCCGTGGAACACGGTCTCGGCCGGCCGGATGGTGCGGGCGAGCAGGACCACGAACCACTCGTCAACGCTGAACTGCCTACCCATTTGATCGCTCGTGCGCTGCGCGCACCGGTCGGTCCGCTCCTGTCATCGGAGCCTCGGCCGCTGCGCGCCCCGGTCGGTCCGCTCCTCCCTCGCTGGCGCTCGGTCGATGCTCCCTCCCTCTCGACAATGCTCGTTCCTCGCTGCGATGCTCCCTCCCTCTCGTCTCACTGGAACAGGGCCTTCCAGCTCGCGGTGGATTCCGACCACTGGGTGATCCGGTCCAGCCGATCGCTGCCGATCAGGTCCTGGTACTCCTGCTCACTCGCGACGCCGTACACATAGGTCTTGAGATAGCCGGCGAGGTCCTCGCCGCCGGACTGGGCGGCGCGCATGTAGGCAGCAAGATGTTCGCGGTCATAGGCGTAGCGCGGGTAGCAGGACGTCGGGTGGGCACCGAAAGGAGCCTCGACGACGGCGGCCACCAAGTGGGCCGGGATTGTGACACCGGAGGCGGCCACATCTTCGGTCGAGACCAGTCGGTCGACGGTGGCAACGACCCGGCCGGAGGCGGCGGCGAATCGCTCGTCGAGGACATAGGGCTGTTCGAGGTGCAGGTTGCCGTACCGGTCCCCCATTGGCGCGTGCAGAAGCGCCAGATCGGGTTTGAGAGCGGGCACGGCGACGAGCACCTCGCCGGTGAACGGACAGGTCACCTCCCGGTACTCCGGATGCAGCCGGGCGATGTCCGAGCCGCGTACTCCCCGTACGGGAAGGAACGGTAGGCCCATCTCAGTCGCCCGGAGCTGGGCGAGGATCGTCACGCAGCAGCTCTCAGCCACCTCGATCGCACCAGCCTGCGCCGCCCGGCGGTAGGCCGGCGCAAGGCCGAGATCCTGCTCGAAACCGACGTAGCTCTCCTCGCATCGGCGCACAGCGCCGGCGGCGACGAGCAGATCGACGTCGATGCTGTGCGCGGACCCGACCAGATGCAGATCGCGTTTGCCCTGCCGGATGAGTTCACGGACCGAGGCCATCGGTAGCCGGGCCGACAGTCCGCCGCCAAGTGCGATGATGGCGCGGTCCGGAACGTCGGCGATCGCAGCGGCGAGC
>Ga0136619_10000389_pt1 | contig 16726 bp, 16 predicted proteins | sample AntDrymUQ3532106_2_FD_104807 | JGI IMG/M metagenome (GOLD analysis project Ga0136619, IMG submission 104807) | Polar desert sand microbial communities from Dry Valleys, Antarctica - metaG UQ353 (21.06) | ecosystem: Environmental > Terrestrial > Soil > Desert | place: Antarctica: Dry Valley...
GATGGTCTTGGCTGCGCGGCAGCCGGCATCGCGCGTTCACCCACCGTTTGCTGCATGCACCCTTGAGAAGCGAACCGACGTCATCACCGATCTGCAGGGTGGGCTCATTCAATTACTTCTGGAGGCAATGCAATGACCTCAGTCGATCGCCGTTCCTTTCTCAAGGCAGGGGGTGTGACCGCCGGAGCCGCGATAGTCGGTGGCACTGCCCTGCAGGCTGTCTCGATGCGCATGGCTGAGGCCGCACCCGGCAGTGGCCGAGGCGAGAGCGCCAATGCCGGCTACGGGCCGCTGAGTCCTCGGAAATCACTGAACGACGGGCTTCAATGGTTGGCGCTTCCTCCGGGATTCGTGTACACGATCTTCTCCAAGACCGGCACCGAGATGTCCGACGGCCGGCTCGCGCCGCGTTCCCACGACGGCATGGGCGCCTTTGGCAACTCCGCGTCAGGCGTGCGGCTGATTCGTAACCAGGAGATCCGGTTCAGCAGCGAGGCGCCGTTCACCCAAGGCGTTTTCACCATCGAACCGGCTGCCAATGCCTACGACAAAACCGCCGAAGGCGGGGACACGACGCTCAGCTTCGATGCCAGAAGGTTCTTCTCGCCCAGCGGTGGACTCACCCAGGACTATGTGAGCTTGACCGGCACGGTGGTCAACTGCGCTGGCGGCCTTGCCCTCCGGCAGGCCGGCTGGCTGACCTGCGAGGAGATCGTCCAGCAGGAGCTGGGAGCAGAGCCCCCAGGATCGCTCCCGCGGACCGAGAAGAAGCACGGCTACGTCTACCTCAACCCGCTCAACGGGTCCGCACCCGGCTCACCGGCCGGGCCGCAGCCCATCGTCGCAATGGGCCGCTTCTCTCACGAGGCGGCCACAGTCGATGACCGCACGGGCATCGTCTACCAGACCGAGGACGCCGGTTCGGGGCGGGGCAGCGGCTTCTACCGCTTCCTGCCGAGAAACCCGGCTGACCTGTCCAGGGGCGGGGTGCTGCAGATCCTCGGTATCCAGAACCGGCCGTCGGTCGACCTGCGGGAGGGACAGCAGCAGGGCGTACCGCTCCCGGTCCGGTGGTTCACCATCCGGGAACCCAACCCGTCCCAGGACGCTCCCAACGCCGTCTTCGAGGAGGGCTTCTCCCGGGGTGCGGCCAAGTTCAACCGGCTCGAGGGCTGTTGGGATGGCGCCGGCAGCATCTTCTTCTCCTCGACCAGTGGCGGCGATGCGAAGAACGGCGACGTCAACGACGACGGCTTCGAGGAAGGATACGGGCAGATCTGGGAGTTCATCCCCCAAGGCCTTTCCGGCGGTCAGCTGGTGCTGCTCTTCGAGTCGCCCGACGGTGACGTGCTCGACTCCCCGGACAACGTCGTGGTCAGCCCGCGCGGCGGGCTGGTGCTCTGTGAGGACGACGCGTCGTCGGCGAACGCAGGCCAGGACGACACGAGCAAGTTCTTCGGCGAGGACAAGAACCGACTCATTGGCCTCACCCTCGAGGGCGTGCCCTTTCCCTTCGCTGAGAACATCATGAACGACAGCGAGTTCGCGGGCGCCTGCTGGAGCGACGACGGTGTCTTCCTGTTCGTCAACATCTTCGGCTACGACGAGGCCGGTAGCGGCGGGACCCTCGCCATCACCGGACCTTGGCCGCGTGGAGCGCTGTAACGGGCTCGGGCTCAGCTGAGCAGCTGGCTGACCGTGTAGATGACCATGCCGCCGGCTGGTCTCGTCGGTGTCCCAGCGCGCGACGGTGCCGCTGATCAGGTCGGCGATGTCCTCGGCGTAGGTACGGACGACATAGCCCGACGCCGTCTGGATCCAGCCCTCGGCCTTGGCGCGCAGGTCCGGATCATCGCGCAACGACGCTCCGATGTGGGCAATACTCGATTCCAGGCGTTGGCGCAGTTCGGAGTCGGGGTCCGTACCCGCCTCTACCAACCCGGACTTGATGTTGGCCCACAGCGAGCCGGACCAGGCCCGTACGGCCGGGTGGTCGAGCAGTTCCAGCTTGAGCGCGTCGACCTTGGCCGCGGTGGCCGGGTCGTTCTGCAGTGCGGAGATGTAGGCGCGCAGGCGTACGTCCAGCGCGTTGCGCAGGTCGTGCTCATCATCGACCGCGACGTTGTCGAGGAACTCGTAGCCCCGCGGTGAGCAGCGCCTGGTGATGCCCGCCGTCGACGGCGATCGTGAGGACCCGGGCCAGCGCCGGCGCGGCGGGGGTCTCGCGAAGCGTCGGTCGACCAGCTGACTGATCGCCGGCTGGATGTCCTCGTCGCGCAGGACTGTGGTGATGCCGGCCATCGCCGCTCCGACGCTGCTCCCGACCTTGCGGGCCTGCCCTGGCTGGTCCAGCCACGCCGCTGCAGGGATTCGTACGGGTTGGAGGCAGCTGACGTCGGCGGTGCACAAACTCCAGGGTGGTGGTGGCAGGGAGGCGGCGCACGGGCTCGAGACCCACCTCTGTGGACGACGGTGCGAGCTGGCCGGAATCTGTGGGTCAGTCGAAACCGGGTAGTCGCGGTCGTAACTGACCCGTTGTTCTGTCAGCGGGCCTGATCCGCGGCGGGTTCCGCACCGTCCTCTGGGTACGGGCCTGATCCGCGGCGCGACCATGGCCAGCATGCCGATCGCGCGCCGGTTGTCCAGGAACTCACGCCATGACCTACGACGAGCAGCCGCGAACAGCAGCGGGGGCAGCACCAGCGGCAGGATCAGGTCTGGGCTGATGTTCCAGTCGGGGCAGGCCGGGCACGAACGCGACCAGCAGTCCGAAGACCAGCATCAGGATCGGGTAGGGCAACTTCAGGCGCTCGGCCAGCGGACCGAGGACGATGGTGGCCGCGAAGAGCGCGAGAAGCAGGGTCAGCTGGGCCACGGGCGCCATTCTGCCCGCCGCCTCGACGCCGACAACGGCTACCTCGGGTGGGCGACCTGACCGGTTTCAGCCCCGGCGGATGGCGACTACCGAGGACCGGGCCACCTCGCCGGACCCGGGCCAGCGACTGGTCGGTTGGGCAACCGTGCCGCCCTCGCCCGGGTGCTGGACGGACACGAACATCGTGGTCTCGGTGGAATTGAAGTAGATCCCGTCAGTTCCGAGCCGAAGACGCCACCGAACAACTGCCGGGTCCGGCCCCGCTCGGGTCCGACGACCGGCAGTCCCACGACGGCATCGTTGATCGGCAACACCCGTGGGGCGCCGTCGGTGGCGATCCACAGTTGTCCGCGCGAATCCACCGCCAGGTTGTCCGGCGCCGCGATCTCGCTGACCTGTGACTTGTCGAAACCGCCGTAGTACGTGCTGGGATCGGCCGGATCTCCGCAGAGCAACAGAATCCGCCAGCCGAACGCGGTCGCCGCGGCATCCCGCCCGGCCTCGACCAGTTCCAGGACGTGCCCGGCCACGTTGACCGGCCTGGGATTGGCCGGGTCGACGTCCGGGTTGCCTTCGGTGCCGCGCCGGTCATTGTTGGTCAGCGCGATGTAGACGCTGCCGAGCACCGGGTTGGGCTCGATGTCCTCCGGCCGGTCCATAGCGGTTGCCCCGAGGGCCGTTCCGGCGTCTCGGGCCCGGATGAGCACATCGGCCTGGGATGCAAAGCCGTTCGCTTCGGTCAAGGGGCCGGTGCCATGCACGAGTGGCAGCCAGGTTCCGGTGCCGTTGTCGTTGAAGCGGGCCACGTAGAGGGTGCCGTGGTCGAGCAGGTTCTGGTTCGTACGGGCGTCGCCGGGTCGTACTCGGTCGCGGGTGACGAACTTGTAGACGAACTCGAAACGCGCGTCGTCGCCGGTGTAGACGGCCCAGTGGCCATCCAAGGTGGCGGTACCTGCGGCCGCCTCGTGCTTGAGCCGGCCCAGCGCAGTCCGCTTGCGCGGTACCGAGTTCGGGTCGTACGGGTCGAACTCCACGACCCAGCCGAACCGGTTCGACTCGTTCGGTTCCTGGGACAGGTCGAAGCGCGGATGGAACCGCTCCCACTTTCGGCCGCTCTCACCTTCGGGTACGCCGAAGCGCGCGTTCAGCGTCTTCTGCGGGCCGTCGGGCAGGGCCGCGTTGTTGGCGAAGTACTGGTCGAAGTTCTCCTCCGCGGTGAGCAGCGTGCCCCATCCGGTCACTCCGCCTCCGCAGTTGTTCAGGGTGCCGAGCACGCGCCGGCCACTGGGATCTCGCCTTGTGCGCAGCGCGGGATCGCCCGCTGCCGGTCCGGTGATCTCGATCGGGGTGACCGCGGTGACCCTCCGGTTGCCAGAGCTCTGCAGGTAGTTCCAGTGACCGGCGCGGCCTTGGACGACCCGGACCAGACTGCCGCCGTGCGCGGCGAGTTCGATGTCGACCTGCTCGCGGGTTGGGTTGGCCGGGTCATAGCCGGGAAACATCATCAGGCCGTCGGTGTACTCGTGATTGACCCAGAGCATGCCGTTGCGCCCACTGGCCGGGCCCTGCCCGATCGGGAAGTACGCCGTCCAGTCGGAGTTGAAGCCGAACCGCTTCGCCTGAAGCTGCGCGGTCTGGCCGGCCACCGTGAACGCGGGCAGTCCGGAGAACAGGTTGTCACCCCAACGGATCATCACGTCGCTGACGAACCCGTCGGCGATCGCGACATCGTCGAAGGGCACCGGTACCGGGGGATCCAGTGGCTCGAAGTCCAGTGCGAAGGCATTCGTCGGCAACGGGGCTGCGGAGGCGATCGCGGAACCGAGCGTGGGAGCGAGAACGGATCCCGCGCCGATCACCATCCCAGCCTTGAACATCGAGCGGCGCGAGATCCGCCGGGCGAGGATGGCTTCGAACGTCTCAGAGCTGATTGTGGTCACGCACCAAGACGCTAAGCAGTTCATGCGACCGGACGGTGAAGACGGCCGGTCGAGCATATGAACGCTCTTACCCTGAGGCGACCCCGCCTTGGCGGTACGGCGCCAACCAACGCTCCACATCATCGATCCACCCGGACGGGATCCTGCGTCGGGCCCGGCCGTGTTGGATCTGGTGCATCGCGTTGGGCCAGCCGAGGACCGCGACTGCGCGTAGGCCGTCGACCGGGCTGCGGTGTCGCACTGCAAGAGAGAGGTACGCAGCCGACGATCGCAGCCGCTTCCCAGAATGGGCACCCTGCTGCATCAGGTAGCGGGCTCTGGCGTAGTCCAGTTCCGGTGACGGGAGTGCCCCGTAGCGGCTGAGCACCGTGTCGAAGGAGGTGGTCATTCCGCGCACGTTGGTGGACTTGGCTCGGGGCAACCTGCGATAGGCCAACAGCGGGCGGTCCACGATGGCCAACTGCGCCCGCTGCGCCAGCCGAATCCAGAGATCCCAGTCCTCGGCGTTGCTCAGCGACTCGTCGAACCCGCCGGCCTCCCGTAACAGCGTGGAGTCAGCCACCACCCCCGATCCACCGCCGGGAATCACGTTGGTGTTAGCCAGAAGTCGCATTCCCTCCCTGTTCAGCCGCTGATGAGCCGTGACCTGCAGATCGGAATCGACGGTGATTTCGGCGGTACAAGACCAGCCCGCACCGGCTGTCTCGAGGCCGGCCAGCTGGGCCGGCAACTTGTCGGGAGCCCAGAGGTCGTCGTCGTCACAGAAGGCCATCCATCGACCACGGGCGGCTTCGACGCCGACATTTCTGGTCGCAGCCGCACCGCGACGACCGACATTGCGGAGCAGCCGAATCCGCGAGTCGCCCAGCTGAGCTGCCACCGCGCCGGCCGGCCCGGGCGGACCGTCCTCGACGAGGAGTATCTCGAGATCCACCGGCTGAACCAGGATCGCGTCGAGAGCCTGGCGGAGTTCCCGGTCTCGCTTGCAGGTGGGCACGACCACCGAGACCAGCGGCGACATTGCAGAACCGACTCCTCCAAGGCCACGCGGAGACCTCTTAATCGGGTCGATTACGGTTTCGGCTATGACCAACGCTGAACAGATCGTAGGACAACGGCCCGACGCGCCCAGCGTCACGATCGTGGTGGTGCCCAGAGAGCGCTTCAACCTCTCGCTGGTCTCACTCGACACCATCTACGCCCACACCGAGACCCCTTTCGATCTCGTCTACGTCGATGGAAACTCCCCGAAGGGCGTCCGCGCCCAACTCCAGGAGTCGGCCAAGAAGCGCGGGTTCACCCTGGTCCGGCGTAACCGCTATTTGTCCCCCAATGAGGCTCGGGCCATCGGCCTGGCCGAGGTCCGCACGCCCTACGTCGTATTCGTCGACAACGACCTACTGGTCACTCCCAAATGGCTCGACGTGCTCGTCCGGTGCGCCGACGAGACCGGCGCCTGGGCGGTGGGACCGCTTTACCTGGAGGGCGACCCGGCCGACGAGATCATCCACATGGCCGGCGGCGACCTGGAGTTCTCCGGCGAGCGGCCCCGCCGGCAGTTCAGCACTCACCACCGATTGCAGGGTGTCCCTGTTTCCGAGGCGCCGGAACCGGTACGCCGGGAACCGTGCGGTTTCGTCGAGTTCCACTGCATGCTCGTACGAACGTCCGCGTTCGAGAAGGTCAGCCTCGACCAACAGCTGCTGAGTACCCGTGAGCATCTCGACCTGTGCCTGCAGATCGCCGAGGCAGGTGGATCGGTCTGGCTCGAGCCGGCCTCGGTGGTGACCTACGTGACGCCGCCGCCGGTCGTAGGCCCCGACATCCCATACTTCCTGCTGCGCTGGAGCGAGTCCTGGAACGTCGCGAGCCTGGCGCATTTCTGTGACAAGTACGGCATCGATCCCGAGTACGCCGCTCGGATCCAGCACATGCGGGCCCGGCGGCAGGTGGCCTTCGACCCGATCCGCCGGGTCACCCGCCGGACGTTGGGCCCGCAGGGCGACAAGGCAGTTTCCAAGGTGTTGTTCAGGCTGGAGCGCGAAGTCAATCAGCGCTTCGTACGCGCGCCGAACTGACCGGAGCGGCCTAGCTGCCCGGCTCCGGCCGCCCGATCAGCAACTGCGGCGTAGAAGTCGAGAAAGGCGCTGATCTGTTCGGTGGGCCGGAACTGGGTTCCCACTCGTAGACGTCCGGCCTGCCCGAGTCGGCGAGCCAGGTCCGGGTCGGTGGCGATGGCGGTCATGGCGTCGGCGAGTGCACCCGGATCCCGCCTCGGGACGACGTAGCCGGTGGTGCCGTGCTGCACGTTGGCCGGCAAGCCATCTGCGTCGGAGGTCACAACCGGCAGCTCCATGGCCTGCGCCTCGAGTACGGCGTTCCCGAAGCCCTCCGAGGTGGCCGGATGCAGCAGGATGTCGGCGGCCGCCAGCTCGTCGCGGACATGCTGCCTCGACACGCTGCCGAGGAGTTCGACGCGATCCTGCAGCCCCAGGTCGGCGATGAGGGCCTCGACGGCGGGCAGGTGCGGGCCCGATCCGGCAATCCGGTAACGGACATCGATACCGCTTTCGGGGAGCCGCCGTACCGCCTCCAAGCCGTGCTCGAAGCCCTTCTTCCAGTGCAGTCGGGCCACGGTCAATACCCGGAACGGATCGCCGATGCTCCGGCGTCGCGGCGCCGGGGGCCGATAGGCATCGATGTCCACCGCCGGTGGGATGCGGGCAACCGGCATCTCCGGCGGACAACCACGCCGCAGTGCGCGGGTCCAGAGATCGTCGCCGAGGCAGTGGATTGCGGCCAACCGCGACCACACCGGTTCGTAGTAACTGTCGTCGTCCAGACCGAAGTAGTTGAGGTCTGCACCACGGAACGAGGCGGTCATGGGTACGTCCATCGCATCGGCGAGATGCCCGTGAGTCTTTGCCAGCCAGCCGAATTCGAAGTGCACGACGTCCGGCCGCAGTGTGAGAATGTGCATCTCGATGCCGAGTCCCGAGCTACCCCGCGCCGCCCTGGCACGTGCGGCCAGGAACTGCGTCAGGGTGCTTGGATGGGCCGCAGCGCGGACGGCGTCGGTCGCCAGCAGTGCGAAGCTCCTTGGGCTGCGGCCCGGAACGGCGTGCACCCTGGCGCGGATCTCGGGCCGGGCAGCCAGCTCCGGGTAACCCGCCCAGGCGACTAGGTCCAGGCGGCGGCAGACCACCTGGACGTCGGCCCCCCGCTCGAGCAGGCCGATCACCTTGTCGACGATGAAGGTCTGCGACACCGACGGGAAATCGTCGACGACCAGGGCGATTCTCACGACGAGTTCGCGGCGCTGGACTCCCGCTGGTACGCCCGATCGCCCAGTGCTGTGCGTACGGCGGGGTCAACGGCCAACCCAGCGATCGCACCGACGAGTGCGTCGGTATCACGTCGGGGGACGAGCGCGCCGACGGTCTGATCGACCAGCTGTCCCAGCCCGGGGACGTCGAAGGCGACGACGGGCAGTCGGGCTGCCATCGCCTCACGGACCAGCCCTGCACTCTGGCCGCGAAGCGCGGCAAGGGTGAACAGATCGGCCTCAGCCAGGGCTGCGGCGCAGCTCGCCCGCGACGTCAGGGTGACCGTATCGCCGAGGGCCATGTCGGCAATGTCGTAGCGCACCTGTTGGTCGGCGGGACCGTCAGCGGCGATCGTCAACGCAACGTCGACACCGGCGTCGAGCAGCCGCCGCACGGTCACCAGCAGGTAGTCATAGCCAGAGGTCCATTCCAGCGGTGCAGTGCAGACGAGCTTCACGAAATCCGGGACAGTCGGATGGCTTCCTCGTAGAAGCCGTTGGAGCGGCCGAGCTCGGCGGGTGTCGCGAATGCCTGGATGCCGCCATCTCCGAGGACCATCAGGCGGTCGCTGCGCCGCAGCGTGGTCATCCGATGCGCCACGATCAGCATCGTGAGGTTTCCGTGGAGCTCCTCGAACGTCTGTTGGATCAGGGTCTCCGAACGCATATCGAGGGCACTTGTCGGCTCGTCCAGAACGAGCACCGTCGGTTCACCCGCGAGTGCCCGAGCCAAACCGAGCCGTTGGCGCTGCCCGCCGGAGAGGTCCATCGCGCCGGACCCGATCATCGTGTCGTAGCCGTCGGGCAGCAGGATGATCTCGTCGTGCAGGTGCGCGGCCCGGACGGCACGTTCGACGTCGGCGTCGTCGATCCAATCGCGGTAGAACCGGACGTTGTCGGTGACGGTGGCGTGCAAGAGATGGTTGTCCTGCGGGACGAAGGCGATCTGGCGCGACCAGGAGTGCGCAGTGAACCCGGCGGCCGGCTCACCGTTGACGCAGTACTCGCCCGCGTCGGGTGGTCGCAGCCTTAACAGGAGTTGCACCAGCGTGGACTTTCCGGTGCCCGACGGTCCGAGGATGCCGATGGTCTCGCCGGCGCGGATGTCGAAGGACACGTGTTCGAGGACGGGGCGGTCGGGCTCGTAGCCGAAGGACACGTTCGAGAAGGCGAGAGACCGGACCGTGCCCAGCGAGGCCGAGCCGGTGGCGACCCGATTCTCGCGATAGAGCTGCTGCTGGCCGGATAGATCCTCGATGTAGGGCACGACCTCGTTGGCCTGCTGGATCGAGACCTGGACTCGTTGGCTGTGGGTGAGGGCACGCACGAGCAGCAGCACGACCGCGCCCAGGTTGGCGAGGTCGCCGACGTCGAAGACATAGACGACGAGCATGCAGGTGACGACCAGAAGCAGGGCCACGTTTCGATACACGTGCGAGCCGAGTTGGGCCAGTCGCTGGGCCGCGAAGTTCAGCCGCCCGACCTGTTCGGTCTGCAGGTTGACCTCCCGTCCAACGGTGTCGGTGACATCGAAGGCCCGGATCTCACGGGCCAATGCCGCGGTTTCGGTGACAGTCACGGCGTATCCCGAGTTGCCGACGACGTGCTCTCTCGAGCTTGTCTGCACGCGGCGGGTCAGTGGCCGCATCAGGAAGTAGAGGCCCAACACCCCGACCAGAATGGTGCTCGCAGCGACCGGGCTGAACAGCAGCGCCGCGGCCAGCAGCGTGAGGAAACTCAGTGCGGCAGCTATGCCGTTGGCCAGCGCGACCGCACCCCCGGCGATCCGCTTGACATGGGTGGTCAGCAGTTCCTGCAGCTTGCCTTGACGCTCCCGGGACTGCAGGTCCCAGGTCGCAGCCATGAACGCGTCGAAGGTGCGGCGGCGGGCCGCGGTCAGTGCGACCACACTCATGCGTGCCGTGAGCACCGCGCTCACTGTGGCCACGCCCATCACGAGTACGAGCAGCATGAACGACATCACGAACAGCGCTCCGAGGCTGACCTCCCATTGCGGAAGCGGTCCGACCGAGATCAGCGCCTGATCGCCTCCGGCGGCGATCGCCGTGGCAATGCGTACGACGGCGTAGAGCAGGAGGGCCTCACCCAGCCCGCCGAGGAAGGAGGCGATGACGAACACCGTCATCCGCCGGCGATTGGACTCCAGGTAGGGCGCAAGCCGGTCGCGGAGTTCAGCGAGAGCCTTCGGACCTTTCCAGGAAGCGCCACTGTGCACGGTCGTGGCCTTTGAGGAGCGGGAACGGGCCATGATTGCCAATCAGGCTACTTCATCGAACCGGCCAGGCAGCGCCCACGACGGTGCAGCACGGCCGGCCGGCGTGTTAATCCAGCGCACCGGAGGTGCGGGAATTCGGCCGGGCAACGCTGGGCCGGATCACCTCCAGAATCCGGCCGGCAACCGCCTGCCACGAGTTGTCTCGGGCCACGGCTTCGGCGTCGTGGGCCACTCGATCGAAGAGCGCTTCATTCGTGCTCACCGAATGGATTGCGGCGGCTACCTCATCGGCGTCTGCGTGGTCGCCGACCAGGGCCCCGGCGCCGTCTGGGATCAGTTCCGGCATGGCGAAGGTGTCTCGACCGATACATGGCAGGCCGCTGGCTCGAGCCTCGAGGAAGGTAAGACCGTAGGCCTCGAATCGCGAGGGCAGCACGAACACGTCGTGCTCGGTCCACAACCGGCCGACGGCCGACGGGGAAATGGAACCTTGGAAGTCGACCCAGTCCGGTGGACTACCCTCCAGCGGCCAGCTGGTCGGACCGGCAACGGTCAGCCGGTAGTCGCCAGATCCCGATTGCCGCAGACCGGCGACCGCGTCCACCACCAGGTCCCCGCCCTTGCGGAAGAAGTCCTGGCCGACGAACAACAGGCGTTGCTTCGGCCCGCCGGACGAGGGGGCGCGACCACCGACAGGCAGGGCATTGATACCGCCACCTACGGCGTGCACCTTGTCTGGCGCGAGACCGACAGTGTCGGTCAACCAGCGGGCGAACCAGGTGCTCATCGTGAACACCCCGGTGCACGCGGCGTAGCTGGCCAGTTCCTCCGCGGCCAGGACATCGAGGCGTGCAGCAGCGACCGCGCCCAGGTTGGCCGAATGATGAACCGACCGGTTCTTGTGCGAACGTACGACGCAGTAACCCATGTCCTGGTAGAAGAACGTCGGTACCGGCAGAACCGGCTCGGTGGAGCTCATGGCCAGGACGACGTCGCTATTCGTGCGCAGGGTGGCCCGCAAGATCTTTCGCTGCGTGTGCCACCGGTTGAGCCTGCCCTCCTTCCAGGCATTGTCCGAATAGCGATAGGCCAGTTTCAGAGCGGCCTTACCGGCCAACGAGAGTTGGGCGTCGATCGAGGTCACGGTGAGCGAATCATGATCAGCCAGGGCTCGCTGCAGCGCCGCCGGCGTGTACGACCAGGTCGGTTCCCGGGGATGCCACCACGAGCAGGCGAACCCAAGACGTAGCGGAGGATGGGTCACCGCAAGACGATCCTGCCCATTCCCGTTCACGCACCGTTACCAATCATATCGGGTAAGTAGGCATGCAGCTATATCTGCTTACTGGTCAACACTGAATACCGACGATGTCATACGATTATTGAAATGTCGATTCTCATGTTCTTCACATATGTTTCTTATATTCCGAGTCGCGGCTTACTCGCGCTCGCCCCGGAGTAGACGCTTGACGATACGCGAACGGGTCACGGTGATCATTCCCACCCGCAACCGTTGCCGGCTACTACGGCAGACCCTCGGCACCGTGCGGGCCCAGGAGGGCGCCGACTTCGATGTGGTCGTCGTCGATGAAGGCTCCACCGACGATACACCGGTGATGCTCCGGGGTCTGGAACGGGCTGGGTTGACGGTGCTGCGTCACGAACAGGCCAAGGGTGTCTCAGCGGCTCGAAACACCGGCCTAGCAGCGGCCACCGGGAAGTGGGTGGCCTTCGTCGACGACGACGACATCTGGGCGCCGGCCAAACTGTCCGCCCAGCTTGCCGCCGTCCGGGTAACCCCACGAGTCGGATGGGCGAGTGCCGGCGCGGTGCTGGTCAACGATCGGCTGCACCTGCGCAGCGCGGAACGTACGCCGGACCCCTCCACGGTCGGGAACAGGCTGCTGGCCCACAACGTGATCCCGGGTGGGGCCTCCGGCGTCGTGGCTCGTACCGACCTTGTCCGGGAGGTGGGCGGCTTCGATAAGGCGCTGTCGAATCTCGCCGACTACGACCTCTGGATCCGGCTCGGTCTGGCGGCTTCGTTGGCTGTGGTCGATCGTCCGCTGGTGGGCTACCGGGTGCACAACTCGGGGATGGCGCACAACGTGCGGCGGGCTGAGCAGGAGTTGGGATACGTCGAGGCGAAGTATCGGGCCGTGCGCCGCGAGCGAGGAGTCGATTTCCGGCGCGAGGTGTTCCTGCGCTACTTCGGCGCCCTGTATCTGCGCCAGGGCGATCGGGTTCAGGCGATGCGGATCCATCGCGAGCTTGCCTTGCGCCATCGCGACCGGCCGCTGTATTCGCTCAGCCTGGCCGCGGTCGGTGGGCTGTGGCCAGGAGTCCAACAGATCCGCGACCGGGCCCAGGGCCGCAATCTCCCGCCAGTCTGGCGTCGGGAAGCGGAGAGCTGGATCGCCCCGCTGCGGAGCTAGGTGAGGAGTTGGCTCACCGTGTAGATGACCAGGCCGGCCAGGGCGCCGACGACCGTACCGTTGATCCGGATGAACTGGAGGTCGCGGCCGACCTGCAGTTCGATCCGTCGGCTGGTCTCGCCGGTGTCCCATCGTGCGACGGTGCCGCTGATCAGGTCCGCGATGTCCTCGGCGTAGGTACGAACGACGTACCCGGACGCGGTCTGGATCCAGCCCTCCAGCTTGGCGCGCAGGTCCGGGTCGTCGCGCAAGGACTGTCCGATGTGGACGATGCTGGCTTCGAGACGCTGACGCAGCTCGGAGTCAGGATCGGTTCCGGCCTCCACCAGCCCGGACTTTATGTTGCGCCACAGCGAACCCGACCAGTCGCGTACTGCCGGATGATCGAGCAGTTCCAGCTTGAGCGCGTCCACCTTGGCGGCGGTGACCGGATCGTTCTTGAGGGCTGAGATGTAGGCGCGCAGGCGTACGTCCAGTGCGTTTCGCAGGTCGTGCTGGTCATCGCCGGCGACGGTGTCGAGGAACTTCTGCAGCGCCTTGAAGCCGCGCTGGAAGACCCGGTCGTCGACCCAGTCGGGCACCCATTCCGGGCTTTCGTCCCCGAGGGCGTTGCGCAGCACGATCCGGTTCTCGTCCAGAAACCGGTTCAGGCCGCGCAGACCCGCAGTGAGCAACGCCTGGTGGTGCCCGCCGTCGACCGCGACCGTCAGGACCCGAGCCAGCACCGGCGCGGCGGGGGTTTCCCGGAGTCGCCGGTCGACCAGCTGACTGACCGCAGGCTGGATGTCCTCGTCGCGAAGGACGGTCGTGATGCCGGCCATCGCCGCGCCGACGCTGTTCCCGACCTTTCGGGCCTGACCGGGCTGGTCCAGCCACACCCCGATCCGGGTCGGTACGTCGAGGCTGCGGATCTTCTCCTCCAGCACCGACTCGGTGAGGAAGTTCTGCTGGATGAACGTGCCCAGGCTGGCCCCGATCTGGTCCTTCTTGTTCGGAATGATCGCGGTGTGCGGGATCGGGATCCGCAGCGGATGGCGGAACAGCGCCGTGACCGCGAACCAGTCCGCCAAGGCGCCGACCATGGACGCCTCCGCGGTCGCCTTGACGTACCCCAGCCAGGCGCCGGTGTCCTCGCCGAGAATCAGGCAGATCACGAAGATGACGCCAGCCAGGATCAGCAGGCCGGTGGCCCGCCATTTCATCCGGGCGAGATCCCGGGCCCGGGCGGCGTCGTCGAGCCCGCCGCCGATCGGCGAGGAGACGGGAGCAGATCTTGGTGCTGCGGTGGCGGTGGTCACCTGAGCGAGCGTAGGCGGAATGCGAGAGGGGCAAGACAGCGTTGCTTCGCACGGAAGTCCCAGCTAGGAAGAGGTTGTCTTGCAGGTAGAGATCTGGTCAGACGTGGTCTGCCCCTGGTGCTACCTCGGAAAGCGGCGGTTCGAAGCAGCGCTGGACGGCTTCGCGCACTCCGAGGAGATCGAGCTCCGTTGGAAGAGCTTCGAACTCGACCCGGGCGCGCGATCGCGGACTGCAGAGGATGACAACGAGCGGGACGACTACGCGGACCGGCTCGCGCGCAAGTACGGCACCAGCCGCGCCGGAGCTCAGCAGATGCTCGACACGATGACCGCTGCCGCAGCCGCCGAGGGGCTCGACTTCCACTTCGAGAAAGCGATCAGGGCCAACACCTTCAACGCGCACCAGGTGATCCATCTGGCTGCGGAGTGGAGCGTGCAAGACGCGGTCAAGGAGCGGCTGCTGCGCGGGTACTTCTCCGAAGGGGAAGCCGTCGGTGACCCAACCGTGTTGGCCCGTCTCGCTGCCGAGGCGGGGCTCGACGCCGACGAGGTTCGCCAGGCGCTGGCCGACCAGCGCTACGCCGGCGCGGTTCGAGCAGACCAGGCCGAGGCAGCGCGGCTGGGGATCAGCGCGGTTCCGTTCTTCGTCGTGGACCGCAGGTACGGGATTGCAGGCGCCCAGCCGGCCGCTGAAATTCTGCAGGTGCTACAGCGCAGCTGGGCGCAATCTCACCCACTCACCGTCGTCACCCCGCCTGACGTTCAAGGAGCCATTTCGCCGTGATCTTGACGTTCTTGTCGGTTCAAAGACCCTAATGCGCCGTTGAACCGACAATTACGTCAAGATCACCGGAGAATGCTCAGGTCAGCAGATGCCCCAGCGGGCTCTCTGGGGTTAGTCCACCGGCGTGGCGCGCGAACTTCGCGTCGATGATGGCCGTCCACTGCGGGTCGTCCGGCTCCCCGGGCGCCTCGAAGAGGTCCGAACTGTGCCGGGCACCGTCGGTCGTCTCGACCACGACGGCGCAGCGTCGTAAGCCCGGAAAGGCCGCCTCCAGGACCGGATCGACCTGCACCGAGATCCGCCCTGCGAGATCATGAATCGGGCCATCCGAGAATGCTGGCGGCAACACATGTTCGACGCTGAAATCGCCGGAGATCAGTGCCGCGGCGACCGGCCACACCAGGCTGTACTGCGCCTCCTCGGTCGTCGTCGGAGCGCGACGAGACAGGGCAGCGGCCGCGCCGAAGGTCCGCACGGTGACCGCAGCGATGGCCGACGGGTCGAGCCCGTACCGACGGCGTACGGCGAGGGCAGCGGCGATCGCCGGCTGCGACCAGCGGCAACAGGGAAACGCCTTGACGTACATGTCCTCGACCCACCAACGCTGGCCCAGCGCACTCGCCGGACCGTCCAAGGCATCAAGAACAGCGCTGGTCGTCGCGGTGAACCCGTCGGCGGCGAGCAGGGCGGCCGACGTCCCAGTCATCGCGCCCCAGCCGCAGGCGTCCTTGGTCATCGCCGGATCGGCGACCGAGCGCATGATCGGCGCCATTGGGGCGTGGTACTCCGCCAGGCCGAGCGCGTGGCCCACCTGAGCCGGGTCGAGCCGCAACAGTCGGGCGCCCGCTGCGGCGGCCCCGACCGATCCCCAGGCACCCGATCCGTGGTACTCGGTTGCCCGAGCGTGCAAGGCAATGCCGGCCCGTACGGCGATCTCGTACCCGACGGTGATCGCGGCAAGCACGTCCTCGCGCGCAGCATCGACCGTCTCGGCGATGGCCAGTGCCGCCGGGATCAGGTTCGCGCCGGGGTGGCCCTTGACCAGCCGATGCCCGTCGTCGAAGTCCAGTGCGTTGGCCAGCACGCCGTTGGCCCACGCCGCTCCGGTCGCTGAGGCCCGCCGCCCGTCGGAGAGCAACCGGGCTTGATCGCCTCCGTGCTGGGCCACGGCGTAGTCCGCAGCGACACGCGTGGTCGGTGCAGAGGTCCCGGCGCAGGACACCGCGGCGAAGTCGCGTACCAGGGCCTCGGTGCGCCGACGGATGCCATCGGGGACAGCGGACCAGCGCAGGGCGCTGATGAATTCCGAGGCAGTTGGGCGGTTCATCGCCCCATCTTCTGCCAAGGGCACGCCGGGACCCGTGTCGACGTCGGGCAAAGCGGGTATGAACCGGTCAGGCATGCTCGTACGACGGGCTCACGTTCTTCAAGGAGGACAGCATGGGAATGATCAAGAGCGCTCTCAAGACAGGCATCGTGGTAAAGGTCGTCGACGTCGTTCGGCGCGAGGCCGCCAAGCCCGAGAATCAGCGCAAGATCCGGGAGTTCATCGATCGGGCGCGCAACGAAGCCACCAAGCCGGAGAACCAGCGCAAGGCCAGGGAGATGGTCAGCAAGTTCAGCAACCGGACCGGCAAGACCCGACGCATGCCCTGACGCAGTCGCACCGGCCCCGTCAGAACTCGCTGCTGATCACGACCTCGCCCCGCTGGTCGAGAATCTGGAATCCGCGGGCGTCCGCTCGGAGCACGGAGGCCTGCTGATTGCAGTTGATCGTGTTGGCGCCGGTGCCGGCGAACGTACCGGCGGGAAACTCGAGATCGCCGGCGCCGA
>Ga0136619_10000392_pt1 | contig 16660 bp, 17 predicted proteins | sample AntDrymUQ3532106_2_FD_104807 | JGI IMG/M metagenome (GOLD analysis project Ga0136619, IMG submission 104807) | Polar desert sand microbial communities from Dry Valleys, Antarctica - metaG UQ353 (21.06) | ecosystem: Environmental > Terrestrial > Soil > Desert | place: Antarctica: Dry Valley...
CTGTACGACTTCGCCCGGCACCTCGGGCTGAGCGACGAACAGGCGGCCGATGCGCTGCAAGAGGCGATGCTGCGCCTGTGGCGTGAGCTGCGGCGTGGGACGCTCATCGAGCGCCCACCGGCGTGGCTGTACCGCACCCTGTACCGGCTGGCGATGGAGCAGCATCGCTGGCGCCGCCGGCTGGCCCTCCTGCTGCCGCGGCTGGCGCCGTGTCGCACGGACTATGCCGGACCGGAGAGCTCGGACGGCGTGACGGTGTGGGGTGCGGTCGACCGCCTCCCGCCGCGTCAGCGCCACGTGCTGTATCTCCACTTCGTTGCCGACCTGACCTTCGAGCAGATTGCCACGGTCGTCGGCATCTCACCCAGCGCGACCCGGACCCATGCCAGCCGGGGCGTCGCCACGCTGCGCGCGCGCCTCAGCATCAAGGAGGAATCGTGATGGACGAGCAGCGCCTGGAACGTGCCCTGCGCCAGGGGCCACCATTCGCGACCCGCTACGTCCCCGCGAGGTTGGTGCTGGACGCGGGGTTGGTCGCGCGCCGCCCCCTCGCCCGCGGGCGCCTGGTGCTGCTCGTGGCGCTGACCGCGCTACTGATGATTGGCATGCTCGCCGGCCTGGCAGCGCTCAGCGCGCTGCGTGACGATGACCCTGGGGCCGAAAACGGCTGGGTCGCCTTTGCGCGCGCCCGCATCGAGCCGCGCGGCGGGGAGCGCGACATCTACCTCGTCCGCGAGGGCGAGGCAGCCCGTCGCGTCATCGGAGCCGATGCCGACGGCCTCGACCAGATCTGTCCGGCGTTCTCACCCGACGGCGCGCGTCTGGCGCATGGCGAGGCCGAGCGCAGCGCGATCGGCAGTTACCGCAATGCCGCGCTAGTGATCTCGGACGTCACTGCCGACGGCCAGGCAACGGAGTCACTCCGGGTCGATGTCGGCAGGCTGCCGCCGCCGTGCGCCGCCTGGTCTCCCGACGGTCGGATGGTCGCGTTCGGAGTGCCTGTCGGGCCCCCGCGTGGTCCCGGCCAGCCAGCGATCTGGATCGACGTGTGGCTCGTCACGCTCGAGAATCTTCAGGTCGAGGTCGTGCCGGGTGTGTGGGCGAGTGCTCTGGAGTGGTCACCCGATGGGACGGAGCTCGCCATGGTCACCGGCTACACCGACCCGGCAGACGCCTATCGCTGGCGCGACGACGCGATCAGCATCTACTCCGTTGAGAACGGCGACACGCGGACGCTCGTGGACCGATCGGGAGTCTCGTCGCTGAGCTGGTCCCCCGACGGGGAGCGGATCGCGTATCAGAGCGGGACGCCCGAAGGCAGGAACCAGGAGATTCGGGTGGCCGAGGTCGACGGATCCGCGGACCACCTGCTGGCGGGCGGGTTCTCCACTGACCGCGGCATCGGACCGGTGTGGTCGCCGACCGGAGACTGGATCGTGTACCAGCGGCGCTGCGACCGGAATCCATCCTCGCCTAATCGGCCGTGCCGCGAGGAATCCGAGGTCGTCCTGATCTCGGCGGACGGCGGGCTCGACGGCCGAGCGCCCGGCGCCGGCGAGGTCGTCCTGCCGCCGCTGCGCCTGCCGGGAGCCGATGAATCGGCAGTGTGGTTCCCATACTTTGTCACCTGGTCGCCCGACGGCGAGCAGCTGCTGTATACCGCGTGGGGCGGCGGATCACTGGGGATCGGCCTCATCGCGGTCCCGATCGACGACCCGTCAGCACCGGTGCTCCTCCATGACGCCAGCGGGATGTCCCATGAGGGCCCTGACATCTCGGTCTACGCCGGCGACGGCGCATTGCCGACCCAAGCTTGGGGCAGGCGGTCTGACGAAGCGCAGGGCCCGGGGCGGTAGACACCGCCAACGTTGGCGAGCGAGCAGCGGTCCGCTGCCCGCCGGACCCGGACGAGGCGTCGGCCGCATTCCGGAAGTCGTCGCCTTCGCACAACTAGGCACTTTGCCCCGGTCCGGCGTCTATGGGTTATGAGCATCGGTCCCAGCCCGACGCCATGGGCGGCCGCGGCCGGAAGGATGTAGCCATGAAACGACGCGTGTCTCTCGTGGTGGCGGCAGGCGCCATACGAAGCGCCGCCGAATCGAGAAGGCGGCCGAGGCGCTCCGCAAGCAGCACGCGTGCGGGGACCTGACCGACGACGAGTACCGGGGGGAGCGCCGGGAGATCGAGGCTGCACTGGCCTCCCTGCCCGCCCGGAGCACCGACACGCTGGTCGCCTTCGACGAGGCCCGGGCGCGGCTCTTGTCGATGCCGGAGGCACTGGCCGCCGCGTCGGACGAGCGCCGGGCAGAGATCGCCGCCGTCCTGATCGGCCGAGTCGAGGCCAACCGGACGACCGGGATGACCGGGCTCGAGTGGACGCCCCCGGCGGCTCTGTTCTTTCGGGTTGTGTTGTCCGAGTGGGCCGTGTGGGATTCGAACCCACGACACGAGGATTAAAAGTCCCCTGCTCTAACCGCTGAGCTAACGGCCCACGTTTCGTGCTCAGTTAGAGCACATGATTCGAAAGAGGCTTGACCACAGCGCTGTTACAGCACATGATTCGGTGAGTTTTCCGACGACCAAACCCGCCGAATCCCCTGCTGTCAGATGCCATCGAACACCGTTTCCCACGCTCACGCGAACCTCGATCTGGCCGATGCGGTCGGCTCCTTCACGCGCCATCTTAGAGCAGAGAATCTTGCCGCCTCCACGGTGGCCACCTACGTGAAGGCGCTCAATCAGCTCAATTCGTTCCTGGTACAGCAGGGTATGCCGACCGACGTGGCGGCCATCCGCCGCGAGCACATCGAGGCCTTCCTGGTGGCCCTGTCCGACTCCGGCAACCGGCCGGCGACGGTGGCCAACCGCTATCGGTCGCTCCAGCAGGTCTTCCGCTGGCTGGCAGGCGAGGACGAGATCCGCGACTCGCCGATGGCGCGCATGCGCCCGCCCGCAGTCCCCGACGAGCCACCGCCGGTGCTGCGCGCCGAGGAGCTCGACCGGCTGCTCGCCGCCTGCGCCGGCACGTCGTTCGAGGATCGGCGCGACACCGCTGTCATCCGTCTGCTGGCCTCGACCGGCATGCGCCGCGGCGAGTGCGTCGGGCTGCGCGTCGAGGACGTCGACTTCGACCACGAGGTGGCGTTGGTGCTCGGCAAGGGCCGCCGCCCGCGCGCCTGCCCCTTCGACCGCCAGACCAGCCGCGCTCTGGACCGATACCTTCGCGTCCGAAAGCTGCACTTCGACGCCGACAGCCCCTGGCTGTGGCTGGGCAAGAAAGGGCGCCTGACCGATACCGGCCTGGCCCAGGTCCTCCGCCGCCGCGGCGCCCTGGCCGGCATGCCGAAGCTGCACCCGCACCTGTTCCGCCACACCTTCGCTCACCAGTGGCTGTCCGACGGCGGCACCGAAGGCGACCTCATGCGCCTGGCCGGCTGGAAGAGCCGCGAGATGCTCTCGCGCTACGGCGCCTCCGCCGCCGACGAGCGCGCACAGGAGGCCTATCGGCGGCTGCGGTCATAGTCCGCCAGCCAGGGTTGTCAATCGCCGTTAGGGAAGAGCCTGACTAGGAGCGCCGGAAGTAGGGCGTCAAGCTCAATGGCCTGTTGTTGATGCAGAGCGACCAGCGCTGTGAGGCGTTGATCTAACGCCGCAAGCTTATCGACAATCCGCCCCTGTTCCTCCTTCTTCGGGACAGGAACTGGCACCTCGCGAAGGTCGCGCAGATTCAGCTCCGTTAAGCGGAATCCGACCTTTTCACGTTCCCAATCGCCTCGCTCGCGGCTGCGGAGCTGATGTTGCCCAACCTGGCTCACTAAGTAGCGGAACAGATACTGCGGAAGGACCTTATGCGGATCGCCACGGGCGATGGCGACATGCGTATCAGTTGATGCGGTGATCCCGTCGCCGGTGTAGTAGGCGACTCTGCCGAGACAGCCAGCAGCCGAGCATGCGATCAGAACGTCATGATTCCGGACCGTGGCTTCGCTTCTGACTTTCTCGGCAACCGCTGGAGCCAACCTAAGGGAGGTCGGAACGTACTTCCCCATCTGCACGTGTTTGGTCTTAATCAGGAAGTGATCCGACTCGCCTTGAAGCGACTGCCGGCCCCTCGAAAGGAAGGTCGTTACCTGTTCAAGGGTGGGCGACTCTCGGACTTCCTCCTCTGGCCATATCTCCCGTTCGCTGGCTGCAAGCACCGCCATTGCGGCGTGCACGGTGTCGCTCGACTCCTGCCTGATCCTGTTCGCGAGCGCCTCCGATGCCTCCAGGCGGTTCACCGTCCGCTCTTGATCAGCGAGCGGTGGGATGTGGATCTCTAAAGCCAGGAACTGCGACTCGTTTAGCCGGACACGATTGGTGGTACCGACGCTCACCGCTTGGCAGCGGGCAACGAAGTCGGGAGAACGAGAGAGCCAGCCCAGGTACTTGGGCAATACCCGACTCTCGTCAACGTCGAAGGCGGGAAAGTCGCTCGTGACCACGGCACCGTCAAGTTCGGGCGGTACGATGCCCATCGATCCATGACGGGCGTCAATCCGGGATACGACGAACTGGCTCGGACGGAGGGCCAGACGGCGGTGGCCGGAGATCTCGGCTCCGGCGACTTCAGTTCGCGTGACCAGTCCCTTGCCTCGCCCGCGCACCGTCACGAGCCTGTATTTCACGTCGGGCTGAATAGAGACCCACGCAGCACTCTTCGACAGAACCTCCCCTAGGCGAACGCGGACATAGTCACCCAATTGTCAGGCCTCTGAAACAAGACCCTGCATCTCCTCTAGGAGTGCAAGAATCTGCCGCTGCTTCACGATGGCGCCGTCCACAAGCTTGGCGGGAGGTGCGTGCTCCAAGTCCAGAGCCGCCTGCGGATTCTTCCGGTCCAGATTACAGCCGGTGGCGATGAGCTCAGCGCGCGGCACCTTCCACGCCCGCTCGCCCTCAGTGCGGTTGGGCCACCACGCGAGACAATCCTCGAAGTCCTCGTATCGAATTGGCAGGGTCTTGCTGTACTGCTTTCGGCCTTCCGGCGGAGGGAGTTGGTAGTACCACACCTCATTGGCAGCCCGACCACTGCGGTCAAAGAACAACAGGTTTGTGGCGATCGGTGTATAGGGAGCAAAGACGCCGTTTGGAAGGCGGACAATCGTGTGAAGGTTGAATTCGGTGAGCAGTTCCTCCTTGATACGGGCGCCAATACCGTCGCCGAAGAGGGTCCCATTCGGGACAATGACACCAGCTCGCGCTGGTACTCCAGATCGTGGCCGCCGGCGCAGCTTCCGCATGATGAGCTGGAGAAAGAGGAGCGCAGTCTCGCTTGTCTGCCGATCTGGCGGGAAGTTCGAGAGGATGCCTCGCTCTTCCTCACCGCCGAATGGCGGATTGGTGAGCACTATGTCCACCCTGTCGCGCTCACCAATCTCGGCCAGCCTTACGGCGAGGCTATTTCCAGTGCTGATTCGAGGGCTCTCAAGGCCGTGGAGTAGCAAGTTCATCTGGGCGAGGAGATAGGGAAGCGGCTTCGCCTCCCCTCCGAGAACGGATTGCCCGAGTAGGGCCCTATGCGCGACCGTCCGAGCGGCCTTCAGGAGATGCACGTACGACTCGACGAGGAAGCCGCCCGTTCCGCAGGCTGGGTCGAGAATTGTCTCGCCGATCTGTGGATCGACGACTTTCACCATGAACTTGATCACTGGTCGAGGGGTGTAGAACTCGCCAGAATCGCCTGCTGCGTCTCGCATCTCACGGAGCATCGACTCGTAAAGCGCTCCGAGGGTGTGGATCTCGTCCGAGCTTGTGAAGTGGATCTCGTCAATCTCGTTAATGACGTCCCGAAGAAGGTAGCCGTTGATCATGCGATTGAGGGTCCCGCGGAAGACGGTCGCGATCACGTCTCGACGATCGCCGCCATTAGCTCCCTCAAGAGATCGTAGGTAATGGAAGAGCCCAGGCCCATCGGTCCCGTCCGGCCGCTTAACCGACTCGCTATTGATGAAGGCGATGAGAGCTTCGCCAGTGACTCCGTCATCCTGCGCCGCCCAGTCGCGCCATCGGTATGGTGCTTCGACAGCCGGGTGGAATCTCGCCCCTTCGAGAGCTGCTTCGGCCTCGCGGATCCGCTCCATGTCGTCAAGGAATTTAAGGAACATGATCCAGGTGAGCATCGGTAGACGGTCTAGATCGCCGTTCAGCCCCTTGTCCTTGCGCATGATGTCGCGGGCAGTCTTTATGAGACTACCGAGTCGCTGTGAGGTCGTCTGCGATGGCGCCAGGCGTGCGGCCGCGCGGACCTTCCTGTTGGAGGACACACTCACTCCTCTGCGGTCGGCTGTGGGACGTACATGCGCTTCAGCGGGATCAGACTCTTGTAGGCGGAGTCGAAGTCCTTGTAGTGCGCCAGAACTAGGTCCAGGAGCTCGTCACCGTCAATCAGTCGCGTATTCGCCTTCGCTTTCGTCTTCGCCTGTGACGTGAAGGACCCCAAGGTGACCAGCAGTCCGTACTCGCCTGCAGCGAGGTTGCCGATCAGTTCCGACACAACCGGGCCACCCACACTTCCGTCGCCACTCTTGACCTGGACCTTGATGATCGGCGCTCGAACCCGAGCTCATCTCGGTGAGCAATGATGTCGATCCCGCCGTCGACGCCCTCGGGGGCCACGCGGGTACGGTAGCCCATGATCTGGAGGAGCTGTCCAACGAACTGGGCGAACGGATGCCCCTTTAGCTCCTTCGATAGGCGCTTTCGGACGAAGTCGCGCGTGTTCTGCTCTGTCGCCTCCGATGCATCGGCAACGGACTCATCCGTTTCCGGTGGGGTCGCGGGGAGTTCGCCCGAAAGGAGTTCGGCCCACTCGTCTGCATAGTTCTTCAGTTGGAAGAAGGTCATGGCGGAGCAGAGCTCGTAGAGCGCGCCTTGGCTCACAGGGGTGATGGGGACGGCCTTGAGCCATTGGACCGACCGTCGGTTCGGATGTGCGGGCTCCCCGGCGGGATCGTGAACGTACGGTCCAACGACTTGCCTAGATGAATCATCTGGTCGGACGTCGATCGCAAGTTCCGAAACGAAGCGATGGATCTGGCCCGCATAAACAGGGATCGCGCCGGGCTTCTCGTTCGGCATGGCCACGGCCAATCTGGCCTTGATAGCTTCCCGGTCATGTGCGGCCGACGACACGTCGCCCAACTCATGCCAGCCGATTGCGAGTTGGTTTTGCATCAACAGGATTGACTCAAGTTTCGATCCTGTGGCGTGGATTCCCCAGAACGTCGTCTCCGGCATCCGATGCTCTCACGCGGCGTAGAGAAGCGATTGCAGTCGCCCTACCGCGTCTCGCAGTTCATCGGTCCCGCCGAACGCCTGAATGATCTCGAGGACATTTCCCTGAGTTGAGATGGGCGGGACCTTCAGGATCTCCGGCACAGAGAACTGTGCCGTTCCATGCTCGGCGTATTTGTCGAGCATCGCCTCAAGGACCGCTCGGGCCTTCGGACCGAATCGGTCAAAGAAGTCCGCCTCCTCTCGGCGGACGCGGTCAGCTCGCTCCCGCCGGGACCGGAGCGGTGCGTTGTAGGCGAGATGGCAGAGCAGATCAAAGGGATCAGCCTCAGGTTGATTGGCACTGGCCATGAGCGTATCGAAGTCAATGCCTCGCTCCTCAAGCGTCGCGATTACTGCTGCTCGCTGATCTGCGTCGCTCCACGCCTCCCTAAGGGCCGGCGCCGAGGGGTAGAGCGTGCGAACCTGCTCCGCGCTGTAGTCCGTGAACTGGACAACCCGTAACTGCTTGCCATTTGGATCGAGCTCATAGACGAGGTGGGCGGCGATCTGAATCTCGCCGCCGTCCACGTAGTACTTGCGCCGTGGAATAGGTTCCTCGGGAGGGAAGACTGCTGACGATCGATAAGGCGCACGCTCGTCACTGATCTCGCCCTCGCCATCTTCCTGCGGCAGCTCGACGTGGACTGTCGCCACGGTCTGGCCGGTGTCGCTGATCTGTTCTTCGGTCACCTCGACCGGATCCCCATCAAACTCTGGATCAGCGAAGAGCCGCGTCGCTGAGCCGGTGTAGTCCACGATCGTAAAGAAGAGCTTGCCGTAGTCATCGCGGACACGTGTGCCACGGCCGATGATCTGCTTGAACTCGACCATCGAGTTGATAACTCGGGCGATCACGATGTTCTTAGTCGTGGGCGCATCCACACCGGTCGTCAGCAGCTGCGATGTTGTGAGGATGGTCGGGGTCAGGGTCTCGAGCTCTTGGAAGTTCCCGAGATGTCCCCGGCCGATTAATCCCTCGTCCGACGTGACGCGGCAGACGTATTCGGGATGCTTCGCCACCAGGTCCGCGTTCAGATTCGTGAGCGCGTGCCGCATTTCGCTGGCATGTTCCTGGTCAACACAAAACACGAGCGTCTTGGCGAAGCGGTCGGTCGCCTTAAGGTAGTCAGTCAGGTGGGCGGCGATCGCCTCCGTCCGGACCTTGAGTGCGACTAATCGCTCGAAGTCCTTCGTCTGGTACTCGTCGTCGGGAATCGCTCGTCCGTAACGATCCAGTTCACCCGCGCTCGGACGCCAGCCGGCGGCGTCGAACGACGTGATTACCCTGTGGACCCGATACGGCGCGAGGAAGCCGTCTTCGATTCCCTGACGGAGGCTGTAGAGGTAGACCGGCGCGCCGAAGTAGTCGTACGTGTTCCGGTTCTCCTCGCGTAGAGGAGTTGCTGTCATGCCGAGCTGAAACGCGGGTTCGAAGTACTCGAGGATCTCGCGCCACCGGCTCTCATCGCGAGCGCTTCCACGATGTGCTTCGTCGACAATGATCAAGTCGAAGAAGTCCGGTGGATACTCGCGGTAGAGACCTGGCCGTGCCTCGTCTGCGGCAATTGACTGATAAGTCGAGAAGTACATCTCACGACTCTTCACCGCGTCGCTGTTCTCGATCTTGTGGCGAGCGTCGCCAAATGGAGCGAAGATCTTGTCCTTCGGGTCGTCTACCAAGATGTTGCGGTCCGCGAGGTAGAGGATGCGTGGCTTGGCGCGTGCACGGTCGGCGCTCCAGCCCGACGACCATAGCTTCCAGCAGATCTGGAAGGCGACCACCGTCTTGCCGGTGCCAGTCGCCATCGTGAGCAACACTCTGTGTTGTCCGGCGAGGATGGCCTGTACGGCCCGATTGATGGCGATCTGCTGGTAATAACGCGGCGTCTTGCCCGACTCGTGGAACGCGGGTGACAGAACCTTCGAAGCGTCCGGGTCTTGGAGTCCGGCGTTCGTTCGGTACCGTTCCCACAGCTCGTCTGGCGACGGAAACGCACTGAGGATTCGCTCTTGCCCCGTCGTGAAATCGAACTCGACGATGCCCTCGCCGTTGGTCGAGTACGCGAACCGGAGGTCGAGTATTTGGGCGTAGTCCTTCGCCTGCTGGAGTCCCGTAGCAGGGTGCTTGTAGAGGGCTTTGGCCTCGACGACGGCCATCGGAAAGTCGCGGGTCAGGCGGAGGAGGTAGTCGGCACGTCTGCCCGGGCGCCGGCGGACTTTGGACCCCGTCACGATGATCCGCCCATCTGTGAAGGTCGCCTGCTCCGTGTAAGAGTGCGGGGGATCATCCCAGCCAGCCGCGTTCAGGAGCGGCTCAACGTACCGGCGGCAGGTGTCAGCCTCGCCGATCAATGCTTGACGCTCACTCGGGCGGCCCGGTCTGCACGCTGGTCGTCCACAAGTCTAGAAGGGATCGCGCTGGTCATTGCTTGCATGTCCACTGTTACTCATCAGTTGCCTTTGCTGCGACAAGCGGAATGCCGACGATGCTTACTTTGTAGTCGAGCATCCGCAGGCGGTCGACATGGCTTAGGAGATTGAGCCGCGAGAAGAAAGGCAGACTCCCAGGCAGCCGGTCGCTGTCCGCGGCGATGATCCCGTAGACGACCTCGAATTCCTCTGGCTGGGGTCTGCTGATCAGAGCGGCGAGGTTAGGATGGGACTCGTTCAGCAGTGCGCGGGCTTGATCTCGGACACCGTCGTCTTGCCTGAAAGTCTCCGCCCCGACACTTCCTTGTGCAAATAGATGGCTTAGCGTCGATGACTGTGTCTTACGCTTGATGTGGACAAACTGCCGTTCCTCGGTGAAGAAGTCGCAGAGTTCGATGAGTCCTCGTTCGCGGGCGATCTGTGTCAGCTGTCGATCCAGCAGAGCGATATCGGTCCTCCCTGCAACCGCGCGTTCGTTGTAGTTCCTCTCCCACTCTCCTTCAAGCGCAGCCGGAAGGTCGACCTCGGAGCTGGGGATGCGAGCGACTCTCTCCCGAACCTCTTCAGAGAAGTCGCGGGCGACCGCGAACCACCGTCCCTCCGAGAGGAGGTAAACCCCACCATCGTGGCGGGTCTCATAGACGAGGCACTTGTAAACGGACCACTCGTCGCGAGGCTCACCCGTATCTGCGGCCAGTGCCTTCACACGGTGCCGCTTGAGGACGTTCACGTCGAGCTCATCTATGTCCACGTTCAAGAGGTAATCGGTCAGGTCCAGTTCTAAGTGCGGCTCGCTAAGGTCTCCTCGGGTGTAGACGAAACCACCCAGGTTGCTCCAGTCCAGGAGCTCGGGTGGTGCGAGATAGAGAAGGTCCGCCCCCGGACTTCGCAGGTCCTGGAGGAGTCGGGCGTTCAATTCTTCGATGAGTTCTCGACTGCGGACGACGCGGACATGGTCAATCCAGCTAAAGCGCTGTTGGTACCTCGTATCTCGGTACGCCTCAATGAGGCGCTCGCCGAGAATCCCGACCTGATCTAGCTCCACCTTCGTGGCGATGGCCAAGGCATCGGCTCCCGTTACGCGCTTCGCGAGCGTCTTGTCGTCAGGTTCCCCCGTAACGGCCCGGAGAATGTCCCGGCCCGTGTCGAGACCGAACGTACCTGGTGACGTACCACGACTCGCCTGGATACGCCTGTTTAGCACCATCTCCTCAACTACCTTGAGTTCGACGCTGCGTAGCTTGTCGGCGTTGACGGTGTTGAGCGCGACCTTCAACCCGAAGTCGAGCTCGTAAGCGTCGTCAGCCAAGAGGTTCCGACCGAAGCCGAACGTCAGTGCAATGATCCTCTCCTGGACGCGGAACAGAAGGACGGCTGCGGTGCTGCTGTTTAGATAGTCGCCGACGTCCCCTTCAACTCCATCAGCGACAAAGCGAAGCCAGCTCGGGACGGACGGTGCCCGCGGCTCGATGTAGAGCCGGCCCTCGTACGGGAGGTCATCCCGCAACTCATGCTGCTCCAACGGCCTTGTCGGATCGACGGCGTCTTCGAACTCCCTAATCTCAGGTTGGAGAAGGAAGACGGTCAGGTACCGGGTCTTGGTAGACATCAGACCCCATCGTGACGCATGAGCTGTCGGAAAGACCCCTCATCTTGCTGCTCGTTGACAGTCGATGGCGAGAAGTCAGGGCAGGTGCGAAATGGACAAGAGGCTTACGCTAGCCCGGCTCGCCAACAAGGTGGACTGGGAGGGCGGGATTCTCGAGGCGATTGAATACGGCGTCACGCGAGAGCATATCGCTGACCCCGAGGTAGCAGAGCTTTGGGGTCGCCTCGAGGCTCTTTATTCGGAGATGACTCCTGCGATCGGTCGCCTTAACCGGCTGATGCGGGTCGCGCGGGCCCGCTCTGTGCCGACGCCTTGACTTCAGGGAAACTGCCTGACACCGATTACCATTCTCTACGTGGCTGCCAAGTACGACCCGTTAGCAAGCGCGCTGACGGCGAGCAGTCCACAGACCGTAACCATGACGTTTGCAGAGCTGGACGACCTGGTGGGTGGTCTTCCGCCTGGGGCACGGGGCGATCGCACGTGGTGGGGTAACACGACGCATCCGAGTCGCTCGCAGGCGAGAGCCTGGATCGGCGCCGGCTACCGGGTTGGAGAGGTCGAGCTCAAGGTCGCCGTCACCTTCGTTTCCATTGACCAGAATGGGGTTGGCCACCACTCACGAGTGGGGCGCAAGGTCCGAATCGTTCTCGACGGCGTCGAACAGCTGGCAGCTGTCCTCACCCGTGCTGGCTATGCGTCGGTCGCAGCTGCCGTGGCCGAGCACACAGTATTCCTACACCCCGACACGGTCGCGCAGACGCGCGGTTCGGCCATTTTCCCGTTCACCCGTGACCCATCGCGCCGAGGTCAGTTCGATGTCGCGGTGGATGGACGACGGGTCTTGCTCGACGACAACAGGAGCCCCACCGATGCTTTTCGATGGGCCGCGGGGCTGACCAAGGGCCGCGACGTCCAGTTCAATCACGTCTGGAACTACTCGCGCGATCCGGATTCATACACAGCCCTATGGAACCTCTGTGCCACTCCAGCGTTTCTCGCCAAGACAACGGACGGATCCAACCATCCGGAGGTCACCGCAGCGCTCAGATATCACGCTTTCCGTTTGTACGGAGCGCGGCCGGCGAACGAGCCGGTGCCTGCGGAACCCGATGGATATGAGCTGCTCATGTGGGCGCCGCATCCCGATCCGGTGACCGACCTCGAACAGGTGTACCGGACCCGACTGCGGGCCAGCCGAAAGAGCCCGGCGGCGATTGCCTGCCGCGAAATCGGATGGCTATACAGCGGATGGCTGCCGGACCCGGCGCTGTAGGCGGGCAGGCGCGGACTTCGTCGTCGGGTCAACCCCTCAGTACCGACCGGTCCAGCCGGCGCCTTCTGTACGCTAGCGAGGTGGAGACGCCTGCCATTGAACTGTCCCGGATCCCCACCATCGTCGTCGCCCTGATCCACCGTGGAGATCAGCTTCTTCTCGTGGAGGCACAGGGACCGGACGATCCGGTGCCCGTGTGGATGCTGCCCGGCGGGCAGGTGGAGGAGGGTGAGGCGCTCCGCGATGCGCTCCGCCGGGAGCTGGCCGAGGAGACGGGACTCCAGATCGCCGGGAAGCCGGAACTCGCCTTCGAGGTCGAGGTCGAATACCGCACTGATGTCGGCATCGGCCCGTATCGCGCCCTGACGTTTGCGTGCGAGGCCAACGGCGTTCTCCAGCCCAATGATCCCGACGGCCTCGTCAACGTTACCTGTCCGGGGAGGCAGCCGCCGGCGTCGCCTACCGCTACCGCGTCACCGGCGAGCGGGGAACGATGATGCGCGAGGGCCTCGAACTGGTAGACACGGACCGATGACAGCTCCCCAGATCCTCGAGCTCGCGCGCCGCGTCGCGTCCGACCTGGCGGCCGATGGTGCCCTGGCCGTCGTGCTTGCCGGTAGCCAGGTCAGAGACGATGCCACGGAGCTGTCCGACATCGACTTGTACGCCATCGGCATTGGACCGTCCTACGCTCTACGGGTCGTCAGCGATCGGCTGGTCGCCGTGTCGTGGCGCACCGAGGACGAGGAGCGCTCGGCCCTTCGCCATCCGGCGTCGGTCGGCACGGTTGTCCCGGCCTGGCGGGCGGCGCACGCGTTGCATGACACCGCCGGCGTGGCCGAGCGGCTGCAGCGTGAGGCGGAGGCGTTCGAGTGGGCGCCCATCGCAGCGCAGTGCGACACGTGGGTTGCGGAGACCACCACCGGCTACGCGGAGGAAGTACTGAAGCTGGTATCGGCGCGACACCGGGGAGATCGGGTGGTGGCGGCTATCCAGCGCTCGGTGCTGGCCCTGCGGCTGCCGCTGGTGATGGCGGTGCAGCATCGCCTGCTGTACGAGACGGAGAACCGACTCTGGTCGCAGGTCGCCGACGCGATGGGCCAGCGGTGGTCAGCCGCGCACTCCGCCGCCCTCAGCCTCCGGCCTGGGGAGGATGCCGATTGTGCGGCACTGACCCTGTTCGGGCTGGCCGTGGACGAGATCCGCTCCCTGCTCACACCGCGCCAGCGCGCCGTCGTGGAGCTGGCGCTGCGAGTGGCGACCGAGGAGACCGATGGCGCCGGGCTGGCCTGATCCCGAGCGCTGGTCCGCTCTGCGCGACGGCTCCCGCTGCCCGGTTGGCTGGACGGGCCGGGCGGCCGCGGGTGGCGCGGAGGAGTTCGGCCGCGATTCTCCGGACCAGCCAGCCCCGGGCGTCGGCGGCAACGGCGCTCAGGGCCACCGCGGCCGGTCGCGTCACAGAGCCTCGAGGAAGTCGACCTCGCCGATCAACTGAATATCTCGGCCCTCAAGGCGGAGGGCGGCTGCCTTTCGCTGCTTGGCGCTCATTGTCTCGCCGACAGCGAGCTTGGCCAGATCCTGCTCGCCCACAACAAGGATGTTCGTGTGCTTCGTGACGCCTTCTTCGGGACGGCCACCACAGTCGAGCAGGCGCTGGAAGGCCTCGCGCCGCGTCATTGAGGCGAAGGCGCCTGTGAAAACGACCGCTTGGCCGAAGAGGGGGTGGGCTGGATCGAAGTCGCTTGTCTGCGCGGTCATTTCCGAAAGCCGGCTTCCCGAAACACCGCACGGCAGCCAGGTCAGATCCGCGCGGACCTGACCCCAGGGAACCGACTGAGCGGAAAGGGTTTCCTCGAGATCGATACCTCCCAGGCGATTGATGGCGGCGACGGCGATCCAGCCGCTGACCAATGCATCAGAGCGCGGATCGTGATGATCGAGGGACAATCCGAGGTATCGAGCAATCATCGGCAACGAGACGCTGAGGAGATCCGGCCAGGCTCGGCGGGACAGCAGAGCCGAGCAGGCGTAGCGAATAGGCCGAGGCGAAAGCCCGAACCGGCCCAACTCGGCTCGCAGCACGCTCATGTCGAAGGCCGCGTAGTGGGCGACCAACGGCCGGTCTGCCGCAAGATCAACGAGGTCGCTCCAGACGTCGGGAAATGCGGGCGCGCCGCGAACGTCGCTGGGCCGAATGCCATGGATCGCGATATTGAAGTCCGACCACTCGTGGTCGTGGATCTCTGGCGAAATAAGCGATGAACCTTGGTCGACAAGACCTTCGCCATCGAACACCGCCCAGCCCAGCGCGCACGCGCTGGCCCGTGCCTCGTTGGCCGTCTCAAAATCGACCGCGACGAAGCCGCTCACAATGCCAGCGTACCTCCACACCGGCGGCCTACTACGAGCGCTCGGGCCAATCAAGAGCAGTCGCCAGTCGTCATCTCGGCCTGCGCCGGTCAGCGTTTCATGCTGCGCGCGTCCGCAACAATGAACCCGTGGCTGCGGAAACACACGTGCTCCTTCTGATGAAGGGGCCGCCCGGGAGCGGCAAGAGCGCGATCGCCCGCGAACTCGGTCGCGTTCTGGGATGGCCCGTCATCGACAAGGACGACGTCCGCGACCTTCTTCCGGACGAGATCGGCGGCGTTTCGTACGAGGCGATGCTTGCGATCGCCCGCCGCCAGCTGCTCTTGGGGATGAGCGTCATCGCGGACAGCCCGCTGGGCTACGAGCGCGGCTATCGCGCCGCGCTGCGGATCGCGAAGGAGGCCTCCGCCGTGGTGGCCGTAGTCGAATGTGTCTGCTCCGATGAGGCAGAGTGGCGCCGCCGCATCGAAGCCCGGAGCTCGATGGGGCTGGCCAGCCATCACGCGACCGACTGGCAGCGGGTCCGCGATTTCTTCTCCCGCACCGCCGCAGAGCCTTTCGTCGTCGACGTGCCGCACCTCACGGTCGATACCGCGTCGGCTGATCTCGGGACCACGACCGATGTCGTCGTGGCCTGGATCAGGCGCGTCACGCACCCCGTCGATCCCTACGCGCACCTCAAGGACAACGCCTGGCGCGAGGTCGCTGAGCTCGACACGCGCCTGGAGCGTGGCGAGATCGATGAGGCGGGATGGCACGCCGAGATTGCTCGCCTGATCGTGCCGGCCTACCTGGTCGCGGAGACGCCATGGGAGGGATCGGGCAAGAGCGGCAGTGCCCAGGACTGGGAGCACGCGCGCAGCCACATCGCCCACGCCATCGACCGCTATGGCTCGTTCCTCGACATCGGCTGCGCCAACGGCTACCTGCTCGAGTGCTTGCCACGCTGGACGACGCATCAACTGGACCGATACGGCCTCGACATCGCGCCCGAGCTGGTGGACACGGCCCGCCACCGCCTGCCCGAGCTGGCGGACCGGCTGTGGGTCGGCAACGCGCTGGACTGGGAGCCGCCGCATCGGTTCACCTACGTGCGGACCGGCCTGGAGTACGTGCCGCGCCATCGGCGCCAGGAGCTGGTGGAGCGGCTGCTCGGCTGGTGCGATCGGCTGATCATCGGCGTCTTCAACGAGGAGGCCCATGCGCGCCCGACCGAGGAGCTGCTGCTGTCGTGGGGCCACCGCGTCGCCGGTCGCAGTGAGCGCGCGAACCGCAAGAAGCCGGGAATTGACTACCGCGTCCTATGGCTCGACGGTTGAGCATCGACCCCGACCTACGAGCCCGGCTTGTCGAGATCGGCGCGTCCACCGATGACGTCGGCGACCCGGCTGAGACATGGCGGCGCCTCCGCCAGCGGTTCGGACCGCGCGCGACGTTGATCGATCGCTACGCGCTCGATGCCGCGCACCGCGGGCTCCAGGTGGAACAACTGCCAGCAGACGTCCGCGCCCAGCTCGGCGCCGAAGTGCTACGCGGATGACCCGCGCGACCGAAGATCGGATGCCCCCGTCGCCAGCGGTGCGTGGCTCAGGATGTTGGCGACCGGCGGCGTGGAAGATTTCGACCGCTCGCTGGCTGGCACTGTGCCCCAGTCGATC
>Ga0136619_10000394_pt1 | contig 16599 bp, 14 predicted proteins | sample AntDrymUQ3532106_2_FD_104807 | JGI IMG/M metagenome (GOLD analysis project Ga0136619, IMG submission 104807) | Polar desert sand microbial communities from Dry Valleys, Antarctica - metaG UQ353 (21.06) | ecosystem: Environmental > Terrestrial > Soil > Desert | place: Antarctica: Dry Valley...
CAGCGACGTGGCCCGCGAGGCGTGGTACGTCGAATAGAAGTTGCTCGCCGGGACGGCCTCCACGCGCATCGTCTTCTCGAGCGTCTCGTGGAACACGCGCCGGTCGGTCGTGGGAAAAAGGTGCGGCAGGAGCACGTCGGTCATCGACGCGATCCCGACAGGGACCTGCGGCAGCCGGTCGGCGAGCTCGCGCGCGAGGTCACGCGCACGATCGAATCGGGTGGTCGCGCCCGGCTCTACAGATGCGAGCATCGAGCGGGACGTGTCGAGCACGACGAACACCTGCGCATCGGTGCGCTCGCGCTGCTCGCGCGAGGTGGCGACGACGGGCTGTGCGGCCGCAAGCGCGACGAGGCCGCACACACCTTGAAGGAAGGCGGCAATCGTTTAAGTCTGAAGCCACGACAGAATATGAAACCCCTGCAATTTGCGGGATTTTCCCATATCTGGCGCCGAATACGTCGCTGGCGCATTCATCACCTGTCCATCACGACCTTCACAGCGAAGCGTTCCTGGGTTCCCGGTTCCGGAGCGACGTGTGCCGCGACGCCTTTGTAGAGCCAAGCGCGGCTAGGTCCGTGATGTCGCTCGACGAGCTCAGAAAGGCGGTCGCTTACGGAGCGAGAGGTTCTAACGACGCCCCCGTCAGGCCGCCAGGAGCGGGCAGCTCTTCTTACGCGTTCGCCAAGCTCGATGATCGCCGTGGTTCCGGGTGGGACGACGCGGAGCCGGTCGCCGAGTAGGCCCGCCTCAGAACCAGCCCGACGACGCATCTACCGGCTGGGTCAGTTGGCTCCAGCTGTGGTGAATCGGAATCACGACCTTCGGGTCGAGGAGGCGCGCCATTCTTTGCGGCGCTGCCACTTGCGATGAGCGCGGGAACGTACCCGTACTCCGCAGGCGGCAACGACCATCGCGGACATCCGTGCCCGACAGCAACGCGACCTCACCTTGCGAACCCGGGGCCGCTGGAGGAAACAGCTTCGATGGGGGGATGTGGGCGAGGACGCTGAGTTCGACGTCCGCTACGGGAACCATCGAACGACATCGCTCACTGCCTGCACCGGTCGCGTTGAACTGCGATGTCGGCCGGGTCGTGCCCGCGTTGCGCGTGCCCGAGCGCCTTCGGTACTTCCTCCTTCGCCCAGAGCTGCGCCTGCGCGCTGATGACGCGGCAGCGGACGTCGCCGATCCAGCCGACTGGGCCGTCGAGCATTCCGACCGGCCAGGGCGAGTCCGCCCAGCGGCCGCCTGCGGTGACGACGCCGAGCTTGTTTCGCTCGAGCAGCGTGACGTGGAGCTGCTCTCCCGCTTTGACGAGGTTGCGCTGCTGTTCGGGTGGCGGGCCGCCAACCTCCTGGTAGCCGTGCTGGTGGAGCAGGGCGAGAAGCGTCGGTGCGTCGGAGGCCCAGATGAACAGGTCGATGTCCTGGTGTGGCCTCGTGATCCTTCCGAGCAGGAAGTCGAGCGCCCAGCCGCCGCGCAGCCAGCACTCGAGCCCGGCGCCGGCTGCGAGCACGGCGAACTCCTTGATCAGCTCGAGCTGCCGCTGCCCCCGCTCGCCTGCCATTGCCCGCCTACTCCTGCGCGCCGCCGAGGGTACGCGCGAGGATCTCGTCGACCGTCTGCTCTGGCGGCTGGTCGGAGGTATCAAGCCATAGGCCGAGGCGAGGCGTTTCGCGCGTGAACAGCTCGTACAGCCGTTCGACCGGCCAATGCGCATACCCGGTATTTGCGCGCTCCGCGTCGCGAGCGGCGACCTTTCGCAGCGACGGGACGAGGACGACGACATGCAGGGGCTGGCTCTTGATCAGCGCGACGCATTCCCCCAGGAGCGGTCCCGCGACGACGTCTTCGAGGACGACGGTGAACCCGTCTTCGAAGTACGCGTCCGCCGCCGTCGCGGCCAGCCGATAGCGGAGGCGGAGCTGCCGAAGCGCCTCCTGCGACGGATCGGGTGTCATCTCCCGTCGCCCGGCGACGATGCTCCGGCGGAAGAGGTCTCCTTCGAGGTGCACGCCCCGCTCGAACCGCTCCGCCAGCAGCCGCGCGACCGTCGACTTACCGGACGCCGACGGGCCGGTGATTAAGAAGATCGCGTGTTCGTCGAAACGAGACGGCACCGCCCGAGAGTACGTAACCTCGGGCCACGGCACTCGCCCAATCCAAGGGCGCAAGCTCGCACGCAACACGGACAATGGTGGCGAGCGCGCACACGGTTGAGCCGCGCCGGGCGCGGGTCGCGCGGCGGCGACCACAGGCACAAGGCGCGGGCGCTCTACACCCGATGAACCGGTGTGATTCGCTCAGGGTCAGCGCTCCAGGCCAGGCCGAAGTTTGAGCGCACGCCTGCCGATGCAGGGCCTCAGGCGATTCATGCGTTCCCGGTGGCCTTGGCGGTCCGCCGCCTAGACTCAAAGCGTGGAAGACCTCCACTTCATCTGGTCGGATTTTGTGGCGGAAGAAGCGGCGGCGGCGTTTGACGACCACGAGCGCCGGATCAGTGAGCGCCTGCCGAATGTCGAGATTCGACACACCGGCGGAACTTCCGTGCGGGGCGTCCTGACGAGCGGCGACGTCGATCTCCAAGTCAGAGTCGGTAGACGCCTCTTCCGCTCAGCCTGCAACGTGCTCTACGAGCTGTACGAGCCGCTCTACCCAGATGCTTGTCACTCGGACAGCGCTTACTTCGTTGCCGCGCCACCCTCTGCCGCACCCGCACTTCGACCGCGTCCTCTGGCATCCCGACGGAGGTACCGCGCTTGAACAACGGCTTGATCGTCGCCCGTGACGGCACCGTGCGGGCGCGCCTGCGCGACCTCGGCCGCGCCTTCGGCGTGCGCTGGAAGCAGCCGCTGCTGGCAAAGGTCGGCTGAAGGAGCGGCCGCGGTCAGCAGTCGCGGCGTCCGAGCGGCACGAGGCGTCGCACTGGCGCCGGCTGTCCCTCGATCCAGAGCTCCATCGGGACGCAGGCCGCGCGTTCCGTCGTTGCGATCGCGAAAGGGAAGAAGGTCCAGCGCCCGACAGTGCCGCGGTACGACCACGCCTTGACCCTCTCGTAGCACGCCGTGAAACGCACCGCCGCGACCCACCCGCCGCGATGCTGGAAGGCGGCCCGCGTCGCGGCCTCCGGTGCGATCGCCAGCACCACGCGTGAGCGCGCCGGCAGCAGTACCGGTGCCTTGCGCGCGAACGGCCAGTCCGTCTGTCCCGTCGAACCGCCACTCCGTGGACCGCGGACGTTCCCGAGCACGAGCGGCCCGATCCGCACGTCGTTGCTCGTCGGCCGCAGCGTGATCGGAGCCCGTCCTTCGCCGCGCGAACGGCAGTCCCTCAGCACGCCCTCGAGCCGTGTTCCGGCCGCCCGATCGGGAGCGGCGAAGCCGCCTTCGACGACCACGAGAAGCACTGTGGCCACTCCCGCCGTCAGCAGCGCAACAAGACGGCGCATCACAGCGAGTATAGGACGACCTGCCGGAGCGGCTTCGTGGGTCCATCGATCCGCGCTCAGAGCTCGCGCGACTATGAATGCGGCCTGAGCGCACGCGCGGCCGCCAGCACCTCCTCCTTCGTCGGCGCGCTGAGCATGACGGCGAAGCTGCCGTGACGGAGCTCTCCGGACCAACCCTGGCGGTCGTTGCCGGTCAACGCGATCGACCCCTCAGAAGGGGTCGGGTGGTCGTCCTCGCCGAAGCCGAGGGCGTATCCGCCGGCGTCGTCGCGTGCTATCGACACGCGCACGCGGTCGTAGATAAGGCGGGCGAGGACGCCGCTGACCTTGCTGCCGTCGCTGAGCCATGCCGTCGTCTCGGAGAGCTCGATCGAGCCGAGCGCCTTCCCCGCGAAGGACGGCCCCAGCCAGAGCGGCTTCGCGCCGAGCGCACGCGTCGCCTCTGCGAGCGACGTCTTCCGACTTTCCGTCACCTCGCCGGCCGTTGCCCGTGGCCGCGCCGACGCCTCCCTGAAGATCGAGGGATCACGCGCGATCGCTTCGACCGTGAGCACGCGCCACTCCGGCGAGCGGCGTCCGCCGCGGTAGGTTGAAGAGAAGCGCAACGGAGCGTATGTCTCCGCGTCGACGAGCACCTCTTCGACGCTGCCGCTGCTGTCGGGGGCGAACTCGATCCGCTTCGCCGGCCGGTCGTCGAGGATCGTGTCGCCGGTGATGCGGGCTTCTCCGCTCGCAAGCGCTGCGCGGTAGCGCGTGGCGAAGCCGGTCAGCGCGGGGTCGAGCCTGACCGCCAGGGCGGGGCCGCTGATCAAGTAGTCAATCGGCTCGCCGCCGTCGGTCAGCGAACGGTGCAGCAGCTGGCGGCCCTGCTCGTCGTACCAGAACTCGTGGCGGTGGACGCGCTCCTGCTCTGCGCCCGTCTTCAGATCGACGACGACGTCCTGCGGCCAGGAGTACTCGACCACCGCGTGTACCACCGGACCGGCCCCGACCGCCGCGAGCGCGCGATCGACGACGCTGGGCGCGCCGCCCCGCCACGGTGCCAGCAGCAGAACGGCGCACGCCGCGACGACCACCCCGACTGCGGCGAACGCCAGCCGCGGGATGGCGAGACGTGTCGGAATCCCGGCCCGACGAGGCGATACGCTGGCCCGGCCCTGAGACGGCCGGGCAGCGGCGATCACCGCGACGAGGTGCTGCTTGCGCAGCTCGAGGCGGCCCGGCGGAAGGTCGAGTTCGGGCGGCGGTTTGAATCCAATGCTGGTCATGATTCGAAAGCCCTCTCCTTCGGTGCGACCTCGAATGGCGGTCCGTTGCGCGCGGCCAGCTTTGCCAGCCGGGTGCGGGCGCGCGAGAGCCGAGACCTGACGGTGCCGATCGGGATGCCGAGTGCCGCCGCCGCATCCTCGTAGCTCAGCTCCTGCCAGAGGCAGAGCGCGAGGACGTCCTGGTCTCTCTGCGGCAGCTCCTGGAGCGCCGCCAGAAGCGCGCGCACGTGGCGCGCGGCATCGACGCGCTCGGCCGCCTCGCGGGCAACCCCGACCACCGGTTCCGGTGCCGGCAGTCGCCTGAGCGCGTCCGCATGGCGACGCAGCGACCGCCGCTGGTTACGCAGCACGTTTGTCGCGACCCCGTAGAGCCAGGGCAGGAGGCTTCCGTCTTCGATTGCGACCTGCCTTCGCCTTCGATACGTCTCGAGGAAGACGATCGAGGTCAGGTCCTCGGCGAGGCTCCAGTCGGCGCAGCGGCGGAAGAGATAGTTGTAGATCGTCCGCGCGTGCCGCTCGTACAGCGCACCGAACGCCGCCGGTTCCCCGGCGACCGCGCGCTGCCACAGCTCGCTGTCGCTCGATCTTTCCATGCACCCTCGAATCGGTAGCAGTACCGACTCATGTCCGCAGCGGCGCCTTGAGTTCCCACGGGCGCTGGGTTGGGATCAGATGAACGCGATCTGGTAGACAGCCCCTCCAGCGCCCGCGACGAGCTGGACGAGGAGCAGTGGGTCGCGCCCGAGAATCGTCCCGTCTGGCGCTTGGGCGGTCGCGACGACGGTGGCGCGGTCGACGCCGGTCGGGAGGAGCGGCGGGGTCGGCAGCCGGGCTTCGCCGACCCACCAGCCGGTCGCGGAGACGGGGAGCTCGACGTCGATGCCGGCGCCGGTCAGGTGAACTGATTCGGCTCCGGGCGCGTAGCCGCCGGCGCTCGAGCCGCTGAGGGCGAAGGCGACGACGCGGCGGTCGTCGAGTCTCGCGGCGTCGGCGTCGGACAGGCAGTGGCCGCCTTCTCCCTTGGGATCCGATGGCGAGGTGGCGCTGAAGCAGTAGCCGCCGAGTTGCGTGCGCGCGCCGAAGAGCGTGCGGCCGCCGTGCACTGTCAGCTCGGTTGCGGGGCCGATCCCGAGCGGCGGCATCAGTTGCCGCAGCGCCGCGTCGTTCTCCGGTGGCGCAGCCGGACCTTGGAGGATCCCGCTCGCGGCGAGCGCAACTCCGACCGCCGCGGTTGCGATCACGGCCAGGGCGGCGGCGAACAGGATGCGCCGACGACGTCGCAAGATGCCCGCGCGGGCCGTGGCATGCGCCCGCTGCAGGACGTCAGCCCAGTCGGGCTGCTGACTCCGCGCAGGCTCCGCGAGCTCGTCGAGCACCGCCTGCAAGATGTGGTCGCTAGTCATGGGCTTCCTCCTTCAGCCGCACGCGCAGCGCGCTCCGCGCTTGGTTCAGTGCGGCGCCGACGGTGCCGGGACTGATCTCGAGCACGCGGGCGATGGTCTCGTAGTCGAGGTCGGCGTAGTACCTCAGGAAGACCGCGAGCCGCTGCCGGCTGGGGAGGGCCAGCAGCTGCGCACGAACTGCCGCCGTCGCCTCGTAGCCCCCGTTCGCGCTCGGTGCGGCGAGCGATTCCGGGATCTCTGCCGCGCGCTTCTGCGCTCGGCGTCGGTCGAGCGCTCGGTTGACGACGATCCGCCACACCCACGCCTCCAATGAACCGCTGCCGGTGTAGTCGGCCCGGCGTCTGAGCGCGGACGCGAATGCGTCTTGCACGACATCGCGAGCCTCTTCGGCGTCACAGAGGAGCGCGGTGACGCTAGAGAGGAACGCGCCGAATCTGGTCCGGTACAGAACCTCGAAGTCGGCCGGGGCGGGAGGCGGCATCAGCATTGAGTACGACGCGCGAAGCCTCCATTGGCTTTAGTCGACCGGGAGCAGGCGCGCGCGGCGCGCCGCAACGGCTTCACCTGGCCGCGCGCGTCCCGCCCGCGCGCCTGCGGGTCCCATTATCCGAAGTTGCAGGCCTTGGCCGGGTTGGGCGGGGAGCCTTCGATGCGCGGTGCACCGGGATGGTGGGCCTCGAGGCTCAGCAGCCGGCGGTTCTGCTCGTTGTCGGGCAGCCGTCATCCGTCCCGCGGCATGAGCGGAGTGCGCGCGGGACGCACGCGGTACGCGCTCGCGTCGTTCGATGAAACCGCTGCAAGTCTGCGGCATCGAGCTCCAGCTTCCAGAGGACGTCCGGCCACATCGCCGGTCGTCTTGCTTGCGGGGATTACCGGCTACGACCGGCATCGTGCGGGAATTACAGGCCGATCCGTGCGCGGGATCTACGCGGGATGAAAAGAAGCCGGCGGTCGATTACGCCCAGGGTGGCAACAAAGCATGCCACTTTGCAGGGAATTTACGGGAGCGACGGGGCTCGAACCCGCGACCTCCGGCGTGACAGGCCGGTCTTGGCGCTTCCGAGCTGAGCGGGAATCGGCGGGGATTTCCGGCGAGAGCAGGGCTTTCCGACCTCGGCGTTGCGGGGATTCGCGGATGCGGGCGGGGATCTCCGGGAGCCTCCTGCGGGATGTGCGCGGGATGGCTCGTTGCCTGATCCGCAAACTGCAGGTGTCTAAAGAATGAGGTGGCCGTCTCGCCCGCCAGCGCACGCGAAAGGCTGCGCACCGCGAGCCCGCTCTGGCGAGAGAACGCTCGCGCAGGCAATGACTCGCGTCTTTCAGCCGGTCAGCGCACATTCGAAGCGCCACACCGACCAAAAAACGAGTCACGCGGGTGTCACACCCGGTTCGTCACTGCGACGTCGCCGGGTTGGTGCATCTGCCCGCGGAGCTCGATCTCCAGTGATTTGTGGTGTGCTGTCGCGGTGCCGTCCGCGGCGGCGCGCGGTGGTATGCGGGTGCGAAGACAAGCGACCGGACGGCCGCGACTAGTCGCTGACGGGGTGATCGGCTGACACCCAGCACAGCAGGCTCCTATCCCGGCAGACTGGACCGGTGGACGCGGGCACTGAGCGGTGGTGGCTAGTAACGCAGATGCCTTCGTCGCGGCCGGACAGCAAAGGCGACCTCGAGCTCCTACGCGAGGTCAGCGACGACGAGTTGCGCGAGGCGCGTGAGGCGAACGCGCTCCTGAACCGGCTGGCCAGCGCCACCCCGTATGCGCGCCTTGTCGAACTCTACGACGCGCTCGTCGAAACGCTAGGACGGGAAGCCTCGCCGGAGCGACGGGCCGCCGAGCTGAATCGCGCGGCACGAGCGCTTGCCAAGGTCGCGACCGAACTGCCCGACGATCTGCGCCGCAGTGCAACCGCAGACTTCGGCGATGGGAGCGATGGGGCGCGGGAGCTCGAGGCCGCTATTGGTGAAGAAACCCAGCGCACGCCGTTTCGCCTCCTTGTCGCTGTCGGCAATCTCGAGCGGGGCCCGTTCGCCGTCGTCGACGGAGCCCTCGCCAACGATGCCGAGGCCGTCGAGGCCTTGGCCGCCGACGTACCCGAGGTGCGGCCGAACGCCAACCTTGTCCTTGCACTCGGTGGGGGCGTGGTCGTCGCGCAGCGTCTGATCGGACGCCAGCTGCAGATCTACGAACCGCGAATCGACGAGGCATCGCTCTACCTGCGCCGCTTAGCCGCGGAGGTCGCCGACGGCGCCCCAGCCCTGATGCATGCCGAGAGCTTCGACCCCGACGCCGGCGAGACGAGCTTCGGCCGGACGACGTTCGATCCGCTCGCGCTCGACAAGGCGCTGTATCTGCACCGCGCCTTGCGGCGCTCGCGCCAGTTGCTCGCCGACACGGAAGGCCGCGTTGCCGGCGCGGATCAGCAAGGAGAGGAGGTGGGTGAGCACGCGGCGGTCGACCCCGCAGGCACACGCGACCATGAGGCCACGACGCCGGGCGCCGGCGCGGACGCCGTCGACGGGGCAACTGAGGCCCCGTCACCGGATGTTGATGAGGCCGCCCCGGAGCCGCCACCCGGCGACCGCCAAGACCAGGTACTCGACCTGCGCTCGCTCGCGCAGCACGCGACCGAGTTCGTTGACGAGTTGGAGAAGGCGTGGTCGGCGGCGCTCGACGCCGTCGTACTCGCCGAGGCGCAGGAGGAGATGAACGCGCGTTACTCGAGCCTGCTGCGTTCGATCGCACGACGGGCGTCAGCAGGCGACCGTGCCCTGCGCGCTGCCGGGCTCGACCCGCGCGTGCCTGCGTTGCCGCTGGCGCCCGAAGAGATCGCGCGCCTGACGCTCGACCCCGATCCTGAGCGACGGTGGCGGCAGCTCCAGCTGGCGGAGGTCGACGGGCTCATATTGGTTCTCGAAGCTCTCGAGGGCCTGCGGCAGCCGTCGGCGCAGACGATCTACTTCGATGAGAACCGCGTCGAGACCTGGTGGGAGGCGGGCGCGTTCGCGCTTGTCCGCGATCGGACCGCGCTTCTGGTTCGCGTCTCCGAGCAACTCGCCCTGGCCGAGGCTGCCGTTGCCGAGGCCACTGGCGCTGAGCAGACTGCGGCAAACCAACCGCCGGCGTTCTTCGAACGCCTGCGCCTCGCCAGCGACGCGCTTTGGCACGGTGACAGCGAAGGGGCGCTCCTGCATGCGCGGCTCGCGCTCCGGCTCCGTGCCGCGCTTGAGGTTGACCCCGTACCCGACGACCTCCTCGAGCGCCTGGCGAGCGACGCGCGCCTCGTCGACGAAGCGCCGCTCCTTCGCCTGCTAGACGACGCGGCGGCGAAGCTCGCACGGGGAGAAGCGCTCGACATTGGCGCGGCGATGGTCGCCGCACCGCGGGCGCTCGCGGTCGTCGGCCGCCTCTGCCTCGAGACGCCGCAGATCATCACCGCCGCCTTAAGTGGAGGTGGCGATGCCGGAGATTGACCTCGACGCGCTCGGCCTCCTCGGCACCCGGCGCCGCATCTCGGTCCGCTTCGGACCCGTCGAAGCCGGGCCGCCGGTGATGAAGCGGGCCAACATTAGCGCCGCGATGAACAAGATGCCCGACGCCGATCTCGTCCTCGACCTCGAGCGCGCCGTGTCGCTGCCCGATTACTTCGCTGGCCTCGCCGTCGTCGCCGAGGAGCGCGGCGAGCGCTTCCCCCGCTTCAGTGGGTCGGTCGTCTCGGCCTCGCTGGTCGCCGATGGCGTCGCGGTCAGCGCGCTCGGCGGCGTCTCGCTTGCCGAGAGCCTGATCGGCGGGCTCGCTGCGCGCGGGCTGCCGAACTTCGAGCTCGTCTATGTCCTCGCCCGCTCAGGTGGCTTGCGCGACGAGCAGCTGAACATCGACGGCCTCGATACGCTGCCGCGCGAGACGTTCGAGGTCGTCGCGCCCGTTGACGGCGTCGTCGTCGAGGAGGCGGTCGACTTCGGCGGCGTCCGCTTCCTGCCGCCGCCGATCGCGGCGCGGGCGCTGAGCGCTCTCGACGTAAGCGACGAGATGCGCGCCGACTACGAGGCCTCGGCCTACGCGCTTGCCCTCGTAACAGCGGAGCGGACACTGGCCGCTGAGGAGCGGGGACTCGCCGAGATTGATCTGGCGCTTGCCTGGCTGACCACCCGTTTGCGCTACGGCCTCGCGACGCTGCCCGATGGGCGTCCACTCCCGTTCAGGCGCAGCGAGTCGCTGGCCGAGCCGACGCGGCGCGACATCGTCGCCGTGCGCGGGCTGCTGTCGACGCGGCAGTGGCTACGGCGGCCGGCGGCTCTCGCTGAGCCGCGTACGGTCGAGCTTCTACCCGACAACGCCCGCCTCGAGGCCAACCCGCCACCGTTGACGTTGCAGGAGCGTCTCGCGCTCCTGGCGCTGGCGCGTGCCACGCGCGAGGCCGACCCGCTCGCACGGGTGCACGCCCTGTTCGAGGCGATCGAGTTCTACGCCAGCGGGATCAGCGCGCCGCCGCTGTTCACCAAGAGTGAACGAAAAGGACTGATCGAGAACCTGGCCGCGGAGCTCGATGACAAGCAGCGCGACCGGCTCGTTGACCTGCTCGCGAAGGTCAATGACGCCCCACTGCGCATTCGCCTCATGCGAGCGCTCGACGACGACCAGGTCTCGATCGTCGGCGGCGAAGTTGACCTGCTGTGGCGGCTGCGCGACCTGCGTAACGACGTTGTCCACGGACGCAGAAGCGAGCTGCCGGCGGCCGAGGACGTCGAGTACGCGACGAGCATCGTCGCGCGCATCCTTTTGCATCGGGCGGCCACGCGGGCAGCCGCCGCCGCCGCTGGCCGGCGGTCCTGACCCGGCCTCGTGAGGATCGGTGGAGCTGCTGCAGTCGTCGTGGCAGGATCGGCTGACGTGAGCCGGCTCTATGACCGAATCGGCGGCAGCTACGGCGTAACGAGCACTGGACATCGTCCATAATTGACTGACCTGCGCGACGGCCAGGCGGGCAGGCTGTCGATCTCGACGATGAGAGAACGGGAGCCATTCGACACCCATTGGGCGAGCGCGCTGACGCGGGAAAGCGGGCCGGACGGGGTCACGGCAACCGCGGCGAGCTGCGTCGCCTGCACATCGGCGCGCACGGTTTCCTCGTCGACCAGCTCAATCGTTCATCCGCACGGGCATTGAACTCCGGACGTTCCGTGTAGTCGTCCGCCGCCTGCTCGGCCACCTTGAACCTCCGCCTGATTCGGCTTGAACGCAAGTCCCCGCGACGCGCTTTTGGTCGGTTTTTGGATCCCTTCGAGAAAAGTCTGTGTAGACGAACCCAAATCGGGGTCTAAACAGACAACAAATAATCCTATTGTGCAGGGCTTTTTACGGGAGCGACGGGACTCGACCCGCGACCTCCGGCGTGACAGACTTGTTCCATTGATACGAGGATTGGCGACGATTGCCGCGCTAACGCTCTATTCGTGCGGGCTTCCGGACCTCCGGCGCTGATTTGCGCTCGATTGCATAGGCTCTATTTTGGGTGGCTGCCTTCTGCTGCCCAGACGCTCTAGGCTCGAATCGAGGCGATGGTTCGGCGTCGGTGATTTCGTCGGCTCGCGGAGAACCTGGCGGCGGTCGAGCAGGCGGACCGGCTCGACACCCGCGAGATGATCCGCACCGGCCGCTTAGGCGACGTGCTCGCCGGGATGAAGGCTGCATGCACTAACGCACGTGTAGTGCCGCTCGCCAGCGCATTGTCACCTGGCGAGAGTCGGCGTACTCTCGGTCCATGAATCCGAGGCGGCTCCCGTGGGAAGGTGAGGGCGCCCCCGCGGGTGTCGGAGTTTGTCTTTCCGGCGGCGGCATCCGGGCGGCTGCGTTCGCGCTCGGGGCGATCCAGTCGCTGCAAGCCGAGCGAGGCCTCCTGTTCGGACCGGGTAGCGCCCGCTTCCTCTCCGTCGTGTCCGGCGGCTCGTATGTCGGAGCGACCTTCACCCTAAACGCCGCGCGGCTCGCCAGCGGTGGCGCGGCTGCGCCGTCGGCGCCTCCGCTCGCGGATGGATCTCCGGAGGCCGCTCATCTGGTCGCAAACGGCGAGTACCTGCGGCGACATGGTGTTCCGCGCACCGCCTTCGCCTTCCTTGTCGCCACGATGTTCGTGTTCCTCCTCGCGGCGATGAAGAACTGGACGTCCTTGTCGGACGTCGAATGGTGGATGTCCGACGGGCGGCGACTCGGCGTGGCTGCAGCGATCGCCGCAGCGATCTTCCTTGGCGAGTACCTGCGGCGACATGGTCTTCTGCGCACCGCGTTCGCGTTCCTTGGTCCCGGGATCCTGAACTTCGCTGCGTTCCTGGCGATCTTCATCTGGATCGGCACGATGCTCGCGACGTACGCGTGGATCGCCGACGATCAGGTCGGCATCCACGCAGCCGGCGGGAACCTGCGCTGGGTGGTGGCGGGTCTGGCGATCGCGGGCGGTGTGCTGCTATTCCGCGGCCTGTACAAGGACGGCGGGTGGGGGCGCTTCCTCTTGCCGCTCGCCGGCCTCGGGGTGCTCTTCGTGTGTGCCCCGTCCCTTCTCGCGGCGATGAAGAACTGGAGGTTCTCGTCAGACCTCACGTGGTGGACGTCCGACTGGCGGCGGCTCAGTGTCGCGGCGGCGATGGCCGCGGCGATCTTTCTCGCGTGGTGGCTTGTTCCGAAGCTCGTGCCTCAACGGGTGCGGCCGCTCCCGGTGCGGTTCCTCGGATTCGTTGCGGTCGGAGTGCCGCGCGCCGCGGGCCTCCTGCTGCTGTCGTTGATGATGACCGCGGCCTTCGACGTGTTCGCCGCGGTCCGCGACACCGCGACGACGGCTGACTCTGGCACGGCCGCCGCCGCGTTCTGGGGCGTCCTGATCGGTGGGCTCGTGTTCCAGCCTGTGGCGGCCCGCGCTTCCCTTCACCGCCCCTATCGCGATCGCCTTGCGTCCTGTTTCGCCGTCGCGAGAGAGAACGACGGGGTGGTCGAACTGAGCCCCACCGAGGCCCTCTTGAGCAAGCTCGCGCCGCCCGTCGACGAAGAACGTGCGTTTCCTCGCTTGCTGATCTTCGCGACTGCGAACGTGAAGTGGAAGACACCCGATGGCCGACGGCTGACCTTCGCGCCGTTCGTCTTTAGCCACGACCGCTGCGGGATCCCGGGCGTCGACGACGCGTCGGTGTCCACTGCCGGCCTAGAGGGACAACGGGCGCCGGGAGCGTTGCTTGCTAGGCGCCAGGAGCCGCTCCTGTCGCTGATGACGGGCGTCGCGACGACGGGCGCGGCGGTGTCGCCGAGCATGGGGAAAAGGACGCTGCCACCGCTCAGGCCGCTCATCGCGCTCGCGAACGTCCGTCTGGGTCGGTGGCTCCCGAACCCGTTGAGCGGGCGGGCTCGGCGCGACGTAGACGGTCCTGCTTATCCCTGGTGGTGGCGGTGGACGCAGAAGCGGCGCGCGTTTGGAAGCGGCTACGACGAGTTCCTCCCGGAGCTCTTGGGTCTGAACAGAGCGGACGCCGCGAGGATCTACGTCAGCGACGGCGGCCACTACGACAACCTGGGTCTGCTCCCGCTCCTCTGGGCGCGATGCAGCGAGATCTGGTGCATCGATTCAGAGGCCGACGAACATGGTAATTCGAATCAGCTTCAGCAGGCGTTCAGGATCGCAAAGGAGGATCTCAGGGTCACGGTGAACATGGATCTCGACTGCTTCAGAGCGACAAGCACCGGCCTCCTAGGCGCGAGCCATGCCGTCGGCTGGGTTCGCTATTCGGACGGTGCCGTCGCCCGTCTCGTGGTCGTGAAGCTCGGGCTCACTGAGGGCGCGCCGCAGGACCTTCTCGATCGCCGCTCGACCGACAGCCCGTTCCCGCACCACTCAACGTTCCGTTACCAGATCTACGAAGCGGATCGCATGGACGCCTACCGTAAGCTGGGCGCGTTCAACGCGCGTCGCGCGACCGGGAATCCGCGCACTCAGCCCTCGGTTGCACCGCCGGCGGCCGGCTGAGAGCCCGAACGCTGCCTCGAGCGCCTGCCGCTGAGGAGGCGGCAGGCGCGGGAAACGTGCAAGAACGAAGCCCCGAGCAGGTTGAAAAGGGGGGTGTGAGCCAGCTTCGTCTCGGCCTCGGCGGGTCGCGCGGCGCGAACGGCGTACCCCGCAGGCTCGGCAAGAACGGACGACTTCCGCGACGTCCGCGCAGCCTCGACCGCGGTGGCGACCGCGATGCGCGCGAGCCGTCGGGAGGGCTCTGCTGGAGCGCAGCGAAAGGAAAACTTTCGAAACCGATTCTGAAGTGGCGCCAGACGGATCCAAAGCGGAGCAGCACCGGGAGCCACGCAATAGGTGGCGCTTCAACCTTGCTCTTTTCGACGAGCGACGTTATTTCGCCTGGCTCTTGCTTGCACTCGTCGTAGCCGCTGTGTTGGCCGGCGCGATCGGATGGAATCTCTACGACCGCGGCTCGGAACCACGCGTCGGCTCCGGCTTCTTCAACGGAGATGCGGCTGTCTACATCTCGGCGTCCGAACAGCCTACAACGCAGTCGTTCGTCAGTGTCACCGTGACGCCGACTCGGAAGGAGACGAGCGGCGACCAACACGCGATCGACGTCCGGCTCGAAATGCTTGCGAGTGACTTCCCCACCGCGGCTCGCGTTCGATGGGCGATTGCCCTGATCGGCGACGCCGTGCTGCGTCTCGAACCTGGTGCTCCCACGTTCGGCGCAACCGCGCGATCCGATCCCGTAACGCGACACGGCCAGCTGGGCGCCGATGTCGAGATGCTGTTCGCAACGTCTCGCGATCGGAGCGTGCTGGTGGGCACGTTCCGCGACAAACCGAGATCGTCTCCGGCGACTATCTGGGCAAATGTGACGATTCCTCTCTCGCGCCCTTTCCTCCTTGATTCCGGCGAGGCTTACGCGTTAAGCACTCCCGACTTCGGCGCGTTCGAGGATCGGTCCGTGTCACAGACCGGCGAGATCGGTGGTGCCGCTCCACGTGAACTCGATCCATCGTTCCTCGCACGACTACAAGGGCCGGACGGCTGGAGCCTCCCCACCGCGCAGACGTTCGCGTTCGCCGACATCGATCGCGGCGGGTTCCAGGATTTTGGAACGCAGCCGTCGCGGTTCGACGTGCGGACGTGGCTAAGCACGGCTTTCGAGGGAGCCGGCGAACGGGAGTTTCTCAAGGTAGACGCGATGTTCACTCGCCCAACTGAACAGGAGAAGCGGGGACGACGACTGTTCCTGGCGGGACTGCTCCTGTCCGCCTCGGCCAGCCTCGGAATATGGGCGCTCGAGCTGCTCTTTGGCCCGGAGCGAACGCCGCTGCTCCGGCGGCGTCCGACCCCGCGACCGTGACTGCGGCGGGACGCGCAACAGAACACGCCATTTGCAGGCTTCTTGAGCTAGCCGTGGCACGGGTCGCGGTGGAGCGTGCCACCGGCCTGCGAAGCACCGGCATGCGGCACGCATTTGTGTACCCGCCCTTCTTGCTTGCCGACGATACGCCCAATCCGGCGCTCGCACGTTGAGGATCCCGGGCGGCTCTCGCGCAGGCTCGTCGTCAAGTGGTCGCTCCTGGCGATCCCCAACTACCTGACCTCTCTTCCGCAGCTTCTATTCGAAACTGGCATTAAGTACAGGCAAGGGCAGCAAACGACGAATCTCGAAGCCTGAACTCGTGTCTCCCCAGGCAACAGAGTGGCTTGATTTACACGTATTACCAAACGGGAGCGACGGGATTCGCCACGCACGAGCACCCCGTTCCGATAGCAGGCGTATCTGCGCGGACTCCTCGACGGATTCGACAGCCGCGCGATAGCGGCAGAAGCACGAGCAGGAAGATGAGTCGGCCGAGACCGACAAGTCACAAGTTGTTGGCGGGATTACGGGCTTACTCGCCGCCGACGAGACGCCCTACCGATCCGGGGTTCGTGTCGGCGCCGCCTTGGCTGCCGCGACGGCCTTCCTGAGGGCGGCAACAGCGCGGTCTCGCTCGGCGTTGTTTCTTGGATCCCGACTCATCGTCCATATCGTCTCCGCTCTGGTCGCCCCCTTCCTGATGATTCCGAGTTCGAGCACGTCCTCGGTGTTCGTCGTGATGCGGAGTTGCGGAGGCTTGAACCAACTGGCGTTGCTCGTCGGCTGTACGTCGAGAACGTGTCGAAGCCAGATTGTCTTGGCGCTCGCCGGGCCGTAGAGGGTGAGGACTTGGTTAATAACATCTCCTGCGCCTGGCACAATGTTGCCGGCTACGTAGCGGGTGATCGCGGTCGCCACGTCGACGTTCAACGGCCCCATCAGTAATCGCCGGTTGGTTATCACATACTGTTGACCCCACTGACCGCGGCCGGGTCATGTCGGTAGAAGTGGTGTAACGGTGCCCGTGTAGGGCCGGAGCGGGGGTTCCGGCCACCGCGGGCTCCAGACTCGTCGGTTCATCCACGAATCGATGAGAGGAGCACCACGATGG
>Ga0136619_10000397_pt1 | contig 16535 bp, 18 predicted proteins | sample AntDrymUQ3532106_2_FD_104807 | JGI IMG/M metagenome (GOLD analysis project Ga0136619, IMG submission 104807) | Polar desert sand microbial communities from Dry Valleys, Antarctica - metaG UQ353 (21.06) | ecosystem: Environmental > Terrestrial > Soil > Desert | place: Antarctica: Dry Valley...
AGATCGCGGTGGGGTAAATACCTATTTAACATATCCCTGGTGTTAGCTCTTCTTGCTGCTATGTCATTTCTCGCAAGTGTATGGTGGCCAGCAGTCAGTACCTGGTGAACAGCAGTTTTCAAAGCCTGAGTTTCCGAGAACCCCGAGATTCTCGGAAGCGAGGTTGCCTGCAAGGGAGCTTCTCGGCAATCCGGTGAATAAGGATAAAGTGAAGGGGGATGGTCAAGTAGACCGCCGTGCGGGCAGAGAGAAGGAGTAGGCGCGTGACGACCGAACCAGGAAAGGGCGTACCGGAAGGAGTCGCGCAGTACGCGCGCCGGATGAGTTTGGAGTCTTCCAGTTGGTACATGGGCTGCCTCTTTGGCGTCCTGGCCGGTTCTGAAGACACCGGCGGGCGGTTCGGTCTGATGGAGATGGTGGCGCCTAAAGGTCTCGAACCATCTCGCCACGTCCACCACCGGGACGACGAAGGTTTCTACGTGCTCGAAGGCAACATCACCTTCTACGTCGGCGAGGAGACTTACGAGGCCGGTCCAGGGACGTTCGTTTTTCTGCCACACGGCGTACCTCATTCGTACACCTTCGAGACCGACGTAATCCGTGCGCTCGCCATCGTCGCGCCCGGTGGGATCGAGGAACACTTCCGAGACCCCAGGTTTAGCGAGCCAGCCCAAGCGCTGACGTTGCCACCTCCGTCCACCGGCCCGCCTGCCGGGGCCATCCTGGAGGACATGGCGGAGGATCTGGCTAGTTACGGTACCGAGGTCGTCGGTCCTTCCGGCCCGCCAGAACAAGGCGTGGAGGATACCCACTCGGACCAGTAGGCTTCCTCCCGTGCGGTCGAGTGCATCCCATGGATGAAGAACCCGGGCAAGACGTGGGATATTTGGATCCGGTTCCGACAAACTCCGATGATGGCTGCTTAGAAGCTCTCCACCGATGGACGCAGGTCCAACTCCAGCGTCCATGCAGTGGAATCCTGGGCGTGGAGTTGCCAGTAGGTCTCTGCGATGGCGTCGGGGGAGAGCATGGTGTGATCTTCCCGATCAGGGAACATCTCGCGCACCCTGGGCGTTTGGATCTGGCCGTCGATCACGACGTGCGTCACGTGTATCCCCTGCGGCCCGAACTCCCGCGCCATGCTCTGCGCCAGCGCCCGCAGGCCGAACTTGCCGATCGCGAGCGCCGAGAACCTCGCCTTGCCGCGCAGCGCCGCCGATGCGCCCGTGAGCAGCACCGTGCCGCGACCGGCCTCGACCATCCCCGGAAGGACCTGCCGTGCGGCGTAGAAAGCCCCGGCGCAGTTGGCTCGGAAACACTCGTCGAACTTCTCGGGCTCTATCTCCAGAATGCCGCCCATCTGGAAGGCGCCAGCGTTGTAGACGAAGACCTCCGGGTCGCCGAGCTCGTCCCGTACCCGTCCGAACGCAGTCTCGACCGAGGCCGGGTCCGTGGCGTCAGTGGCGATGGTAAGCGCCGTGCCGCCGCTGGCTTCGATCTCCCGCCTCACATCCGCGACGCTCTCCTCTCGGCGGGCCATGAGGACCACCGAGAAGTCCTCCAGGGCGAAGCGCCGGGCTATCGCCGCCCCGAGTCCTGGTCCCACCCCGAGCACCGCCGCCACTCTGCTGGTCAATAGATCTCCTCTCTACGATGGTTTGCTGGCTTCGACCCACAGCCAGGTCTCGACGCCGTCGGTCCCGCTCGTGGTGCGGGCCTCGGCGTAGCGGATCTCGAACCCCGCGTTACGCAACATCCCGCGGTTGGTCTCCGCATCGTGGTGGCTCCACCGCATCGCGGCCCCCCATCCCTCCCAATCGCCGTCTTCGCCCTCGAACTCCGTGACGGTGAGGGTCGCCATGAATGTTCCGCCCGGCTTCAGCCAGCGATGGATGGTGGCGAGCAGCGCCGGATGCTCTTCGCGGGGGACGTGGATGATGGAGTGGAAGGCCACCACCGCGTCGAAGGTCTCCGGCCCGAAGGCGAGGTCGATCATGTCTGCTTTGATGAAAGTCGCTTCGGGGACGTACTTTCGGGCCAGCTCCAGTTGCCGCGCCGAAACGTCCACGCCGGTGACGGCGTAGCCGCGATGCGCCAGCCAGCGCGTGACGGGTATCCCGGCTCCGCAGCCGAGGTCCAGGACGGCAGCCGTGGACGGAAGATCGCTGGCCAGGTCTTCGAGAACCGCCAGCGTCACGGGGTCTTCAGGGTTCTTGGTCGATAGGTATGCCTCGGCCACGCGGTCGTAGCCGGCCTCGACGGTCCGGGTGTGCGGGCCGTTCGCCGGATGTTCTCCGTCCGTCACCGGGCGGTCACGCCGCCGTCCACGATCATGCACGCCCCGATCACCGACGCCGACTCGTCCGAAGCGAGATACGCGGCCATCGCGGCGATCTCCTCGGGCTGCACGAAGCGCCCGTGCGGCTGGCGGGCCTGCATGTTCTTTCTCGCTTCCTCCGGGTCGTCGTAGCCGCTTGTGATGCGGTCGATCCAGGGCGTCTCCACCGTCCCAGGCGCGATGCAGTTCACCCGCACGCCTTCCCCCACGTGGTCCACGGCAGCCCCACGCGTCATGGCGAGGATGGCGCCCTTCGCCGCGCAGTACAGGGCACGGTCGGCGATACCGACCAGTGCCGCGACGGAGGACATGTTGACGACCGATCCACCGCCGGATTCGCGGATGGCGGGGATGGCGTGCTTCATGCCGAGGAAGGTGCCCCTCACGCACACGTCCATCATCCGGTCGTAGTCCTCCTCCGAGGTGTCAACGACCGTGGCCGCGGCCCCGACGCCCGCGTTGTTGACCATAACGTCGAGGCCGCCCCACTCGGAGACGACACCGGAGATGAGCGCCTCCACGCTGGCGGCGTCCGTCACGTCGGAGCGCTGGATGAGGGTCTCGCCGTCTATCTCGGCGGCCACGCTTTCGGCGGCCTCCGTATCCAGGTCGGCGAGGGCGACGCGGGCGCCTTCGGAGGCCAGGCGGATGGCGATGGCACGCCCGATGCCACTCCCGGCGCCCGTCACTATGGCCCTCTTGCCGTCGAGCCGATTCATCACCTTCACCCCCGTGATCTCTAGCTTCCCCGTCCCGGCCAGTATAGCGGGCTTCCGGCGGCGCAAACGGCCGCGGAGGCGTATGATCGCGGCGAGGTTTGCTGGCCTGTATCTCGATGGGAGTGAGCATGAGCCGTTCCTATGTGGTGACGGGAGGGGGCCGCGGCATCGGGCGTGCGATGGTCGAACTGCTGCTCGGGAACTCTGACAGCGTGGTCGTCATCGAACTCGACCCGGCCGCGCTCGCCTGGACGGACGAGCACCCCGCGGGTCGCCGTGTGATCCCGGTAGTTGGCGATGTCACCGGCGAGGCCGTTACAGAGCGGGCTGCGGACCTCGCCGAGGCTGCGGGTGCGCTCGCCGGCTGGGTCAACAACGCCGCCGTATTTCGGGACGCCCAGATCCACTCGGCCGGGGCTCGCGAGGTGCTCGACCTCATCGCCCTGAACCTGAATCCCGCCGTGGTCGGGTGCGCGACCGCGATCCGCCGTTTCCTCGTGGCGGGAACCGGCGGGGCGATCGTCAACGTCTCTTCGCACCAGGCCCAGAGGGCGGTTCCGGGCGCCCTACCCTATGTGACGGCCAAGGCGGCCACCGAGGGACTGACCCGCGCGCTGGCCGTGGACTACGGGCCGCATGGTATCCGGGTAAACGCCGTGGCGCTCGGTTCGATCACCACCGAGCGCTACGAGGCGCTCCTCGAACGGCAGAAGCCAACGGAGGCCGCGCGGATCGAAGATGAGATGAGCCTGCTGCACCCGGTCGGCCGGATCGGACGCCCCGAAGAGGTGGCCGCCGCCGTCGCATACCTGCTCTCAGACGACGCCAGCTTCATCAACGGCGCGACCACACCCGTAGACGGCGGGAGGTCGGTGCTCGCGCGAGACCCCGAGGCCCGGGACATCGGGGCGCACGAATCCAGACCATAACATAACGTGCCGTCTATCCTGCCATCCGGGAGATGGTGCGTGCGAATAGAACCGGGAGCGTATCATAGAGGTGGGATCGCAAACGCGAAGGAAAGGAGCATCCGTGGAACCGTTCGCCGGTTGGATAGGTGAGTTGCCGCAGGTGGACACGCCGTTTACGGGCCTGGAGGGACGTATGATCTCCGGTCCGCACGGCCAGGCCGTCTTTTTCTACGCGGCCGAGAGGACCGAGGTGCCGCCGCACGCCCACGGCGCCCAGTGGGGGGTGGTGGTGTCGGGAATCCTTCACCTCACCATAAATGGTGATGCCAGAACCTACGAACCCGGTGAGACATACGACATCCCGGAAGACGCCGAACACTCCGCCGTGCTGGAGGCCGGCTGCGCCGTCATAGACTGCTTCCAGGACCCCGACCGCTACAGCGCGAAGTAAGACGATGAGCCATCGCGTCCCGGCGTTGACGCTGCCGGGGGGCGCTGCTACCGTGGACGCGGGGGCAGCGCACGCGTGGGAGGAGGGGTAGTGGAGATAGTAGACATAACCGCGCCCATCAGTCCCCGCTCCGTGATGTGGCCCGGCGACGAGCCGCCGTTCCACGAGTTCACCAGCCACACCGATCGCGGCGATCCGAACACCGTCAGCCGGTGGTCCCTGAGCGCCCACACCGGCACCCACGTGGACGCCCGGATGCACTTCATCCCCGAGGGGTGGAGCATGGAGGCACTCGACCTCGCCCGCGTCGTCGGGCCGTGCCGGGTCGTGGACGCGACGCACGTGGAAGGACACATCAGTCGGGAGGATCTGGAAGCAGCCGGGGTTGCGGGGACGGCGCGTTTGATCCTGAAGACCCGCAACTCGGAGCAAAGGTTGCTGGAGCGTGACGGGTTCACTGAAGGCTATGCGGCGATTTCGCATGAGGCCGCAGAGTATCTGGTGGAGATCGGGGTAGAGACCGTCGGCGTGGACTTCCTCTCCGTCGAGCCGTTTGAGGACGGTGAGTTCCATACGCACCACACCCTGCTCGGGGCTGACCTGGTAATTCTGGAGGGGCTGGCGCTCGCGGGCGTGGAGCCGGGAGAGTACGTGCTGGCGTGTTTGCCGATCAAACTGTCTGGCTCGGACGGCGCCCCGGCCCGCGCTATCCTGATGCGTGATTCGTAGGACATTGGATAAAGACTCGTGAGGGAGGACATTAGTTGAAAGCCGTCGTGTGGAACGGGCCAGAGGAAATGGCAATAGAGGAGGTTCCGGAACCGGAGATCGCGCCTGGGACCGTGATCGTGCGCCCCGGGGCGGCCGGCATCTGCGGATCCGAGATCGAAGGTTACCTCGGCCGGATGGGCAACCGCACCCCGCCGCTGGTGATGGGCCACGAGTTCGCTGGTATGGTGATGGAGGTGGGGGAGGGCGTGGATGAGGGCCTCGTGGGCCGCGTGGTAGCGGTGAACCCGCTCTCCTCGGACGGGACGTGCCCGCTGTGCCGCGCCGGCCAGGCCAACCTCTGCCCGAGCAGGCAACTCGTCGGCATCCACTCCCCCGGCGGCTTCGCCGAATATACGCTCGCCCCGGCGGAGAATGTGTATCCGCTCCCCGAGGGCGTCGAGGCGCGGACCGGGGCACTGGCCGAACCGCTGGCGAACGGGGTCCATGCTGCGAGGCTGGGGCTGGCGGGAGGCCACACCGTCGAGCACGCCGTTATAGTCGGGGCCGGCACTATCGGCCTGATGTGCCTGCAGGCCGCGGTACTAGAAGGCGTCTCGAACGTCTCCGTCGTCGAGCCGCACGACGCCAGGCGGGAGCAGGCCATGAACCTCGGCGCGCACGCGGCATACGCCTCGGGCGAGGAGGCCCGAGCAGCGCTGGAGGAACTGACCGAAGGGCTCGGGGCTGACCTCGTTCTCGACGCCGTAGGCGCGGAGATCACGCGCCGGATGGCCCTGGACCTGATGCGGCCGGGCGGCCGGACTGTCTTCGTGGGGCTGCACGACGACGATACGACGCTCGGTTTCCACGGCGTCGTGCGGGGGCAGCTCGACCTCCAGGGCTCGTACGCCTTCACGGCCAGCGACTACGAGCGGGCGCTGGAGTGGCTCGTCGCGGGCAAGGCCGGTATCGGGGAGCTACCGCCGGTGCTACCGCTGGAAGAGGGGCCGGGGGCATTCGCGGAGCTGGTGCAGGGACCGTCGGCGCGGATAAAGGTGTTCCTAGCGGAGACGGGGGCATGATGGAGAACGGTTCGCTCTCTGGGAAGACGGCCGTCGTGATCGGGGCTTCGAGTGGCATCGGTCTCTCCACCGCCACCCTCTTCGCCGACGCCGGGGCGAAGGTCCACGCCGCCGCCCGCCGCCGCGAGGCCGTCGAGGAAGGCGCCGGGGGGCGGGAGATCTCCGCCCACGCGCTCGACATCTCCGACTCGGAGGCCGTCTGGCAGGTAGTGGAGGAGATCGGGGAGTCGGGCGGGATAGATATACTTGCCATCCCTGCTGGGATGAACTTTCCGGAGCGGCGCTTCGAGCAACTGACGGCCGAGAAGTGGGACCAGATGATCTCGGTCAACCTCTCCGGCGCTTTCTACGCCGTGCGGGCCGCGCTGCCTTATCTACGATCTTCACAAGGGCTCGTGATCCTCATCGCCAGCGTCTCTGGAAAGTGGCCTGACGCTTCCGGCCCCGCGTACCAGGCGTCGAAGGCCGGCATGATCGAACTGGCCCACGCCGTCGGTTTCGAGGAGCACACAAACGGCGTGCGCTGCTCCGCTGTCCTGCCCGGCATCGTGGACACCCCGATCCTGGACCACCGCCCCGATCCGCCGCCGAAGGAGGTCAGGGACGCCAGCCTCAAGCCAGAGGACGTGGCCCAGGCGTGCCTCTTCCTCGCTACGCTTCCCCCGCACGCCTACGTCCCCGAGCTGACCATGATCCCGACGCAGCTCCAGGCGCTCGGAAAGACGTCGGTGGCGACGCCGCCTGTGTAGCCGGCGCGAGATAGAATCCAGGGCCGGTGGAAAGCGCGGTCTGGAGGTGGATGGATGATCCCGGATAACGGACGGCCTGTGCGTCGGTTCCGTTCGCGCGACTGGTTCGACGATACGAGGCGTATGGACCAGACCGCGCTGTACCTGGAGCGGTTCATGAACTACGGGATCACGCCGGACGAGCTTCGTTCGGGGAAACCTATCGTCGGCATTTCGCAGACCGGCAGTGATCTAGTTCCCTGCAACCGCCATCACATCGAGCTGGCGAAGCGGGTGCGCGATGGCATCAGGGACGCAGGCGGCATCCCGATGGAGTTCCCCGTGCATCCGGTCTTCGAGAACTGCCGCCGCCCGACCGCCGCGCTCGACCGCAACCTCTCCTATCTCGGGCTGGTCGAGGTCCTCTATGGTTACCCCATAGACGCCGTCGTTCTCACCACAGGCTGCGACAAGACGACGCCGGCGGCGATCATGGCCGCCGCGACCGTTGACATCCCGGCCATCGTGCTCTCCGGTGGCCCGATGCTCGACGGCTACTTCGAGGGCGAAATCGTCGGGTCTGGGATGGCGATCTGGAAGAGCCGGCGCCGGCTGGCCGCCGGTGAGATTGACGAAGAAGAGTTCTACGAGACGGCCCTCGCTTCGGCCCCCTCGGCCGGCCACTGCAACACGATGGGGACGGCCTCGACCATGAACGCCCTGGCCGAGGTGCTCGGCATGTCGCTGCCGGGGTGCGCAGCCATACCGGCTCCGTACCGCGAACGTGGGCAGATGGCCTACGAGACGGGCAGGCGTATCGTCGAGATGGCACACGAGGACATCCGGCCATCGAGCATCCTGACGCGCCAGACCCTCCTGAACGCCATAGTCGCGACCACCGCCATCGGCGGCTCGACCAACGCCCAGCCGCACATCATGGCCATCGCCCGCCACGCCGGGGCCGAGCTTGCGCCCTCGGACTGGGAGCGAGGTTACGACGTGCCGCTGCTCGTCAACATGCAGCCCGCAGGAAAGTACCTCGGGGAGCGATTCCATCGGGCGGGCGGCGTGCCAGCCGTGCTGCACGAGCTGATAGAAGCCGGCAGGATAGACGGCGATGTCCCCACCGTGACCGGCCGGACGCTTGCCGAGAACACCGCGGGGCGCAAGAGCCTGGACCGCGAGATGATCGCGGCTTACGACGACCCGCTCATGGAGCGCGCCGGGTTCAGGGTGTTTACGGGCAACCTGTTCGACTTCGCGATCATCAAGACGAGCGTAATCTCTGACGAGTTCCGGGACCGTTACCTGAGCGGCGACGGCGTCTTCGAGGGAAAGGCCATGGTCTTCGACGGCTCCGACGACTACCACGAGCGCATCAACGACCCGGACCTCGACATAGACGAGACCTCGATACTGGTGATCCGGGGCGCCGGACCGCTGGGCTGGCCGGGCTCTGCGGAGGTCGTGAACATGCAGCCGCCGGACAGGCTCATCAGGCGCGGCATAACTACCCTGCCGACCATCGGGGACGGGCGGCAGTCAGGGACTTCAGACAGCCCCTCTATCCTGAACGCGGCCCCCGAGAGCGCCGCCGGGGGAGGTCTTTCCTGGCTCAGGACAGGCGACACCATCCGCATAGACCTGAAGGCCGGACGCTGTGACGCGCTCTTATCGGAGGAGGAGATCTCACGCCGCAGGCGGGAGGATGGTGTTCCTCCCGTTCCCGAGAGCCGCACGCCCTGGCAGGAGATCTACCGTTCTCAAGTCGGCCAACTCGACGGCGGCGCGGTCCTCGAATCCGCCCCGAAGTACAGAAACATTTCCTCCGAGACCCCGCGGCACAACCACTAGAAACCTCGCCGTAATGTCTGGTACGCATAGCGGGACCAACGCTGTCGGCTGAAGCCGGTCCTCTTGCCCGCCCCGTCCCACCGGCAGCCCTGTTCTTGGCAGGGTGAATCGATCGCTCGCCGACGATCGCGGTTGCGTGGCGCCACGCGTCGTGCAACACTCGGTCGATGTTCACCGTGGCCCATCGCGTACGGATCCGCGACGGCCTCGTTCGGGCGGCACGCGAAGACGAACGCATCACGGCCGCCGCCTTCGTCGGTTCTGCGGCGATCAACCGAGAGGACCGGTGGTCGGACATCGACCTCGCCCTGCGGATCCGTCCCGACCTCGAACTCGAGCCGGTTGCGCGGCACTGGACGGAGCGCATGTACGCCGATCACGACGCCGTCCACCACCTCGACGTATGGGCAGGACCGGCGCTCTACAGGGTCTTCCTCCTTTCGAACACCCTCCAGGTCGACCTCTCGTTCTGGCCGTCGCGGGCCTTTGCCGCATCAGGTCCGATGTTTCGCCTCCTGTTCGGGGAGACAAACGATGCTCCGATGTCGCCCCCGCCGTCGACCGAAGCACTGGTCGGTATGGGCTGGCTGTATGCGTTGCACATCAGGTCGAGCCTTGCACGAGGTCGTCGATGGCAAGCGGTCCACATGCTCGACCGCCTCCGTGACCAGGTCGTCGCCTTGACTTGCCTCCGCTTCGGACTGCCTGCCCACCAAGGCCGCGGCGTCGACGACCTACCCCCCGAGGAGACCGACCTTCTCGCCGACGCGTTGGTCGCCTCTCTGGAACCGACCGATCTCCATCGGGCCTTCGCGAGCACGACACGCCTCCTCCTCAAAGAGGCGAGACACATCGACACCGGGCTGGCCTTCCGGCTGGCGTCGCCGATCGAAGAGCTGGTCCGCTCCAGCGACAGCTCGCCGCAACGTCCGCGTAGTTAGCGAGACCAAGACCGGCGGGCATAAAGCCAACCGGAAGTCTAGACACCCAAGAGGAGCATAATCGCGGGCCTAGAGTGAGATGTGTCGGCAGCTAAAGGGCCTCCGCGTAAGCGAACAGCGCCTCTTGTAGGGCTTGCGAATGTCGAGGAGCCCTGGGCGCGTACCCCTCCAATCTCATCGCCTTCAGCCACCCGCCCTCGCCCAAAGAGTCCAGCGCGAAGAGCCGCCGCTGCGGCCGGCTCGTCCCGTGCGAGTTCTCGAAGTGCCTCGGGCGCGCCACAGATCTCAGCTCGCCGGATTCCGGTTCGGCCCTGACCTCGTAGCGGGAGAGCGGCTCCCCGGCGTGTTCGACCGTGAGGCTCTCGTCAAGGTGCTCAGTTGCAGTGGCTCGGGAAGCACTTCCGGTGTGATCAAAGGCGTTGACTGGGTGACGGCCAACGCGCAGGAGCCAGCAGTGGCGAACATGAGCCTCGGCGGCGGCGCCAGTAAGGCGCTAAAGCGGAAGTCAATGAAGTTGACCCATCCCGCGATGCTTGCCCCTTCAAGCGTGAGGCGGGAAGCCGCTCGACAACCAGCATCCTGGCCTCGGAGTCAGAAACCAGTGGGGGTCCAATGTCATTGCACACCGCTATAGACGACGCAGTGACGAGATCCGCGAACAGCGGTGTCTTCTACTCCCTGGCGGCTGGCAACGAGAACGTCGATGCCTGCAGCACCTCTCCGGCTCGCGTGGGCGCTGGTACGAACAACGGTATCATGACCACCGCCGCGACCGACAGCAGCGATAAGGAAGCTTCCTTCAGCAACTACGGCTCCTGCGTGGACATCTGGGCGCCGGGCGTGAGCATCCTCTCGACCAAGAGGGGTGGCGGGACGACCACGATGTCGGGAACCTCGATGGCCTCGCCGCACACGGGTGGCACGGGCGCTCTGTACCTCTCGTCGCACACTACGGATAGCCCCTCCGCCGTCGAGAGCGCGCTCAAGGCGAGCGCGACGACCCCGGCACGTTCAGCAAGGACTCACCTCCGAGTTCGATTCAGCTTCTCAACGTCGGCGGGTACTAGGAAGCATCAATGGTGGTGCGGATCCACCCTCGGAGCCGCGCCGCTCTAGAACTGCGGCGCGGGCCTTTCTTCCAGGGTGTCCGGGCGACGGCCCGGTAGGGTGTAGAAAAGCGTACCATCGTGGCTGTGTAAGTGTAGATGACCGCGTTCGGTGAGGCGGGAAAGCATCGCATCCGCTTCGTCCACTGTCAGCGAGGCTTCGACTGGCGTGAGGCCATCGGAATCACGCACCGCTACGAGGAGTTGCTTCTCGCCAGCGATGCTTCGGCGGGGGTTTCTCTGATCCCGTTGACTGAACAGCAGCGCCCCGCGTCCTATGAAAGCGACCAGGACGACCAGCATGAGGGTGTAATGGATGGCGGCCCCCGCATACGTATGAGTGCCCCACACCGACATCGAAAACCAGCCGGCGAGGAGTCCAGCAGCCGGCCCCGCCGCCAGCGATAAGTAAGGATTGTCCTTCACGGCACGCCATGGGATTGCGGACTCTCCGCGATCTCGCGCCAAATCCTGCCGCCTCCGAACGTCCGCGTAGCCCACGATCTCCTCCCACGTTTGTGTTCCGCGCCCTGCCCCGTTATGTTACCTGAGGATCAATTGCAGCTGAACACGGATGTGGGGAGGTAACGGCGAATGGCGTTTTCGGGAGAGGTTGCGTGGGTGACGGGGAGCAGCACGGGGATAGGGCGCGCCGTGGCCGAGGGGCTGGCGAGGGATGGTTGCCGGGTGGCGGTCCACTACAACAGCAGCGAGGGCGAGGCCCGAGAGGTGGTAGGCAGGATCGAAGCCTCCGCCGGCGAGGCGATGCTCGTCGGGGGCGACGTTGCGGACGCCGGCGAGGTGAAGCGGATGGTCGGGGAAGTCGTGGACCGCTTCGGCCAGATCAATATCCTGGTCAACAACGCGGGCTCCCTGCTGGAGCGCCGCTCCCTGGAGGACATGACCGAGGACCTCTGGGACCGCGTCATGGACGTGAACCTCAAGTCCGTCTACCTCTGCTCGCAGGCCGTGCTGCCGATCATGAAACGGCAGGGCGGAGGAAAGATCATCAATATCACCTCTGTCGCTGCCCGCAACGGGGGCGGTCCGGGCTCGGTCGCGTACGCGACCGCGAAGGGCGGCGTCAGCACGCTGACCCGCGCGATGGCGAAGGAGCTAATCTCCGAAGGCATCCTGGTCAACGGCGTGGCCCCCGGCGTCATCACCACCCCGTTCCACGACCGCTTCACGCCACCCGACGTGCGCGAGAAGATGGCGGGCGCCATCCCCATCGGCCGCGAGGGCACCCCGGAGGAAACGGTCGGGGCTGTGGTCTTTCTGGCCTCGTCCGCGGCGGACTACCTGGTAGGTGAGATCATCGAGGTCAACGGCGGCCAGTTGATGAGCTGAGGTTGTCGGCCGGATGCTGGAACCTCCGGCCGATGGCTGTTGTACATAATGTAGATGGACGCGAAGGAAGGATGGACCCACGCATGACGGAGCGGAAGACCAAAGCCGGGTTCCTGGCCGTCGCCCTGGCGGTGAGCCTGCCGGTCACGGTCTTCCTGAACACCGGGGTCGCCCACGCTTGCTCGTGCGCGGGTGTACCGAGCGCCGAAGAAGGGTTGAGAACCTCGGACGCCGTGTTCTGGGGCGAGGCGACGAACGTCGAAGGTCAGGATCTATCCCCTGACAGCAACCCGGACCTCAGCCCCGTTGCGTTCCTCGGTCCCGTTACCTTCAAGGTGAAGGAATACTGGAAGGGTGATGTGCCGGAGTCGGTGGTCGTCCTTGGGCAGGGTATGGGCGCGAGCTGCGGCCTGGACTTCGATAAAGGTAAGAGCTACCTCGTGTTCGCTTACCGTTCGGGCGATACTGGGGATGCCCCGCTGGGAACAGACCTCTGTTCGGCGACTGGTCCGCTGACGGACGTGGAGGCGGCGCCGCGAGTGCTGGGTCCCCCGATCAATCAACTGCCGGACACCGGAGGACCCGAGCCCGCTCAAGCTCCCGCCTCGCGCGCAGTAGCGGCGGTGGCCTCCGTGGCGTTGATCGCGCTGGCGGGCGCACTCATCTTGCGACAGAGGCTCCGTCGGGGTCGCTAGCCTTCTGGCCGGGTCGGGGCTCTCGATCTTCTCCTGCAACCCGTCCGGGCGGATTCCGGGCGAGCCCGGTCGAAAGGAAAATCCAACCACGAATCAGGGCTAGTGTGGGCGAACTTCTGCTCGGCGTGGATATCGGGACCTCAGCTCCGAGGGCGAAGAGGCGCCTCTTCGCGGAGTGCTCGGCTACGTCAAGGATGAGCCGTTCGCCGACTGGACACCGTGCGCGCTCGAATAGACGATACCCCTGACGCTGGAGAGTAGGGTATCGAGAAGGAAGGTTGGATTGGAGCCCGTCAACGTACACGACTACGAGGCGCTTGCCCGGGAAGCGATGCACCCCGCAGCCTGGGCCTACATCTCGGCCGGCTCCGGCGAGGAGACGACGCTTGAAGAGAATCGCGCCGCCTTCGAGCGTATGAAGTTGCTGCCGCGCGTGCTCCGGGGCGTTGGCTCTGTGGATCTGCGCACGACGATTCTCGGGACCGAGGTGGGAACCCCGATCCTGGTCGCCCCGATGGGTGTGCACGGCCTGGCCCACTCCGAGGGCGAGTGTGCGACTGCCCGGGCAGCGGGGAGTGCCGGATCTCTGATGGCCGTCAGCACCGCCTCGTCGCGGAGCCTGGAGGAGATCTCCGTCTCCGCCACAGGGCCGCTATGGTTTCAGCTCTACGTCTACCGCTCGCGCCCGTTCGCGGAGCGCCTCGTGCGCCGCGCCGAACGCGCCGGATACCGGGCGATCGTGCTGACGGTGGACTCACCCCGCTGGGGCCGCAAGGAGCGTTTCCTGCGCGTCGAACAGACGCTCCCCTCGGAACTGGATTACTCGAGCCTCGATGAAGAGGGTCTCTCCGAAGAGGAATTCGTGCCCGCCACCCTCACCTGGGAAGATGTAACCTGGCTTCGGTCCCTGACGGACCTTCCCGTGGTGCTCAAGGGAATTCTCCATCCAGAGGACGCGGCCCTCGCCGTCGAACACGGAGCCGCCGGGATCGTGGTCTCCAACCACGGCGGTCGCCAGCTCGATGGAGTGCCGGCGAGCATCGAGGCTCTGTCTGGTGTCGTCGAGGCCGCCGGCGGGCGCGCCGAGATCTACCTCGACGGCGGCATCAGGCGAGGCACCGACGCGCTCAAGGCACTCGCCCTCGGCGCGCGAGCCGTCTTCGTGGGCCGTCCCGTCCTCTGGGGCCTCGCCTCGGGTGGCGAGGCGGGCGCGCGGCACATCCTGAAGCTGCTGAGCGACGAGCTAGAAAGCGCGATGGCGCTCGCCGGCCAACCGGGCGTCACGGAGATAGATCCGGACCTCGTGGTGTGGGAACGGTAAAAGGGATTCGCTAGCGCGGCGGATCTTCCGCATCGAAGCTCATGGAACGCGGACCTTCCACGACTCGCAACCGCTCATCCTGCTCGACCTCCGCGAGCAGCGCCTCCGACACCCACATCCGGCGCAGCTTGATGGTGTTTTGGATGCGGATGAGTCGGGCCTCCGGCGGGGAGATGCCGGCGCACATGGTGAGGGCTGCGGCGACGGCCATCCTGTCCGTTGGCATGACCATAGGGGTCTTGACGGGGGCTGGCGTGGTGGAGGTGAGGGCGTTCATGTAGGTGGCCGAGCGCTCCATCTTCGAGGCCAGCCGCTCCGTCACCACGTCGGCCATCCCGAGGCCGTTGGCGTTGCCACCGGTCTCCTCCGTGAGGCCGAGGTAGACCATGCGCTCCACGTCCGGGCCGCCGGAGGCGGCGGTCGTCGGGTAGCGGCCGGTGACGTTGGGATCCGCGCCGTCACCTGAAATGTTCTTGCCGATCTCATCTACCACCAGCACGTCCAGCTCGTCGAACGGCAGCCGCGCCAGGTTCCGCTTGGCTTCTTCGAGGAGTGGGGCTTCGGCTTCTTCCAGTTTCTCCGCCGGGATGGCGACGATCCGGGACGGCTCCTCGTCGGCGTTCTCGATGGTCGCGAGCCCGAAGGCGACCTTGCCACTCTCGACGGCGACGCGCGCGGCGTCCGGGATGGTGCGGTGGATCTTCTCCCACCCCTGCGAGTGAATGGAGTACGCGCCCCGCTGCTTGCCGAGGCCAATGGCGAGCATCTTGGTCGGCCCGCTCTCGACCGTCCCCCTGAAAGCCGTATGCGGTTTGATCCTGTTTACCACCACGACCGAGTCCGCCTCGTAGGCGTTCCGGTCCATGTACACGGGCGCTCCAGCGGGCGTCTCCCCGATCCTCACCGCCTCCATCGTCGCCCTGACGGGACAGCCCATCCGCTCCTCGCTCACCCCGAGATGCCTGAGTACTTCCGCCTGACCCTCTGCGGTAGAGGCGCCGTGACTCCCCATCGCAGGGACGATGAAAGGCTCAGCCCCGGCCTCCTTCAGCGCCTCGACGAGCGCCGCGACGACCTCACCGATCTTCGCCACACCCCTGCTCCCGACCCCGATGGCGACCGAGCCGGTGGGCAGATCTACTTCTTTTAGCGCCTCTCGAACGCTCTCCCTGATATCCGGGATGGCATCAGGGCCTTCCACGCGCTGCTCGACGAGGGCCACTTTCGGCAGCTCGACCTCCCTGAGCAACTCTTCGATCTCTTCGCGAACCGGCTTCTCCGTCTGCACGCTACACCTCCGGGATCTTCGCTTTCGCTAATCAGCCGAGCTTCCCCGCTGAAATCGCGGCAACCCGTCTTCCACGCTCTCCCAGCCGACCTTGTCCTCCATCCACACGTGGTACTCGGGCGGGAACTCGTCCGTCCGGTCCAGGCTCGCCGTGGTCACGTCCACCGAGTCCGGGTCCTCGTCGTGCCGGTAGGTCAGCGACGTTCCGCACCCGCCACAAAAGGTCCGGGTGACCCCTGGCGATGAACGGTACTCCACCGGCTCGCCGAAGACGAAAGAGAAGTCCCCGGACGACACGGTGAGCCAGGCTACGGACTGGGCGCCAGCCGCCCGGCGGCAGGAGACGCAGTGGCAGACGAACGACGATTGGGGAGCCGCGGTTATCCTGTACCGCACCCCACCGCAGAAGCATCCGCTATCGTAGCCTGCGTCGCCCATCCAGCTCCCGGCCCGCCTTTCGTACCCGGTGCCATTCTAACAACGCGCCGTGGAGCCCCGCTCTACCCGGTTGCTATACTGGCGGTGTCGTCCGAGGTAGGAGGGATGCAAGCGATGAGGGTGGCCCTTTTCGTGCCGTGCTACGTTGACCTCATAAACCCGGAAGTCGGCGTCGGCGTGGTGCGCATCCTGCGCAAGCTCGGCGTCGAGGTAGTCTACCCCGAAAGGCAGACCTGCTGCGGCCAGCCGGCGTTCAACTCCGGGTTCTTCGACGAGGCTCGCGGCATCGCCCGGCATTTCATGGACGTGTTCGAGAAGGAACGGTGGGACTACATAGTCTGCCCGTCCGGCTCCTGCGCCACGATGGTCTCCCACTACTACCCCTTTATCTTCAAGGACCTGCCCGAGGACCGGGAACGCTCGGAGAGCCTGGCCTACCACGTGCGGGAGTTCTCGGACTTCCTGGTCAACGTGCTCGGCGTCACGGACCTCGGGGCGCACCACGAAGGAAGGGCGGTCTTCCACACGGGATGCCACCAGCGGCGGGAGCTCGGCGTTTTGAACGAGCCGATGGAGTTATTGCGGAACGTATCGGGCCTTGA
>Ga0136619_10000398_pt1 | contig 16530 bp, 17 predicted proteins | sample AntDrymUQ3532106_2_FD_104807 | JGI IMG/M metagenome (GOLD analysis project Ga0136619, IMG submission 104807) | Polar desert sand microbial communities from Dry Valleys, Antarctica - metaG UQ353 (21.06) | ecosystem: Environmental > Terrestrial > Soil > Desert | place: Antarctica: Dry Valley...
GGGCCAGCACGTCGGGATCGGTTCTCACGTCCCAACAGTGCCAGGCCGCGGCCGGAAAGTTCCCTTCGTCGAAGAAGTATTCCGTCTAGCTGTCGCCGTAGACGGGGATCACCGCGCCGGAGACCGGCCAGGAGTCGGCTCCGGTCAGCCAGGCGATTACCTTGCCGACCGCGCGCGGGGGGACCCACCGCTCGTGGTGGGCGTCGGGCATGGCCCCGCGGTTGGCCGGCGTGTCGACCGTGGCCGGCACGATGGCGTTGGCGGTGCGCCCGGTGCCGCGAAGCTCCACGGCCAGCGTGGCCGTCAGGGACAGCACGCCCGCTTTGGCGGCGCTATAGGCGGCCTGGCCGGCCACTGCGCGCAGGGCCGGCCGGGAGCCGGTCACGATCACCCGCCCACCGTAGTCGCCCATATGCCGCAAGCCCTCGGCGGCGACCACGGCGGCGGTGCGCAGGTTGCTCGTCAGCATCCTGTCGAGCAGGCTGAAGTCATCCATTTCGGCCACCGGTACGCTGCCGGCCCACCCTCCGGCCAGCGAGCAGGCCAGCCACAGCGGCCCCCAGTCAGCGCCGAGCACGTCCAACAGCGCCGCGACCTGGTCGCGGTCGCTGACGTCGCACTGCGACAGGCGCAGGTTGCCGCCTCGGATCGCCTCGCCGTGCGCGGAGCGCAGCCGCTCCGCATTGGCCTCCGTGCGGTACGGGACGCAGACCCGCTCGCCGCGGTCGAGCAGCACCTCGACCACGCCTGCGCCGAGGCCGCCCGTGCCGCCGGCCAGCAGTGCGGTACGGGGTCGTTCGTGGTCATACTGCATCGGGTGTCCTCCTGTGCTCCTGCCCTCGTCGGGATAGTTCCCGTGGCGATCGCTGCTCTCCAGAGCGGTGATCGCAACGGGATAGCTTGGGTCGCTGCGTGCGTCGTTGCAGACTCGCACGATCGTCCGGCCAAGTAGGCAGCCTCTCCAACCGGCGCCCGGTTGGCAGGATGGGCGCTATGAAGCCCTTGGTCGCCGTCACCGCCTGGAAGCGTGCACTGCCGACGTTCTGGGATCCCCACACGCGCCTGTTCACCCTCGACGAGCACTACATCGAGGCGCTGCGGCGGGTGGGTCTCGTGCCGTTGCTGCTGGCCCAGCCAGATCCCGAGGATGTCGAGGGCATTCTCGACGCCGTTGACGGGGTGGTTCTGACCGGCGGCGGTGACATCGAACCGGCAGCCTACGGCCAGCGCAACGACGGGCTCAGCCGCGACACTGATGCGCGCGCCGATACCGCCGAGTTGGCGTTGGCACGCGGCGCCCGCCAACGGGGACTGCCGACGCTGGGCATCTGCCGGGGTATGCAGCTGCTCAACGTTGCGCTCGGCGGCAGCATGCGCCAGCACGTCATCGCCGAGCAGGGTCCGCACCGACCGGAGCCCACCGGTGACTTCGACGCCATCAAGGTGCACGGCCATGACATCGACCTGGAGCCGGGCTCCCGCGTGGCGGGCCTGTACGAGCGCACCCAGCGAGCGGTCAACAGCTATCACCACCAGGCGGTCGACCTTGTCGCGAGCGAGCTGCGCGTCACCGCACGGGCGCCCGACGGCATCGTCGAGGCCCTAGAACACACCGGTGACTGGGACTGCATGGGGGTCCAGTGGCATCCCGAGAAGACGACCGACGGCACCGACGACGTGCTGTTCGCCGGCTTCGCCGACAGTGTGCGGACCCAGTCAGGCGTCGGCTCGCAGCGCGTCAGGCCCGTCGCGAGCAGCAGGTAGCGTCGTGACCTCCCTGTCGCCGGGCGCCTCGCGCTGGCGACGCAGCTCGGCCAGCCGCTCCAGCGGCCGCTCCAGCGCTCGCGCCCTGGTCGTGGTCAGCTCGTTGTAGGCACGGTTGGCTGACTCCAAGCAGCGGCCGAGCCGGTCGCTGTGCTCGACGTATTTGGCCCACTGCCGGTCAAACGTCGCGAGCTCGGCGAGGATCTCGTTGGCGGTGCGTTCCAGGACGAAGTTGTCGACAGCCTGGCGGACGACCGCCAGCACCGCGAACAGCGTCAGCGGGGAGCACACCACGACCTGCGTGCGCAGCGCCTCCTCGCAGATCGCCGCGTCGGCCGACTGGATGAAGGCGTACAGCTGCTCGTTAGGGATGAACAGCAGCACGCAGTTCACGCAGTCGGGCCCAGCGGCGTAGTCGCGTTGCGCGAGCTCGCTGACCCTCGCGCGCACGTCACGCAGGAACGCGGCGCGCGTGGTGTCACGTTGCGCCGTGGTGGTGGCGTCGAGGTACCGCAGGTAGTTGTCGAGCGGGAACTTGACGTCCATGTGCAGCCGCAGGCCGCGCGGAAGCAGGAAGGTGAAGTCCGGTCGGCCCTGGGCGGTGGTCAGCTGCTTGCGGTAGTTGACGCCCTCGATGAAGCCGGCGAGGCGCAGGACGTCTTCGGCCATCCGTTCGCCCCATTGGCCGCGCGCCGAGGTGCTGGACAGCGCCTGGCGCAACGACGAGGTGGTGTCGGCCAGGCGGGCGGTCTGCTCGGCAGCCTGGCGCAGGTGCTCGGCCAGCGCGCCGAACTTCTGCTCGCGGTCGCCTTCCAGCTGGCGGACCAGCGTGGTGACACGGGCGAGCTCGCCCGTCATGGCGGCCAGCTGGGCGTCCAGCCGCGACGCCCGCGCGCCCAGCTCGCCGCTGGCCCGCTCCGCGTGCGTGCCGAGGCGCTCGGCCGCCATCGCCGTCACGGCCTCGATCGCGGCCGCCATGTCCACATCCGCCGCCGGCCACCGCCGAGCGACGGCGGCGCCCACCGCCACCCCCACCGCGGTGGCGGCGACAACGAACAGCAGCAACACCACGCCGTCCATGCTGTCTCCGATGTAGAACGCTGACGGCACCCTACGGTCGGGGTGTGACTGCCATGGTGTTCGGCGTCATCGAGGGGTGACGGGACCTGGCCGGGCGGTGCGATCTCGGCTGCGGTCAGGATGCACATGCCGCTTGGCGGCTCGAGGAGGCGCGGCATGCAACCCGTGGCGGCAAAGGGCTTCCAGCGCAGCGCAGCCGCCTACGACCGGGGCCGCCCCGGCTACGCGCCAGCCGGCGTGGCATGGATGGCCGAGCGGTTGGGGCTAGCCGAAGGCGCCACCGTGGTCGACCTGGCCGCCGGCACCGGCAAGCTGACCGCCGACCTGGTCGCCACCGGCGCCCTGGTCGTAGCCGTGGAGCCGGTCGCCGCGATGCGCGCGGTGCTGGCACAGCGGGTCCCTGAGGCACGGGCGGTCGACGGCACCGCCGAGGCCACCGGGCTGGCCGACACCAGCGCCGATGCGGTCACCGTTGGACAGGCGTTCCACTGGTTCGACGGGGACGCGGCGGTGGCGGAGATCCACCGGATCCTGCGCCCAGGAGGGCGCCTCGGGGTGATCTACAACACCCGTGACCTCCAGGACCCGCTGCAGGCCGCGCTCTCGCGGCTCGTGCAGCCGTATCGCGGGAGCGCGCCCGCGCATGCCAAAGGCCAGTGGCGCGAGGCGTTGCAGCGGACCGCGCTGCTCCAGGCAGGGGTCGAACGACTTGGTGGCTCAGGCGTTGACCAACTCGCGGGACCCGGGGTCGGAGGGGCGATCGGTGAGTACCGCGTCGACCAGGTGCAGCTGGTCGACGCGGAGGGTCTGGTGGACCGCGTGCTGTCTATGAGCTTCGTCGCCGCGCTGCCGGCCGGCGAGCAGGCCAGCATCGCGCAGGCGGCTCGGGCGTTGGCCGCCGAGCACGCCCCGGCAGCACAAGTCGACCCCAGGGCCCGGCTGCGCCTGCATTACCTCACGGAGGTGGCGGTGTGGACGCGCCGTTGAGCAGGGCGGACCTGTGGCGCAGCTGCAACATGCTCGCCCGCCGCAGCGAAACCACCTGCAGGCCGGGCGCCAGCCGGCGCATCCGGTGCGCGACCGCGGGCTGGGCGGTGGCGACCTGCACGACGCCGACCTGCCCGCCGGTGCCATCCAGGCGCCAGCGCCGCGCGGCGCGGATGAGCGCATCGGCCGCCGACCGCCTGCCGACTGTCAGCAGGTAGGCAGCGCTGCGGCCGTAGCGTGCGAACATCTGATCGACCGAGGGGACGTCGGCTCGGCGGCGCAGGCGCGCCAGCGTGGAGGTCGCCGGCGCGCAACCACAGGGATTGGCGCCGGGACCAGGCCACACGACGAGCACCCCGTCGGCGGTGAGGTGGACCGGCGTGGCCAGCAACCGCTCATTGTCACGCGCGCCACCGACGGCTGTCTGCGTGGTACCAATGGCCGTTTGCGCGCTACCCTCCGCGTTCTCGCCGGCGGCTTCTGGCGCGCTGTCATGGGAGCTACCGCCAGCGGCGACTTGACTACCGGCAACGGCCAGGACCGCCACCACCACCAGCAGGGCTAGGATCCGGCGCACCGCCAGCTCCTCGGTCGCGAGTATCACAATGACACCGGTGTAGCGGGCCTCGTTGAACCGCCGGCCAGCCACGGATGGACCGCTGATGGCCGGCGAGAGAACGATCGGGGAGGTGGGAAAGGTGCCACAGGGCCGGCTGATGGGTAGGTCTGGTGCTGTGACCCTGTCCGGAGGTCCCGCACAGCAGATCCGGATATTGGTCGTCGAGGACGAGCCGACCGTTCGTGCCGCGTTACGCACGGTGCTGGGTGGCAGCGGCTTCGAGGTGACCGAGGCGGCGACGGGAGCGGAGGCCACCGCGGTCAACGACGCCGGCCAGGTCGATGTCGTACTGCTGGACCTCGTGCTCCCCGACACCGACGGGGTCAGCCTGCTGGTCCGCCTGCGCAAGGCGCGCAACGTCCCCGTCGTGGTGCTGTCGGGTCGCCGTCCCCTCGCCGACAAGCTGCGGGCGTTGGACGCGGGAGCCGACGACTACGTTATGAAGCCGTTTCACACCGCCGAGCTGCTGGCACGCATCCGCGCGGTGCTGCGGCGCAGCAAGGCAGCACCGCAAGGTCCGGGTCTTGTCACCGTCGGCGACGTCGAGATCGACCTGACCAAACGCGTCGTCCGGCGCAACGGTGAGATGCTGCGGCTGACCCCCACCGAACTGCGGCTGCTGCTGGAGCTGGTCAGCAACCCGGGGATGCTGCTCACCCACTCCGAGCTGCTCAAGCGCGTGTGGGGCGAAACCTACGGCACCGAAAGTCACTACTTGCGCGTCTACATCGCGCAGCTGCGGCGCAAGCTGGGTGACAGCGCGACCAGGCCACGCATGATCCGCACGGAGCCGGGGCTTGGCTATCGTTGGATGGAAAGGTCAGGGTGACCGCCCTGCCCGACGACACCTCGGACGCGGGGCCGGGGTCGTCCGCTAGCCCGGTCCTGCCCGACAACGCCGGCGCCTCGACGGACCTGGTCTTCCCCGACTACACCGGCGCCTGGACCGGCGCGGTCATGCCGGCGCTGCTCAACGGGCAACACCCTGATTGGCTGCCAGGGCCGCTGGCCGGCGCTCGGGGCGTGCTGCTGCTGGTCCTCGACGGTCTGGGTTGGGCGATGCTGCGCGAACAACAGGCGCGCATGCCAACGCTGGCCGCCATGGCCGGTGGGCCGATCACCACCGTGGTGCCGTCGACGACGGCGGCGGGGCTGACCTCCCTGGCGACCGGCGCCGCCCCCGCCGAGCATGGCCTGACCGGCTACCGCATCCGTGTGGGCGGGGAGCCACTCAACGTGCTGCAGTGGGACAAGAAGGGCCCTGATCCGGCGACCACCCAGCCCGTGCCGCCGTTCCTCGGCCTCCAGGTGCCCGTCGTGACCCGGGCCGAGTTCCGCAACAGCGGCTTCACGCTGGCACACCTGCGCAGCGGCACGTTGATCGGCTGGAAGACCACCGCGACCTTGGTCGAGCACTGCCGGGGACTGGCCTCGGACAAGCACTCCTTCGTGTACGCCTACTACGACGGCATCGACAAGGTGGCCCACGAGTTCGGGTTGCGCAACGCCTTCGTACCCGCCGAGCTGGCCGCCGCCGACCGGCTCGTGGGCGAGCTGCTCGACGCGCTGCCGGCGAGCTGGGCGCTGGCGGTCACCGCCGACCACGGCCAGGTCCACGTCAGTGCCGGTGACGCGATCGCACTCGACGCGGTGGCGGGCATGGTGGCTGCCTACGGCGGGGAGGGGCGCTTTCGCACCCTGTACGCGCGCCGCGGTGCGGTGCGTGACCTGGCGCAGGCGTGCGAGGAGCGCTATGCCGACGCGGGGTGGGTCTTCACCCGAGAGCGGCTGTTCGACGAGGGATGGCTCGGCCCGCATGCCTCGCTGGAGGTGCGCGGCAGGGTCGGCGACGTCATCCTCGCCGCCCGCGAGCCGGTCATCTTCTCCGACCCGGAATGGTCGCAGGAGGCGGCGATGCGCTCGCACCACGGCAGCCTCACCGCTGCCGAGATGCTCGTGCCCCTGGTCGCCGCCCGTGGCCGCTCATAGCCCTTCGAGGCGCCGCCCGCCGGTGTAGACATTCAGCTCGGGTCCCCGCAGGAACCCGACCAGCGTCATGCCGGACTCGGCGGCGAGATCGACGGCGAGGCTTGACGGCGCGGACACCGCCGCCACGATGGGGATGCCGGCAAGCAGGGCCTTCTGGGCGATCTCGAACGCCACCCGTCCCGAAACCAGCAAGGCGTGGCCGCGCAGCGGCAGCAGCCGTTCGGTGGCGGCCCAGCCCACCACCTTGTCGACCGCGTTGTGGCGCCCGACATCCTCACGCAGGCAGCGCAGCGTGCCGTCGGTGGTGAACAGCCCGGCGGCGTGCAGCCCGCCGGTGCGATCAAACGTTCGCTGAGCGGCACGCAGCGTGGCGGGCATGCCGACCAGGGTCGTAACCGCCAGGCGGGCGTCGTCGCCGTCGACCGGCGGTGCCTGCTTGCGCACAGCCTCGATGCTGGCCGTGCCGCACAGCCCGCACGATGAGGTGGTGTAGGTGCGACGGCGCTGGGCCTCAGGAACCGTGGCGCCCGACCGCAGCGCCAACTCCACCACGTTGTAGTCGCCGGCGCCCTGCGGTCCGGTGCAATACCGGATCGACTCGACCTGTTCGCTGGCAGCCAGGATCCCTTCGCTCAGACAGAAACCCAGCGCCAACTCGAAGTCGTTGCCCGGCGTGCGCATCGTCACCGCGACGGCCTCGCCACCGACGCGGATCTCCAGCGGCTCCTCGCCGGCCAGCTCGTCGCTGCGCGGGCGGGCGGTGCCGTCGCGCAGGGCCACGATACGGCGGCGCGCCACGCTGCGGCCGTTCAAGCGTCCAGCCCCTCGACGACGGCGATGACCTCACGGATGCGAGCGACGCGGGCCAGCGGATCGGCCGACGCGTCGGTGGTGCCGATCGCCAGGCCCAAGGCGTAGGTCGTCAGGGGCGCGAAGCGGCGCTGCTGCAGGTGGGCGGTCACCCGGGCCAGGTCCAGCACGGCGGCGGCCTCGTCGGCGCCGACCGGCGGCGTACCCGCCTCCTCGGCGAGGGCGGACAGGAACCGCTCCTGCGGGTCGTCGGGATCCATGTGCACTCCAGTCGCGGTCGGATGGTTGCGGGTGGAACGGCTCCGGCACTCCAGTCGCGGTCAGGCTGGCTACGGGCTGAGCCGCTCCAGCGTCCAGCCGTCAGCGTTGCAGCGGTAACGCAGCCGGTCGTGCAGCCGGTCGGGGCGGCCCTGCCACAGCTCGACCTCCACCGGCGACACCCGATAGCCGCCCCAGTCGTCGGGTCGCGGCACCGCGGTGTCGTGCCAGCGGGAATCCAGCTCGCCGAGACGCCGCTCGAAGGCGGCGCGACCGGGCACCACCGTGCTCTGCTCGGACGCCCACGCGCCCAGCTGGCTGCCGCGGGGTCGGGACGCGAAGTAGGCGTCGGACTCCGCGGCGGTCACCTTGGCGACCGTGCCGCGTACGGCCACCTGCCGCTCGAGGTCGACCCACGGGAATAACAATGCCGCCTGCGGGTTGGCGGCGAGCTCGGCGGCCTTGCGGCCGCGGTAGCTGGTGTAGAAGACCAGGCCTTCCGCGTCAATCGCGCGCAGCAGTACCGTGCGGGCGCTGGGAAGGCCGTCGCCGCCAACGGTGGCCAGCACCATCGCGTTGGGCTCGCGCAGATCGGCGGCGGCCGCGTCGGCCAGCCAGCGGCTGACCTGCGCGATGGGGTCGGCGTCGACGTCGGCGGCTTCCAACCTGGCCGTACGGTAACTGCGCCGCATCCGGGCAAGCTCGCCCTGGTCGGACATGTGAGTCCTCAAGTAGCGAAGCGGTAGGACACGAGATGGGACGATACCTGTGAACGGGAGTGATGTGACCACGTCGACGCTGACACACCTGGAGGGCTCGGAGTCAGGCCGGTCCTACGACGCGGACGTGCTGCAGCGCACGGACCCGGCCGACAACAGGCCGCTGCTCGCCCGCTACGACCTGGACCGGGCGGCACGCAGCTTGTCGCCCAAGTCGCTGGCGCAGCGCGGCGGTGGCCTGTGGCGATGGGCCGAGCTGCTGCCGGTGCGTGATCCCCAGCGGCAGTTGTGGCTGGGGGAGGGGTCCACGGCGCTGTACCCGCCGACGCGGCTGGCGCGGGCGTTGGGCATGGACCGGCTGCTGATCAAGGCCGAGGGCGCCAACCCAACCGGTTCGTTCAAGGCCCGCGGGATGGCGGCCGCCGTCAGCCGGGCGGCCGAGCTGGGGGCGACCACCCTGATCGCTCCCTCGGCCGGCAACGCCGGCGGGGCGTTGGCCGCCTACGGCGCGGCGGCCGGCCTGCCGGTGACGGTGGTGATGCCCGCCGACGTCCCCGCCGCCAACCGGGAAGAGGCCTTGGTCTGCGACGCCGACGTGCTGCTCGTCGAAGGACTGATCAGCGACTGCGGGCGCATCAGCGCACAGATCGCGACCGCTATCGGGGCGTTCGATGTCAGCACCCTGAAAGAGCCGTACCGCCTCGAGGGCAAGAAGACGATGGGCCTGGAACTGGTTGAGGATCTGGGCTGGCGCCTGCCCGACGTGATCGTCTACCCGACGGGTGGCGGGACTGGTCTGGTCGGGATGGCCAAGGCGTTCGACGAGCTGGAGGCGATGGGGCTGGTCGGCGCGGAGCGGCCGCGGATGGTCAGCGTGCAGGCCGAGGGTTGCGCGCCGCTGGTCCGCGCCTTCCACGCCGGCGAACGTCGCGCGGAGCCCTGGGTCGGCGCCACCACCCGTGCCGGCGGACTGCGCGTGCCGGCCGCAATCGGCGACACGCTGGTCCTCGACGCGCTGCGCTCCTCGGGTGGGACGGCAGTGGCCGTGCCCGAGGACGAGATCGACGCGATGCAGCGCTCCGCTGGGCGGCTGGGCGCCGGTTACGTCAGTCCGGAGAGCGCCGCGGCGCTCGCCGCCATCCGCGAGCTCGTCGCTGCGGGGACGATCGGTGCCGACGAGCAGGTGGTCGCCTTCGACACCGGCGTCGGCCACAAGTACCCGCCGCCGCCGGGGCTGGCCGATCCGCCGGTCGTGGGCGCTGACGAGCAGGACGTCGATCGGATGCTGGCGCTGCTCGACCGCGGTGCGGCGCCGGCGTAGCCCCGGCCGCCTGGGTGCCGTAGCGGACGCAGGTGCCCGCTGCCGCACCCGCAAAGACCTTCAGCGAGGTGCAGCGGTTGCTAACATTTGTGAGCTGCGTTAGCAAGTGCGTAGGAGTGTGAATGGCGGCCAGTGAAGATGGCGCGACGCTGTATCTGCGGGGACTGCCTCGGACCGTCGTCAGGGAGTCCAAGGCGCGTGCTGCTCGGCGAGGCATCACCCTGACCGCCTACGTCGCCGAGATCTTGGCGCGCGCGCGGTTGCCGTGGAAGACAACGAGCCAGCTGACCCGGGTACGGGGCTGGAAGCCGACCTGAGCTGGTACCGAGCACACCGCGATCGGCTAGCGGCGACCCATGCGGGCGAGTACCTCGCAATCCTCGATCGGCAGGTGATCGATCACGAGCAGGAGTTCGCACCGCTGGCGGACCGCGTTCGCGAGCGCTTCGGCGGCCGTCCGGTGCTCATGCCCAAGTGCGTCGCCGACTGGCGAATCGTCAACGTCCCTACGCCCCGCGTCAGACGCTCATGACGATGCAGGTGGCTTACGACCGCAGCTATGAGGTGCGGCTCCCAGCGTCTCGTTGCTCCTCGCAGCGCCCGACGACGAGGCGCCCGTGCTGGTCAGCGCCCTCGTCGACAGCGGCGCGGATCTCTGCGTCGTTCCCGCAGCGCTCGCCCAGCACCTCGACCTCCCGCTCACCGACGTCCTGCGGGTCTCGGGAGTGGGTGGCGCGATGCGCAGCGCCACCGTTCATGCCGCTGCGATCGACCTCGCCGGCAGGCGCGGACTCGTGGAAGTAGTAGCGCTCGGCGACGAGATGCTCGTCGGGCGCAACTACCTCCGCTGGTTCGTCGCGACGCTCGACGGGCCGCAGGAGCAACTCACGCTCACCAGCCACAGCGGGCGCGACGAGTAGGCGAAGAACCCCGCCTCGCGATGGGGCTCGAAGGTGCCGGCTACAGCCGGCCGACCAGCGCTCGCGGGTCGTCGACGACATCATCAGCCCCCGCGTGCAGCAAGCGGTGGTCGCCGAAGCCGCCGCAGCGCACCGCCAGACAGCGGATGCCGACGCGTCGTGCCGCCTCGGCGTCCCACGGGCTGTCGCCGACCAACGTTGCATGACCCGGGTTCATCCCCAGGTCCTCGATCGCCGACAGCAGCAGGTCGGGGGCGGGCTTGGGAGAGCCGACGTCGCCGGAGTCGGCGACCGCGACGTCGTCACGCCCAAGGGCGTCCATCAATGCCTCTGTGGTCTCCGGTTCCGCCGAGGTGGCGATCACGAAGGCGATCTCTCGCCGCTGCAGGTCATCGAGCAGGGACAGGGCGCCCGGGGTGGGCTGCAGTTCATCGGCGTGTTCCAGGAAGCGCCGCCGGTGGTCGGCGGAGATCTCGTCGGCGTTCTCGGGCTCTTCGCCGAGCAGCCATGGCCGCAACCGCTGGCCGCCCATGCCGATGGCATGGTGAATACGCCACATTGGCACGCAGTGGCCGCTGGCGCGCAACGCGGCCTCCCACGCCACGACGTGGAAGAACACTGAGTCCACGAGGGTGCCGTCGAGGTCGAGCAGGACGCAAGGGCGGTAACCGGCCATGGTTTCCGACCTGCCCCACGCCCGCAGGACCAAACCCCACGCCCGGAGGGCCAAAACCCCCCGCCCGGAGGGCCGGAGGTCCGCCGACCTCGCCGACTATGCTGCCCGCCCCGCGGCTCGACAGGAGGGAGGCTCGCATGTCCTCATGCAGCGAAGCGGTAGGACGCAAGACATGAACCTGCGTGCCGAGGCGCAGCGCTGGATGGCCGCCGACCCGGATCCCGACACCAGGGCGGAGCTGCAGGCGCTGGTCGAGGCTGGCGACGACAGCGCGCTGGCGCAGCGCTTCGGGGCCAGGCTGGCGTTCGGCACCGCCGGTATTCGGGGGCCACTAGGAGCCGGCCCGGGCCGGATGAACCGCCTGGTAGTACGGCGGGTGACCGCGGGACTGGCCGCGCGGCTCGCCGCTGAGCCGGAGGTCGCCGCGCGGGGGATCGTCGTCGGCCACGATGCACGCCACAAGTCGTTGCAGTTCGCGCAGGACACCGCTGGAGTGCTGGCCGCCGCCGGTCTGCGGGTCCACCGCATCCCGGGGTTGGCCCCGACGCCGCTGGTCGCCTTCGCGGTGCGCCACCTCGGCGCCGCCGCCGGCGTGCAGATCACCGCCAGCCACAACCCCGCGGCCGACAACGGCTACAAGGTCTACTGGTCCGACGGGGCCCAGATCTCGCCGCCGCTGGACGCCGAGATCAGCGCCGCCATCGACGCCCTCGACCCCGATGAGGCCGTGCCGGTCGCGGCAGCCGACGACGGCGGGATCGCCGATCTCCAGGCCGGGCTGATCGACGCCTACCGTGACGCCGCGCTCGCACTGGTGTCGCCGGCGCAACCAGGTTCACGGGCGCCGCAGCGGCAGGCGCGGGCTGCCTTGCGCATCGTGTACACGCCGCTGCACGGCGTCGCCGCCCCGCTGGCGTGCCAGCTGCTGGAGCAGGCCGGCTTCAGCGACGTGCAGGTGGTGGCCGAGCAGGTCCAACCCGACCCCGACTTTCCGACGGTCGCCTTTCCCAATCCGGAGATCCCGGGAGCGCTTGACCTGGCCATGGCGCTGGCCGGCAGCACCGGTGCCGACCTGATCCTCGCCAACGACCCGGACGGGGACCGCATCGCGGCAGCCGTGCCCGTCGAAGGCCGCTGGCAGACGCTGACCGGCGACGACATCGGCTGCCTGCTGGCCGAGTGGCTGTTGTCACACGGCGAGCAGGGGCCGGACCGTGCCGTGGCCACGACCGTGGTGTCCTCGCAGCTGCTGCGCCGCATCGCCGAGGCGCACGGTGTCGGTTACGCCGAAACCCTGACCGGCTTCAAGTGGTTGGCCAAGGCGGCACTGCAGGCCAACGCAGCCGGCGGGCGGATGGTGCTGGCCTACGAGCAGGCGCTGGGGGTGATGTGCGGGACGGCCGTGCTGGACAAAGATGGCCTGTCCGCGGCCTTGGTGCTGGCCGACATGGCCGCCACGTTGAAGGCCGAGGGACGCGGGCTGCCCACGGCGCTGGATGACCTCGCTCGTCGACACGGGCTGCACCTGACCGAAGGGCGTTCGCTGCGCCTTGAGGGTCCGCAGGCCGACATGATCACCACCGCGGCGCTGCTGAGGCTGCGCAAGGACGCCCCGGCCCAGCTCGCCGGCGTGGCAGTCACGTCGGTCGCCGACCATGCCGCCGGAACTCGCACAGGCCACGATGGATCGGTGCAGGCGCTACCAACGCCGGCGACCGACCTGGTCGCGTTGACGCTGGCCGACGGTTCGCGTCTGCAGGCCCGGCCCAGCGGCACCGAGCCCTTGCTCAAGTTCTATCTCGAGACCGTCGAACCGGTGGCTCCCGACGAGCCGGTCGCCGCGGCCCGAACCCGCGCCAAGACACGCCTGGACGCCCAGGCTGACGCCTTCCTGGCCGCCGCGGGCGTATGAGCACCGGCCTTGGCGGGCTCGTCCGCCAGCCGTTGTGGCGCCGCTGGACACTGGCGTCGTTCCTCGGGCGCCTGCCGCTGACCATGACGCTCCTGGCGCTCGTGCTCGTCGGGGAGCGGGTGACCGGCTCGCTGGCGGTCGGTGCGCAGCTGGCCGGGGTGGCGACGGTCACCGCCGGCATCGCCGCACCGCTGCGGGGACGCCAGCTTGACCGCGGTGGCCTCCGCGAAGGGCTGCGTAACGCCGCCCTGCTGACCGCGGCTGTCCTCGGGCTGCAAGCCGCCGCCGTGGTTGCCGCCGCGCCACTGCTGGTGTTGTTCGGGCTGGCGGCGGCGCAGGGCGTGTCGTCCGCGGCGCTGTCCGGCGGCTTCAGAGCGCTGCTCGTCTCGGTCGTCTCCAGCGAGGATCTCTCGCCAGCCAACACCTTGGAGGCGGTGTCCATCGAGGTCGCCTTCGTCGCCGGCCCGAGCCTGGCCGGCATCCTCGCGCTGGTCGTGGGACCGGTTGGTGTCCTGCTGGCGATGGCGGTCGCCGGCGTCGCCTCGGCATGGCTGACCAACAGCCTTCCGCCCGTCCCGCCGCACGTCGAGCGGGCCGCCCAACCCCCGTGGCGCGCCGCCGGTGCGGTGAGCGTGTACACCTTGGCCTTGGCGATGGGTGCTTCGCTGGGCTTGCTGGAGTCGGCGCTGCCGGCCCGCGCAGCCGAGCTTGGCATGGCAGCCGCGTCGGCCGGCCCTCTGCTGGCGCTGACGGCCGGCGGCAGCGCCGTGGGCGGGCTGCTCGCGGCCGCCCGCCACGACCACCGCCGGCATCAGGCGCGCGTTGCCGTCGGTCTGCTCGCCGCGATGGGGATGCTGTTCGCCGCCCTCGCCGCCAGCGGCGGCCGCCTGTGGCTGGCCGTGCTGCTGTTCCTGGCCGGTGCGCCGATCGCACCGCTGAACGCGCTGGGTTCGCTGCGCCTGCAGGACACCATCCCGGCCAGCCGCCTCGGCGAGGGATTCGCGGTCTTCACCGCGATGATCCTGGTCGGGGCGGGGATCGGCCAGAGCATCACTGGCCTGCTCCTGGATCGGGCGGGGGCGCAACCGCTGCTCGCGGGCGCCGCCGGCATCCCGATCGCGGCCGGCGCGGCGATCACCGCCGTGGTCCTGCGCCGAGGTCGGACGGCTGCGGCTCCCCCCCTGTCGGCAGCGGGGCGGTAGAGCGCCACCCTCGACTTTGGGGCGGTCCCGCGATCTTGTCGCCGCTGCGTTGACAACGTCGCGGGACCCCGGATCGGGCGCCGCACGGTGGGCACCGCCGGCGTAGCCCTCGCTCCGCGGCTTCAGGGACGCAGGCCGGCGGCGGGCACGGCGAGGTGGTGACCGAGCCGCCGCAACTCGCCGGCGCCCTCCGGCCCGGTTAGGCCGATCGAGCGGGCGAAGCCGGGCCCGTGCCGGCGCACGACGCCCTCGAAGGACACCTGCTGTCCCGAGCGCACCCGCACGGCGGATTCACCCCGATGGGTCAGCTGCACCCACACGTCCGGGCCACCAGGGCTGGCGCTGACCCAGAACCCCTCGTCGGCGGCAACCGTCCGCACGATCATCCGGTCGCCGCGAACCGCGCAGCCGGCGAGACGCTCCGCCGCGGCAGATCGCAACCGGGCCAAGACACGGTCGTTGAGCACGACCGGTTCGCCCGAGGCAGCGCCTTGCGACGCTGTGGCGCAGCCTCCGGCGTTGACCGGCCGCGGCTCGGCCGCGCTCTGCGCCATTGACTGGGGCCGCGGCTGCGGCGCGGCGCTCTGCAGTTGCGCCGGCAGCAGCACGGCGGCCACCGCCACCCCTGCCGCGGCCGTCACCGTGGCCGCCGACTGCCCCGGATGTCGACGGACAAGGTCGCCGAGGAACTCCCAGGCCGACACCACACCGGGAGGAAACAGGCTGGCGGCAGGGATCCGTCGGCGCAGCAGCGCTTGGCTGAGGTCGGCACAGGTTGTGCATGTCAGCAGATGTGCCCCGGCGTTGAGTGCTTGCTGGCGCCGCTGGTCACCGGTGGACAACGCCAGCAGCACCGGCTTGCAGCGGGCGGTGGGCAGCTCGACGCGGCCGATCGCCAGCAGGTACTCGACGCGCAGCTTGCCTCGGCTGCGGGCCATGCGCACCGCCACGGCTCCCGGCGTGGAACCGTGCTGGTCGGCCAGCGCCGCGGTGCCCGTGCCGGTCACCTCGTGGGCGAGGATGGCGTCACGGTCACGCGGCGACAGGGTCTGCAGCGCCGCGCGGACGGCGGCTCGCTCCTCGGACGACACCACCTCGTCCTCCGGATTGGCAACGGCGCGGTGCTCGACCAGCCGAGGCGCGTGGCGCTGCCGGCGGCGCTCCGCGCGGGCATGGGAGACCACCAGGTTGCGGGCCGTGACGATCGCGTAGGGGGTGACGGCGTCGTCGAGGAGGCGGCCGCGCACCTGCACGATCCGGGTGATCGTCTCCTGGGTGAGGTCGGCGACGGCCTCCGGGTCGCGCACGCGAGCCGCGACCACGCGCCGGATCAATGGCGTCAACGCAACGACATCGTCTGGCGCCACAGGACCGTCCGGTCGGTGGGTGCAGGGCGTCTGCCCAGGTCGGATGAGCCTATCGCCACCCCCCCGGGGTCCAAAGATTCTTGCGTAATGCCGAGGCCGCAAAGGCGTGTCTACGGGTGTAGGGACCAGGCGAGGAGCTCGAACCTGCCTTCGCCCGGTCCACGAGAGTTCATCCGTCGCGCAAGCCGACCCAAGGAGTCTTTTCGATGTATGTCGCGCAGGTTGATGTTGGGCAGTCAGTGGAGGGAGCGCTGAGTTCGACCCTGGAGTTCTTGCCCAAGCTGGTCGGGTTCCTGCTGATCCTGTTGATCGGCTTCTTCGTCGCCAAGGCCATCGCCAAGATCCTGTCCAAGCTGTTGGACCGGGTCGGGTTCAACCGGGCGGTGGAGCGCGGCGGGCTGAAGACGGCGATGGACAAGTCGCAGCTGGACCCCAGCGACCTCTTGGGCAAGGTCGTCTACTACGCGCTGATGCTGTTCGTGTTGCAGCTGGCGTTCGGGGTGTTTCCCGCCAACCCGATCAGCGATTTGATCACCTCGGTGATCGCCTACCTGCCGAAGATCTTCGTGGCGATCATCATCATCGTGGTGGCCTCGGCGATCGGGGCGGCGGTCCGTGAGATCGTCGACGCCAGCCTCGGGGGGCTGTCCTACGGCAAGATGCTGGGCAACATCGCGTCGGCGTTCATCCTCGCCGTCGGCGTGTTCGCCGCGCTGAACCAGTTGGAGATCGCCGAGCCGATCGTCAACGGGCTGTTCTACGCGCTGCTGGCGATCTTCGCCGGGTCGGCGATCATCGCCATCGGCGGCGGCGGCATCATGCCGATGCGGTCGAAGTGGGAGCAGGCGCTGACCAAGGCCGAGCAGGAAGCGCCCGCTATCAAGCAGCAGGCCGCCAACACTTCCA
>Ga0136619_10000399_pt1 | contig 16529 bp, 15 predicted proteins | sample AntDrymUQ3532106_2_FD_104807 | JGI IMG/M metagenome (GOLD analysis project Ga0136619, IMG submission 104807) | Polar desert sand microbial communities from Dry Valleys, Antarctica - metaG UQ353 (21.06) | ecosystem: Environmental > Terrestrial > Soil > Desert | place: Antarctica: Dry Valley...
ACAGGAGCAGGCGGCCGGGCGTTGGTGAGTCCTCGGATGAGCATCGAGTCGCCTGTGAGATGCCCGTCGCTCATGGTTGGCATCGGGTTGAGCCCGCAGGCGGCGTTCGACCCTCGCACGGACGGCGCGCCGACCATGAGCCTGGGGCTGAGGCGACCACGGCGACGGTCCGCTACTCGCCGCCAGAGGCATTCCTCTCGAACGGCCTTCGGGATTGGAGCGCCACGGCCGCCACGGCAACCAGCAAGCCGAGAATGGCAATTGCTCCAAAGGTTAGCCCGTGTCCTCCAGCGAGGTCCCTGAGCAGCCCCAGCGCAACCGGTCCAACGGCGGCGATGGTATAGCCGCCTCCAAGAACCACGGCTGCGATCCTGCCCGCATCGACGGCGTCTGAGGCCGCGTCGACGGTCGCGATCAGCAGGAGCGCGAAGATCGCGCCCAGTCCAAGCCCGATGGCCGCGGCGGCTATCAGTGCGAGAGACGGGAGGGCGGCGAGACCAACCCCGGACAGCGCGATCACGCCGGCGCTCGCCAAGATCTGCCGTCGCCGCTGGCCAATGCGGTCGGATACCGCGACGATCGTGAGGTTGGCGGTGAGGGCGGCGGCGTTCACGAGGCCGACCATCGCGGCGGCGTCCGAGTCGTTCCAGCCACGCTCGATCAGCCCATCCGGCAACCACGCGGTGAGCGTCCAGTAGACGAGGGCCTGGAGTCCAAAGACCACGGTCAAGGCAGCCACATGAGGGCGCGTGGCGACCCGCCACGCCGCCGTAGGAACACGTGGTGCCACGGTGACGGCTGGCAGCAGGCGAGCCACGAACGGCACGGACGCCAGCGCGGCCAGGCTCAGTACCGCCAGCGCCGCACGCCAACCACCGAGTGCATCAGCCAGCGGCACGGCGGTCGTCGCCGATGCGATCGCGCCCAGAACGATCCCCGCTGCGACGACGCCGCCGGCCAGACCGGCACGCGCTGGTGCAGCGGAGCGCGCAACGATCGAGGGGAGCGAACCCGCCGCTCCGACCACGATACCGACACCGACCGTCAAGGCGAGAAGCAGCGCCGGCTCCGATGCCGCTGCGCGGCCGATGCCGACAACGGCAAGTGTCGCAACGGACAGGACGATGGCGCGCCGCGCGCCGACGCTGGCCGCCAGCGCGGGCCCGAGCGGGCTGCATAACCCCATGGCTAGGATCGGTAGGGTCGTCAGCAGGCCGACGGCCGCGTGCGAGACGCCAAGGTCGGCGACGATTTGAGGTGTCAGCGGCCCGATCGCCACGATCGGAGGCCGAAGCGCGAGCCCGACGAGGAACAGGCCGGCGCCGAGCCGCACCGTTTGCACGGCTCGGTCGCTCATCGCAACACGGCTGGTCGGATCTGGATCGCACACCGACCCACGGCGTGTCGAGGCGCGAGGAGGAAGGTCGCGCCCCGACACGGTGCTATCGGTGGCCCGGATTGCCTTGCTATATGAACCCCGCGTACGAGCGCTGTACCACGCCGCGCTCGATCCAGTCGATGAGGCTCAGGAAATCCCAGACCGGCAGCCCGGTGGCCTTCTGCACCGCTTTGGCGTACGGCGGCATGTCGCTGCACTCCAGGAGCAACGCGCTGACCTCGGGGTGGTCGTCACAGAGGCGAGTGGCGGCCGCTACGACCTCCTGTTCCACCTGACCACTGTCCATCCAGCCCTTGCCCTCCAGGATGGCAGTCCGGAATTCATCGGAATCCTCCATGCCCGCGATCTCGATCGGCGCATCATCGGCGACGCCGACCGCAGCGAGCGTCGCTCGGTCGAGTGCCGGCCGGGACGCGCACACGATGCCGAGCCGCTCCGATGGCCGCAGCGCCCCGACGATCATCGGTACCTGGCAGAGGCTGGACATGAACACCGGGACGGGCAGCGCCTCCGCCATCTCCGGCTGGAACTTGGCGAAGTAGCCGCAGGCGCCCACGATGGCTCGGCAGCCGTCGGCCACCAGTTCCTGGGCCGCCTGGAGCGATGGCTCGAGCAAGCTGCGATCCCCCGCCAAGAGCCGAGGGATATCGGCGTCGCGCACGACCTTGTAGCGCACCGGGAAGCGGTACGTCATCGCGTTGGCCACATTTCCGGGGATCAGGGGATACCCAACGTTGAGCACGATGATCCCGACGGCGTGCCCGCCGATCATCTGTCCCGGCGTCTGTCGAATGACCGCGTCTGCGTCATGCATTGCCTCACCTCGCGGCCGAACTAGACCGACGTCTGACCGCCATCGACGATAAAGAACGCACCGGTCGCGTAGGAGGACTCGTCCGATGCCAACCAGGCATTCATGGCGGCTACCTCTTCAGGACGCCCCGGCCTGCCCAGCGGAATCCCCTTGCTGATGTCGGCCACGGCCTGCGCGTCCTGCATGAAGGCCGCGTTGATGGGGGTGTCGATGAAGCCCGGCACCACCACGTTCACGCGGACGCCCTGGCTGGCGTAGTCGGTCGCGACCACCCGGGCCAGTGCGTGGCAGCCAGATTTGCTGGCGCTGTATGCGGTCTCGCCCGCGGCGAAACCGAACAGGCCGGTCGGCGACCCAGTGACGATGACCGATCCACCACCGCTTCCCAGGAGTGCCGCGACCCCGTGCTTGAGGGTGAGGAACATGCCCGTCAGGTTCGTGTCGAGGGTGCGTTGCCACACGGCGAGCTCGAGCTCATGGACCTTGGTGTCGCCTTCGGCATAGAGCTCGATCCCGGCCACTCCTACGATCACATCGAGGCCGCCCCACTCCGCCACGGCCTTCTTCACCGCCGCTGCGACCTCGTTCTCGTTGGACACGTCGGTCGGAATCGCCAGGACGATGCCTCCCGCGGCCGTGATCTCCTGTGTGACTTCGTCCAGCGCGACGCGTGCCCCGTCCTGCGCGTACCTCATGGCTGTCGCGCGACCAATGCCCGACGCGGCGCCGGTGATCAGCGCGCGCTTGCCGTGGAGCCTCCCGTTCGTCCCGTCCATCTCCAACCTACCCTCAATGAGCTATCCGGAGAGCAACCGGGCAGGGACCTGCAGCTGCCCGGCGCGCGTGCGTTCAGTTACTCGCCCGCGCGTTCCGCAGTGCCGGCAGCGAGCTCCTCCTGGTCGTATCCGGCGTTCGGGACATCCAGCACAATGTGCCGGAACGGCTCGTCGCTGGTCGTCTGGAACTGCGCCCGGGCGCCGCGCGGACAGAGGAAGAGGTCGCCGGGCTTCGCCACGACCGTGTGCTTCTCGACCCAGTTGGGCGGCTGCCACAGAGTGATCTCGCACTCGCCTGACAAGACGTAGAAGATCGAGTCGATCCAGTAGGTCCACTCGATGTCGTTGCCCTTGAACCAGTCCTCGACCACCGCCTGGCACGCCTGCTCGCTGAAGAGGATCGACCAGCGAAACTTCGACTCGGGCTTGGTCGGATACGGCTCCATCTCGGCAGCATCGAGCTTCGACAGATCAACGTTTGCGATCGCGAACTTGGAATACACCAGTCGCTGCAACATGTCGCGTTTCTCCTGGTGCTATGGTCTACCGGTCAACCAATGTACACTACCCGCGTCGGCCAGCTGAGGTCAAGGTCTCCCCCATCGACCGGTCTTTGACACTCGGTCGAGAATTCCCGTAGGGTCAAACAGTCGACCGGTCAGCCAGTAACACACAACGTTCGAGGAGGAACCGGTGCGCGGTCTGTTGGTGCGGTCCTGGAACGGTGCCACGGCGCGGCTCGGGCCGAAAATGGCGATCAACCTCCTCGCACTGCTGACCATCGTCATCGTCCTGAGCCTGCTCACCCCGCGGTTCATGACGACCGACAACATCGCCAATGTCCTCCGCCAGATCTCCGCGGTCGTCATCGTCGCGTCGGTCGTGACGCTGCTGATGGTGTCCGGCGGCCTCGACCTCTCGGTGGGCGGCGTGATCGCTCTCAGCGGTGTGGCGGCCGCCCTGCTGAGCAGCTTCCTGCCGATCCCGCTCGCTTTCTTGGTTGCGACCCTTCTCGGCGCCGGGGTCGGCATCGTGAATGGCTTCCTGGTCGTCGTCGTGGGCGTCAACAGTGTCATCGCCACGCTGGGCATGCTGTACGTCAGCCGCGGAAGCGCCCTGCTCATATCCGGTGGCGTCCCCATCTACAACGTTCCCGCTGACTTCAAGTGGCTGGGTACGGAGTACGTCGGGCCCATTCCGGTGGCCGTCGTCACGGCCCTCCTCATGGTTGCCATCTTCACCGTCGTCCAACGGCGCACGGTCCTGGGTCGGCACGCGGTTGCCGTTGGCAGCAATGCCACCGCTGCCCGGCTGTCGGGCGTCCCGCTGCTTCGTACCCGATTCGCGCTGTTCGCCCTGGCGGGCGCCTCGGCCGGCTTCGCGGGCTGCCTGGTCGCCTCGCGGGTCAACTCCGGGCTGTCGACCGTGGGTGTCGGTTTCGAGTTCGACGTGATCGTGGCGACCATCCTGGGTGGAACCAGCCTGTTGGGCGGGGAGGGCACCGTCATCGGCGCCTTCATCGGCGCGGTGATCGTGGGCGTCCTCAACAACGGGCTGAACCTACTCGGCGTCCAGTCGTTCTGGCAGACCGTCTCGCTCGGGGTCGTGCTGGTTGCCGCGGTGGCGCTGGACGCCATCCTGCGCCGCGAGCGGGTAACCGTCCGCATTCGGCGCCGTGAACGGGATACAGATGCGGCACCGGCGGCCAAACCCGCCTCAGGCGCGAGGCACGAGTCCGGGCGATGAATGCGGGGCCGGCGGAGCCGCTGGTTGAGCTGACCGGGATCGAGAAGAGCTTCGGCGGCGTCCGCGCCCTGCGCGGAGCCAGCTTCTCGATCAACCCCGGCGAGATCCACGCCCTGCTGGGCGAGAACGGCGCCGGCAAGTCGACTCTGGTCAAGATCCTCGCCGGGTTTCACTCGCCCGACGCCGGACTGATCAGCTATGCGGGCCACGATTTCGACGCGCTGACCCTCTCGGAGTCGAGCTCGCTCGGCATCCGGATCATCTACCAGCAGCTCAGCATCATCGATCACCTGTCCGTATCCCAAAACCTCGTGCTCGGCCGCGAGCACCATCGGTACGGCGTGCTTGACCCCCGTAGTGAGCGTCGGGCGGCGCAGGCCGCGCTCGAGCGGCTGGGCGTCTCGCTCGATCTCGCTCGTCCCGCCGGCTCGCTGCGCGTTGCGGAGAAGCAGCTCATCGAAATCGCCCGCGCCTTCGCCGGCGGGGAGGTCAGGCTAATCCTCATGGACGAGCCCACCTCATCACTTGGCGACCGCGAGGTGGAGCGCCTCTTCAACCTCGTCCGGGCCCTGCGCGACGAGGGGATCGCCGTCGTCTACATCTCGCACAAGCTGGAGGAGGTCTTCGAGATCGCTGACCGGGTGACGGTCCTGCGCGACGGCGAGACGATCGCCACGGTCGAGACCGCCACCTCGACGCCGGATCAACTGATCGAGATGATGGTGGGGCGGCGGCTTGGACACCGCATCCATCGGATTCCTCAGGCTCGGGAGGCGGTCGTCCTGGAGGTTGATGACGTCTGGACGGCTACCGGCCTTGAGGCGATCAGCTTCAAGCTCCACGAGGGCGAGGTGCTGGGCATCTACGGCCTGCTCGGGTCGGGTCGCACCGAGTTGGCACACGCCCTGTTCGGCGCCGATCCGATCCTGCGCGGCAGGATGAGGCTGCGCGGCCACCCGCTGCGTGTCGCCTCGCCGATCGACGCCATGGCGCAGGGGATCGGGCTTGTGCCCGAGGAGCGCGTACACGCCGCTTTCCCGCTGCTGTCGATCCGCGAGAACATGACCGCGGCGTCAATCGACAAGATCTCGCGGCGCGGCTGGCTGCTGCCGGCGCGGGAGCGGGGCCTGGTACAGCACCTCATCGACGCGCTGCGCGTCCGCACCCCAACCGCGGAGGAGCCTCTCGGGCGGCTGTCGGGCGGCAATCAGCAGAAGGTGATCGTCGGGCGCTGGCTGCTGCGTGGCTCCTCGGTCCTCATTCTCGACGACCCGACCGCCGGCATCGACGTGGGCGCGAAGGACGAGCTCTACACGCTCATCGGCGACATGGTGGCCAAGGGCACCTCGATCCTCATGTCGTCCTCGGAGCTGCCCGAGCTGCTAGTGCTGGCTGACCGGATGTTGGTTCTGCACGAGGGCCGCTTGGTCGGCATCCTCTCCGGCGACGAGCTGACCCAGCGCGACGTGCTGCGGCTGGCGATGGGCGGCCAAAGCCGAGCGAACGGCGCCGATACGCGGCGGGCCGAACCAGCGATTCCAACGCCCTTTGGAGCCGACGCTCAATAGGTCCTCGGTCACACGCGGGAAACGACCGAGCGCGGCCCCGAATGCGGGACCGCGCTCGTCTGACGCGGATCGGTCTCACGGCAAGCCCGACCGCTAAGCGCACTCCAGAGGTTCGTAACCCTCGTTCAGGCCGTACTGCTCCTGGAAAATCTCGGCAACCTCGTTGCAATCCGGTGGCAGCAGGATGCCGGGCAGCGGGATGACGATGTCCTGCGTCGGCTCGAGCTCACCGGTGAGCAGTTGCACCAGGCCGTCGACCGCCGCCATCCCGTTCTCCTTCGGGGTCAGGGTGTAGGTCTCCATCACCGAGCTGTTCGGGTCGAACAGCAGCTCGAGCTCGGACGGGGTGCCGTCGATGGTAAAGATGTACTCCGTCTCGGGGACCTTGTCGGTGGCCAGTGCGCGGCCAGCCGCCTGCAGGGCTGCGATCCCGCCCAGGACGCCGTCGGCACCGCAGGCGGTGAAGACGTTGAAGTCCTGCTCGACCTGCAGCAGATCCTCCATCCGGGCCTGTGACGCGTCGCGCTGATGCTCGACGGTGTCGCGGAACACGATCTCGACGTTGTCTTCGCCCATGACCTCGGTCAGCCCGGCGAGGAAGCTATCCATCCGACCTTCCTTGCAGAGGGGAAGGGTGAGGATATCGAAGATGACGACCTTGGCCGGCTCGCCGGGCTTGTTCTCCTGGAGCCACTCCCCGGCATGCCGCCCGGCCTCCATCACGCCGGACGAGTCATCGAACAGCGCGGCGGGCGCCACGGCGCCGGTCGACGGATCCGGACGATAGCCAAGCAGGAAGAGCGGAATATCGGCCGCCTGCACCTCCTGAATGGCGTTCACGGCGGCATTGGGCTCCACCGGCTGGAAGACGATCGCGTCCACGCCCTCAGCCACCAAGTCGCTGAGGATCGTCACCTGCGCATTCGCATCGACCTTGCCGTCGATTGCTCTGGCGCTGGCGCCCTGCTCCTCGGCAAGCTGCGTGAACCAGTTGCCCTGCGCCTGCTGGTAGCCATCGAAACCCCACAGGACAAAGGCCACGTTCTTCCCCGCCAGGGGCGATTCCGGCGCCTCGGATGCGGCCGCGGTCTGAGATGCCGCTCCTTCGGATGCGGTAGGGCTGGTTGTTGCGCCTCCCTGACACGCCCCAAGCACCAATGCGGCGATCGTCAGGACGACGACGGCTGGCAAGGGAGGACCTGACCTCCGATTCAACACGGGCATTCCTCCTCGATTTCGTGCCGGTCGTTCCATTGACCGGTGTACCGGTCGACCAGTCGACCACTGGCAGAACTGTATGGCCCAACGCGAGCCTTGTCAAGAAGTCCCCTAGGTCGAGCCAGGTCCCCCCACCCAGCGACAGATACAGCAGTCTGTGGTTCTGTGCCTGGCTGTTCACGGACCGACCGGTGGTCTAGCGGGTCCGAGCGGTCCCGGCGACGACGCGGTTCTCGATGTAGCCGATGTGGTCGGCCGTGCAGCGCACGACGTCACCGGGCTTGAGGAATTGCTCCGGCTTCATGAAGGTGCCGCAGCCCGCTGGCGTGCCAGTGCTCAGCACGTCGCCGGCCTCGAGCCGGATGACCGAGCTGATCCACTCAATCGACACGTCGGGCAGGTTGAGCTGATCGCTGATGAGCGCGCTCTGCCGCCGCTCGCCGTTGACGAACGACTCGATGCGCAGCTTGGTGATGTCCGGAATCTCGTCACGGGTCACGATGCACGGGCCCATCGGCGAGAACGTGTCGAAGTTCTTGCCCATGTCGCGCTGGTTGAAATGGAACTGGACCGATCGTGACCCGGCATCGTTGATGATCGTGTAGCCGAACACGTGGTCGTAGGCGTCTTCGCGTCGCACGTTCCTGGCCGACTTGCCGATGACGACCCCCAGCTCAACCTCGTAGTCGACGGCGAATCCGTGCTCTGCGGCGTACTTCGCCTTGCTATCCGGCCCGCGTTTGATGACATCATCGGTGGGTGGGATGACGATGTCGTCGTACGGCCCGGTGATTGCGCTGGTGAGCTTGATGAAGTCCCACATCGGCTCGTCGGCCGGCTCCCAGTCCGGGTCCTCCTGCCCATGGCTCAGGTAGTTGGGCCCCGAGCCGAAGATCTTGCCCGGGTTGGTGATCGGGGCGATGAGCCGATCGAACTGCACCGGCCGGCCGGCCTTGATGGCGGCCGCAGCGCGCTCGAGTGCGCGGTCGCCATCGGTGATGAACGACAGCATCTCGTGGTATCCGGTGTAGAAGACCGTTTCGTCGACCTGCACCCCGACGCCAACCTGTCCGCCGTTGTCGTACTGGACCAGCCTCATCAGATGTGCTCCTCTGCTACTTGGTCGGGATCGGCCCGGACGTGAGCTGGGGCCGGTAGGAGTGATCCCACTCCGGCGACGTGCGTCCCCAGGTCAGCGATGGGTAGTCGCCGGGGACCGGCTCAATCGTCAGCTCCTCCCCGCCCTGCAGCGCATGCACTGTCCGCTGTCCGGTCGAGTCGTAGACGGGGACCCGTCGCGCGAGCTCGGCGACCTCCGGCCCAGGGTGCATGTAGTGCGTCGCCACCACCTGTCGCACGCCAAGCCACTCGGCTGCCCGGGCCGCCTCGTCGGGGGTCATCTCGCCGGTCAGCACCGACCCGGCACCGGGATCAGGCAAGCCGTCGGTCTGCGCGCAGCCCAGGATGCCGACCGTCGGCGTGTACAGCTCGCCGAGCATCCGCATGCCCGGAAAGATGGTGGTGTCCCCGAAGTGATAGAGGCGCACGCCGGGTTCAGTCTCGACGATGAACGAGAGCGGCACTCCGGTCACAATCCGGCCGTCCTTCAGCGTGGCCGCTGACCAATGGTGGCACTCGACCGGGCGCACCACGACGTCGCCGAACGCGTAGCACACGCCCCAGATCGAGGGGCGGACTTGCTCAGCTGGTACGCCGGCCTCCAGGAGCATTTCGGCCACGTCATTGGGGCAGATGACCGGGGCGCCGGTCCGGATGGCGATCCCGGCCGCATCCAGGCTGTGGTCCCAGGCGGCATGTGAGACCAGGATCACGTCCGGAGGCTCCAGGTCCTCGGCGCCACATGGCGCCACCGGATTGCCGGTCAGGTATGGCTCCAGCAGTAGGCGGAAGGTGGGGCCTACCACCTCGTAGCCCGAGGCGCCCAAGAATCGAAGTGTGGTGCTCATGCCTCACCTATCTCGATGGCCTTCTCGAGGCCTTTGACCAGGGCGATCATCGCTCGGTTGAGCGGGGCCGGGACGCCGTACTTCTCGGCGTACATGACGGCGGCGCCATTGATCGTGTCGATCTCGGTGCGCTGCTTGGCGAGCACGTCGCCGAGCATCGACGCCCGACCGCCGGCCGTTCTGAACAGTTCGTGATGAAACGCCACGCGCTCCTCCGGATCGAGCTCGATGCCCGCGGCCTTGGCGATCAGGCACGTCTCACGAGTGAGGTTGTCCATGTGCTCGAAGACCAGTGTCTGCTCGGACGCGACGGCGGTGGGCAGTCGGGTCAGCGCCATGGTCGACAGCGAGCCACAGTTGAGCACGAACTTCGCCCACTGCTGCGTCCGGATCTCGCGTTCGGGGTAGACGTGGGTCGCGAAACCGTCGCGATCGAAGACCGACGCCACCTTCTCGGCGTGGGCCAGGGTTGCTGAGTCGGTAGGCCCGAGGGCGGTGTCGCGCACCCCGGTGTGGTGATAGTGGCCCAGATTCAAGGTGATGACGGTGTGCACGCTCATCCCGATCAGGATCGGATTCTTCGGAAACGACGCGCGCAGGACCTCCTCGTTGCCGAGGCCATTCTGCAGGGTGAGGATGATGGTCTCGGGCCCGACGACGGGCTTCACATTCGCGGCCGCCGCCGCAGTAGCCCATCCCTTCACCTGGATCAGGACCAGGTCCATGACCGCTTCCACGGATGCTGGAGCCGCGGTCGCGGGGACGCGGTAGACCTCGGTATGGCCGTTCTGGCGGTCGATCCTGAGACCGTCGGCATTGATCCGGTCCACCAGGTCCTGGTTGGAGTCAATGAACAACACCCCATGGCCGTTGTCGTGGGCGGCACCGCCATAGATGCTGCCCATCTGACCAGCGCCAACGATGGCAACTCTCACAGGAACGCCCTCATTCTTTCGCTCTCCGGCCCAGCGGGCGTGGTCAATCGCGTTCGGACGCACGGCGCGTGCCGTGGTCAGCCGGCGGCGACGATCGCCTCTACGCGCGCGTCGGCGATCAAGCTCAACACGCCGTTCCAGCCCGCCAGAAACGCGTCGCGGAAATGCTGCACTGGGCCGAAATTCGCAAACTCGTCCTCGGGGAGTGCTTCGGGGTCGAGAGCCCGCCGCACGTCCTCGAACGAGCGGGACAGAAGCTCTGCGACCTCTGGGTCTGGGGCCTCGCGAATGGTCTCGACCTTCGCGGGGTCAACCTCCAGCTCCAACAGCTCTTCGGCCGTGCTCCAATTAATGGTGGCGGCCATACCACCCCCCACGAGCGCGGTGAAGTCGACCTGCGTTCGGGCACCGCCAAACAGCAGCGTCACCGGGTATGCCCGCTCGACGACGACCTCGAAGCAGCGCCGCGCCAGGACCACGCCGGCCAACTCCATGGCCTGGGCCGGAACGTCGATCCCGTCCCGCGCAGCCACCTTCTTGAGGTGGTCGCCGAGGATCCCGGTGATCGGGCTGACGTAGAAGGGCGGCCGCACGCCGGCCGCGTTGGCGGCGGCCAGCCAGCGCTCGCAGGTTTCGATCAGCTGGGCGAGGCTGAACACCTCCGTCACGATGATCGGTGAGTCCTCGGCGACGAGCGCATCGACCGCCTTGAGCCCCGGTGCGGTGGCCGGGATCTTCGGGGCGACGTTGGGGCCGATGCGCCGTCCGGCTTGTGCTTCCTCGAGGATGGTCTCCGTGTCCATGTCGGTCTCCGGCGAGCCCTGGATCGAGACGAAACCGGCGCGACCCTGGGACGCTGCGTGGAGCGGGGCCAAGCGCTCAGCGATGCGGGCGACCAGGCGTTCCTGGACGTGGTCGGCCACCACGCGATCGTCACCGCTGATTGATAGGCACTCCATCACGATCGATCGGATCTCATCGGGGGCCCGTTTCGCGAGATTGCCACCGTAGGCCGGGTTGGTCGTGCAGCCGGCAGCTCCGTTGGTGAGCGCTAGCTCGAGCTCCTGGGCGGTCGGATTGTTCACCCAGAAACGCGTCCCGGTCTGGGCGGCGACGCGGCTGAAATAGGTATCGGTCATCGTCTCCATCGGTCCCATATTGGTCTACCGGTCGACCAGCCCACACTACGCGGCTGCAAACTAGATGTCAAACTGACGGGCGGGCCTCGTCGCGTTGTTTGACACGGATGCAGAGGACGAGTTACGGTCGTGGTCGACCGGTGAGCCAATAGCCACGCCGGCGCGAAGAAATGGTGTTGGAGACATGGCGTCGTTAGAGCCTATCGATCTATCCAGCCGGGAGACGATCTCCACCGAGATCACGCGACGCCTGTTGGAGTACTTGCTGGCCGGCCACGTCCAGCCCGGCGAGCGGATCCCTTCCGAGCGCCAGCTGGCCGCGACGCTCGGGGTGGGGCGATCCGTCGTGCGCGAGGCGCTGAAATCGCTGACGTTGCTTGGCCTGGTCGAGGTGCGGCAAGGCGACGGGACCTACCTGAAGCGGGCCGACTCAGAGCTGCTGCCGCAGGTTATTGAGTGGGGCCTGCTGCTTGGCGAAAAGCGGGTCGATGACTTGATCGAGGCGCGCGAGCACCTGGAGATCCTCGTGGCCGGCCTCGCCGCCGAACGCAGGGACGAAAGCGCGCTCCGCGATCTGCGGACCCACCTCGACGAGATGCACCAAGCCATGGGCGATGCCGACCGCTTCGTAGCCGCCGATGTCGCCTTCCACCTGCGCGTGGCCGAGGCGTCCGGCAACGGCACGCTCCACAGCATCATGTCGGGGATCCGTACCCTGCTCCAGGTCTGGATCTCCCGGGTCATGCACGCGGCAAGCGATTACCGGCCGTCCTATGACGATCACGTGGCGATCTTGGAAGCCATCGAGGCCGGCGACGTGGCCGCGTCACGCGAGGCGATGGTCCGCCATATGGAGCGTGCCGAACGCCGGCTCCGGGATACCACCGCGGAGGCCGCCGAAGCCAAGGCGGTGACCCTCCCCGCCGACATCAATTGACGCAGGGCAGGTCTTACGGGTCGCCTGACACCCTCCGAACGCCGGGCGCCTGTGTGGGTGCGTCAGCCCGGATGACCGGAGTCCCAGGCGACCTCGGGTGCGGCCGGTGTCTCATCGCCGGGTACCGCCTCAGTGGTTGGGCCGGTGAGCTCGATGGTGACACCGTTGGGCCTGGCCCCAATGAACGACACGTGCAGCCCCCTACCGCCCGGCGACACGACGGCATCCGGCTCGTTGGGCAGCGAGGCGAGCGCGTGGCGCAGATCGCTCACGGCGAAGCAGACGTGGTGCAGACCCTCGCCGCGGGCCGCCAGATGGTCGGCAGCCGGACCGGCACGCAAGGGCTGGACGAGCTGCAGCGTGGTGTCGCCAGCTTCCAGGTAGACGAGCCGAGCCGAGCCATCGGGCAGCACGACGTCGGCGCCCGGCTGCAATCCGAAGGTGTCGCGATAGTAGGCGGCCGCTGCATCGGCGTCGTGGACCACGATGCCGATGTGATCGATGCGTTGAGCCAGTGGCTCCCTGGGCGCCATGTGGTTCACCTCTGCCCGGCTCGCGGGATCACTGCCCGATCGTGATCATGACCTTGCCGGTCTTCGCCGGGTTGGCAATGGCGAACTCCATCGCGTCCTGGACCTGATGCAGGGGATAGCGATGGGTGACGATGCGATGCACCGCCGCCTGGTTCTCCCGCACGATCCTCACCGCCTCGCCATAGACGCCCGCATTGTTCCGCGAGCCGAGGATGTTCAGTTCTTTCCGCACCAGCCACATGGCAGGGAACGAGAGCTCGTCGGTGGGGGTGCCGGCGATGACCACGGTTCCGGAGTGGGCTGCCAGCTCGATAGCCTGTCGCATGACCGCCGTGGCGCCGGTCGCCTCGTAGACCACCACCGGCCCCTCGCCATCGGTCCAGGCGCCGACCATGGCGGCGACATCCTCGCGGGCGGCGTCCACCGTCATCTCCGCGCCCGTGGCGCGCGCCAGCTCCAGGCGCTGAGCGATCCGATCGACGGCAAGCAGCCGAGCACCGCGGTCTCGGCCGGCCAGGATGACCGCCTGCCCGATTGGCCCGGCGCCGAGCACCACCGCCCGATCCCCCGCCACGACGCCGCTGCGATTCACCATCTGCAAGCCGATGGATACCGGCTCAGCGAAGGCCGCGGCCTCAGGGGTGAGGTCGTCGGCGCGGTAGAGGTTGCGGACCGGCATGACGAACCGCTCGATCAGGGCTCCGTCGATCTGACCGCCCGCGACGCGGAGGTTCACACAGCAGTTGGGATGTCCCCTCCGGCATGCGATGCACGAGCCGCACGGGAGGAGCGGCTCAACCGCCACCAGATCACCGACGCGCACCTCACCGTCATAGCCGTCGTGCAGCGCCAGGATGCGCCCCGAGAACTCGTGCCCCTGACGGCACGGAAAGCGAGAGATGGGATCGGTGCCCTTGTACATCTCGAGATCCGATCCGCACAGGCCGACCGCAACGATGGCGAGGAGAGCCTGACCGTCGGCAAGCTGCTCCGTCTCGGGCGCGTCATGGATCTCAATCGACCTTGGGGCAACCGTGACCGCCTGTTTCATCTGTGGCTCCTCAGCGATCGTCGAGTGGCTGCCCTTTGGCATTGGTCTACCGGTCGACCACATGCTATGGTCTCGGCTGGCGGGTGTCAACCTGAAGGGCAGGAGATGATCTGGCCGACTTGAGCGGATTGCCGTCGCGATCGTGGGTGCGGAACGGGTCACCCGCGCGGCCAGCGCGGCCCCTGCCTTTGCGTGCCGGGGCCGTCGAGCTCGAGCTGGACGACGCGGTCCTCCGCCACGTGCGGATCGGCGACACCGAGATCTTGGAGCAGCTTTACGTTGCCGTCCGCGACGAGGCCTGGAACACGATCCCCGGTCACACCGTGCGGAAACGAGTTCGGCGACGAGCCGATGCGTTCGACGCCACGATCGAGCTCGAGTTCCGTCACAACCCGGTGATGTTCCGGTGCCGGATATGGGTCAGCGGTGAGCCGGACGGCCGGGTCACCTACCGCATTGACGGCAGAGCCGAGGGCGCGTTCACCTACGCACGGATCGGGCTGAACCTGATCCACGCCGACGCCAGCTACGGCGGCCGCCGATTCGTGGCGCGTGGCGCGCGAGGGGAACAGCACGGCTCCTTCCCGACTGGAGTGGCTCCGCAGCCAATCGTGGGTGGCACCGAGCAGCCGCTGATCCGCGCCTTCACCGAGCTCGAGGCCGCGCTCGGCGGTGTGGAGGTGAGGTTCGTCTTCGACGGCGACGAATTCGAGACTGAGGACCAGCGGAACTGGGCGGACGCGTCGTTCAAGACCTTCAGCACGCCGCTGGATCGCCCGCTACCGCTCCGCATGGCGGCCCATCACGAGCTCAGCCAGTCGGCCACCATGGTGCCGGTCGCAACGCATAGACGCGGCGTACCCAAGAGCGACCGCGGCGTGCACGTTGAGCTCGGCGAAGGTCTCAAGCGCCCACTGCCGGCCTTGGGCCTACTGTGCGCCAGCCACGGCGAGGCACTGACGGCGCATGAAGCCGAGCTTCTCCGCACCCTGCGGCTGGCACACCTGCGAACCGACGTCGACACGCGGGACCCACATTGGCGCGATCGCCTCGGGAGCGCTGCGCGCGACGCTCGCATGCTCGACACGGCCCTTGAGCTGGCGGTCGTAGCTCGCGACCTGCTCGGTATCGAGGCTGTCCGCGCGGCGCTCGGCATGCTCGATGCCCGGATCGCGCGCGTCATCGTCCTCCCAGCACTCGACAGCGAGGATGGCGACTACGCGGCTCGGCGTCACCACCGCACGCTGGCGGAGCCGCTCCGGGCGCTGGGTCCGCTGATTGCAGGCACGGACCGATCCTTCGCCGAGGTGAATCGCTCGGCACCGGATCTGGCGCCGTTCGACGGCGTCGCGTTCCCAGCATGTTCGGCCGTCCACGTCGCGGACGACCTCGGCATCACCGCCAACCTCCCGGTGCTGGAGCGACTCGCGGCCCAGGCCCGCGAGATCGGCGGTGGCAGCGTGCACATCGGACCAGTGACGCTTGCCACCCGCGACGGGCCATATCCCCGAGGACCTGAAGGGAGCAATGGCCTGCCGCCGCGCGTCGATGGCCGCCAGCTGTCGCTGCTGGGAGCGGGATGGACCCTGGGTGCGATGGCCTACCTGGCGGCCGGTGCCGCGGACACGGTGACGTGTCACGAAACGACCGGCTGGTACGGAGTCGTGGAGCGTGACGCTGGAAGCGCGACGCCCCGGCACTTCCCTTCGATTCCCGGCGGCGCCTTCCCCATCTTCCACGTCCTAGCCGATCTCGCCGAGTTCCAGGACGGCTCATTCGTTCCCACGACAGCCTCGGATCCCCGCACGATCACCGCGCTCGCGCTAGAGTCGAATGGGCGCCGTCGGATCCTGGTCGGGAACCTCACAAACAGACCGATAGCGGTGGATCTGCACCCCGTGCGCGACTCATCGGCCGCGGTGCGCCGGCTCACCGACCGGACGTATCGGTCGGCCGCATTGACGCCGGCGGCGTTTCGGGTGCGCCGTCGTCCGCTCCGCGTCGAACGAGGATGGGTCGAGGTCAGGCTCGCGCCGTTTGAGGTCTCCTGCCTCGATTGGTCCTGAGTCGCCATGAGGGTGCCAAAGGACCCGCGTGGGGCCCGAAAGCCGGGCGCCGCAGCGAGCTCTTCTGCGACACACCAGTTGCCAAAGGCCTTCAAGCCGCGGACGTAGCCGGCGATCGACTCAGGCGCGAGCGAGCTTCGGAGCTCGAGCAGCCAGGCCCGGAGCTCGGCCGCGGTGATCGCGTCGACCGGCCGGGCTTCGCCGAACCGGCGGACCGCGCGGACGAGGATCATCCGGTACCACTCGACCGTCCGCGGGGGCGCCCCTTCGGCCGCTTTGGCGGCGCAGAAGAAGTCGGTTGCGGCCGCGATTCCGAGCGCCAAGACGCCACCAGAATCAAGCGCAATCCCTGGTGGGCGAAAGAGTCAGGCGCACAACTG
>Ga0136619_10000404_pt1 | contig 16445 bp, 6 predicted proteins | sample AntDrymUQ3532106_2_FD_104807 | JGI IMG/M metagenome (GOLD analysis project Ga0136619, IMG submission 104807) | Polar desert sand microbial communities from Dry Valleys, Antarctica - metaG UQ353 (21.06) | ecosystem: Environmental > Terrestrial > Soil > Desert | place: Antarctica: Dry Valley...
CGGGTGAAGTCGCGGTCGACGCTCAACAGTTCCGTGACGCCGTGGGAGAGGCAGATCGCCGCGATACGTGCGTCGTGCACCCGCGGGCCGGTGACGCCGGAGGCATGGAGAACGCCGCCTAGCTGGCGCCAGTGATCGTGGGCTTCATGCAGCAAGTGCAGCGATGGTGACTCGAGCCACGCCTGCACTTGATCGACTGCGGAATCGACGGGAGTCGGCGGATCGAAAATCCGAGGGTGCGTCGTCACGGCGAGAAACTCGTGGGCGCACGGCCAAGGTATCGCCCATGCCGAACGGCTCTGGGCAAGGCGCGCGACGGTCGCTGTAGCCGACCGGTGAAACGTGCTATCGACCCGATGAGCGTAGACGAGCACGTTCGTGTCGACTGCGATCAAGCCCCACGGCCTTCGTAGATCGCGTCGCGGATCCGATCCCAACCGGCTTCGGCAAACTCGGGGCGCATCCCCTTGCCTTCGAAGTCAGCCTTGCGCAGCGTGAAGGACTCAGGTGCTCGCCGCCTTGCGAGTTCGTGGCGGAGGCCGGCCTCGAGCAGTGCACGGAGCGTGACGCCCTCGCCTCGAGCCGTCCGCTTGGCTTCCTCGAGGAGAGCGTCCGGCAACTCGATCGTCGTCTTCATATGGGCAACCATATCACTGCTACCAGCAGTATGGGTCTATGGCTTTCCAGTGGCCGGTTCACCCTGGTGACTGCATTCGACGATCCCTGCCGTTGTAGGAGCGACGCGAAGCATCGAGATGCACCGTCCTGATCATCGCGATGTAGTATGCAGGGATGCGTACAACCGTGGTGCTCGATAATGATGTGGCTGCAGCCGTCGAAGCGTTGCGAAGGCAGCGCGCCCTTGGCTTAAGCGAAGCGGTCAACACACTCGTCAGGGCGGGCCTCCAAGCAAAGCCAGAACGCACAGCGTTTCAGCAGCGCACGCACCGCCTCGGCTTGCGGGTCGATGCGACTAACGTAGCCGAGGCCCTGGAGGAGCTCGACGGCCCAGACCACCACTGATGCTCGTCGACGCGAACCTGCTGCTGTTCGCCGTCGATGCCGACAGCCCCTTTCACGGTCGCGCAAAGCGCTGGCTAACTGCTCAACTCAACGGCCCTCGTCGGGTTGGTCTGCCCTGGCAGTCGCTGTCCGCGTTCGTCCGCATCACGACCCACCCGCGGGCGACCCGCCAACCACTCGATCCTCAGACGGCGTGGAGCGTGGTAACCGACTGGCTGTCCACGGAGGCGGCGTGGATTCCGCAGCCCACGCCACGACATGCGGAGGTGTTCGGCTCCCTGCTCACCAGCTATCAGCTTCGGGGCAACCTTGTCCCTGATGCTCAACTCGCCGCGCTCGCGATCGAACACGGCCTGTTGCTGTGCTCAGCAGATACCGACTTCGCGCGCTTCGAGGAAATCACCTGGCTGAATCCGCTCAAGGGCAACGGGTGATGCCCCCCACAGCGCCTCGCGCAGGCTGAGGCGCGGCGATGGGGCTCGCGCACGACGGCAGGCGTCAGGCATGGGCGAGAAGCTCCTCGACGTCAGGGCCCCACAGCGCTTCGCGAAGGCCTGAGGCGCGGGCGATAGGGCGCTCGACGGCGGTGCGCACGCTGGACTCGCCGCCCATGAGGATGAGGCGCTGGCGGGCCCGGGTGACGGCGGTGTACAGCAGCTCTCGGGTGAGGATCGGCGAGGTGGGATCAGGCAGCAGCACGGCGACCGACTCGAACTGCGAGCCCTGGCTCTTGTGCACCGTCATGGCGTGCACCGTCTCCACCGCCGCAAGGCGTGTGGGGCTGACCTCGACCAGTTCCCCGCGCCGCTCGAACACCGCGGGACGGCGCCCGTCACGGGTCGCAACGACGACACCGATGTCGCCGTTGTACAGGCGCAACCCGTAGTCGTTGGCGGTGACCAAGAGGGGACGGCCGACATACCACCCGCCGCCGGCCGCGTAACCGTCGATCGCGGCGCCCAGCCACGCCTCGACCTGCGCTCTCCAGGCGGCGACCCCGTAGGGCCCCCGGCGGTGCGCGCACAGCACCCGGATCGCGCTGAGGCCCTCGAGCGCGGCTCGGGCCTGGCCCGCTTGCGCCGCCTCGACGACCTGCCGACCTGCGGCGACCACCGCCTCGCGGACTGGCGCGAGCGCTTGGCGCCCGGCGTCCTCGGCGACGTCGGTCTCGATCCAGCGCACGCCATCGCGTCCGGCTCGCAGCGTCTCGACGGCCGCGTCCGCGTCGCCTTGCCGGATGGCCCCTGCGAGCGCGGCGATCCCACCGCCGAAGCGGTGCACGTGCCGCAGCACAACGATGCCGTCTCCGATCGCTGCACCCGCCGGCGGCTGGGACGCCGCCACCTCGTGGCCAACAGCCGCCGCCAGCGCCGCGCGCGCGTCCGGTCGCAGCAGCGGGCCCTGGCTGCAGGGACCGACGATGTCGCCGAGCACGGCCCCGGCCTCGACCGATGCCAGCTGCTCGGCGTCGCCCACGAGGACCAGGCGGGCGCCCACCCGCACCGCTTCGACCAGGCTGGCCATCAGCGACAGCGACACCATCGAGGCCTCATCGACGACCACGACGTCGTGGGGCAAGCGGTTTCCCCGATGGTGGCGGAAGCGGCTGCGACTGCCCGGCCGCCAGCCCAGCAGCCGGTGCAGGGTCGACGCCTGCAACACCAGCAGGCGCGCCCGTACCGCCTGGCTGACGTCGAGGTGCCCGGCCTCGTCGTGGACCGCCTCCTCCAGCCGCGCGGCGGCCTTGCCCGTCGGGGCTGCTAGCGCAACCCGGGGTGGCGAGTCATCGGCGGCCAAGGCCTGCTCGTCGAGTAGCGCGAGGATGCGGGCCACCGTCGTCGTCTTGCCGGTGCCCGGCCCGCCGGCGACCACCGCGAACCGCCGCAGCACCGCCGAGCCGGCGGCCAAGCGCTGCTGATCGGGCTGCTCGCCGTCGAACAGGCGCGCGAGCCCGGAGGCCAGCACTTCGATGTCGACGCTGCCTGCCGGTTGTGCGGCTCGGGCCAGCAGATCGGCGGCGACCTGTCGCTCCTGGCGCCAGTAGCGGTCCAGGTACAGCCGGGTGTCGACCAGCCGCAGCGGGCGGTCGACCGCGGGGTCGGAGTCCATCGCGACCAGCGGGCTGCGGGAGAGCCCAGCGATCCAGGACTGCACCTGCGGCCACGCCAGCCCCTGTGGGTCCGACGGCACCTCGGCGTCGACGGCGACGGTCTGGCGGATCGTCGCGAGGTCGGTGCACACGTGGCCAAGACGCGGCGCGCGCACCGCCAACGCCGCCGCCAGCAGCATCAGCGGGTCGCTGTCGCCGCCGACCCGACCCAGCCGCAGGGCCACGTGAACGTCGGCGGCGCCGAGCACCCCCGCGACGTTGAAGTCGGCCAGCAGCGCCGGTGCACTCAGCGCAAGGCGGACGTCGAACGGGTCAGGGGTCGCATCTGTGTCAACCGTCGTCATGCCACTGCCCCCCGGTCGAGCAGATCGCTCAACGCCTCGACGAGGGCGGCCGGCGGTTGCCACGCGAAGACCCCGCACGGCTGCGATTCCACGCGCGGCGTTTCGGCACCGGCCATGCCGCGCAGGAACAGGTACAGCACGCCGCCGAGGTTGCGCTCCGGCGAATAGCCCGGCAGGCGCCAGCGCAGGTAGCGGTGCAGCGCGACGCTGTACAGCAGGGCCTGCAGCGGATAGTGGGCGCGCTGCATCGCGGCGGCGAGCGCGGCGGAACGGTAATGCCAGGCGCTCAAGGTCTCCCCGTCGACGCCAAGCCAGTTCGTCTTATAGTCGATCACGGCGAAGCGCGGTGCCATCCCGTCTTGGTCGGGGATGCGCACCACCGAGTCGATGCTGCCGGTGAGATAACCCCGCAGGCCCTGCTGCAACGCCGGGTCGTCGAGCCGTTCGGCGTAGCCGGCGAGCACGTCGTCGGCCGGAAGGTGCGCCCGCAGCAGATTGCCGATGGCCGCCACCGCCAGCGTTGCCGTCGGTCGGTCGCCGCCAACGAGCGGCAGCTCGAAGTCGAGCTCGTCGCGGCGATCACCGTGGCCAATGTCGCGCAGCCGCAGCTCACCTACCAGCGGACCTAGCGGGGTTTCGATCGCCGCTCTCAGCCCCGCGACGACCACCGCGGGGTCGCCGATGTCGACGTACCAGCGGGCGCGCTGGCCCCGGACTGCGGCAACCAGTTCCGCGTCGAGGTCGCTGGCGGCGAAGTCGCTGCGTTCGATCACGGCGTGAACGAAGCTGCCGACGTCCACCCCGCCAGGCATGGCCGCCAGCACGCAGGACACGGCACGCAGCTGTTCCTCGAGCCGGTTCGGCGCTGTCGACCCCGCGAGTGCCGGGGCAGCCGGCGCAGCCCCGAGAAGCTCCGGCGGCGCCTCATCGGTGACACCCGGATCCTCGGGTTCGCTGCCAACCCGCGCCTCGTGTGCCGCCGAGGTAATCCCGCTGTAGGAGGCCCGCCGCCAGTGCGAGTCGAGCTCACGGCCAAAGCGGCTCACCGACAGGACCGCGGCCTCGGCCGGCTCGCCCTCCCAGGCGCCGCCGCGGCTCCCGTCGCTGCGCTCCACGCTGATGTGCTCGGGCGCCTCGCCGGCGAGCGCGCGGAAGCGCTCGACAACCTCGTCGTCTTCCGGGACGGCCGTGCCAGAGGTGGCGACGGTCCCGTGGGCATCGCGGGCGAACAACAGCCGGCCCAGTGGCGAGTCGTCGCTGGTGTACGACCCGGCCCACCACACGACGGCCTGGTGGCGGGCACGAGTCAGCGCCACGTACGCCAGGCGCAGGTCCTCGCTGCGCTGCTCGGTCACGGCGCGCCGCAAGTGCTCGGCGAAGCCCGACCCTTCCATGCCGACGTCGATCGTCCTGCGGTATCCAGCGTCGGGGTCGTGGAAGACCGCCGCCTCGTTATCGGGGATGTAACTCGGCTCCCACAGATACGGGTAGTACACGATGGGAAACTCGGCGCCCTTGCTGCGGTGGATCGTCAGGACCTGCACCGCCTCGGCGTCGGACTCCAGGCGCCGGCTGCGCTCCTCGGTGTCGGTGTCGGTACCGGCTTCGGCGATGCGCCGGCGCAGCCAGGCGGTGAGCGCTGTGGCGCCGAGCTGCTGGGAGGTCGCGGCTGCGTGCAACAGCTGGCCGATGTGGCGTAGATCGGTCAGCTCCCGCTCGCCGTCGACCCGCGAGAGGATGCGCGCGGGGATGCCCTCGGCATGGGTGATCAACTCCGACAGGGAGGCCACGCCCCGGCGGCGCAGCTCGCCGGCCCAGCGGTGCAGGCGGGCATGGACGCTCTCCCAGTGCGCTTCGTCGGCGGTGGCGACCTGCTGGGCACTCCACCCGAGGAAGGGCGTCAAGGCGGCGGCGTGCGCGCGGGTCGACGAGGCAGGGCGTTCCAGCGCCTCGAGCAGGCGCAGCCACGCGCGCGCGATCGGCGTGCCGAAGACGCTGCCCGCCCCGTTGATGACGGCGGGGATTCCGGCGGCGTCGAGGGCGTCGCGCACCACGGCCGCCTGGCGGTGAGTGCGAACGAGCACCGCGATGTGGCCCGGCCGCACGCGCTGCTGGCTGGCCTGCGAGCCGTCCCGGTGGCGCGTGACCACCTCGGCGTCGGCCGACAGCAGTCCGACGAGGTCGGCCGCGAGGTCGCGGGCGATGTGCTCGCGGGCCGAGGGCTGGGACGCGAACCCATACGACGTGAGCCGTACGAGGCCGTCGTCGCGGTGGACGACCCGCAACCGCAGCGCAGCCGGACATGGAGCACCCGTCAGACGCCGCTCAATGTTGGCGTCGGCCGCGCGTACGGTGCGATAGGCGATGCCCTCGTGGCCGAGCTTGACGCCCCGGAACAGCGCGTCGTAGGCGTCGATGAGCCCTTGGTCGCTGCGCCAGTTGACCCGCAGTGTCGCCCGCGTCCCCGCCGACCCAGCCGCGTCTAGGTAGGCGTAGACGTCCGCCCCACGGAAGGCGTAGATCGCCTGCTTGGGGTCGCCAATGAGCACCAGCGTGGTGTCGCCCTGCCCGAACGCGCGGCGCATGATCTCCCACTGAACGGGATCGGTGTCCTGGAACTCGTCGACGAGCGCGACCCGGTAGCGCTGCCGGAGCCGCTGGCAGGCATCCGGCCCTCGTAGCGGATCGGCCAGGATGGCGTAGAGGCGGGTGAGCAGGTCGTCATAGGTCAGCAGGTTCGAGCGGCGCTTGCGGCGCTCGACCTCGTCGCGGACGGCCAGGGCAAGCCGGCGGCGCATGGCCTCGGTGGAGTCGGGCTGCGCCCCTGCCGGTTCGATCGGCGCTAGCGGGTTTTCCACGGCGATGCGGCCGATGCGCAGCGCTTCGGCACGGTCGAAGGGCGGCCCTTGTGGGGTGTCGAGGAAGCGGCGGACGTACAGGTCGTCGACCACCTCCTCGACGAGGTCGCTGGCGTCGTCGAGGACGGTGGCGTCGGGCTCGACGTCACCTGCCACGCCGAGCCCACCCAGGATGTGCTGGCAGAAGCTGTGCGTGGTGGCGATGGTGGCGGCGTCGAAGTCCGCCAGCGCCCTGGCGAGGTTCTCGCGACGCTTGCCCACCTCGTCGGTGCTGCCGGTGCTCAGCAGCACCAGCAAAGGATCGTCGGGGGGTACCGCGACGCCGGCGGCTACCGCCGCGAGTCCCCGTTCCGCGGTGACGAGGCGCTCGCGCACCCGCTCGCGCAGCTCGCCGGTCGCCATGCGGGTGAAGGTGACCAGCAGCAGCTGCTGCAGCGGCATGCCGGCGGCCACGAACCGCGCGGTCAGAGCGGCGATCGTGAACGTCTTGCCCGTGCCGGCGCTTGCCTCCAGCACGGTGACCCCCGTCGGCAACGGTCCGCAGGCGTCGAAGGGCGGGAGGTCGTCCCAGCCGCTCACCGCTGCTCCAACCGCTCGCAGGACAGCAGTGGATCCCACAGGCGACGGGCGTAGCGCCCGAAGCGGCTGGGCTCGTCGGGCGCCCACTGGTCGCCGCGCTCACCATCGCCTGGCTGGCCAGCCATCACCTCGTCGAAGGGCAGTACACCGCCGAGCACCAGCACCTGCTCGGGGTCCTTGTCCTCCCTGTCGAAGTCCCACGACGACTCCCATTCGCGGCGCGCCGCCGCCTCGCGTTCCCTTGGCTGCGACCCCTGCGCGTAGGCCGCGGAGGTGTTGCAGTACAGGGGCAGCGGCTCGCGCATACCGCGGGTGTACAGGTCAGCCAGCACCTTGAGGTGCTCGAGGGCGACTCGCCGGGCGATGTCGGGATCGTCGTCCAGGGGGTCGATGCGGGCGAGGGTCACCCACCCTGGCCGCCGACCCCTCCCGATGGTGGCTGCGCCGAACGGACGCCGCGGATTCGTGGCGGTCAGCGCCAGCAGTCGCACCCACGCCGCGAGACGGTGGCGGGCGCCGACCCTGGAGTAGCTCACCGCGCGCAACAGATCGCCGTTGACGCCGGCCACGGTGCCGACCAGCACTCGCCCCCCGAGCAGCGTCAGGTCGACGTCCACGGAGTCCGCCTCGTCGTCGCCGGCACCGGCGCCATCGCTGTCGCCTCCGCCGTCGAGTAAGGCGTCGGCCTCGGCGACGATGCCGTCGACAATCGGCCCGATCCGCCGCAGCACCGAACGCCCGAGTTCACCCGGCGGGAGGGCACCGCGAGCGATCTCCGCGGCGGCGCAGGCCACGGGGTCCGCCCCGGCCAGGCGCGCTTCCACCAGGCCCTGCCCGAGGGCCCACTGCTGCAGGGGGTTCAACTCGACGGGCAGGGCCTCGGTTGGGTCCTCGGCCCGGTCGTTGACGACGACTCCGAGCCGTTGGCGCAGGAATGCTCGCACCGGATGCTGCACAAAGCGCACCAGCTGGTCGACCTCGATCAAGTCGCTCGAGGCTTGGGGTAAGGGCCCGTCGAGGAACGGCAGTGCGGTGACACGCTCGGCGACCAAGGCCCGCGCGCCGCCCAGCGCGATCGTGTCGAAGCTCCACGCCCCGTCGCCCGCCAACGCTCCGGGCGCAAAGTTGCGTACGTCGAACGGCTGCAGTGGATGCTCGACGACGATTCGCTTGCGGGTCGGCACCGGCAGCCCGTCGTCGCCCACCTCGCCGGTCCGCACGGTCTGGTCGACGACGTCGAGCAGTTCGCCCACCGGCACGGCGGTCGGCCGCTGCGCGTTGGTGCGCTCGTCGCGGCCGCTGTAGGTGATAACGAGGTTGTCCGTGGCGGCCAGCAGTGCATCGAGCAGGAGTTGGCGGTCCTCGCTGCGAGGGTCCCGGTCCCCGACGCAGGGATCGCGCTCGACGAGGTCGTCGCCGTCCGGTGCGGTCTTTCGTGGGAAGAGCCCGTCGTCGATCCCGAGCAGGCACACGACGCGGTGCGGCACCGAACGCATCGGTACCAGCGTGCAGATGGTGAGGTGGCCGGTGCGGAAGCTCGCACGAGTGGGACGCCCGCGCAGCCGGTCGGCGAGCAGCTCACGCACCTCGGGCAACACGAGTTCGGCCGGGTTCGGCGCACCGCCAGCGGTGGACTCGGCCACGACGTCGTCGAGGATGCGCTGGAGCTGGGCCCGCTGCCATGCCTGCGCGGTGGCAGTGAGCGCGTCTGCGGCCGTGGCGATGGCCTCGGCCCACGCCGTGATCGGCCGCACGGCGGTGAAGGCGGCAAGGGCGGCGGACAGGCGGTCGACGAGCTCGGCGAAGCGTCCGGCGAGGTCGATGTCGCCGCTGGCGACATCGTCCAGCGGCAGGACGCCGCCGAGCAGGCGCTGGGAGTCGGTGGCCAGCGCCACGCCGAGCAGCACCCGGTCGAGGCCGGATCTCCAGGTGTTGGCGTCCAGCCGCTGCAGCTGGAATGGCGCGCGGTGGTCGGCGTCCAGGCCCCAGCGGATGCCGGTCGCCGCCACCCACTCCTCGACGCGGGCGAGGTCGTCATCGTCCAGGCGGAAGCGCCGGCGGACCGGCTCGCGGCTGGCCAGGTCGAGCACCTGCGATGCGGTGAGTCGCGCGGTGGCGAGCTCGAGGAGCTCGGAGACGACCCCGAGGATCGGGTTGGTCTGGCGCAGCGAACGGTCCGCGAGCCGTACTCGCAGGTCCGGCGACGGGTCGCCGGCGGTCCGCTCACCGGTGGCAGGGCCCTGATGAGCCGCGGGGTCAGCGTCGGCGGTGGCGTCGGCGGTGGCATCGCCGGCGCCAAAGGTGGCGTGGATCAGCGGCGCGAACGTCTCGATGTCGGGGCACATGACGATGATGTCGCGCGGTTCCAACGTCGCGTTATCGGCCAACAGGTGCAGGATCGCGTCGCGGACGACCTCGACCTGCCTGGCGCGACCGTGACACGCGTGGACCTGCACGCTGCGGTCACCAGGGTCGAGGGTGGCGCGCGTGTCCGGTTCATCCGCCAGCGGCGCGCCGGGTGGCCGGCGGTCCGCGCGCACGTCGGCCTGAAGCCGTTGCAGAAGGTTGGCGGCCGCCTCCTCGACGGGATGGTGGTGATCGGCCGGCCGCCCCTGTCCCGGGGTGGTGGGCATCCGCCACCGAATCGGTACCGGATTCACACCATCCCGGTCGGCGGGGGCCAGGACCAGCTGCATCTCGCGGGCGTCGTGCCCCCAGGTGGCCAGCAGCGGGTTGACGGGCAGCTCAGCGGTGAGATCGTCGCTGCGCCGCGGCAGGCCCTGGCGGCGGTCACGTGCGGCCGCGGCGACGTTGGCCCACAGGACCGGCGAGGGGTGCAGCAAGAACAGCCTGACGTCGCGATGCGCGGCCAGTGCGTGCAGGACGTCGACATAGCTGGCGGGCAGGCGGGTGAGGCCGAACAGCGACAGCCGTGAGGGTAAGTCGACGAGGGTGGGATCGTCGCGCAGGCTGGCGCAGGCGTCCGCGAGGCGCTCGGCCGGACTCGGGGTGGCGATGCGGTCGCGCAGGCACCGCCACAGCTGCGCCTGCCAGACGACGTCGGGTGGCAGCGGCGTGCCGGCGCCGTCGACATCGTCGCCGGCCGCCCAGGCCCGCAGCATCGCCGGGCGGTGCACCCCGTAGCGGTCGTACAGGTCGGCGAGGTGTCGGATGGCGCTGAACCGGCGTGCCCTTCGGTGGTTGTCTACACCGGCCCCGTCCGCGCCGAGGTGAGCGGCGAGCGCGGCGAGCCAGCGCTGGTCGAGGCAGTCGCTGACGACGTCGAGCAGCGGCCAGACCGACCGTTGGGGCAGCCACGGGTCGGCGTCGGTGTCGATGCCGACCGCAGCCGCGACCGCACCACCGACGAGCCGGCCGGGGAACGGGAAGTCGATGTTGGCGCAGACGCCGTCACGCCGGCCGCTGCTCGCACCGAGGCTTGCCGACAGGCGCTGGACGAGCCACCGCTCCACGCCGCGTGTGGGAACGGCGACGACCTCGGCAGCCAAGGGGTCGGCTGGGTCGACGACCCGTTCGACGCCCTGGACGTCGGGGGGATCGGCGATCACGCCGGCGAGCGCGTCGACCAGGCGGTCCGCCCGCTCGGCTCGGTGGATTTGCAGCACGGCTCTCCCGTGATCGGCCTTGGAGTATGCAACAGTCGGCCCGCTCACCACGGGCTGACAGCGGGCTCACAGCCGGCTCACACCGGGGTGGCCACCGCGGCGCGCACAGCGGCCTTGGCCACTTCGAGGTCATCCAGATCGAGTTCCACCGCGCCGTCCGGTGTGAGGAACACGAACACCACGCGGCAGACCCGCTCGCCGGTCGCCTGCTCGACGGCGACGGCGTACGCGCCGCCCTGCGCGCGGTAGGCCGCCAGGCGCCGCTCGAGGTCGCGCGTGGACGAGGCAGTCTTGTAGTCGACGACCACAAGCCCCTCATTGGTCCGGTACAGCAGGTCGATGTACCCCTCGAGCGTCCGGTCGCCGACGGTCGTGGCGACGTAGGTCTCCCGCCAGCGCCGGCAGCCGTGCGACTCGACGATGCTGGGGGCCGCAAGGGCTGCGCCGGCCAGCCGGGCGATGTCGGGCTCGCGGTCCATGATCCCCTCGGCAGCGGCCTGAGCGGCCGCGGCCTCATGCGTGCCGGCACCGGTGACCAAGTCGATTGTCTGCAGGACCGCGTGCACCGCACGACCGATCGCCGTCCCGTAGCGGCCCTTCTGCCATGGCGGCAGCTCAAGGTCGCGCGCGTCCTTCTCGCCGCCCGCCACGGTTTCGGCATCCAGCGCCTGTCCATGCGTCAGCAACGCGACGTCGGACGCGCCGAGGCTGCGGCGGCGCGCGCTGGCGGCCAGCCTCACCGTCCGCTCGGCCTCCCAGCGTTCCAACGGCGGCGGCGCCGGCACACCGACCGGCGTTGCTGGCGCTGGCGTCCGACCCGTGACCGCGGTCGGCGCTGCCAGCCGTTCGAGGTCGTCACACGCTGCGGCGATCAACTCGGCGCTGGTATCTCTGTGTGCCTCTGTCGGCGGCTTCTTACGCTGCTTGCGGTGCAGCGACACGATCAGATGGTCCTTTGCCCGCGTACATGCCACGTACAGCAGCCGCAACCGCTCGTGGTAGTCCATCTGCTCGTCGATCGGCTTGAAGTTCTCGAACTCGGGCGTTGTCAGCCCGCTGCCGACCTTTAGCGCCACCGGTCCCGTTGGCGGGAAGGCCACTTCCACCCGGGTCCGGCGGCCGACCGAGGCCGTCGTCATGCCGGACAGGATGGTGATCGGGAACTCCAGCCCCTTCGCGCCGTGGACGGTCAGGATCCGCACCGCGTCGTCGTCGGTCTCCGGCAGGACCGTCTCGGCCACCCGGGCACTCTCCGACGCCTGCATCCGCGCCCAGTCCAAGTACTCGCGCAGGGTGCCGCCCTCGCTCTCGCTCCAGGCTCTCGCCTGGTCGATGACAAACCGCAGCCGGCGCCACAGATCATGGGGGCGACCTTCGGCGTAGCCGAGCTCGAACAGCCGGCGATCCCGCGCGATACGGCCGAGCAGCTCAGACGGCGACAGCCACGGCAGCTCGTGGTGCAGTGCCTTGAGGTAGCGCATGCCCGCGACCACGACCAGCGAGGAATCCTGGCCGTCGGGCGCCGGCTTGGTGAAGTCCCACGAACCGCCGTGGGCAACCTTGTAGTCGAACAAGTCGTCGTCACCGCAGCCGAACGCCGGCGAACGCAGCGCCGTCACCAGGGCCAGCTGGTCGGTCGAGTCGGCGAGAGCGCGCGCGACCGCCATGAGATCGCGCACTTCGCGGGTGGAGTACACCAGCGAGCTGGTCTCCGCGCGGTAGGGGATGTCGCGGTCGTCCAGCGCCCGTTCCAGCGCCGCCAGCGACGTCCGGGCGGGCAGCAGGATGGCGATGTCACCGAGCCGCGCGTCGCGCCAACGCTCTCCCCCGCCGCCCCCGCTGCCGACGCCGTGCCCGCTGTCGCCGCCGTCCGCACTGCCGCCCACGTCCCCGCTGTCGCTGTCATCTGCGCTGTCATCGGAGTCGCGCTCGCTGACCTGCCATCCCGACGCCGCCAGCACGGCATCGCCGACATCGTCGGCCTCTCGGTCGCGCAGGTCATCCGCCCTCGGCTCGTTGGTGTGCGGCTGCAGCCCCAGCACCGAGACCGCGCAGCCGCCTGGTGGGGCGGTCCGCTGCGGTGCCGCGGCCAGCGCCTGATAGGCGGGCTGTGAGCCGTCGGCGTGCTGGATGAGGCGGCTGAAGACGGCATTGACCCAGGTAATGACCGGAGGGGTCGTCCGAAAGTTGGTCGTCAGCGCGACCGGGTCACCGAACACCTGCCGAGCCCGCAGGTACAGGTCGATATCGGCGCGGCGGAACCGGTAGATCGACTGCTTCGGGTCGCCGACGAAGAACAGCCGGCCCCCCTCGACCGGAATCTGGTCCCAGGACTTGCCGGCAGCCTCGGGGTCCTCGGATGCGATGAGGACGGCCAGATCGATCTGGATCGGATCGGTATCCTGAAACTCGTCGAGCAGCAGGCGCTGGTAGCGCGCATGCAGCCGCTGGCGCACCGCCACGCCGTGTGGACCCCGCAGCAACTCGCGGGCACCGACCAGGAGATCGTGGAACTCCAACCGCCCGCTGGCCCGCCGCTGTGCGGCCGACTCGGAGGTGAAGCGGGCGACCTCGACGGCGATCCGCCGCAGGCAGGCTACCGCGACGTCCGTGGCAAGCGCCGTTCGGTCCGCGCCGACCGACCGCAGCTCGGTGAGCACCGAGTCCTTGTCCTGCCAATTGGCCTTCTTGCCACGGCTGGACTTGAAGGTCGGCTTGGCCGTGCGCAGCAGGTGCAGCGCCTCGAACTCGTCGGGCGCCTGGCGCAGCCGCTGCAGGTAGCCAGCAATGTCGGTCAGGATGGCGCACAGCAGGTCGTCGGGGTCACGACATTCACTGCGCCGTTCGAGCAGGGCGTCGACGCGCGCGGCGAATCCCTCGACATCGACGCGAGGCGGGTCGATCGGTGCCCACGGGAGGCGCTGCGGTTCGCCCACCAGGTCCCAGTTGCTGTCGAAGACCCTCGCGAGGTGCCGCAGGTCGTCGAGGCGAATGTCCGCGGCGAACGCGAGTAGCAGGGTGCGCTGCAGTGTTGGGTCGTCGAGCAGCGCGTCGCGGAACCGCGACCAGCGGTCCTCGAACTCGATCTGCGAAGCGACCTCGTCGAGCACGTCGATGTCGGGCGGCAACGCCGCCTCCAACGGGTGCTCGGACAGGATCCGTTGCGCGAAGGCGTGCAGTGTCGAGACCGCCGCGGCATCCACCTGCTCGAGCGCCACCTCGAATCGTCCCCGGGCGCCCGCGTCGAGCGACGAGTCGGCGACCTTCTCCTCGAACGCGCGGCGGATCCGGTTGCGCAACTCCGCCGCGGCCCTCTCTGTGAAGGTGATGGTCGCGATGGCACGCATCTGGATGCCGGCCCCGACCAGCGCCACGACCCGGTCGACGAGCGACTTGGTCTTGCCCGAGCCGGCTCCCGCCTCGACAAACAGCGTTTCGTCGAGGGCACCGGCGATCCGGTCGCGGGCAGCCTGGTCACTGAGGCGCACGGTCACCGCCGCACCGGGTCTTCGGCGGGCCCCGACTTGGACTCGGGCTCGAGTTCAAGCGCAGGTGCAGACTCGGGTTGGATGTAGTCGACGTAGTCGCGCAGGGTGGCGGCGGTGCGGATACGCTCCCAGTCGCGGTAGCGGTCGGCGGTGCCCAGATCGTCGGGGTCGCAGAAGCGGCACTCGGTGTACAGCTTCCATCCAGGTTCGGGCGGCTTCATGGGGAACTTGCCAGCCGCGATGCCGTCGACGGCGATCCGCAACGCGCGGCGGAGCTCGCTGACCACGCCGGCGGTCAGGGGATAGCCGAGGCGCGAAAAGCCCGCACGCGTGGAGATGAACCAGTACTCGGAACACACTTCGGGGGCGGCCGGCTGCTCGGCGAGCACCGCCAGTCCGTAGATCGCCAGCTGCAGCTTGCTGCCGTCGCCGAGCGGCTGCTCCTGTTTCATGTCAGCGAACGTGGAGGTGCCGCCGGTCTTGTAGTCGGTGACGACGACGGTGCCGTCGTCGGCCTGGTCCAGCCGGTCGATGCGCCCGCGCACCCGCACGCTGCGGCCGTCGCCGAGGTCGATGGCGACCGGCTCGGCACCGTCCATGCCGAACGAACGCTCGGCGGCTACTGGTGTCAGCCGCGACAGCCGGCGGCGGTCGTCGTCGGAGTCGGCGAAACGGTCGAGGTCAGTCAGGATCCGCTTGCGATCACGCTGCCACAGCAACGGATGCCCGGTGACGCCTCGCTGCTCGGCGGTCTGTAAGGCCTCCTGGCCCAGCTGCCGCAGCCGCCACCGCGCGGTCGCCGACCAGGGCTCGTCGGGCGCCGGTAGCGGTGCGGCAAGCTCGGCCAGCAGCCACCGCCAGAGCACGTCATGGATCAGCGAACCCTTCTCCATCGCGTCGATCTCGAGCAACTCCTCGGGGTTGTCGACCGGCTCGACGCCCAGCACGTACTGCATGAAGTACGCGTGGGGGCACGACAGCCAGGCCTCCAACCGCGAGGCCGACATCACCATGTCACCGCCGGCCGGCGACGCGATCTGTCCGGCGACAGGGCTCAGATCGCCATCGAACCGCGAGAAGCCATCCCGCCCACGGGTCAGAGCAAGGTCGACGCCGCTGCGCAGCGCCGCGTCCGTGCTGACCAGCGGATGAGCCCGCAACGCCGCGCTCCCTCCCACACCGTCCAGCGCCCGCAGCCCGTACTCCTGACGGGTGGCGGGAAACGCAACGGTCCGCATGCGTTGAGCGAAGGAACCGACCTCTTCCAACCAGTCCGCACGGTGGGGCAGGACTCGTGGACCACCACGGTCGTCGCGCAGCTCACCGGCGGCGTCCAGCAGCCACCGCGACGGCGCGTGCTGGAGGCTGCGCCGCAGGTCACCGCGGGGGTAGGTCAGCACACGCTGACCCCCTGAAGCCGCCAGCGCGGCCAGCAGGTGGCGGTGCTCGAGGGCCACGCGCCCGGTTCGCGGCCGCAGCTCGTCGCCGACGGCTTGCCGCTCGACGTCGGGCAGCAGCGAGTCCTCCCGAGGGCGGGTCGGATAGACCCCCTCGGCGAGGCCGAGCACGACGACGAGGTCGAGGTCGATCCCCAGCGCAGCGGAGGGGTGGCCGACCAAGACACCTCGGCCGAACTCGCCGACCCGCCCGAGGTCGCCGTCAAGCTCCAGCTGCAGCGTCCGACGGAACACCTGCAGGTCCGTCGCGGGTTCGACCCGATCGAGGCCGGCGAGCCGGTCGAGCGCCTCCTCGACGCGGTCGGCGGCGGCCCGCTCGGCGTCGGGCCACCGCTCGCGCTGGCGCTGGCCGCCGAGGTAGCGCCGCAGCGTCTGCCGGCACCAGGCGGCCAGCCCATTCCACGTGGTGCGCCCTTGCGCGTCGGCGAGCAGATCGAACAGCTGCCCGACGAAGGCTCGGAGTGCGTCCGCCTGCTCGGCGCTGCGGCGGTGGCGGGCGACGAGCCAGTCGCGGGGTTCGTCGCCGGCGGCTTCGATGTCCGCCCGTGACCGCAGGTCCTCGGCGTAGCGGGTGAGCCTGCGCCGCCACTCGCCACGGTCGCGCACGATGCCGGCCTCACGCGTGACCCGCTCCCATGGTCCCGCGGTCACCCGGCGGCCGTCGGGTCCGACAACGGGTGCGCCGGTCAGGAGTCCCAGCACCGCGGGACGCGCATAGCGCGCGTCGGGAAGGGCCAGCAGGTCCAGCAGCCAGCGGCCCAGCATCCGCTCGGCCAGCGGTCGCAGGCCACGACCGTTCCAGGCGATGCCGGCCGCGTCGAGCTGCTCGGCGACGATCCGCGCGTAGGGCTCGTTACACGGGTACAGCAGCGCCGTGCGCTCCAGCGCGACACCGTCGCGGGCGGCCGCGATCACCCGCTGCACGGCGGAACGGACCTCCTCCTCGGCGTCGGAGACCGA
>Ga0136619_10000406_pt1 | contig 16411 bp, 15 predicted proteins | sample AntDrymUQ3532106_2_FD_104807 | JGI IMG/M metagenome (GOLD analysis project Ga0136619, IMG submission 104807) | Polar desert sand microbial communities from Dry Valleys, Antarctica - metaG UQ353 (21.06) | ecosystem: Environmental > Terrestrial > Soil > Desert | place: Antarctica: Dry Valley...
GCAGCTCGCCGAGGAACGACTCGCCTTCTTCGGCGACCGGCTGGTCGGCTACCGCTGGCGGCAACCCGCCTACAGCCTCTCCTACGCGAATCGACGCCGGCTCGAGATCGCGCGCGCAACTGCGGCCAAGCCACGCCTGCTACTGCTCGACGAGCCCGCCGCGGGCATGAACCCGGTCGAGACGCACGAGATGACCGAGCTCATCGGCCGGCTCCGCGAGGAGGGCGGTTACACGATTCTCGTCATCGAGCACGACATGCATGTCGTGGAGGGCATCTCGGATCGCGTCGTCGCGCTCGACCACGGCATCAAGATCGCTGAGGGAACTTTCGGCGAGGTGGCCACCGATCCCAGGGTCGTCGAGGCGTACCTGGGGACGTCGGCGGCGGCGGAGCGGACGTGAGCGTCGCGAACGGAAAGCCAGAGCCACTCCTCCGGCTCGAGGGCATCAACACCTACTACGGGCAGATGCACATCCTCCAGGATGTCAACCTCGAGGTGGGGGAGGGCGAGCTCGTCTGCCTCCTCGGGGGGAACGCCTCCGGCAAGTCGACAACACTGAAAACCGTCCTCGGACTCGTGCCGCCGCGCTCGGGCTCGATCGTCCTCTCGGGCGAGGACGTCACGAGGTTGTCGACGTCGCAACGGATCGAGCGCGGGATGGCGATCGTTCCCGAGAACCGCAGGCTGTTCGGGCCGATGACCGTGCTCGAGAACCTCCAGATGGGCGCATATCTGAGGCCGCGCGCCGACCTCTCGGAGGATCTCGACCGCGTCTACGCGCTCTTCCCGCTGCTCTCGGAGCGCTGCAGGCAGCTTGCGGGGACGCTCTCCGGCGGCGAGCAGCAAATGGTGGCGATGGGCCGCGCGCTGATGGCCCGGCCCAAGCTGCTCTTGATGGACGAGCCGTCGATGGGGCTCGCTCCGATCCTCGTCGAGCGGAGCTTCGAGATCATTCAGCAGGTGCACGACGCGGGTGTCGCGCTCCTCGTCGTCGAGCAGAACGCGAACGTGTCCCTCTCGATCGCGGATCGCGGGTACGTCCTCTCGACGGGGCGCATCGTGCTCGAGGGAAAGGCGTCGGAGCTCCTTCAACACGAGGAGCTGCGGAAGGCGTACCTCGGTCGATGAAGCCAAGTGACACAGTGTCACAAGGGGTCGGAGCCGGCATTCGCGTGCGGTTTCCGATTTTCGAGCACACGACGTACGCCAACTCCTGCTCGCAGGGCGCACTCTCGGTCGACGTCCGGCAGGCCTACGAGGAATACCTCGCGGGCTGGGACGAGCACGGCGCCGAGTGGGAGCACTGGGTGGAACGGGCGGATGCGGCCCGGGGTTCGTTCGCGCGGTTGATCGGCGCCGCGCCCGAGGAGGTGGCGGTGATCACCTCCGTCTCGCAAGGAGTGAGCAGTCTGGTCAGCGCGCTTCCGCTCGAGCCCGGGAGGAACCGCATCGTCATCTCCGAGTTCGAGTTCCCCACCGTGGGCCAGATCGCGCACGCGCAGGAGCTTCGGGGCGCGGAGGTCGTTCACGTGCGTCCGAATCCCGACGGTCGGATCCCTGTCGAGCGCTTCGCCGAGGCGATCGACGAGCGAACGGCGCTCGTTTGCTGCACGGCGATCTCGTATCGCACGGGCTATCGGCTCGACGTTGCCGAGATCGCGCGCCTCGCCCACGAGCGGGGAGCACTCTGTCTAGCGGACAGCTACCAAGCCGCCGGCGCGATCCCGCTCGACGTCGGCGCCCTCGGCGTCGATCTGCTCACGTCAGGAACGGTCAAGTACCTGCTCGCGTCCTCCGGTCTCGCGTTCATGTTCCTGCATCGCGACCTGCACGAGCGGTTGTTGCCAACCCAAACCGGCTGGTTCGCGGACGAGGACATCTTCCGGATGGACATATCGGACTACTCGCCCGCCGCAGACGCGCGCCGCTTCGACGCGGGAACGCCGCCCGTGCCGAACATCTACGCGGGCCTTGCCGGGATGGGGATCGTCGAGGAGGTGGGCGTCCCGGCGATCGAGGCGCATGTAAAAAGCCTCGCCGACCGGCTGCTCGAAGGGCTGGACGAGCTCGGGGCAACCGTCGCCACGCCGCGCGGAGACGGGGAGTACGGCCCGCTGGTGTGCGTCGCGTCGACCGACCCGCATGCGCTCGTCGAGGAGCTCCAGCGTGAGAGGATCGTCACGTCGGAGCGCGACGCGAACGTGCGCGTCTCGCTCCACCTCTACAACGTCGAGGAGGACGTCGACCGTATCCTCGAGACCCTCGCGCGTCATCGCGGTTTGCTCGCCTGACATAGCAAAGCCGGCGTTGAGGTCGGCCGGTCGATCCGGGATGCTTTGCACGTCTCGTGACCTCAGATGACCGACCCGGAGCGGACGACCTCGGAGCACGGCTCGATCGACTCGAGCTAGCGCTCGCACGCTTTGCAGACGAGCTCGCCGCGATCCGCGTGCTCGTCGGCCGACCCGGGGCTCCGCCGCAGCTGGCGCCTGTCGCTCCGGAGGCTCCACGAGTGGCCGAGACTCCACCGGCTGCATGGACGGAGCAGCCTCCGTTCTGGCCAACACCTTTCACGGAAGGCACTCCGGCGGCGCCTCCCACTCGTCCTCCGGCCTCGCCCGCGCCGCCCGCGCCGTCAGTTCCATCAGCTCCGCCTGCTCCGTCAGTTTCGCGGCCTCCCGCACCTCCCGCGCCTCCCGCGCCTTCCACACCACCGCCACCTCCACTGCCGCCCGGCCGTACGCTCGGCGAGCTGGCGAGCGACTGGGATCTCGTAGGAGCCCGGGGCTTCGCGATCGCCGGGGGCGCCGTCATGACGCTCGGAATCGGGCTGTTCTTCGTGCTCGCCGCGGACCGCGGATGGATCGGACCCGAGGCTCGCGTTGCGCTCGGGGGAACTGCCGCGACGCTCGTCTTCGTGGCCGGGCTCGTTCTCAGGGCGCGCTCTGGCCAATACTGGTCCGCGCTGGCGGCGGTGGGCGCGGGCATCGCCGGCGCGTACGCGACACTCGCGGCCGCTGCCGCGCGCTACGACCTCGTGCCGGACTGGCTCGCCCTTCCGCTTGCCGGCGCCATCGCCGCGGTCGCCATTGTGGTCGCGCTTCGGTGGGACTCGCAGCTCGTCGCGGCGCTCGGCCTGCTCGGCGCCGGGCTCGCGCCCGCGCTACAGGCGCTCGACACGGACCTGAGCTGGGAGTCGGCCGCCTTTGCCGCGCTCGTCCTCGTCGCGGCGGCAGCCGTGACGGTCCCGCGCCGCTGGAACCGTTTGCTCGTTTCGGTCTCGGTGCTCGTCGGCGCGCAGGTGGAGTGGCTCGCGGCGGACCCCGAGCCCAGCTTGCCGGAGGCAACGGTCGCCGTCGCTGCCGTCTTCGTCCTGACGCTTCTCGGAACCGCGATCGCGCTTCAACTGCGGGCGGCGAAAGGCGAGGTCGACGCACTCGCACTCAGCTACGCCCTCGCGTCGTTCGGAATCGCGCTCGTCTTCGCGATCCAGATCTTCGACGATCGCACCGAGCGAGGAGTGACGTTGCTCGTCGCCGGCGGCGTCTGGGCGGTCGCGTTCGCGGCGGTTCACTGGCGGCGAATGCCCGATCTTGCGCTCACCCTTGGCGCCTCGGCGCTCGCTTTCGGCGCCGTGGGCGCCGCTTACCTGCTCTCGGACTCGGCGCTGGCGATCGCGTGGGCCGCCGAGGCTCTCGTCCTCGCCGTGGTCGCGCACCGGCTCCGCGACGCCCGCTTGCAGGCGATGGGCATCGCCTATGCCATCGTCGCAACGGTGAGCGCGCTCGTCTCGGACGGCAATCCGGAGCATCTGTTCGACGAGGGCGCCGATCATTTGGAGAGTGCGCTGCCGCTCGCCGCGGCGGCGGCCGGCGCCATCGGTGCGGGCCCTCCTCGCGCCGACCGCGTACCGCGTGCGCACCGAGGCCGGGTTGTTCGCGTTCGTCGGCTATATCCGCGAGGCGCTCGACGCCTATCGGCGCGGCCTGCGCGAGGCGCTCGTCCTGGCCGGCGCCGCGCTGGCGACCCTGTCTGCTTCGTTTCTCCTCGTCTCGCTTTCGTTCGAGTGGGGCCACGTCGCCGCAAGCGTTCTCGCCGCGGCCGTTGGCGCCGCGTTCCTCGCCGCGGCCGCCCGCCTGCGGTCGGATTCCCTCGCGTTGGCCGCGTTCGGCTGGCTCGTGATCGTCCTCGTCGAGTCCCTCGCCTTCGACGGGCAGGAGCTCGAGGTCGGAGGGGAATCGAGCGGAGGGTGGTCGATCCTCGCTGCATCGGCCGGCTTGCTGGGTGGCGCGTATGTGCTGCGCGTGGCGCAGCGGGAGCGGGGGATGCTCGACGTCGTCTGTGGAATCACCGCCGGTATCACCTTCATGACCGCGCTCGTCGGAGTCGACTTGCTCGCGACGGGTGACACACGCACCGGAATCGGCTCGCTCTCCATCGGTGCGGTGTATGCAGGTCTCTCCGCGGGAGTCTTTGGACGGGACGGACTGCGCAACGTTTCGACCATTCTCTGGTTGCTCGCGCTCGTCGCTTTCGTCGGCGCCGAGCTTCTGTTCGTCGACGACGGTGTCGCCCGCACAGTCCTCGTTGCGGCTACTGCGCTCGGCGTCGGCTGCCTCGCGCGGCCACTCCGTGAGTCCCGTTTCTGGCTCGCAGCAGCGGCGTTGACGATCTTGACGTTTGCCGCCGCGCTCGTCTTCGGGATCGAGCCGTGGCTCGAGGAGGACGAGCTCGAGCTCAGGTTCGCGTTGGCGTCCGGCGCCTGCGCCCTGTCCGCCTTCGGGCTGGCCGCGCCTCGCTGGCGTGACCTGCGTTTCCGCAACCTGACGACGATCGTCTGGGTGAACGGTCTCTTCGCGCTCCTTGCCACCGAGCGCGTTCTGCTCGGCGATTGGCGGGCAACGGCGTTCTTCGTCGCACTCACGGGCGCAGCGCTCGCGTTGCTGGCGAGGCCGCTAGGCGAAGCGCGGCTCTGGTTCGCCGGGTGCGTGGTGTCCGGCGTGACCACGGTCGCCACGCTCTTTGCGCTGACCCCGCCTCACACTTCTTCTCGGCTTCGGAGTCTCCGGCGGAGTCGCTGTGGGTGCTCCTCGCTTGTGTGCTTGCTCTCGGGGTCGCCGCCGTTACGGCTGTCGATGCTGAGGTGCGTGTGCTCTTCGGCGTCGCGACAGGAGCGCTCGCGCTGTACGCCGTCTCCCTCGGAATCCTTGACGTGGCGGAGAGGGTCTCCGGGTCATCGGTCGAGGCCGACTTCCAGCGGGGTCATACCGCCGTGAGTGGACTTTGGGCGCTCCTCGGGCTCGGGCTCCTCGTCGCCGGGCTCTTGCGCGGCTCAGCGCTCCTTCGTTACGGCGGGCTCGCGCTCTTCGGCCTGAGCCTCGCGAAGATCTTCCTCTACGACCTCGCCGAGTTGAGCTCGGTGGCGCGCGCGTTCTCGTTCATCTTCGTCGGCGGGCTACTGCTCGTCGGCGGCTTTTTCCTCCAGCGACTGAGCGGGCGCATTGGACCGCGCGAGACGGAGGCGGAGGGCTAGATGGTTGATGCCACGACCTCGCGCGCCCGGATGCGCGAGCTGGCGCGTCGGGGCCGCTTCCGCCTGGGCTGGAGCCGCGAACCGGCCCCAGCCCAGGCGTGCGCTTCGCGAGGGAAGAGCGACCCCGAGGCTTCTAGCCTCGCCGCCGCTCTCCCCTCGCGCCCCGAGCGGCCAGCTCGCGCCCCGGAGCAGGCGATCTCGTGGCATCAACCATCTAGCGCGGCTTCATCGCGCGCACGATCGCCCCGTGCATCCCGTCGGCGACGCGGTGCGTGAACTCCACCTCGACATCGATGAGCCCGACGCTAGAGAGCCCCTCGCGATACTCGTCCTCGGAGAGCGCCCCGGCGATGCAACCGACATGGCTTCCGCGCTCGGCTCGGTCTTCGGGAGAGAGCCGGTCCTCGGCCACGATGTCCGTGATCCCGACCCGCCCTCCAGGTCGCAGCACGCGCTGAATCTCGCCGTAGACGGCTCGCTTGTCCGTAGAGAGGTTCACGACGCAGTTCGAGATGACAACGTCGACGCTCTCGGCGGGAAGCGGGATCGCCTCGATGAGGCCCTTGAGGAAGTGGACGTTCGTCGCGCGCGCTTTGGCGGCGTTCCGCCGTGCCAGCGCAAGCATCTCGTCCGTCATGTCCAGGCCGTAGACGGTTCCCTTCGGGCCAACGCGGCGCGCGGAGAGGAGGACGTCGATGCCGCCTCCGGAGCCCAGGTCGAGCACGGTCTCGCCCTCGTGCAGTGCGGTGACGGCAAGCGGGTTGCCGCATCCAAGGCTGGCGGTGACCGCATCCTCGGGCAGCCCGGAGCGCACCTCGGTGTCGTAGAGGCCTTTGCCGAAGAGGGTCGTCGCCTCGTCGCCGCAGCAACCGATGCTCTCGCAGTCGCACCCGCAGCCCTGGCCCTCGGCGAGCCCGAGCGCGGCTTCCGCGTAGCGCTCCCGTACTTCCTCTCGCAGATCCGCACTCATACCACAACTCCCTTCAGATCGAGGACGTTCGCCGCGCGCTCGAGGCCGTCGCGGTCGAGGGTGTAGAAGGCCCAGACACCCCGTTGCTCCCGCTGCAGAAGACCGGCCTGAACCAGCTTCTTCAGGTGATGGCTCACCGTCGGCTGTGACAAACCGAGAGCGGGGGTGAGCTCGCAGACGCACACCGATTCCGGGTTTCTGGCCAGGAGGTTGACGATACGGACGCGCGCGGGATCGCTGAGCGCCTTGAAGAGCGCGGCGGTCGCCTGGGCGTCTTCATTCGTCATGCCGTCCTCGTCGAGAGGACGGCAGCAGTCGATCGGGACGAGCAACGGAAACTGATCGACGTTCATCGATGTATGACGCTATGCGAGAAATCGACGTTTGTCAATGTCTAGGCGGCTGCGCGATAATCGCCCGGAATGGACGAACGGAGCACGGCAGGCGAGCTAGAGAAGGTGATCGAGCGCTACAACGACGCCTGGAACGCGCACGACGTGGCGGCGATCGTCGCGCTGCACGCACCAGGCATGGTGTTCGAGAATCACACGGCCGGCGAGCGGGTGGAGGGTGACGCAGTCGCCCGGCACCTCGCGGGGATCTTCGAGAACTGGCCGGACCTGGCTTTCCAGGGAAGGCGCATGTACGTGCGCGACGGGCTCGTCGTCAACGAGTGGAGCGCGAGCGCGACCGACAGAGAGGGCCGCCGACTCGAGTGGGATGGCGTCGACATCTTCCCGTTCGAGGACGGCTTGATCGCACGGAAGGACGTGTACTCGTCGTCGCACCGGCCCCGCGTAGTCGATTCCTAGGACTCGAGGGTGAGCTGTCGGTAGGGCGAGAGGCCGGACACACCGACGCCCACGAGTCGCAGCGCGCCGGGTCGGTCGCGAAGGCCACGATCGAGGAGGCCGCACGCGAGATCTCCGATGACCTCTGCCTCGTCCACTCCCGCTGACAGCGTCGCCGAGCGCGTCCGGATGGAGAAGTCGCCGTACCGGAGCTTCGCGGTCACCGTGCGGCCGGAGAGACCGGAGTCGCGCAGCCGCTCGGCGACGAGCTCGGCTAGACGGCGTACCTCGGCGTGGAGCTGAACTCGCTCGGAGATATCGCGCGCGAAGGTGTCCTCCGCAGACACGGAGACGGTCTCGCCGGCGAGCTCGAGGTCGCGCGGGTCGATCCCGCGGGCGCGATCCCGGAGCAGCGGCCCGACCGAGCCGGGAAGAAGCGTCTTGAGCTCGGCGTCGGCAAGCGCGGCGAGGGCGCCGATGGTCTCGATCCCCGCGCGTCTCAGTCGCTCCTCGGCGCGCGGGCCGACGCCGGGAAGCAGGCGCGCACTGAGCGGCGCCAGGAACCGCGCCTCGTGGCCGGGTGGCACGACGGTGATACCGCCGGGCTTCCGCCGATCCGACGCGATCTTGCAGACCACCTTCGAGGTCGAGACCCCGAGCGAGCAGGTGAGGCTGGTCGTCGCGCGCACCGAGGTCTGCACAGCCGAAGCCACGGCCCGCGCGCGCACGAAGTCCCGGGCGACCGAAGCGAGGTCGAGGTATCCCTCGTCGATACCGGTGCGCTCGATGCGAGGGACGACCTCCGCGATCGTCTGCCACACCGCTCGGGAGTACTGTTTGTAGAGGCTGTGGCGCGGTCTGACGAAGACGGCGTGAGGGCAGCGCCGTAGGGCCTCGGCGGCGCTCATCGCGGAGTGGATCCCGAACGCCCGCGCCACGTAGTTCGCCGTCGCGACCACGCCTCGCCCGTGCGGATCACCGCCGACGACGAGAGGCTGCTCGCGAAGCGCCGGATCCTCGAGCTCCTCGACCGCCGCGAAGAAGGCATCGAGGTCCAGATGAGCGAGAATCGGAGTGGCCGACGGCATTGCGCACAAGGCTAGACACCGGAACCGAAGTCCCCGGGGTCAAGCTTCAGCTCGACCCCGGTGTGAGGTTGGCGGAACCCACTCAAGTCGAGGTCGAGCTAAAGCTTGACCCCACGTCACCTCAGGCGGCCTATCGTTACCGCGTGGACGACGCTCCTCCGCTGCCACCGCCCGCGATCGAGCAACCTGCGTCGCGCCAAGTGTCCTATGGGGTCATCACCGGACGCGCCGCGCGCGGGACGCGGTTTGTCTTCGTCGCCGCGAACGGGCGGGTTCTTGCCTCGAAGCCGCTCCGCGGTCGCCGGTTCTCGCTCAGGGTCGTGCTTCCGCTCGGCGATCTGCGCGTCCGGGTGACGACGGTTGCGGGCGACGGCCGCCGCTCCTCTCGCACCGTGCGGCAGGTGTACGGCCTTCCCGCCGCCGCGCGCCCGCGCTTCGTTCGTTCGAGGCAGGACCCCGTGCTCGCGCGCCGGCTGCGCGCTCTCGTGAGGAACTACAACGGAACGGCCGGGTTCTACGTGCAGAGCCTGACGGGCGAAGGGAGCGGCGCCGCCTGGAACGCCAAGGCGCATTTTCCCGCTGCCTCCACCTTGAAGCTCGCCATCGCCGCGGCGGTGCTGGCGCGCCACTCCGGGATTCCGACTCCCGGGTCGTATGTCGGCGGCCTCTTACGCGAGATGATCACCGTCTCGGACGACGCAGCCGCGAACGCTCTCGAGGTCTGGCTGGCGGGATCGACGTACGCGGGCTCGCAGCAGGTCAACTCCCTCATGCGCTCGATCGGGCTGGTCGACTCGATCATGTACGGCGGCTATGAGACGACCGGTGCGAAAAGGAGCGCCGCGGCCGCGAAGCGGACGCCTTTAGGGATTTTCGCGCGACCGAAATCCGCGCGAGCGGATTTCGGTCTTGCGCGTGCCAGCGAGGTGCGCTCGCTGTCGGGCCCGATCCCGGTCGGCGTGGACGACGCGCCCGCGTTCGGCGTCGGCAAGTACACGACTGCTTGGGACATGGCATCGCTGTGGCGGGCGCTCTGGCTCGCTTCGGGAAGCCGCGGACCGCTGCGGGTCGCGCAGCCGGGGATCACGCCCGTAGAGGCGCGCCACTTGCTCTGGCTCACCGCGCACGTTCGGGACGTGCCGAAGCTCGACCGTGTGGTCGGAGAACGCCGCGGAGTCGACGTGCTGCACAAAGCGGGCTGGATCTCCCAGGCGCGCCATGACACAGGGCTCGTCTTCTGGCGCGGTGGGGTCTTCGTCGCAGGGGTGATGACCTACCGCTCGTGGGGAATCGGATCCTCGTCCGATGTTCTCGCCGGCCGTGTCGCCTCACTCACGCTCGAGCACTTCCGGTAGCGCGAATTCCGGCCGCGCGAAGATCCCTAAATGCGTGCGCTTCGCGGCCGCAGTCTTACCGACAGTCTGTGCGGCTGAGATCGGCTCGACGGTCGCCCAAACACAGTCGCTACACTTTTCGAAGCAAGTTCACAAGACGTATGAAGGAGACTTGGTGAGCGAGAACCAGACCGAAGATCAGATGCGTTTGCTGCTCGTCCCCCTGGAAGACATCGTCGTCTTCCCCAACATGAACGTCACCCTCACCGTTGACGTCGGCGACGAGGATCGCGTCCTGCTCGTGCCGAAGCACGACGACGAGTACGCGAAAGTGGGGACGGTCGCCGAGGTGACCGACCGCATTCGGCTTCCCGGAGGCGGCCGCGCGGTTGCTCTGAATGGCCTCCACCGAGGCGTCGCCGGCGCAGCGGGCTCCGACAGTCAGGGCCGCCTGTTCGTCGACGTCGAGGAGCGGCCGGATCAGGAAAGCGCGGACGGGAAAATCCGCGAGCTCGAGCGGGAGTACCGCGCGGTCGTTGAGGAGATCCTCGAGCTGCGCGGAGACGACGGCCGCATCGCCGCGTTCGTCCGCTCGATCTCCGAGCCCGGAGCACTGGCGGACACAACGGGTTACTCCCCCGACATCAGCTTCGAGCAAAAGGTGCGGCTCCTCGAGACCGTCGACGTGCGTGAGCGTCTGGAGCTCGCCCTCGAGCTCCAGCGGGAGCGGCTCGCGCTGATGCAGATTCGGAAGCGAATCCAGGAGGACGTCGAGTCAGGAGTCGACAAGCAGCAGCGCGAGTACATCCTGCGTCGGCAGCTCGACTCGATCCGCAAGGAGCTCGGTGAGGACGAGGGCTCCGTCGTCGAGGAGTACCGCCAGAAGATCGCGGATGCGGAGATGCCCGAGAGAATCCTCGAGCAGGCGGAGCGCGAACTTTCGCGACTCGAGCGCATGGGCGACCAGTCGCCCGAGGCGTCGATGATCCGCAACTACCTCGACTGGCTGCTCGCGGTGCCGTGGAGTAAGCGCTCCGAGGAGCGCCTCGATCCACAGTTCACGCGCGAGGTGCTGGACGCGGATCACGCGGGCCTCGACGACGTCAAGAAGCGAATCGTCGAGTACATCGCCGTGGCGAAGCTGCGCAAGGAGCGTGGCGTCGCGATGGATCGGCGCTCGGGCGCGATCCTGACGCTGATCGGCCCGCCCGGCACGGGCAAGACGTCGATCGGCGAGTCGATCGCACGGGCGACCGGTCGCGAGTTCGTCCGCATGTCGCTCGGTGGAATTCGCGACGAGGCCGAGATCCGGGGGCACCGCCGCACCTACATCGGCGCGCTTCCGGGGCGGCTCGTGCGCGCGCTCCGAGACGCGGGGACGATGAACCCGGTGATCATGCTGGACGAGGTCGACAAGGTCGGCGCGGACTGGCGCGGCGATCCTTCGTCGGCTCTGCTCGAGGTGCTCGACCCCGCGCAGAACCACTCGTTCCGCGACCACTACCTCGACGTGGAGCTCGATCTCTCCGAGGTGTTGTTCATCGCCACCGGGAACATGGCCGAGACGATCCCGGGCCCGCTCCTCGACCGCATGGAGGTCATCCGGTTCGACGGCTATACGACCGACGAGAAGGTCGCGATCGCCCGCGACTACCTGTGGCCCAGGCAGCGGGAGCGAAACGGCCTGCGTGAGGACGAGGTCTCGATCCCGGACGAGGCGCTCGCGTTCATCGTCAGCGAGTACACGCGGGAAGCGGGCGTGCGCCAGCTCGAGCGAGAGCTCGGGACGGTGCTTCGCAAAACTGCGACCAAGATCGCCTCCGAGTCGGTAGAGCCGCCGGTCGAGATCGACGCGGATGAAGTCCGCGAAGCGCTGGGCCGGCAGAAGTTCTACCGCGAGGTGGCCGAGCGGACCGCCGTCCCCGGGGTTGCGACGGGGCTCGCCGCCACTGCCACCGGCGGAGATGTCCTCTTCATCGAGGCCACGTCCCACAAGGACGGTGACAAGCTCGTCCTCACCGGCCAGCTCGGCGAGGTCATGAAGGAGTCCGCGCAGATCGCCATCTCGACGGTACGCGCGCTCGCGACTCGGCTCGGCCTCGACGAGGAGGCATTCGAGAACCGCTCGTTCCATGTGCACGTCCCAGCCGGCGCGATCCCGAAGGACGGGCCGAGCGCGGGCATCACGATGGCGACGGCGATCGCATCGCTCCTCACGGGCCGCCCGGTCAAGCACACCGTGGGGATGACGGGAGAGATCACGCTCCAGGGCCGTGTTCTGCCGATCGGCGGGCTGAAGCAGAAGGTGCTCGCTGCGCATGCAGCCGGGATCACCGACATCATCATCCCCGAGCGGAACCGCGCCGATCTCGAGGAGATCCCGGAGAACGTGCTGGAGGACGTCGCGTTCCATCCCGTGATGTCGATCGGCGAGGTGCTTTCGCTCGCGCTCGAGGAGGCGCCGGTCGAGTCGAATGTGGCGCTCTAACAGCGACACACGAGGCGGCCGGCCATGTCGTCGGGCCGCGCAGGGCGCCGCGAATGCTGCGTCCTCAGTCCTGCCCCAGGAAGTGCTGCGCACTTCCTGGAGGCCCCGAAAACCCGTGCCCATATGTCTCATATGGGCACTCCCTGCGTCCTTGCCTCGCGCCACCCTGCGCGCCCCGATCGACGGGCGGTCACCTCGTGTGGCGCTGTAGGACACAGAACGCAGTACCCGAGGAGGTCCGCCGCGTGGCGGACCTCCTCGAGCGTCGCTACGCGGTCTCGATCCTGTACGCCTCGCACCAGGGCTGCACCCGCTTCGGGGAGTTCAGGCAGGCGCTCGGGGAGATCCCGCCCGGAACCCTGGCGCAGCGCCTCGTGGAGCTCGAGCGCGGGGGTGTGCTGCGACGTGAGGTGACGGATGCCCGGCCACCGCGGGTCGAGTACGTGCTGACGACCGACGGCGTGCGGCTCAGAGCGTTGATCGAAGCGCTCGCCGCCTGGGCACGCTCGTAGATATCGTCCGGCGCTCGTTGTCGTTCAGAAGGAGACGAACATGAGCGCGATCGACGAGGTAAGAGAGCTCATCCGCGAACGAGACCTGTCCGGCGTCACCCAGAAGTTTCGCCAGAGCGGGCTCGACGAGCAGGTGTCCAGCTGGATCTCGAAGGGCGAGAACCTTCCGGTCGTCGGGGAACAGATCGAGAAGGCGCTCGGAAACGACGTGGTTGCCGGGATCGCCGCAAAGCTCGGCATAACCACGAGCCAGGCTGCGGACGAGCTTGCCCAGGCCATGCCCGAGGTCGTCGACGAGATGACGCCTGAGGGCGATCTGTCGTAGCGCAGGTGTAGGGGCGAGGCTTGCCTCGCCCTCGTTCGTCGATGGAGCATGGAGGGCGAGGCAAGCCCCGCCCCTACGAGATTTCCGGGTAAGCAAGTCGCCACCCTGTGCCGATAGGCGCAGGATGGCGATTGCGCGCCCGGATCGGGCGTTCTTTCTGATCGCGGCCGCGAGCGCGCTCGCGTATGTGTCGCTGCCGCGGGAGAGCGCGGTCTACGACCGCTGGTACCAGCTCTTCCCGATCGCGGCCGTCGCGGCAACCCTCGTCGGCGTCTGGTTGCACTGCCCTCGTTCGCGGACGCCCTGGTTCCTCGTGGCCGTCAGCGGGCTCTGCGCGATCGCGGCGGATGCGTTTTACGCGGTGAGCCTCGAGCAGTCGGAGACGGTTCCATTCCCGTCCTCGGGCGACTTCCTCGCACTGGGGTCGTATGTCGTCCTCGCGGCGGCTCTGCTGCTGATGATTCGCCAGCAGGCGCCCGGCCGCGACTGGGCAAGCTTGGTCGACGCCGGCATCGTCACGGTCGGCGTCGCCATCGTCGCGTGGACGTTCGTCGTGCAGCCGCGCCTCCTGCCCGACTCGGGCGCGCTCGACATCGTCGTCGCTCTCGCGTTCCCGGTGCTCGATGTCCTTCTCCTCTCGCTTGCGGCGCGCATGGTGCTTGGATCGGGGCCACGCTCGCCCGCATTCGCGATGGTCACGACCGCCCTCCTGTTCCAGCTCGTCGGCGACGCGTTGTACGGCTTCGGCTCGCTGCATGGCTGGTATCGAGCCGGTGACTCGATCGACCTCTTCTTCGTGCTGGCGGCGGTGCTCTGGGGGACGGCTGCCCTTCACCCTTCGATGACCGAGCTGACCGAGCCGAATGTGGATCCCGAAAGGCGGCTCACAGGCAAGCGCCTCGCGCTCCTTTCGGTCGCGACGCTGATGGCTCCCGCGATGCTCGCGGTCGCGGCCCTACGCGACGGGAGCGGCGAGCTCCTGGTCATCGTCGGGGCCGCGGCGACACTGTCCGGGCTCGTGATCGTCCGCCTGGCCGGGCTGGTCGCGCGGCATGCCCGCGCGGAGCGGCGCGAGCACGCGTTGGCAGAGGCTGCGGCGGCGCTCGTCGTCGCGTGGACTTCCGACGACATCCATCGAGTCGCGGTCGACTCCGCCCTCGAGATCGTGGATGCCGATGGGACGACGGTTGGTCTGGCAATCGAAGACAGAGACGATCGCATGGTGGCCGCTGCAGGCGCGCTTTCGGAGCTGATGCTCGACCACGGCCCCGCCAGAGTCGAAGGCGAGGGCATGCTGACGGTCATCACGCTTGCGGCCCAGGGGATGGCGCGGGGCGCCTTCTCGATCCATACGCGGGAAAAGATTCCGAGGAGCGCCCGAGAAGGCCTGGAGATCCTTGCCGCGCAGGTCGCGATGGCACTCGAAGGCGCCGAGCTTGCCCTCGATCTCCACGAGCGCCAGAGCGCCGAGCGCTTCCGCTCTCTCGTCCAGAATTCGAGCGACGTCATCGCGCTACTCGCGCCGGACCTGACGATCCGGTACCACACGCCTTCCGTCGAGCGGGTTCTCGGATACGGAGAGGACGAGCTCGTCGGCAGGCGCGTCACCGAGCTGCTCGATCCGGTCGACGCGGAGAGCTTGCGGAGATTCTTCGCAGAGGTCTGCAGCTCGCCCGGAGTGCCGATGCCGCGGGATCTCGCTTTGCAGCGATTGGACGGATCCTCCTGCCAGCTGGAGAGCGTCTTCAACAATCTCCTGGGCGAAGAGAACATCGGCGGTGTGGTGATGACCGCTCGGGACGTGACCGAGCGGCGGCGCCTCCAGGCCGAGCTCGCGCATCAAGCGTTCCACGACTCGCTTACCGGCCTTGCCAACCGCTCGCTCTTCGGCGATCGCGTCTCCCACGTTCTCGCGCGCAACCTACGTCGCCCGAAGCTGTTCGCGGTCTTCCTCATCGACCTCGACGACTTCAAGACGGTGAACGACAGCCTCGGCCACGCCGCGGGTGACGAGCTGCTCGTCGTGATCGCCAAGCGTCTCGAAAGCTGTCTACGCCCCGAGGACACGTGCGCGCGGCTGGGAGGAGACGAGTTCGCTGTTCTCATCGAGGACATCACCAGCCTGGATGACGCCGTCACCGTCGCGCGGCGCATGCTGGCCAGGATGGCGGAGCCACTCCGAGTGCTCGGCTCCGAGATCACCGTCGACGCGAGCATCGGGATTGCGCTCGGCGCGGGGGCCGACTCGGCGAGCGAGATCCTGCGCAGCGCCGATCTCGCGATGTATCGGGCCAAAGGCGACGGGAAGTCGCGGTATGCGATCTATGAGCCGACGATGCACGAGCGCGTGCTCGAGCGGCTCGCGCTCAAGGCCGATCTGCAGCGCTCGGTGCTGGCCGAGGAGTTCGAGCTCCACTATCAGCCGATCGTTGCCCTGCAATCGAGCGCGATTGTGGGTGTCGAGGCGCTCGTTCGCTGGCAGCATCCGGAGCGCGGCCTCGTCCTGCCTGACGAGTTCGTGCCCTTGGCCGAGGAGACCGGGCTCATCCTGCCGCTCGGTCGCTTCGTGCTCCAGAACGCCTGTCGCGAGGGGCGCCGCTTGCGAGGGCTCGGCCATCGCGATCTCGGGATCAGCGTGAACATCTCCGCGACGCAGCTTGCGAGCTCGCAGCTTCCAGCGGAGGTGATGGCCGCGCTCCGCGAGTCGTCGCTCGAGCCGTCGGCGCTCATGCTCGAGATCACGGAGAGCATGCTGCTCGATACCCAGCCCGTAATCACTCGGCTCGAGGATCTCAAGCGTCTCGGCGTCCGGATCGCTATCGACGACTTCGGAACCGGGTACTCCTCGCTGAACTACCTGCGCCGCTTCCCCGTGGATGTCCTCAAGATCGCCAAGCCCTTCGTCGACGAGATCAGCACGAGCGCAGACCAGGAGCGACTCGCGTCAGCCATCGTGCGGCTCGGCTCGACGCTCGGCCTGGACACCGTGGCCGAGGGGATCGAGGAGAGATCGCAGCGCGATCGCCTGCGCAGCCTGCGGTGTCGGTACGGCCAGGGCCACTTCTTCTCGCCGCCCATGCCGTCGGCCGATGTGGAGGCCGTTCTGCAGCGGTCGCTGGTCGCCTAGATGCTTCATCGGAAATTCACGGCGGACCGGATGACGGCCACGACACGGCGCCGGATCGCCACCCTCCCTCGCCGTCCAGGCTTACCAGCCTGCACGACGAGTGCGTGAGTCACCCGGCTTGGTCGTGACCGCCCCCGGCTGCGCGTCAATTCCCGATCAAGCATCTAGCTGCTCTACTGCGGAGGTGCGCTGGCTCGCACTCCTCGCCAAGTTACTGGCTGTAGCTTGGCTCTTCGTTCC
>Ga0136619_10000410_pt1 | contig 16346 bp, 18 predicted proteins | sample AntDrymUQ3532106_2_FD_104807 | JGI IMG/M metagenome (GOLD analysis project Ga0136619, IMG submission 104807) | Polar desert sand microbial communities from Dry Valleys, Antarctica - metaG UQ353 (21.06) | ecosystem: Environmental > Terrestrial > Soil > Desert | place: Antarctica: Dry Valley...
CGAGCGCTTCCTGCTCTTCCACGTCAACTTCGGGGTCCGCGAGGAGTATGAGGAGGCTCACCTCCCGGGCGCGCTCTACCTCGACACGAACCTGCTCGAGAACCCGGTCGACTGGAATCGCCGAACCCCAGAGGAGCTGGAGACAGCCCTGAGCGCGCTCGGGATCACGCACGACACGACCGTTGTTCTCTACGGCCGGGACACCGAGGGGCACGCAGACGAGAAATGGCCGGGGCGTCGCGCTGGGCAGATCTCAGCCTCCCGCGCAGCGCTGATCCTGCACTACTGCGGCGTCACAGACATCCGCCTGCTCGACGGCGGCTACGACGCGTGGGTTCGGGCGGGGAACCCGCTCGAGACCACTCTTCGCGAGCCGACGCCGATCCCGTCATCCGGCGTCCGAATTCCCCGGCGTCCGGAGGTCATCGTCGACATCGACGAGGCCAAGCAAATCCTCGCCGATCCCGACGGCGCGGCCCTCGTCAGCGTGCGGACCTGGAACGAGCACATCGGCAAGGACTCGGGCTACAACTACATTCGCCCGGCCGGCCGCATCGCCGGTGACGTGTGGGGGAACTGCGGATCGGACGCGTACCACATGCAGCATTACCGCAACGTGGACAACACCATGCGCGCCTACCCAGAGATCGCGGCCAACTGGGAGGAGGCTGGAATCACTCCTGACAAGTGGGTCGCCTTCTACTGCGGGACGGGCTGGCGAGCGAGCGAGACCTGGTTCTACGCGTACCTGATGGGTTGGCGGCGAATCGCCGTGTACGACGGTGGCTGGAAGGAGTGGAGCCAGGATCCGATCTCGAACCCGATCGAGGTGGGCGAGCCCGGCAACGAGCTGGCGGCGTAGAGCCGGCGTCGTCCCACCTGGTCTACGACGGGCCATGAACCGACGACTGACCGCGCTCCAGGCTTTCCTGCGCGTGGAGCTTCCTCCCGCTCCTGCGCGCGTGCTCGAGATCGGATGCGGCGAAGGCGAGCTCGCGAGCGCCTTGGCCGAGGACGGCTACCGGGTTGTCGCGATCGACCCCGATGCCCCGCACGGCTCGATCTTCCGATCCATTGCCCTCGAGGACTTCTCCACCGCCGATGGTTTCGATGCGGTGGTGGCCAGCGTCTCGCTGCACCACGTCGACGACCTCGAACTTGCGCTGGACAAGGTCGCCGGTCTTCTTCTTCCAGCCGGGATCCTCGTTCTCGAGGAGTTCGCCAAGGAGCGTCTCGCCGGGCCTACAGCTGGGTGGTACTACCACCAGCGCCGGGCCGCGGCGGCGATCGGGCGCAGTGAAAGCGCTGTCGCGCATGACTTCGAGACGTGGCAGCGCGAGCTCACGGACAACCTTGCCGACGTCCACCCGTTCGCCGACGTCCGGCGCAGCTTGGAGGGCCGCTTCGTGGAGCGTCACTTCGCGTGGACGCCGTACCTGTACAGCTACCTCCTCGACGATGCGCTGGAGCCGGTCGAGCGCGAGCTCATCGAGTCGGGGGAGATCGCGGCGACAGGTGTTCGGTATGTCGGCGTGGCGCGGGCACGCTGAAAGCGACGATGGCGCTCAGGGGGAGAAAGAGGAGGAGGACATGATCGGACGCCACTGGCGCGGACTCGCTTATCGCGAGAGAGCCGACGCCTACCAAGAGCATCTCGAACGACACACGTTGCCGCAGCTTCGCTCGATCCCCGGGCACCGCGGCGCCTACGTGCTCCGGCGCGAGCAGCGGGATGAGGTCGAGTTCGTCGTCCTCACTCTCTGGGACTCCCTCGAAGCCGTGCGGCTCTTCGCGGGCGACGAGTACGAAACCGCCGTCGTGCCGGCGGAAGCTCGCGAGCTGCTTTTGACCTTCGACGAGAAGGTTGTTCACTACCAGGTTGCGATCGAGCAGAGCCCTGCGCTCAGGGGCTGAACCAACTCAGTCGATGAGCTTGCGGGTCATCGCATTGATCGCGATCCGCCAGATGACCAGCCCGAAAACGACAAGCCCGGCCACCCGGGCCAGGTCCTCCCAGCCCTCGAAACCGAAGACTGCGTGACGGACCAACACGACGCAGTGGTGAAGCGGGTTGAGAGCGGCGAGCACCTGGGCCCAGCGCGGGAACTCGTCGAGCGGGAAGAACGACCCCGCGAGGAGGAAGAGCGGAGTGAGCACGGCGCTAACGACGTAGTTGAAGTTCTCGAACGACTTGGAGTAGCCGGCGACCGAGATCCCGAAGCATGCCCAGCCGAAGCCGGCGATCCAGGCGATGAACGGCACGGTGAGCATTCCCCACGACGGGTCGAGCCCGAACACCATGGCGACGAGCATCGGCACGCAACCGTACACACCCGCGCGGGTGGCGATCCAGAGCGCCTCGGCGCTGACGAGCTCCTCGGTGTCGACGGGCGCCGCGAGAATCGCGTCGTAGGTGCGCTGGAACTGATACTTGACGAACGTGCCGAACATCGCCGGGAACGCGCTCGAGAACAGCACCGCGGTCGCCACCGTTCCGGTGCCGACGAAGTCGACGTAGTCGTAGCCGCCGATCGTGCTCACGAGCGAGCCGAAGCCGAAGCCGAACGCCAGAAGGTAGATCGTCGGCTCCACCGTCGAGGAGAACGTGCTCGACTTCCAGTAGGACGAGTAGTTCACGACCTCTCGAACAAGCACACCTGTGAGCGCCGTTCGCTCCAGCCGGCCCAGGCGAGCGCCTCGATCCTCGACGGTCGCCATCAGCCGATCTCCTCGCCGGTGAGCAGAACGAACACGTCCTCGAGGTTGGCCGGGCGCCGATCGCCGTCGATCGCGAGACCATTGGCGCCGTCGACTCCGAGGATCGAGACGCTCGTTCCGGTCCGCCGGGTGCGGAGACCCGCGGCGCCCGCCTCGGCCTCGACCTCGGCGAGCCGCGCGGGCGGGCCGTAGACCTCGAGCGCCTCGCGACCGGCGTGCTCGCGGACGAGTGACGAGGGCGACCCAGCGGCCACGGCGCTGCCGTGCGACATGATCAGCACGGTATCCGCCAGGCGCTCGGCCTCCTCGATGTAGTGCGTCGACATCAAGATCGTCGTGCCTTCGCTACGGAGCGCGTCGATGAGCGCCCAGAGCTCCTGGCGAACCTGGGGGTCGAGACCGACCGTCGGCTCGTCCATCAGCACGAGCTGCGGGAGATGCACGAGCGCCCGAGCGATCAGCAGGCGCCGGCGCATCCCTCCCGAGAGCTTGTCGACGCGAGAGGCGCGCCGATCGACCAGCTTCGCCATCTCGAGCGCCCGCTCGATCGCCTCCCGCCGATACGGGCGCCCGATTCGATACAGGTGCGCGAACACGAGCAGGTTCTGCTCTACGGTCAAGGTCGTATCGAGGTTGTCGAGCTGCGGCACGACGCCGAGGAGCGCGCGAGCCTGCTTGGACTCCTCCGGGAGCTTGTAGCCGAGGAGCTCGAGCTCGCCCTCGTCGGCGATCGACTGAGCGGTCAGGAGCCGCATCGTCGTCGACTTGCCTGCGCCGTTCGGTCCGAGCAGCCCGACGCAGGTGCCCACCGGCACATCGAGGTCGAGCCCGTTCACGGCGGTGATGTCGCCGTAGCGCTTCACCACGCCCCGAAGACGTATCGCCAGCTCAGCCATGCCGATCAGCTTGCCATGCACCCGTTGTCACCCGCAGCGCGGCGGTGGGCGACGCGCGCGACCGTACAGTCTCAGTGATCTTCCCCTGCGCGCACCCGTTCGAGGACAGCGTCGAGCCGCTGCCCGGCCTCTTTCCTGTTCACGACTGCGTGATAGATCGTGTCGCCGGTGAACAGCGCTCGGTGCTGCCCCGAGTCCCACAGGAACGCGGTGGCGCCTGGAGTGTGGCCCGGAGTCGGAATGATCTCGAAGTCGTCGCCGAGCCGATGACGCTCGGAGAACGTCTCGTTCACCGGCGAGCTCTTCGACACGTCCTGCGCCTCGGCCTCATGTACGAGAAGCGGTGCGCCGAACCTCTCGGCGGCCCAGTCGGACGAGAACGAGGCCTCGTGGCGATGGTTCAGGTACTGGCGTGCGACACCGCCGAGCTCGGCGGCGGCCTCGGCATCTTGCTCCAGCTTGTCGGCTCGGTAGACGAGGAGGTTCCCAGCGGAGCGCTGCAGCAGGAAGGACCGGATTACGAGCGTGGTGTCGAAGGGCAGCGTCGAAGGCTCGGACGCGTATAGGCCGGGGAGCACGACGTCCATCAGGCCTGGCCCCGCACCCCGAGGATGAGCTGGCTGTCGCCGAACTCGTGCCACAGGTAGCCGTGCTCGATCGCTTCCCGATAGCTCTGCGTAAGTAGCTCCTCGCCGGCCGCCGCGCGCAGCAGGTCGAGGTGCGAGGAGTCCGACTCGTGCAAGCCGGTGAGCAGACCGTCGACCGTCCACAGGCCTCGCTCGGGCGTCACGACAAGATTCGTCCAGCCTGCGCCTGCCTCCAGCGTGCCGTCCGGCCGGGCGGCGGTCTCGAGCGCGCGAACGACCGTCGTGCCGGTGGCGATCACACGTCCACCCCATTCGTGCACGGCGTTCACCAGCCTCGCGGTGTGCTCGGAGACGCGATAGCGCTCCGGATACGGGCGTTCGTGGCTCTCAGGTGAGGAAACGCCGGTGTGCAGCGTGATGGGCGCGATGAGGACGCCCTCGGCGACGAGCCGGGTGAGCAGCTCGGCGGTGAACGGCCGGCCGGCGCTCGCCATCTCGGCGCTGCCGGGCTCGATCGCGTACACGTTCTGGTACGCGGACAAGGGCCAACGGCTGGGCACATAGCCGTAGCGAATCGGATGACCATGCGCGCCGAGATAGGACTCGAGCGGCCGAGGCAGATCGAGACGTGCGACCCACAACCGCACGCCAGAGTAGGGAGCGAGGATCTCAGCGGTGCCGCCGTCGGGTAGCGCCAGTCGGTCATGCACGTGGACTGCGCCGAACGGCTGGCCCTCGGAGCGGAGCTCCACGATCCAGAAGCGGTTGTCGTCACGTCCCTGCGCCGGAGTTGACAGGTGCAGCTGGAGCGGAGTCCCGTCGGCGTCCGTCACCGAAAGCGCCGCGGGCATGGTGGCCGAGATGTTGACGACGATCAGGTCGCCGGGTGCGAGATATCGAGGCAGGTCGGAGAACCGGCTGTGCACGATCGAGCCGTCCGCCCGGTCGGCGACGAGCAGGCGGACGGCGTCACGCGCCAGTCCGCGCGCCTCGGGCGGCTCACTCGCTTCGAGACGGGCGGCCGGCTCGACTGCGAGCGCGCTCATGTCGAGACCTCGACGAGGTCGCGAGCGCGGTAGAGCCCGCTCGGGAGGTCGCCTTCGATCAGCGCGAGCAACCCCGGCACGCTCTCCTCCGGCGGCGGACGATCGGAGATGTCCTCACCCGGGAAGGCGTCCTGCTGCATCTGTGTGCGCATATCGCCGGGGTCGACGGCGTAGACGCGGAGATCCGCGTGCTCGGCGCCGAGGACGGCTGTCACCTGTGCGAGCGCTGCTTTCGAGGAGCCGTAGCCGCCCCAGCCTGCGTAGGGTTCGACCGCGGCGTCGGAGCTCACGTTGACGATCCGCGCGCCCTCGCTCAGGTGAGGCAGCGCCAGCTGGACGAGGGCGAGTGGGGCGAGCACGTTGACCCCGTAGACCCGCCGCAGCTCGCCGAGCGGATACTCCGCGAGCGCAGCAAGCGGTGTCGGGCCGAGCGCGCTCGCGTTGTTGACCAGGAGATCGATCGGCTTGCCGGCAGCTTCGACCAGCTCTTGCAAATGCTCGGGATCGGCAACGTCCCCTGCGAGCGCGACAACCCCGTCGAGCCCGCCCACCGCACGCTCGAGCGCATCGCCGTCGCGCGCGTCGACCACGAGCCGCCAGCCTCGCTCGACCAGAGCGCGGGTCAGGGCGAGCCCGAGTCCGCGTGAGGCGCCGGTGACGATCCCGTTCATCGCGTCGGCGCTCAGGCCGCAGTCGGCGCGCGGTGGCGTGCGACCACGCGGTCGTAGTTCAGCCGCAGGAGCTCGATGACATCGCGCACGTCGTCATCGGTCTCGATCCTGCGGGCGCCAAAGCCTGGCTTGCCGGGGAAGACCGGGTGGTAGTCGATCCTGCCGGCCGCATGAAGCTCCTGCCAGACGGCCTTCGGAAACCCGGTGTGGAGCGCATCGTCGCCGTGGAGATGTCCGATCTCCTTTCGGTCGACCGTGAACCCGAACTCACCCCGAGTACCCGTTCCGGCCTCGACTCCGGGCCATGAGGTGACTTCCTCGGTGATTCGACGACTGGGCGTTCGTGTCTCTCGCATGCTCTCTCTCCTGTCGAAATGATTGCCGATGGGCAATGTACAAGTTCAAGTTAACTTGAAGTCAAGTGCACAGATGTGCTTTTCTATGTGAGTGTCAGACTTGCTCACGATCGGGGAGGTCTCCCGTCGCAGCGGCGTTGCCGCATCGGCGCTGCGCTTCTACGAGCAACGGGGGCTCATCGACTCCGAGCGGCCGGGTTCGGGCCACCGCCGCTATCCGCGAACGGTCCTTCGCCGAATCGCCTTCATCGTCTTCGCCCAACGTGTCGGGCTCACGCTCGAGGAAATCGGCGTCGAGCTCGCGAGGCTTCCTCGCGACCGAGCCCCAGGGCGCCGCGACTGGTCGCGCCTCTCCCGGGGCTGGGAAGCGCGGATCGACCAGCGAATCGCAGAGCTCGGCCGCCTCAAGGCCGGTCTGACTGAGTGCATCGGCTGCGGGTGCCTCTCCCTCGATCGCTGCAAGCTCGCCAATCCCGGCGACCGGGTGGCCGGCCTCGGTCCCGGGCCGCGCTTCTGGCTCGGCGACACCCGGCGCGCGGACGGCTAGCTGCCGAAGACGTGTGGCGACTGCGCAGACGGATGCAGCAGTGGCACGGCCGACTGCCAGCCGCTGCGCAAGATCGGAACGAATGACGGTGGCGTGATCAGTGGCGCTTCCTCTCCGTGTGGTCTCCGTCTCCGATCCGCGTAGCCCGCCGGCGTCCAGCGGATCAGCTCGGAACCGAGGACGAGCCAGGGCACGTCCTGCAGCACGAATGCGCCGTCGGGAAGCTCGTCCAGCGACGCGCGATGGTGGAGCTGTCGCCGCGTCTCAGGGTTGACGCGCTCGTCGTGGAGTCGCTCGTCGATCGCATCGGCGTCGATCCGACCGGGATGGAGCTCACGCCAGATCTCCCCGAAGCGCACGTAGTCCTCGCGCCGGCAGAGCGCGCACGGCCGGTGACCCGCAGCGAATGCGGTGGCCTCGTCGAGGAAGAAGAGCTCGGTGAAGCGGCCGGGCTGGAGCAGCGGGTTTCTGTGCCAGCCGCGGAACTCGAGCCGGCAGGCGATCCAGCGCTTGCCGTTGTAGCGCCGGCGGATGCGGCCGTGCTCGTCGTGGAGACAGCCGCGGTTGCCGTACACCAGGCCGCGCGCCGGATCTGCGATCAGCTCGCCGAGTGGCGTGACCCGATTCTGCAGCGGCATCCCAAGAGCCTAGGCTTTCGGGAGACGCTCGACAGCAGATGTTTGCCGCCGGGGTGCACGGACAGGTGTATCGGCATCGCGCCGCCGCTCGAGCACGTGTCGATCAGCTGCACAGAGAACCGGCAAACCGGTGGTGCGACGCAAGGAAGGTCGGGCTTGGCGGACAGTCGACCTCCTGGCGGACATCGAGCCGACGGTCGACGACCTTTACGAGCCTGATGCCGGGCTCACCGGCCTGCGCGTATCCGCTGAACACCGGCGCGGAGCTGGCCGCGGCCTACGAGGGTGTACGTGCTCGCGCGTCCGCGAGCAGCAGCTTCCCGATTGCTTGAGCGCGGCGTGCAGCTTCGTGGTCGCCCTCGCCCGCGGCCACGATCGAGCCCTTCATCAGGATGTGCCAGCTTCGGGCGAAGTCCTCGGGGTCGGCCACGCCCGCGTCGCTTGCGAGTCCCTGCAGGAACGAGCGGATGGTCGCGAGGTGGACGATGGTGGCTTTCCGCACCGAGCTCGTCCGATCGGCGAGCTCGAGCAGCACGTTGATGAACGCGCAGCCCTCGAAGTCCTCCGTCCTGAACCACGCGTCGAAGACGTCGAAGATGGCGAGGAGGCGCTCGGCTGGATCATCCGTCCGTCGCTCGACCTCGGCTTGAAGCCATTCCTGCGTCCAGCGCTGCTCCCGCCGCCGAAGGAACTCGAGCACGAGCTCGTCCTTCGAGCCGAAGTGCCGGTACAAGGTCATCTTCGCGACGCCCGACTCCGCGATGACGCGATCGACGCCGACTGCGCGGATGCCGTTTCGCGAGAAGAGCTCGTAGGCCGTCTCGAGGATGCGCTCGCGCGCGTCCCTGGGGGTGGCGCCGGTGAGGGATTCGCTCATTGCCATAACGAAACTTCTTTCGTCTCGGCCGTCATGGTACAGACCTGTCTCGCGAGAAGATAGCGGGGCCGCCGGAAGGAGTCCGATGGGCGAGCCGTCGACGTCTACGGCGGTCGGGCCGGCAGCGGCGAGCCTGACTGCGCCTGCCGCCGCCGGCGACTTCCGCTCAGTACCGGTAGTGATCCGACTTGTACGGACCCTCAACCGGCACGTCGATATAGGCGGCCTGCTCGGGTCGGAGCTCGGTCAGCTTGGCGCCGAGGGCCTCGACGTGGAGCCGCGCGACCTTCTCGTCCAGATGCTTGGGCAGGACGTGGACGCCAAGCTCGTACTCGTCCGTACGGTCGAAGAGCTCGATCTGCGCGATCACTTGGTTCGTGAACGAGTTGGACATCACGAAGCTCGGGTGGCCGGTGGCATTGCCGAGGTTGAGCAGGCGCCCCTCCGAGAGGACGATGATCGCCTTCCCGTCGGGGAAGACCCACTGGTCGACCTGTGGCTTGATGACGATGCGCTCGACACCCTCGGTGCCTGCGAGCCCCGCCATGTCTATCTCGTTGTCGAAGTGGCCGATGTTGCCGACGACCGCCTGATGCTTCATCCGGCGCATGTCCTGAACGGTGATCACGTCCTTGTTGCCGGTCGCCGTGATGAACACGTCGGCGGTCTCGATCACGTCCTCCAAGCGCTGCACCTCGTAGCCCTCCATCAACGCCTGCAGCGCGCAGATGGGGTCGATCTCGGTGATGGTCACACGTGCGCCTTGGGCGCGCAGCGATTCGGCCGAGCCCTTGCCCACGTCTCCGTAGCCGCAGACCACGCACTGCTTGCCCGCGAGCATGAGATCGACGGCGCGGTTGATTCCGTCGACGAGCGAGTGCCGGCAGCCGTAGAGGTTGTCGAACTTGCTCTTCGTGACCGAGTCGTTGACGTTGATCGCCGGGAAGAGCAGCGTTCCCGCCTCGACCATCTGGTAGAGGCGATGCACTCCGGTCGTCGTCTCCTCGGTCACGCCCTTGATCTCCGCCGCGACCCCCGTCCACCTCTGCGAGTCGGCCTCGAGCGAGCGCTGCAGGACCTCGAGCACGATGCGGAACTCCTCCGAGTCCGCGCTTTCCGGATCCGGTACCGCGCCTGCGCGCTCGAACTCCACGCCCTTGTGAACGAGCATGGTCGCGTCGCCGCCGTCGTCGAGCAGCATGTTCGGGCCGCCGTCGGGCCAGGTGAGAGCCTGCTCCGTGCACCACCAGTACTCCTCCAGCGTCTCGCCCTTCCAGGCGAACACCGGAACGCCCTTCGGGTCGTCGGGCGATCCATCCGGCCCAACGGCCACCGCGGCGGCTGCTTGATCCTGCGTCGAGAAGATGTTGCACGAGCACCAGCGCACCTCAGCGCCGAGCGCGACGAGCGTCTCGATGAGCACCGCCGTCTGGATCGTCATGTGCAGCGAGCCGGTAATGCGCGCGCCGCGTAGCGGCTGCTCCTCGGCGTACTCGCGACGCACCGACATCAAGCCGGGCATCTCGTGCTCGGCGAGTCCGATCTCCTTGCGGCCCCATTCGGCCAGGGCGAGGTCGGCGACCTTGAAGTCCAGGGCCGGCATCTCACGCACTTCGGTCTGGGTCATGCGGAGCTCCTTCGTCTCGATTGGATGAGGACCGGGTCACCTCGAGCAAGTAGGCGACCATCACGTCCTCGTATGCGAAGCGTAGGTGATACGCGTCGGACAGCTGCTCGACACGGTCGATTTGGCCCTTGTTCTGCATGAAGACCGGGCCGAACGGAAAGAAGCTGAAGTCCACGACCTTGGCCTGGAGCCCACCTTCGGCGAACAATCTTCCCGTCTGAGTCTGACCTACGATCGACAGCTGCATCACGTACGCGGTGCCGCCTTCGGCCAGGAGCCGCGGCAGGAGCCGGATGAAGTGGTCGAGGAGATTGCGCCCCCAGTAGTCGAGCGGGCGGTGCCCGCTCGGTTCCTCGTAGGGATCGACAGGCATCTGGTAGAGGCTCGCGGCGATCAGGTCGAAGCGCTCGGTCGGCTCCCACTGGTACAGGTCGACGGTCTCACCCGTGAGCCGGTCCGCGACGCCGTTCCGAAAGCCGTTCGAGAGAGTATTCGCGACCGCGCTCTCGTCGATGTCGATCGCGTGCACGCGTGCGGCGCCGTTCAGCGCGAGCTGGACGGAGAGGATCCCGCAGCCGCAGCCGACGTCGAGGCAGGCCTGATCGCGACCGAGCGTCCCATCGAACAGGGTCTTCCAGACGAGATAGCTTCCCGTCGTCGGCACGAAGACGCCGTCGTCGACCATGAGCTTCGGGAACGGCAGCGGGAATACGACGCGACCCAGCTCGTCGTTCCAGGGCTCTGCTGAGAGAACGTCGGGCTCGAGCCCGAGCAGGCGTTCGTCGAGCGGTGGCCGCTTGCGGCCGGGCTTTGTGTCGGCGACCGCGGTCGCGAGGGCGGCGATGTGCGCCGGCGTCACGCCACAGCAGCCACCGATGATCTGGGCGCCTTCCTCGCGCCAGGCGACACCGAGCTCGGCGTAGGCGGCGGGGTCGATCTTCTCGTCGAAGCGCCAACGCGAGCCGGCCAGATGACCGAGGTTCGGATACACGCCGAGCGGGAGGTCGGTGAAGTCCCTGAGCCAGGAGATCATCCCCGGCACGTGGTCGACAGGCAGGCAGTTGATCGCGAGCGCGCCGACGCCCATCTCCTCGAACCTTCGGGCGGCGCGCCCGAAGAGGTCGCCTTCGGGCGGGCCCCAGTGCTGTCCGAACACCCCGCAGACGCCGTGCCGGCAGCGCCGGAACGAGAGCCACACCGGAAGTCCGGTCTCGAGCAGCCGCTCGACTGTCTCGAAGATCTCGGGGTCGCGCACGAGCGTCAGCGTCTCGAGCAGGATGAGGTCGGGCGGCTCGTCAGCGAACACGCTGCCGAGCAGGTCGAGCGTGCCCCGGCGCTGAGGCGAGTTGACCTCCTCCGAGATCGCAAACGCGACCGCGCATTCATTGACGCGTCCTCCCTCCTCGATCGCGCGGCGCGCGAGCCTGATGCCGAGGCGGGCGACGTCCATCCAGTGCACGGCTTCTCCGGCGTGTCCCGCCCGAAGCTCGAGCTCTGGGGTCGAGAGGATCGACCATGTGTCCGTCGAGAGCACGTTGCAGCCTGCGTCGACATAGCTTCGGTGCACGTCGAGCACGGCCTGCGGCGCGCGGAAGAGCGCCCAGGTCCCCCAGAGCTCCGGATCGGGGGCCACATTCGAGCGCTGGCGCCGTTCGAGCTCCGTGGCCACGCCGCCGTCCAGTACCACGCAGCGCTCGGCGGCGAGCATCTCCTCGAGCTTGCGGTACGCGGACGAGGAGGATGTGGTGCGCGAACTCTGGGCCGACGCGCTCACCAGCTTGTTATCCCGTGGCGAACGCCGGCGCGCCGAGCCCGCCAGGCGGGTCGGAGGCCGCGATCTCCGCGAGGGATGTGGCCGGCCGAGCGCCGACATGCGAGATCACCTCGGCCGCCGCGAGTGAGCCGAGCCGCCCACAGGAGGGAAGATCGCGGCCGTGACTGAGCCCGTAGAGGAATCCAGCGGCGTAGAGGTCCCCCGCTCCCGTCGTGTCGACCAACTGCTCGACCGTGACACGGTCGACCATGTGAACCTCGTCGCGGGTGACGATCAGCGAGCCGCGCTCGCCACGGGTAAGCGCCGCGATCTCACACTCCCCGCGAACCCTCTCCAACGCGGTGTCGAAGTCGTCCACCTCGTACAGCGAGCAGATCTCCGACTCGTTCGCGAACAGCACATCCACGTGATGCTGAACCAGCTCGCGGAACGCCTCCCGGTGGCGGTCGACGCAGAACGGGTCGCAGAGACTGAGCGCGACCCTCCGCCCCGCCGCGTGTGACATCTGCGCGGCGACGCGAAAGGCCTCCTGCGCGTCGGGTGGGTCGAACAGGTATCCCTCCAGGAAGAGGATCGCTCCTCGCGCGATCAGCGCTTTGTCGATGTCGTCCGGGCACAACACCACGGAGGCGCCGAGAAACGTGTTCATCGTCCGCTGCGCATCGGGCGTCACCAGGATCAGACAGCGCCCCGTGGAAGGACCGGTGGCCAGAGCCGCCGTGTCGTAGCCGACTCCCGTCGAGCGGAGATCCTCCCCGAACGCGTCGCCCAGATCGTCGTCCCTGACCTTCCCGACGTAGTGTGCGCTGCCGCCGAACGACGCCACACCGACAGCCGTATTCGCCGCCGCGCCGCCGGAAATCTGGATCCCCGGGCCCATCGCGTCATAGAGCGACTGGGCTCGGGTCTCGTCGATCAGGTGCATCGTTCCCTTGGCAAGCCCGAACTCGGCGAGGAAGTCATCGTTCTCGTGCGTGATCACGTCGACCAGCGCGTTCCCGATCGCGACGACGTCGATGTCCCTGGATTCGCTCATGCGGACTAGGCGACCTGCGCCACGCGGGCCAGCCCTGCGGCTTCTCGGAGCAGCTCGGCCTTGTCGGTCTGCTCCCAGGTGAAGTCCGGGTCGTCGCGGCCGAAGTGACCGTACGCGGCGGTCTTCGCGTAGATGGGGCGTCGCAGGTCGAGGTCGCGCAGTATTGCTCCCGGCCGCAGGTCGAAGTGCGAGACGACGAGCTCGCGGATGCGGGAGACCGGGATGGCTTCCGTCCCGAAGCACTCGACCTGGATCGAAAAGGGGTGCGCGATGCCGATCGCGTAGGCGACCTGCAGCTCGCACCGGTCGGCCAGCCCGGCTGCGACGATGTTCTTGGCCACGTAGCGCGCCGCGTACGCAGCCGAGCGGTCGACCTTCGTCGGATCCTTGCCCGAGAAGGCGCCACCGCCATGGCGCGCGGCGCCGCCGTAGGTGTCGACGATGATCTTCCGGCCCGTCAGGCCCGTGTCGCCCATGGGGCCACCGACGACGAACCGCCCCGTCGGATTGACGTAGACGAAGTCCTTGTGCTCGAGCCGCGCCTCGTCGTACAGATCCCGAGGCAGAATCGGGTGGAGCACGCGCTCGATCAGGTCGGGCTTTATCAGCGCCTCCGAGTCGAGATCGTCTGCATGCTGGGTCGAGATCAGGACGCGCTCGATCTCCACCGGGCGCTGGACGCCGTGCCGGTCGACCTCGTAGCGAACCGTGACCTGAGCCTTGCCATCCGGCCTCAGGTAGTGCAGCTCGTCCGCTTTGCGCACTTCCGCGAGTCGCTTGCAGATCCTGTGCGCGAGCATGATCGGCAGAGGCATCAGCTCTTCGGTCTCGTGGCAGGCGTAGCCGAACATCATTCCCTGATCTCCCGCTCCCAGCTTGTCGATCGGGTCGTCGTCGGAGTTGTGCTGAGCCTCGTAGGAGACATCGACGCCCTGGGCGATGTCGGGTGACTGCTCGTCGACGGCGACGATCACGCTGCACGTCTTGGAGTCGAAGCCGTACTCGGCTTTCGTGTAGCCGATCTCGGCGATCTTCTCTCGCACGATCCGCGGGATGTCGACATACGTGGAGGTGGTGATCTCGCCGCCGATGAGCGCGAGTCCCGTGGTGACGAACGTCTCGCAGGCGACTCGCCCGTACGGGTCCTCGCTCAGGATGGCGTCGAGGACCGCATCCGAGATCTGGTCGGCCATCTTGTCCGGATGGCCTTCGGTAACGGACTCGGAGGTGAAGTGAAACTCGCCGGCCGACCGCTCGCCTTCATGCGTCATCGCGTCTCTCTCCTTGGTTGGCGTCCGAGCCGGACGCTCTCAGGGTGGCATAGGTCCAGGTCGGAGAGTAGGATTGATTCGTCGCAATGGCAAGGAAACCGAACATTGTTCGCTCTAGCAGCCCATACAGCCCCCTTGACCGAATCGACCGTGAGCTCGTGGTCGAGTTGCAGAAGAATGCGCGGATGTCGAACAAGGACCTCGCGGCGCTCGTCGGACTCTCGCCTTCGAGCTGCCTGGAACGCGTGCGTCGGCTGCGCGAGCGCGGCGTCCTCTCCGGCTTCCATGCCGCGGTCGATCCAGCACTCCTCGGACGGCCCACCCAAGCGCTGATCTCCGTTCGGCTCCAGGTGCATCACCGCCACCTGATCGACGACTTCTACGACCATGTCCTGCGACTGTCGGAATCGATCTCGGTCTTCCACGTCACCGGCTCGGACGACTACGTGGTCCATGTGGCCGTTGCGGACACGGAGCGCCTGCGCGCGCTCATCTTGGATCTCACGGCGCGCGATGAAGTCGAGCACGTGGAGACCCGGCTCATCTTCGAGGTGGTGCGCAAGCCCGCGATCGAGCCTCTTTGAGGCCGAACGCCGAACCGCTGCTCGTGCTGCACGTTGCATAGAGATAGACCGGTCTGTATCATCGCACACGCGAAACCCGCGCCCTCATAGCCGGCTGATCCGGCCCAACGAAGAGGAGGATCATGGGATCGTACGATCCGAGAACCGACACAGGTATTCCCACCGAGCCCGTTGGCTCACTGCCCCGTCCGTCGCAGCTGCAGAAGGCGTACGCCGACTACGACGCGGGCACGATCACCAAGGACGAGCTCGAGTCCGTTCAGGACGAAGCCGTCGAGGACTCCATCACGCGCGGAGAAGCGACAGGCGCGCCGATCATCTCCGACGGCGAGCAACGCTGGTCGAGCTTTGCCACCTATCCCATCACCGACACGCTCGCGGGGACCGGCCTGGCCGACAACCTCGGCGCCGGTGGGCAGTACTTTGCGATTTTCGCCGACGGTCACAACCGACAGCTACCGCGTCTGACCGGCGGCCCGTTTCGCTACAAAACCTTCGCGTCGGAGACCCTGACGAAGTCGATCAAGCTCGCCTCCAAGCCGATGAAGCAGGCCGTGATCGCGCCGTCCATGCTCGCCCTGCTGTATCCGCTGAACGAAGAGGTGCCCGGTTACACGCAGGAAGAGTTCGAGACCGACCTCTGCAACGAATGCGAGAAGGACATCCGCCAGGCGTTCGAGGCCGGCGCCGAGAGGGTCTCGATCGACTTCACCGAGGGTCGCCTCGCGACCAGGGCCGACCCGCGCAACCCGTGGACGGGCGCCGGCAAGCTGCCGTACTTCATCGAGCTCAACAACCGCGTCATCGATCGCTTCTCGGCCGAGGAACGGATGAACATCGGCGTTCACACGTGCCCCGGCGGCGATCGCGACTCGGTGCACAGCGCGGACGTCCCCTACAGCGACCTGCTTCCGGAGCTCTTCAAGCTGAACGCCGGGTACTTCCTGATCCAGTTCGCGAGCGAGCGGGAGAAGGACCCGGTGCTCGAGATGATCGGAAAGCACAGCCGTGACGACGCCAACGGCGTTCCGCAGATGTGTTACATCGGCGTGACCGTGACGCAGAGCCCACGCGTCGAGAGCGTGCAGGAGATCTGCGACCTGCTCGTGCATGCGGCTGACTTCATCCCCAAGGAGCGCCTCGGCTCGACCGACGACTGCGGGTTCTCCCCGTTCTCGATCGACGAGAAGCCGAATCACGGATCGCCCGACTATGCCCGCGAGGTCGCGTTCCAGAAGATCACGAACCGCGTCGAGGGCACGAAGATGGCGGCCGAGAAGCTCGGCATCGGCGTCCCCGTCGCCGCCGGAGCCAGCTCGGCGTAGAAGCACGCCAACCGGGGTCTGGCTTCAGCCGGACCCCGGTTCAAGCGGGTCAGGCGGGGTGGTACGTCTGGACGACGACCCCCGAGTCGAACGCCTTCGTGTCGACCAGCCTCAGCACGACCTTCTCCTGTCGCGCGGGGAACAGACGTCCGCCGCTCCCCAGCACGACCGGGAAGATCATTAGGCGGTACTCGTCGACGAGGTTGTACTCGATCAGCGTGTGCACCAGCGTCCGGCTGCCGGCGACGAGGAGATCGCCGCCGTCCTCGAGCTTGAGCGCTGCGACTCCAGCGGCGACATCGCCCTCGATCAACTTCGAGTTGTTCCACTCGAGCGTTCAGCGTGGTCGACGCGACGTGCTTCGGCATGCTGTTCATCTTGTCCGCAAAGCCG
>Ga0136619_10000411_pt1 | contig 16327 bp, 17 predicted proteins | sample AntDrymUQ3532106_2_FD_104807 | JGI IMG/M metagenome (GOLD analysis project Ga0136619, IMG submission 104807) | Polar desert sand microbial communities from Dry Valleys, Antarctica - metaG UQ353 (21.06) | ecosystem: Environmental > Terrestrial > Soil > Desert | place: Antarctica: Dry Valley...
ACGATCGCCGCGGCGAGCGCGGCGAGCGCGATCATCGGGGCCAGAATTACAGGCCCGTACATCGTCAAGCGGCTGAACCCGGCCCGCCAGTGCAACAGCAAGACCTGGGTTCCAAGGCTTAGGAAGCCAACAGCCAGAAACAGGAGATAGACGCGGGCAAAGGGCCAACCCTCCCACGCGTCCATCCGCTTTCGATACCCCGTGTCTCAGCGGAACAAACTCATGGCGTGATTCGAGTGCGCGTCAGCCCGCGCAGGAGCTGCGCGCCGGTATCACCTGAGTTCTCGTCTCGCGTCCATTGCGTCTGCGGTCGCTCCGTCAGCTCGCCTTCGATCTCGAGATCGACGCGCTCGTTGAAGAAGCAGAGCAGGTCTCGAACCGGCTCGGCGTCGTGCTCGGGATCGCGATACGCCCACACGAGATCCTCGACGAGCCGATCGCCAACCTTCGCCGACCAGTAGCTCGCGGAGCCCTTGTACGCGCAACGGCTCCGACTGCTCGACGGCACCAGGAGCTCGGTGCACACGTCCTCGGCCGGGATGTAGTAGCGCGGCGGAAGTCCCGTCTCGTAGAGCGCCGTCGCACGCCGCGTCTCGGCGAGCAGCTCGCCGTCGAGCGAGATGCGCAGGTGCCGGCTCGTCTTGAAGGTGTCGATGCGACTGAAGGGGTCGTGGGCGTGCCCGAAGAGCTGCTCGTCCTCGCAGAACCATTCGTCCATCGCGTCCCAGTCGAAGGTGAAAAGACCTTCGAGCAAGGCGGCTTCTTCCACCGGTTCGGAGTAGGAGCACGCCACATCCGGAGCTTCCCGGTCGCCAACCCGGACACTCCAGTACTCGACTACTCCCTTGGCCTCAGTCCTTGTTTCAGAGGGCGCGAGAAAGCCGCGCTCCACCTCGTCTGGCTTGAAGTAGTAGACGGGCAAGCGTCCTTCCTCGTGGAGGAGCAGCGGCTCGAAGGCGTCGACGATCGTCTCGCCTTCGAAGAGCACGCGAATCCGATAGGGCATCGGATCGAGATAGAGCACCACGCCCGGTGCGTCGAGCTCGAAGTTGAGGTTGCCTCCGGGTCGCTCGGAGAGTGGGCCGTGATTGGCTGTCAGTGACATGAGCCGTCCTTTCGTCGATCCTAGCTCAGCTTGTCTCTCCACAGCTGCGCACGGCCAACGCGTTACTCAGGTTCGAGTGTGCCTTCACGGCCATCCTGCCAGGTGCGGTAAAGAGCGATTCCCCACCACAGCCACGCGATCAAGGAAAAGGACGCCGAGGCGACGATGATCGCCTGGCCTGTGCCGAACACGAGATCGGTCACGAGATAGATCACGCCCGTGAAGGCGATCGATATCGCAACCGATCCTGCGATCGCCTCCCGATTCCCCTTCTTCACCATGTACTCCTTGTCGCCCGTCCGAAACCTGATCCGGTGGTAGGCGGCGGGCGCCAGGAAGCAGACCAACGCTGTCGCCGTGCTCAGCAAGGTGACGTAGTAGACGTAGCGCTGGGTGTCGCCCAGCTTGCCGAACTGACCCGTGAACCGGATCGCGAGCAGGAAGCCGAACAAGACCTCGGCGCCGGGTATGAGTGAGCGCAGTTCTTCGAGCAGCTCGCCATGCTCTCGCTCGAGACGCTCCTTGAGCTCCTCTTCGTTCTCTTCGTTCTCGAGGCTCGCCTGCGCTTGATCGGGATCAGCCATCGGCCTCCACGTGGTCGGGCCACTCCGTTTGTCGCGTGAAGGCGAGGCACTGCGGCGTCGCCATGCGGTAGAGGGGCGGCCCGAAGAGCCGCGTGTAGGCGAACGCGAGATTGCGCGCGCGCAGCGCCTTCGTCTCGTCGAAACCGAAGCGCTCCGCTCCCCAGCGCACCGCCTCGTTGGCGAGGCATGACGTCAAGCGCTCGATCCCGACCCCCTGCCGATGAAGCGCCTCGTGGAGGAGGACCGCGTACGCGCCGGCGGTGTAGACGGTGTGCCTGCCGCCGAGGAACGTGCGGACGTTGGCGCACGTCCCCTTTCGCAGATGGAGGTCTGCGCCACCGGCGTAATAGGCGACGACCCTTCCTGCGGGAATTCCGTAGCGCTGCACGAAGACCCGTTCGAATGTCTTCTTGTCGCGGTAGCAGCGGACGTAGACCCGCTTGACGTCCGCCCTCGAGATCGCCCGCTCTTCCGCGACAGCGCTGACGAGCGAGGCCCGGGCGACATCCCCGAGCTCGCGGTCGTAGCGGAACGGGGCGGCTGCGTCAGCGGCGCCGGTCACCACTCCGCTCAGGATCGCTGCGAAGACGAGAAAACGCTTCACCACTGTTTCACCACGTAGTGAGCGTAGCCGCCGAGTAGGCTCCTGAATCGTGGTGACCTCGATTGCGATCACCTCCGAGGAGCACCGCGATCGCTGCGATGCCCTGCTCGAGCGCCTGCGACCGGAAGGGCTCTCGGGAGTCGTTCTCTTCGATCCCTACTACGTCCTCTACTACGCGGGATTCGCGTTCGCTCCGACAGAACGGCCGATCGCGTTCGTCCTCGCGGTCGACGGCACGCGTGCGCTCGTCGTCCCCCGCCTCGAGGTCGAGCATGCCGAGGCCAAGGCCATGTTCGACCGCGTCGAGCACTACCTCGAATACCCCGGCGATCCGCGCTCCGAGGTCGCTCTCGAAACAGCCCTGTCCGCGCTGGGTTTAACCGGGAAGATCGGCGCCGACCAGGACGGCTATCCCTGGATCCTCGGGTACCGCGGGCCGACGCTCTCAGAGCTCGCTGGAGCAACTGTCGTGAGGATTGCGGCCCAGATCGAGGAGCAGATGGCAGTGAAGTCCGAGGCCGAGATCGCGCTGGTCCGCGAGAGCTGCCGGTGGGGGAACCTCGCACATCGTCTCCTCCAGCGCTACACGCGCCCCGGCATCACCGAGACCGAGGTCGCACAGCGCGCGTCGAACGAGGCCACCTTCGCGATGCTGGACGCGATCGGCGAGATCTATCGCGCGCAGAGCTTCTTCTTGAGCGGGGCGCACGCGGGCTACCGCGGCCAGATCGGGCGCAACTCCGCGATCCCGCACGCCCTCGCCGGCAACATCGTCTTCCAGGCGGGAGACGTGCTCGTGACGGGGGCGAGCGCTCCGGTGTGGGGCTATCTCTCGGAGCTCGAGCGGACGATGGTCATCGGCGAGCCGACAGCGGAGCAGGAGCGCATGTTCGGGCACATGAAGGCGGTGCAGGAAGTTGCGTTCGAGGCGATTCGGCCGGGAGCGAAGTGCTCCGAGGTCGACATGGCGGTGCGCACATACTTCGCGCAGCACGACCTGTTCGCGTACTGGCGCCACCACACGGGACATGCGATCGGCCTCCGCTACCACGAGGGCCCGTTCCTCGATTCGGGCGACTCGACGGAGATCCGGCCGGGGATGGTCTTCACCGTCGAGCCCGGCCTGTACGCGCCCGATCTGGGCGGTTTCCGCCACTCGGACACCGTGCTGGTGACGGACGACGGGATCGAGATCCTCACGTACTACCCGCGCGATCTCGCGAGCCTGATCATCCCGGCCACCTAGCCCGGCACCCGTTCAACACCGGTGTCAGACACCGGTTACGCAGCGGCTTCGTGCGTGCTACCCACCCGTCCGCAGCAGCCATGTCCATGGCCGGGATGGACGGCGTATTCGGCTCTCCTGGTGACAGATCGTTCGGGATCTTTGACGTTTCCCACTTGACAGACAGCGTCTGGCACCTGTGGCGTTACGCTTGGAGTCACACGACGCGGGTGGAGGCGAAGACATGAGCGCAGCGGTGACGACGGAGCTGAAGACGATCGGCCACTGGATCGGCGGCGAGAGGGTGCAGGGCTCGTCAGGAAGGAAGGGGCCGGTCTACAACCCGGCCACCGGCGAGCAGACGGGGGAGGTCGACTTCGCCAGCCCGGAGGAGATCGACCGCGCGGTCGCAGCTGCGAAAGCCGCGTTCAGCGAGTGGCGCACCTGGTCGCTCTCGAAGCGCTCTGAGCTCTTCTTCCGGATCTACGACCTGTTCGACGAGCATCGCGAGGATCTCGCGAGGCTGCTCACCGCCGAGCACGGCAAGGTGCTCTCCGACGCGCTCGGCGAGGTGCAGCGCGGAATCGAAGTCATCGAGTACGTCTGCGGCATCCCGACGCTCCTCAAGGGCTCCTACTCCGAGCAGGCTTCGACCGGCGTCGACGTGTACTCGATCCGCCAGCCGCTCGGTGTGGCCGCAGGCATCACGCCGTTCAACTTCCCGGTGATGGTGCCCATGTGGATGTGGGCGCCGGCGATCGCGTGCGGGAACACCTTCGTTCTGAAGCCGTCCGAGAAGGACCCGTCCGCGTCGGTGCTCACCGCCGAGCTGCTCAAAGAAGCCGGCCTTCCCGACGGCGTCTTCAACGTCGTCCACGGTGACAAGGTCGCGGTCGACGCGCTTCTCGAGCACCCCGGCATCGCGTCGATCAGCTTCGTCGGCTCGACCCCGATTGCCCGCTACGTCTACGAGAACGGGACGAAAGCGGGCAAGCGCGTCCAGGCGCTCGGCGGCGCGAAGAACCACATGATCGTGCTTCCGGACGCCGATATCGACATGGCCGCAGACGCCGCTGTCAGCGCGGGCTACGGCTCTGCGGGCGAGCGCTGCATGGCGATCTCGGTCCTGGTCGCTGTCGGCGATGCGGCAGATCCGCTGGTCGGTGCGATCCAGGAGCGGCTGCCCAGGGTCAAGGTCGGAGACGGCATGGATCCGGAGTCCGAGATGGGCCCGCTCGTCACGCGCGAGCACCGCGACAAGGTCGCGTCGTACCTCGACTCTGGTCCGGAGCAGGGTGCGACGATCGTCGCCGACGGGCGAGAGACGACGCCGGACGGCGACGGATTCTTCCTCGGCGTGTCTCTGCTCGACAACGTCACACCCGAGATGGACGCGTACCGGGACGAGATCTTCGGCCCGGTGCTCTCGGTGGTTCGCGTGCCGACGTACGACGAAGCCCTTCGGCTCGTGAACGACAACCCGTACGGAAACGGCGTCGCGATCTTCACGCGGGACGGCGGCGTCGCTCGGCAGTTCCAGTTCGACGTCAACGTGGGCATGGTCGGCGTCAACGTCCCGATCCCGGTGCCGGTCGCCTACTACTCGTTCGGCGGCTGGAAGAGCTCGCTCTTCGGCGACCGCCACATCTACGGCCCGGAGGGGATCGACTTCTACACGCGGACGAAGGCGGTCACGAGCCGCTGGCCGGATCCGAAGACGAGCAAGGTCGACCTCGGCTTCCCGCAGACGCGGTAAACGTTGGCGTACATCCGGCTTATCGAGGAAGACGAGGCGCAAGGGTCTCTCGCGGAGCAGTACGACGCCGCGGTCGAGCGCGCCGGCAAGGTCTTCAACATCTTGAAGGCGATGAGCCTCAGGCCGGGAGTGCTCCGCGCCTCGATGGATCTCTACCGCGAGATCATGTTCGGCGAGTCGGGGCTCTCACGCCAAGAACGTGAGCTGCTCGCGACCGTCGCGTCCGCCGAGCAGAGCTGCCACTACTGAACGCAGGCGCACGCCGACGACCTCCGTGCCGAGGGCGCCCCAGCCGAGCTCGCCGAACACGTCACACACGACTACCGGCAGGCCGAGCTATCGCCGCGCGAGCGCGCTCTTTGCGACTTCGCAGTCAAGCTGACACACCTCGCATCCGAGGTGGATCAGGCGGACATCGACGCGCTGCGCGCGCAAGGGCTCGACGACGCTGCGGTCTCTGACGCGATTCAGGTCATCTCGTACTTCAACTACGTGACACGGATCGCGGACGGAATCGGGATCGACGACGAGCCCGATTGGGTTCGGAGTTAGCTGACCGCCGCCGCGATCCGGCGCTGCTGAGCGCGCGCGAGCGCAAGGATGGGAGTCCTGGGAATGCCGAGGGCCACGACTCCCGCGAAGACACGCGTGTGACGCCAGACGACGAAACCGATTGCGCTCGAACCGGAGCCTCCTCCGTAGAACCAGCCCCCGGCGCCGATCCGCACAGGCGACCGCCGGAGCCCCTTGATACCCGATTTCTTTGCCTCTTCGACGATGTAGGCGATGAACAGCTCGACTCCCCGCGAAGTGCGAAACAGATCGACTCTCGACGTGAGAGTCGCCTCCTGGCGCTTGTACTCCGTCTGATAACCCGAGACCCGGCCCCAACGCTTGAACAGCGCTCGCGCGCGGCGATCGCCACTCGCCTCCGACTCGTTCGTGCGTGGACCGCTCGCGTCGCGATCGAGCACGAAGCCTGGAGGGACGTCACGTTGGTGAAGCGCCAGGCTCTTGGGGTCGATCTCCGCCGCGGAGGCCGGAACCGCAACGAGCAGGAAGAAGACGGAGACGACGACGTGCGCGCGCATGCCACTCATCATGGCCGACGCGAGCGCAAAGGAAACACGAAGCGGCGCCCACTCGGCTGGCGAAGGCCCGAGCGCCGCTTCGCTTACTCGATGTGGTTCGTCGTTCCCTAGGAACCGGTTCGAACCATTGTTCGAGGTTTGACGAACGTCTACATAGGTATTTCCGCAGTCTCGGCTGGCGAGCCAACCCGATCAGGAGAAGGAGTTCAATGTCCGATCACCTGACCGTCGAGGTCGTCGACGCCGATGGAGCAATCCGCAAAGCGCTGGACGACATCGAGACGGGAACCTCGCGCGAGGGGTTCCTCAAGAAGGCTTTGACAACCGGCGGCGTTGTCGCTCTGGGAGGTGTCGTAATCGGCGGCCTGCCGGGGCTCGTCACCGCGGCTCCAGGGCCGGCACAGGACGCCAAGATCCTCAACTTCGCCCTCTTGCTCGAGTATCTGGAGGCGGAGTTCTACACCCTGGCGGCGAGAAGCGGCGCGTTGAGCGGCGAGGCCGCGCAGCTCGCACGCGTCGTCGGCGCTCACGAGCGCGCGCACGTCGCGTTCCTGAAGGGGGCCCTCGGCTCGAAGGCCGGCGCGAAGCCGACGTTCGACTTCAAGGGCACGACCGAGGACCAGACGAAGTTCCTGGCCACCGCACGCGTGCTCGAGGACACCGGAGTCGCGGCGTACAACGGCCAGGGGCAAAATCTGACCAAGCCGACGCTCGCCGCCGCCGCGAGCATTGTCTCTGTCGAGGCGCGCCATGCAGCGTGGGTGCGCGACATCCTCCAACAGAATCCGGCACCTGCCGCCTTCGATGCTGCCAGGACGCAGAAGCAGATCGAGGCCGCGGTCGGCGCAACCGGGTTCATCACGGCCTGAGCGGCCGAGAAAGGAGAGGACGAACATGTCTGACCATCTCACGCTCGCCCAGGTCGATAGGGACGGTGCGATTGCAGAGACGCTCGACCGCATCAGCCCAGACTCGCGGGCCGGCTTCCTCCGCAAGGGAGCGATCCTCGGAGGCGGCATCATCGGGGGAGGCGCAGTGCTTTCAGCGCTGTTCGCCGAGGCTGGTAGAGCGGCAACGCAAACCGACCTCGACATCGGGAACTTCGCGCTGACGCTCGAATACCTGGAGGCGGAGTTCTACACGGAGGCCGTGGCCATGGGCGCCATTCGCAACGCGCGGGTGCGACGCTTCGCCCAGGTCGTTGCCGCGCACGAGCGGACCCACGTGCGTGCGCTCCAGCAGATGCTGGGGGCGGGAGCAGTGGCGAAGCCGTCGTTCAACTTCCAGGGCACCACCGAGAGCGAGGCCAAGTTCAAGGCCACCGCACAGGTGCTCGAGGACACGGGTGTCATGGCCTACGCAGGCCAGGCGCCGCTTGTAGAGTCGAACGCGGTGTTGAAGGCTGCACTCGCGATCCACACGGTCGAGGCGCGGCACGCGTCGTGGATCCGGCACATCAATGGCGCTCCGCCGGCGCCAGCGGCCTTCGATCGGCCGAAGACGATGGCGCAGATCCTCGCCGCTGTCGGCGCGACGGGCTTCATCTCCACGGGCCCGGGTATGACCGCGACGGGCTCGACGCCGTCGTTCACCGGTTGACGACCAAGAGCAAGCGCAGGGGCGGCTTCGCGGCCGCCCTTGCGCTGTTTCTGGTCTTCGCCGCGCTCGCGTATGGGCGCGATCCGGCTGTCGATGACGGCGGGGTCGATCTTTCGCCCATCCCCAGCGAACGGGTGGAGGTCTCCGCCGGCCCGTCGCTCGTTGAGGCGCAGGCCGCTCCCGAACCGCACCGACTGAGCGACCTCGACGGCATCTCGCGCTACATGGGTGTCGAGCAGCCGGTCGCCGCGCGGACGACTCCGAGCCTCGGCGGAAAGGTCGTGGCTCGACTGTCGACGCGGACGCCTGAGGGCACCACGAACGTGGTCCTCGCGCTGCGGCGAGTCGAGCGCGGCGGGAAGCTGTGGATTCAGGCGCGACTCCCGATTCTGCCCAACAACACCGTCGGCTGGATCCCGCGCACGGCGCTCGGCGGCTACAACCAGGTCTCGACGCACCTCGTGGTCAAGCTCTCGACCTTCAAGGCGACGCTGTACCGGCTCGGGAAACCCATCTGGAGCGCCCGGGTCGGCGTCGGACAAAACCGCTGGCCGACTCCGGCGGGCGAGTTCTACGTCCGGAACCGACTGACTCGGTACTCGAGCCCGATGTACGGCCCGCTCGCGTTCGGCACGAGCGCGCGGTCGGCGACCCTCACCGACTGGCCGGCGGGCGGCTTCGTCGGGATCCACGGGACGAACCAGCCGAACCTGATCCCTGGCCGGATCTCACACGGGTGCATCCGCCTCGAGAACGCCGACATTCTCCGGCTCGACCGGCTGATGCCGCCCGGAACGCCGCTCTCGATTGTGCGGTAAGTAACCAGGGTCTGACCCTGGACATGTCCGCAACGGACGTGTGAAGGTGTGCCAAGTGTGTGTCTCTTTGTCCACGGGCGCGCTGATGCTCCCGCGCGACGTTCGCTGTCAGGCGCGCTGAGCGGACGATCGGCGGAGCACGCGGCGGTCGCCCACTCGGCGCGTGATCCCGTCCTGATCGAAGCGCTCGAGAAGAAGCTGGGCGTCGCGCCGCCCCACGTCGAGAAGGTCCCTGAACCGGGCGAGCGTGATCTCCCCCGCGGAGGCGCACTCGCTGAGCAACGCCTCTTTCGCGATGGCGAATGACTGGGCGGAGATCGCGTGCTCCCGGCCGAGCCGGACAAGCTCACCTCGGGCCTCGAGGAACCGCGCGAGCTCGTCGTCCTCGATCTTCACGGCGCGGAGCCCGGCGGCGTCGAGGTCGCGAACGAGCCGCTCGGCCTCCTCCACACGGGCGCCGATCGAGGCAACCGCACCCGGGAGATAGAGCTTGGCGCCTCGCCGCTCGAATGGGAGCAAGGGCAGAACGTCACCGGCCCAGGCGACAGAGGGCATCGGAACGCCGGGATCGGTCGAATCAGCCGATTCGATAGCGGCGCGCAACTCGCGCTCGAACCCGTGGAGCCAGTCACGGGAAAACACCCACGAGCCTGCCCTCTCGACGCCTTCTGGCTCTCCATCGAGGACAAACCTGAGCGAAGCGAGGGGCACCGGCGCGTGAACCGTGGCCCCGACGGAGCCGCGCGCGACGAGTTCCAGTCGTTCGACATCGCGGTGGCGCGGCGGAGCAGGGTCGATGACGCGTCCGCCTCCGAGAGTCGTTGACGCACGCAGGACCACACGGTCGCCGCGAGCAGTGACGACAGGCGCCGCCAGACGCAGCTGCGCCCAGTGCTCACCCACCCTGACGACACGCGCGGCGACATGGGCCGTGCCCGCGTGAACATGCACACGCGCACCGTCACGTATCGGCTCGAGCTCGTCGAGCTCGACGTCGAGCCGGTACGAGACCGGATACGCGCCTCTCTGCACGAGGGCGTCGCCGCGAAGCGCCTCGGAGCGCTCGACACCCGGCAGACTGACCGCGACCCGCTGTCCCGCCTCGGCTCGCTCGACCTCGCGATCGTGCACCTGCACGCTGCGGACGCGCACTTCCTTGCCCGAGGGCTGGACGACGAGCTCGTCCCCAGCGCCGATCATGCCGGACCAGAGCGTCCCCGTCACCACAGTTCCGATCCCGCGCAGGGTGAACGAACGGTCGACGTAGAGGCGCGTCGGACCCTCCGACCCGACCCGCTCGATCCCGTCTGCGGCCCGGGCGATCGCTCCGCGAAGCTCGTCGATGCCGACCCCTGTGCGCGCGCTCACGGCAACGATTTCCGAGCCTGGCACGAGCTCCTGCGCGACCTCGACCGCGAGCTCGAGCGTCTCCTCGTCGACCGCGTCCGCCTTGGTCACGGCCACGACCCCGCGCTCGATGCCGAGCAGACGCAGGATCGCGAGGTGCTCGTACGTCTGCGGGCGCGGCCCCTCTCCCGCGTCGACGACGAGCAGGAAGAGGTCGATGCCGGTCGCCCCCGCGACCATTGTCCGCACGAAGCGCTCATGACCGGGCACGTCGACGACCGAGAGACGACGCCCGTCCTCGAGCTCGAGCGGCGCGTATCCGAGATCGATGGAGATCCCTCGCCGCTGCTCCTCCGGCAGCCGATCCGTGTCCTTCCCGGTCAGCGCGCGGACGAGCCACGTCTTCCCGTGGTCGATGTGGCCGGCGGTGCCGATGGTCAGCGGCATCAGAGTCGCTTGACGAGCAGTAGGCACGGGTTGTGCTCCCAGAGGCCATGGATCTCCTCGAGCGGCGCGAAGCCTTGCGCCAGGTAGAAGCTCCGGGTCTTCGCATAGCCGGCATCGGGATCAGACGGGCCTAGCGTCTTCACCTGCAGGTACTCGACGAAGCACGCGCTCAGGTACGCCTCGGCGGCGTGGAGCAATGTGCGGCCGAGACCCTGCCTGTGCCGAGCTCGCCGCACTCCCATGACGTACACCTCGGCGGCCTGAGGCGTGTGCAGCTTGAGGGAGAGAAGTGCATCATCGCCAATCCGAAACGTCGGGAGCTCGGCGACGTCGCGGATGTACGCAGCCGTCGCCTCCTCGATACCGAACCACTCCGGAAGGTCACGGAGGACCAGCTCGCACAGCCTGGATCGCTCGGCGCCATCCTCCACCTGGACGACGCTCATCTGGCCTTGTGACACCTTGTCACGAGGCTGACTGGCGCGCTTACCCGTCACGCGGGTCGCGCCTCGATCAGGCCGTCTTCGATTCGAACCGGCTCGAACCCGCCGGCCGCGAGCAACGCGCGCCACTCGGCGTCGTCGCGCTCGCGGCCGTCGAAGAGCGTGAGCATCAGCAGGTCGAGCCACTTCGCGCCGTGCGGCTCGTTTCCGGGAGGGACGACGGAGTCGAGGACGAGCAACCGTGCGTCGTTCGGCGCCGCGGCGCGAACGGTCTGCAGGATCGCGGCCGCCCGCTCGTCGTTCCAGTCGTGGAGGATCGTCGCGAGCACGTAGACGTCGCCGAGCGGGACGCGCACGAAGAAGTCGCCCTCGACGAACTCGATGCGATCGCCGAGCGCCGCTTCGTCGCGATTGGTCTCGGGGAGGTCGAAGACGATTCCGCGCAGTCCCGGTTGCCCCCGCAGGAGCTCCACGAGCAGCGAGCCGTTGCCGCCGCCGACATCGACGACGACCTCGTCATCGCGCCACTCGAGCAGGCGAAGCCGCGCTACCCTCCGCTCCCAACCCTCACGCATCGCCCGATCGAACGCGGCGCGTTCGTCCGGATGTTCCGCGAGCCAGGCCCAGAACTCCGCGTCGAACACGCGCTTGAACGCCGGCTCGGGCGAGGTGGCGTCGAGCTCGCTGACCGCACGAAGCCAGATGCCGCCGAAGAGATGCGCGAAGTCGTCCCAGCCGTCTCCGCGATGGAGCACCTCGGACGCCGCGTTGTTCCGAAAGACCCCGGGTTCCTCCTCGACGAACACCCCGTCGCTCGCGAGCGCCCGCAGGAGCCGGCGCAGGGTGTCGGGATCCGCGCCGACCTCGAGCGCAAGGTCCTCGATCGGCCGCGGCCCGGCGTCGAGCGCGTCGGCAACCCGAAGATCCGCGACGAGCGCGAGCGCCTTCGTCGTGAGCCCGCCGCGGAGGATGTCCCAGAGCCCAGACTCGGGCGCGCGCGTGCTCACGTGCGCGGTCGGGTCGCGTCAAGTAACAGACTGTTACTTGGCATCTCTCGCTCGCGCCGCCGAGACGGCCGCCGCGACCTCGTCGATCTCCGCGTCGGTGAGCGTGCGGCAGTCGAGAAGCGTGCGCCCGTCGCGAACGACGGCAATCACCGGCGGGCTTCCCAGGCGAAGCGGCTCGGCCAGGTGCTCCTCGACCGCGCACGCGGCGCTCGGCAGCTCTGCAAGTGGGAGCGCGCCGCCGCCGACCCGGGCCACGGTCTCCTCGACCTCGCCTCCGACGAGCGCGGCGAGCCGCTCTGCGCGAGCGCGCACCTGCTCCACCGGCTCGTGGATCATTCGCAGCACGGGAATCCGGTCTCTTGTCACGGGAGAGAGCGCGAGCGAGAGCGTCCCCTCGAGCGCGGCGAGCGTCAGCTTGTCGGCTCGGAGCGCGCGCTGGAGTGGGTGGCGGCGCAGACGCTCCACGAGCTCTGCCCGCCCGACGACCATGCCGGCCTGCGGCCCGCCGAGGAGCTTGTCTCCCGAGAAGCACACGAGGTCCGCGCCGGCCCGGAGGCTCTCGGCCGGAGTCGGCTCGTCCCCGACAACGGCAAGCGCCCCCGAGCCAAGGTCGTCGACGAGCGGAACGCCGTGCTTGCGGGCGACCTCGGCGAGCTCGGTGAGTCGTGGCTGCTCCGAGAAGCCGACGACCCGGAAGTTCGACTGGTGGACTCTGAGCAGGACTGCGGTGTCAGAGCCGATCGCGCGCTCGTAGTCGGCAGCGCGAGTCCGATTCGTCGTCCCCACCTCCACCAGACGTGCGCCGGAGCGCGCGAGCACGTCCGGGATTCGGAACCCGTCTCCGATCTCGATCAGCTCCCCGCGTGAGACCACGACTTCGCGGCCCTCGGCGAGCGCTGCGAGCGCGAGCAGCACTGCCGCTGCGTTGTTGTTGACCACGAGCGCGGCCTCCGCGCCGATGAGGCGGTGCAGGAGCGACCCCAGGTGATCCTGCCGAGATCCGCGCTCCCCGCGTTCGAGGTCGTACTCGAGGTTCGAGTACCCGGATCCCACCTCTCGGACTCGCTCGAGAGCAGCCTCCGCAAGCGGCGCACGCCCGAGATTCGTGTGCACGAGAACGCCCGTCGCGTTCAGGACACGGCGAAGCGAGGGTCGTTGCGCGCGCGCGAGCGCGTCCAGCACGGAATCGACGAGTGGGTCGGGCTCCCGTCCAGCCTTAATCTCATCTCGCGCACGCTTCAACACCGAGCGGGCGACTTCGATGACTAGGTCGTGCGGCTCGTCGGCGAGCCGTTCGTCGGCGAGCAGCCTGTCGACTGAAGGGAGATCGCGGAGCGAACGAGGGCCGGGCATGTCGCGAGAGTGTGGCGAGACGCCTTCTACGTCGCAAGCGCCGGAAGGACCTCACGCAGGAGGGCGGTCAGCCGCGGCTGCGCCTCTGCGCCGACGGCGAGCACCTCCTCGTGGCCGAGCTTCCCCTCCAGCACGCCGGCCGCCATATTGGTGACGACGGAGATTCCGAGGCAACGGAGCCCCAAGTGGCGGGCGGCGATCACCTCGGGCACCGTCGACATCCCGGCGAGGTTCGCGCCGACCGCGCGCCCGAAGCGGATCTCGGCCGGCGTCTCGAACTGCGGCCCGAGCCAGGCCGCGTACACGCCCTCGCCCACCTCGAGGCCCAGCCGAGCCGCTGCTTCCCGAGCGACACGCCTGAGCTCGGGGTCGTACGCATCGCTCATGTCCGGGAAGCGGGGCCCGAGGGCGTCGTCGTTCGGCCCGACGAGCGGCGATGTGCCCATCAGGTTCACGTGGTCCGAGATGAGGACGAGCATTCCGGGCCGGTACGACTCGTCGATCGCGCCGGCGGCGTTCGTCACGACGAGCGTCCGGACACCGAGCCGCGCGAGCACGCGGATCCCGAAGACCGCACGGTCGGCGCCGATTCCTTCGTAGAGATGGACGCGGCCCTGCACCACCGCCACCGGCACCTCGGCGACCGTTCCGAGCACCAACACACCTGCATGCCCTATCGCCGTCGAGATCGGCCACCCGGGGATCTGATCGCAGGGGAGCTCCAGACGATCCTGCACCTCGTCCGCGAGACCGCCGAGGCCGCTGCCGAGAACGACGCCGACAACCGGCTCGAGCTCGGTCGCCTCCCTGATCCGGCGCACCGCGGTATCGATCGTTCCAGCGCTCACGAGCCGCGCTTCCCCACCCAGGGTGGGGTGTGTGACCACCCTCCACCCAGTGTCGAGCGTATCGGCAAAAGGGTCACTGGACAGCTACGCAAGTGCGCCGATTCATCGCCAATCTGTCCTCATCGCCAATCTCTCCACAGGGGGATTGCGACCGTGACGTGACATGAGCTCACGCAGAGCCCTCCGCAAGGCGAAGCTCATAGCGCGAGACGACGAGCTCGACGACCTCGGCCGGGTCGTCGGTGAGGAAGAGCAGCTCGACGTCCTCCGGCGAGATGAGCTTGTCGTCGAGCATCTCCTTGCGCATCCAGTCGAGCAGCTCGCCCCAGTAGTCGGAGTCGAAGAGCACGACCGGGAAGTTGCCGATCTTGCCAGTCTGAATGAGGGTCAGCGCCTCCCAAAGCTCGTCCTGCGTGCCGAAGCCGCCGGGGAAGATGACGAACCCCTCCGCAGCCTTCACGAACATCACCTTGCGCGCGTAGAAGTGGTCGAAGGTCACGGCGATGTCGCACCACACATTCCCCCCTTGCTCCATCGGCAGCTCGATGTTGAAGCCGACGGAGAGGCCACCCGCCTCCTGGCAGCCGCGGTTCGCGGCCTCCATCACACCGGGGCCTCCCCCCGTGACCACGGCAAACCCTGTCTCGGCGAACGCACGACCCGTCGCCCGCGCGCTCTCGTAGGTCGGGGTCCCTTCGAGCACACGCGCGGAGCCGAAGATCGAGACCGCGGGCCGGTCGATCTGCGCCACCGCCTGGAATCCGGACAGGAGCTCGGCCGCGATCAACGAGATGTCGCTGGCGAGCGTCTCCTCGCTCCGCCGCAGGATCTTGCGGTCGTGGTCCGGCCGCTTGGCCACGAAACTAGAAATCTCGCTCGACGTAGGTCGCCGACATGGCGAGCCCGAGCACGGCCGCGAGCCCGAGGTACACGACACCGACGGTCGCCCTCTGCCACGTGGGCAGCCGGTAGTAGTCGCCGGCCTCGCCGCGGCCCCGCCACCGCCGCCAGAGGTCGAGGCCGCCGATGAAGACGATGAGGAGGAGCAGCGGGTTGAAGCTCACGACGACGAGCCCGATCATCATCAAGAGCCCGACGAACCAGAGGACCGGGTGCAGCGCCGCGACAGCGCGACCCCCGTCCAGCGGCACGATCGGGACCAGGTTGAACAGGTTCAGGAAGAACCCGACGAAGCCGAGCGCGACGAGGAGGTCGGAGCCTGACGCCGCGCCCGCGATCCAGAACGCTGCCGCTCCGACGGACCCGAGGATGGGGCCTGCAAGCGCGACGCGCGCTTCCTTCCACGCGTCGTCCGGCAGCTCCTTCATCCCGATGACCGCGCCGAGGAAGGGGATGAAGAGCGGCGCGCTCGCCGGAACCCCTTGGCGACGCAGCTCGATCACGTGACCGATCTCATGGATGAAGATCAGGACGACGAACCCGATGGCGAACGGCAAGCCCCAGATCCAGGCGTAGGCGCCGATCGAGACGAGCATCGAGGCGCCGGTCGCCACCACTTTGAACTTGAGGAGAATTGCGCCGTACTTGACGACCAGGAAGCCGAGCGCGATGGCGGGCGCGAACAGCTTGCGCACGAGAGCGCCGAGGCCGAAGCGGGGATGCACCGGCTCGTACCCGCGGTGCCCATGCTCCGAGGCCTCCGGGTTCGGGAGCGTCGGCGCTTCGGGCGCGTCGATCGGCTCGTACCGGCGATCAGGATCGACGCTCACGAGCGCAGCCTCATGATCCCCGGCCGATCCACTCTTCGCCGCCTTCGTAGAGCTCCTTCTTCCAGAGCGGAACCGAGACCTTCAGCTCGTCGATCGCCTCGTGGCAGGCAGTTAGCGCCGCCGCCCGGTGCTGTGCCGAGACAGCGATGACGACGCTCGTCTCGCCGATGTCCACGCGCCCGATGCGATGGTGGATCGCGACCTCGCAAAGCTCGTGGCGCTCCTTCAGCGCGGCGGCGAGCTCGGACATGACCTGCTCGGCCATGCCCTCGTAGGCCTCGTACTCGAGATGGAGGACCTCGCGACCGCGCGAGCGAGCCCGCGTCGTCCCGACGAAGGTCGCGATCGCGCCGGCCTCGTCGCTCCGCAC
>Ga0136619_10000414_pt1 | contig 16251 bp, 13 predicted proteins | sample AntDrymUQ3532106_2_FD_104807 | JGI IMG/M metagenome (GOLD analysis project Ga0136619, IMG submission 104807) | Polar desert sand microbial communities from Dry Valleys, Antarctica - metaG UQ353 (21.06) | ecosystem: Environmental > Terrestrial > Soil > Desert | place: Antarctica: Dry Valley...
ACGCACGACGGCGCTCAAGATCGCGGCTTTGCGGTCGTCGAGCATCTTGGCACTCCACGCTACCGACCGCTAACGGCCGTCGGCGTCACTGCCTTCCGCTCGGCCGCCGGGCTCGGAAAACCGGCCTCCCGAGCGAGTTTCGACACGGGCGTGCAACGCAGTGGCCAGTCCTGGGAGGTGCGCATGTCGCCTTCGAGTTCGCCACATTGAACCGCTCAGCCGAGCTCACGCTCCTCTCCCAGCTCGAGCTCGGCGGCATCGAGCAGTGCGCAGACGGGAGCGATTGACCGAGATGTCGCCCTCGCTAGTCGCCGAGCTTCAGGACCGAGATGAAGACGTCGCCTGGCACCTCGACCCGCCCGATCGACTTCATCCGCTTCTTGCCCTCCTTCTGACGTTCCAGCAACTTGCGCTTGCGTGTGATGTCGCCGCCGTAGCACTTGGCGAGCACATCCTTGCGCTTGGCCCGCACCGTCTCGCGGGCGATGACCTTGCCGCCGATCGCTGCCTGGATCGGCACGTCGAACAGTTGACGCGGGATCAGTTCACGAAGCTTCTCGGTCATGCGGCGACCGTACGCAGCGGCGCCGCTGCGGTGGACGATCGTGGAGAAGGCGTCGGCGGTCTGCCCGTTCAGCAGCACGTCGACTCGCACGAGGTCCGACGCCCGGTACCCCGATGGCTCGTAGTCCAAGCTGGCGTAGCCCTGCGAGCGGCTCTTCAGCTGGTCGAAGAAGTCGACCACCACCTCGGCCAGCGGCAACTCGTACTGCAGCTCCACGCGCTCCGACGACAGGTACTCGATCTTGCCCATCTCGCCACGGCGCGCCTGGCACAGCTCCATCAGCGTGCCGGTGTAGTCGGTCGGCGTGATGATCAAGATCTTGTAGTACGGCTCGGCAATGCGCTCGATGGACTGCACCTGCGGCAGCTCGGCCGGGTTGGCGACGTGCACCACCGAGCCGTCGGTCTGGGTGACCTGGTACTCGACGCTGGGAGCCGTTGCGATCAGTCCAAGGCCGAACTCGCGCTCGAGTCGCTCCTTCACGATCTCCATGTGCAGCAGGCCGAGGAAACCGCAACGGAAGCCGAAACCGAGCGCCCCCGACGACTCGGGCACATAGGTGACCGAGGCGTCGTTGAGCGACAACTTCTCCAGTGAGTCGCGTAGGTTCTCGAACTCGTCGCCGTCGATCGGGAACAGGCCCGAGAACACCATCGGCTTCGGATCGCGGTAGCCGGCGAGCGGCGTGTCTGCGCCCCGCAAGGACGTCGTGATGGTCTCACCGGAACGCGCCTGGGCCACCTCCTTGATGCCGGCGATGAGGTAGCCGACCTCCCCAGGTCCCAGCTCGGCGACGGGTGTCGGCACCGGTCGGCGGATACCGATCTCGATCGCCTCATGGCTGGCGGCGGCCTGCATGAACGTGACCTTCGATCCAGCCGTCAGCCGGCCGTGCATCACCCGCACGCTCGACACGACGCCGCGGTACTGGTCGAACTGGCTGTCGAAGATCAGTGCCTGCAGTGGCGCGTCCTCGTCGCCGGTGGGCGGCGGGATGCGCTCGGCGACAGCGTCGAGCAGGGCGTCGACGCCAGTGCCGGTCTTGGCCGAGATTCGCAGGATGGAATCCGCAGGGATGCCGAGCACCTTCTCGATCTCGGCGGCGTACCGGTCGGGATCGGCGGCCGGCAGGTCGATCTTGTTGAGCGCAGCGACGATCTCGAGGTCGTGCTCCATCGCCAGGTAGCAGTTGGCGAGCGTTTGCGCTTCGATGCCCTGGGCGGCGTCGACCACGAGCACCACGCCCTCGCAGGCGGCCAGCGATCGGCTGACCTCGTAGCCGAAATCGACGTGCCCCGGCGTGTCGATCAGATGGAACACGTCGCCCTTCCACTCGACGCGCACGTTCTGAGCCTTGATCGTGATGCCCCGCTCCCGCTCGAGGTCCATCGAGTCGAGGTACTGGTCGCGCATCTGGCGCATGTCGACCGCACCCGTCATCTCGAGGATGCGATCCGACAACGTCGACTTGCCATGGTCGATGTGGGCGATGATCGAGAAGTTGCGAATGCGGGCGAGGTCCATAGGCCTCTCGCCGATGCTACCGGTGACGGTTGGGAGGGCCCCGAGGCCGCCGATAGCGTGGGCCGGCGCCATCCGGAGCGTCCGCTCCCGTTCATCGTCCGTCGCAAAGGGTCATCCGTGGCAAACATCAAGAGTCAGAAGAAGCGCATCCTCACGAACGCCAAGCGCACCGAGCGCAACAAGGCGGTGCGCAGTGAGCTGAAGTCGCGCGTCAAGCGCGCCGTGGGAACGATCGGTTCGGATGACAACGCAGAAGCGACTCGGCTGGCGATCAAGCGCCTCGACAAGGCGGCGGCGAAGCGGATCATCCATCCCAACCAGGCGGCGCGTCGAAAGAGCCGCCTGATGCGCAAGCTCAACGCTGGCTGAGTTGCTGGTCGCACTCGCTGCGCTCGTTCGACTGCGCCTCGTCGCTGGCGCTTCCCTCGGCGCCTGACAGCAGGCCGTCCACATCCTGGGGGCCAAAGCGGTCACGCCTTGGGCCCGCCCTCTTCAAGCGCCCAGTCGGGATAGACGCGCCACGAGCACCTCGAGCACGATGTCGTCGGGGAGTTCACGCGCCCCGCGCAGGTCGAGGTCGGCGGCGGCGAGCAGATCGAACGCCCGCCGGATCTTCGTGCCGCCGAGCTTGCGGGACAACTCCAGCGCTTTGCGGGCCGGGAAGCCAGGCTTGATGCCGAGCAACGAAGCGGCCTGAGCTTCGTTGCGGGCGTCGGCGCCGTCGAGCTTCGCCAGCCGCGTGTAGTGGCCGTGCAGGACGGCCATCACCTGCAGCGGGTGACGTCCGCCGGAGTGGACCATCCGATCGAGCATCCCGAGAGCCTCCGGCGTGCGTCCCCGATCGATGGCATCGGTGAAGTCCCACGGCGGGACGCCGCCACGTTCCCCGAGGAACGGTTCGACATCGTCGACCCGCAGGCGACGGTCGGGGCCGAAGGCTGCAGCGAGCGTCTCCAACAGCCCAGCGACCATGCCGACGTCCTCTCCGAAGTGCGCAGCGACCAGCGAGCCGGCGTCGGCGTCGAGCGACACACCGTGACGCTGGGACATCTCTGTGATCCACTGTTGGCGGTCTCGCTGCCGTAAAGGCGGTGTCGTGCTGACGGTCGTGCCACCGGCGGCGGCCAACGCGTCGGTGAGCGACTTTGGAAGCCGTCCAGAAGCGGCCACGAGCACGAGCGACGTCGATTCGTTGGGCGTAGCGAGGTAGGCGATCAACGGGCGTAGCTGCTCGGCGGTGAACCGGCCGATGTCGCGAGCGAGCACGACCCGGGAGTCGGTGAACAGTGGCGGGGTGTTGGCGGCGGCGATCACGTCGGCCAGCTCGTAGTCGGGATCGTCGTACTCGTCGACGGCGAGCGAGCGGTGGGTGTCGCCGAGCAGCTCCTGAACGTGGGCCGACACGGCGTCGCGCAGGACCGACTCGTCGCCCCCCGTGAACAACGTGGCACTCATCGGTGCTTCATTCTGCCTGGTCATGACGAGCCTCGTCCGTGCCACACGGCCGCCGCCACCCCGATGCCCACAAGCACCCATCCCGTCACTACCCATGGGGCCGGCGGTTCGAGGGCGCTGGCGACGATCGCAACGGTGTCGACCCAACGAACGCCGACGTCGACAGGGGCCATCACCGCCCCGGCCATGGCGGGGACGTTGGCGGCCACCAGCCCGGCCGGCAAGCCGTAGAGCATCACCACGCCGGCGACTGGGACGGCAAGCACGTTGGCCGGCAGGCTGACCAGCGGCAGGCGCTGGAACACGAGCAGCGCCGGCAGGGCAACACCGAGCTGGGCGCCGAGCGTGATGCCGGCAGGCAGGGCCAGCGGCCCCAAGCGGTGCAGACGGCGGGCCAGCCACGGACCCACCGTCGTGACGCCGAGCGTGGCGCCGACCGACAGCCAGAACCCGATCGACGACACGAGCAGCGGGTCGACCGTGACCAGGGCGATCACGCTCAGGGCCACGATCCGCACCGGACGCTGGGGGCGCCCGACCACGAACGCCGTCGCCGTCAGGCCGGCCATCACGCCGGCCCGCAGGATCGACGGCTCAAAGCGTGTGAACGCCACGAACCACAGGATCAACGCGCACGTGAAGGCCCAGCGCCACCACGCCGACAGCAATCTCAGCAGCGGTCCTGCCGCCGCCAGCACGAACGCCACGTTCTGGCCCGAGACGGCCGTCAGGTGCGACAACCCGCTGGCTCGGAACCGCTCGACCATCTCGTCGGGCTGATTGCGGTCGTCACCGACCACGAGGCCTAGGTACAGGGCGTCGTGCGGCGCGCCGAGCTGCGTCGATGCCCTTGTGACGGCGTCTCGGACACGGTTCGTGAAGCGATGCAAGGCAGCGCCGGCTCCCTCGTCGGCCACCCAGTCGATGTCGAACCGCCCGACGATGTGCTGGGGAGCCACCCAGCTCACGCGGTCGGCGTCGAGCGCCCGGCGAGTCCCGGACACGAGCTTTCTCTCTCCGACCTGCCACCGCGAGATGCGCAAGCCGGACGCCCGTCCGTACTCGCTGACCTCGAAGCGCTCGCCATCCACCTGGAGGACCACCCGCCAGGCGCCGAACGACGGCTCGGGGTCACGCATCACGGTCGTCCAGCCCTGCCACTGGCCGAGCTGATCGGGCTCGAGCGCCTGCCATGCCTGATCACCGCGCACCGATGCGACGGCAGCGAGACATGTCAGGACGGCGATCACCTGGACGATGCGTGGACGCCGCAGGATCGCGATGGCGATGAGCGCCCCAAGTCCGGTGAGAACCAGGATCCAGTGCGGATCGGGTCGCCACCACGCCGCCAGCGCGATCACCGCAGCCGCCAACGCCACATGTGCGTCGGCGGCTGCGTGTACTCGATGTTCGATGTCGATCCCGTAACGTGACGGCATCGGACGCGCACTGAGCTCACTGGAATCGCTCGGCGAACCCCCTCGCCGCGGGCGTCGCGGCCACGGTGATCCTCCCGCTGGTAACGGGGACTCGTTCCGAGCCGACATGGACCCGGCGCCCCCCTCGGCGCCGACGCCTGCGCCGCCAGGCGCGCCCTCGGGTTCGTCGGGTTCGTCGGGTTCGCTCATCGGAGGGCCGCGTTGGTACCGCTCGCGCATCCGCGCCTTAGGCCCGTTCGTGGCCCTGATCCCGCCCGCCATCGTCGGCATCGGGGGTGCTGCACTGTTGCGCATCGGTGACTCACGCCCCACCGGGATCGCCGGCCTCGTGACCGGGTTGTGGGCGGCACCGGGCCTGCTGGTACTCGGAGCGCCGCTGTCGGATACAGACCTGCACCCGTTCGGCATCGGGCTGAGCATCGTCGTCTGGCTGCTGATCGGCTTCGTCGCCTCCCGCCGGGCGACACGTGATCCAATGGCCGACTGGTGGCAATACTGGCGCCACTACCTGTGGGCGGCGGCCGGCATCCTGCTCGGCGTCGTGGCAGCACTCGTCGTGGTGGGTGTCGTCTTCCGCGAAGCGTTGCTCTGACGCACAACTTCATCACACGCTGACCAACTCTCGCACCGCCGCCAGCTTGGCGGGACCGATGCCAGGCACAGCCTCGAGGTCGTCAACAATGGCGAACGGTCCACTCTGCTCTCGGTGCAGCACGATGGCCGCTGCCGTGGCCGGACCGACGCCGGGCAGCGTGTCGAGCTGCTCAACCGTTGCCGAGTTGAGGTCAACGGGTTCGACCGGACCCGTTGTCGGTGCGGAACCGGCCGGCACGCCGGACGCCGCCGGCAGCGCCTCACCCGGCTCGGGAACGAACACCTGGCTGCCGTCGGCCAGCGCCGCCGCCAGGTTGACGACATCGAGGTTGGCTCGCCGTGTGGCGCCGCCGGCGCGCACGATGGCGTCGTTGACGAGCGATCCGGGAGGCAGCGTGTACACCCCTGGCCGAGCGACCGCGCCTGCTACGTGCACGGTGACGTCGTCAGTCGAGGTTGCAGCAGTCGGCGACGACGATGGGGTGGCACCATCGCGACCGGGTGCCGGCGCACTGCTGCTGGTGGTCGAGGCGTAAGGCAGCGCCGCCTCGGTGGGAGGGCGCGGCGACCGTACCAACCACCATCCACCGATCGTGATCGCCACCACTGCCAGTGACGTGGCGACAAGCCGACTGGCGCCGAACCAGATCACCCACGCCCGAGCCTGCTGCGCCCAGTGAGGAGCGGCGCCAGGCCGTCGCAACTGGCGATCAGCGTCAACGTCGTCCTCGAGGGGCTCACCGGACGGGACGGCCATCCGCCACCTCCTCGCCCACCGCGCCCGTGATCCGACGCGTCGTCATCGGGGGAAGTCGGATGCGACCCTAGCGACGCCGCAAGCGCCGCCGACGCCGGACGGGCGATCCGATCAAACTGTCAGAACAGGCGCGACGTGAGCTGCTTGCGGTAACGAGCGGTCCGCGGGTCGTCGGGACCCATCAGCTCGAGCAGGTCGACGAACCGCTGGCGGGCGTCGTCGTCATCGCGCACGGAGTCGAGCAGCGTGGTCAACTGCTGCTCGTAGTCGTCTTCAGGGGCATCACCGAGCCGGGCGGCGGCGGCGATCTTGCGGGTGCGGTCCGACTCAGGGATGCGCTCCAGTAGCGCCAGCGCCTCGTCGTTGTCGCCCCGCTCGACGAGCAGCTCGGCCAGGGCGACGATCGCGTCTTCGTTGCCGGGCTCGCCCTCGAGCACCTTACGTAGGCTGGTCTCGTCGCCGGCGGCGAGCAACTCGGCCTGCAAGGACTGCCCGGCCGTCGGCAGCAGCTTGTCGACGAACTCCTGCACGAAATGCTCTGGATAGCTACCCATGAAGCCGTCGACAGGCTGACCGTCGCGCAGGGCGTACACCGCCGGGATCGACTGCACGCTGAACGCTTGAACCACTCCTGGGTTCTCGTCGATGTTCACCTTGGCCAGGATGACCTTGCCGTCGGTGGCGTCGATGACCTTTTCGAGGATGGGGCCGAGCGTCTGGCACGGTTCGCACCAGGGTGCCCACATGTCGACAACGACGGGAGTGGTCTTGGAGCGCTGGACCACCTCGGATTCGAACGTGGCATCTGTGACGTCGACGGTCATGCGTTCAGGCTATCGGTGGCATCTCGCAGGCCCGATGGCCCGATGGCCCGATGAGCCCGGTGGGCCGGAAACCTCCCTCGGCACGACCGTCGGTACTGTGGCGCCATGGTCGACGTTCCCGGGATCGACGCTTCGGCGGTGTCGGAGTGGCTGGAGGTCACCGTGACGGGAGCCCAGGGTCCGTTCCACTTCGAGCGCATCGCCGGCGGTCACTCGAACCTCACCTATCGCGTCGAGAGCGCAACCTCTGCACCGATGGTGCTGCGCAGGCCACCGCTCGGCCACGTGCTCGCCAGCGCCCACGACATGGGCCGCGAGCACCGCATCATCTCCGGGCTGGCGCGCTCCGACGTGCCGGTGCCACCGGCGCTCGGCTTCTGCGAGGACGCCGACGTCAACGGTGCCCCGTTCTACGTGATGGCGTACGTCGACGGGTACGTCGTGCGCTCGGACGAGATCGCCGCAGCGGTCCTGGTGCCGGCCGCTCGCACCGAGGTGAGCCGGACGCTCGTCGATACGTTGGCTGCGATCCACAGCGTCGACCTCGACGCCACAGGGCTGTCGGGGCTCGCACGCCACGACGGGTACATCGCCCGCCAGCTCAAGCGGTGGTACGGCCAGTGGAACCAGCAGAAGACGCGCGAGCTGTCCGGCGTCGATCGCGTACACGAGGCGCTCAGCGAGCTCACGCCCGACCAGCAGGAGGTGACGATCGTCCATGGCGACTACCGCCTCGACAACTGCATCGTGGGCAACGACGGGAAGGTGCGAGCCGTCCTCGATTGGGAGATCTGCACGCTCGGCGACCCGCTGGCCGACCTCGGGATGCTGATGGTGTACTGGACCGGACCAGACGACGAGACGTCGGCATGGCCGGGTGGCCGGGCGACGACGCTCGAAGGGTTCTGGAACCGGGACCGCATCGCCGCCCGTTACGCCGACGTGTCGGGCCGAGACCTGGTGGCGCTCGATTTCTACGTCTCGTTCGCGTTCTGGAAGCTGGCCTGCATCCTCGAAGGTGTCTACTCGCGCTACCTCGGTGGAGCGCTCGGCGACCGGGACCGATCCGAGCTGGAGCCATTCGCCCGTCAGGTCGAGGCAGCCGCGCGTGCCGCCGAGCAACGCTTGGAGCTCGTGCGATGAGCCCCAGCAGCGACTACCGCCTCGTGGCCGAGGCCGGCGGGCTCGACAGTCCGACGCTGATCGTGATGTTGACGGGCTGGATCGACGCCAGCGAGTCGGCCAGCCGAGCCATGCAGGCACTGCTCGACGAGTGTGGCGGTGATCCGCTGGTGGAGTTCGACGACGACCAGTACATCGACTTCCGCGCCCGGCGGCCGATCATGTCGCTGCGCGACAGCGTGAGCACGGAGCTGTCATGGTCGTCGATCGAGATGCGCTCCGGACGGGACCTGAAGGGCAACGACGTGCTCCTGCTGTGCGGGCCGGAACCCGACATGTTCTGGCACCGCTTCGCCGAGCGCATCGGACAGCTGGCGCTCGACCTCGGCGTGTCGAAGATGATCGGCCTCGGCGCCTACCCGTACGCCGTGCCGCACACGAGGGCGCCGCGGCTGTCAGTCACCACGCCGTCGATCGATATCAGAGACCGGATGCCAACCCGGCGCAGCAGCATCGACCTGCCGGCAGGCATGGCGGCCGTGCTGGAGCACACGATGCACGACCGCCACATCCCGGCCATGTCTTTGTGGGCCCAAGTGCCGCATTACGTGGCCTCGATGGCGTACCCAGCGGCAACGGTGGCACTGATCGAAGCACTCAACGAACACGCCGATGTCCTGATCGACGGCGCCGATCTGCGTCATGAGGCCCTCGGCCAGCGCGACCGACTCGATCGGCTCGTGAGCTCCAACGAGGAGCACCAAGCCATGGTCGTGCAGCTGGAACGGATCTACGACGCCGACGAGGACCCGACCATCGGTGACGCCCCCGCCGACGGCACGACGATGGGAGCGGGCCCGCTCCCGAGCGCCGACGAGCTGGCCGGCGAGATCGAGCGCTACCTTCGCGACCAAGGTAAGTGAGGGATCAGTCGATCAGGGCCAGCTCTTCGTCGAGGTACTGCTGGCGACACTTCGAGCGCTGCAGTTTCCCAGACGACGTCTTGGGCAGCGTGCTCGGCTCGACGAGCATCACGTCGCGGGGCGGTAGGCCACACACCTGCAACGTGCGGTGGTGGATGTCGTGGCGCAGCGCGGACACGGCTTCGGTGTCGCCGGCATCGAGACGAGTCTCGGCCACGACCACAACGCTCTCCTTGCCCTTGTAGCCCTCGACGCCGAACGCCATCACGTTGCCGGCGCGCACGCCGTCGATGCCGTTGACGGCGCGCTCGATGTCTTCTGGGAACACGTTGCGCCCGCCGACGATGATCACATCCTTGATCCGACCGCACAGCACGAGCTGGCCGTCGAGCAGATAGGCGAGATCGCCCGTGCACAACCAGCCGTCGCGGAACAGCTCGGCGGTGGCCTCCGGACGCTTGTAGTAGCCCGGCGTCACCGACGTGCCCCGGATCAGCAGCTCACCGACGTGACGGTCGGGAAGCACCTCGTTCGTGTCGACGTCGACGATCTTCATCTCCAAGCCGGGCACCGGCGCTCCGAGCAGCGGCAGCCGGCGTACGGCGATGTCGTCGGGATCGCTGAACTCGATCGGTTTCGCCACGCGATCGCGTTCGAGCACGATGCGGTCCACGACGTCGCACACGAGTCCTTGACCACGCGCCGGGAACGAGCCGCCGATCGCCAATTCGGCCATTCCGAACGCAGGGAAGACGCCGCCGGGATCGAAGCCGAACCGGCCGGCCTCGGCCACGAACGCTTCGACGGCATCCGGGTCGACAGGTTCTGCCCCACTCAGCGCCAGAGAGAGCGACGACAGATCGAGGTCCTTCATCCTGCGCAGGGCGCTCGTGACGAGCACCCAGGAGAAGTTGGGGCCGGCCGTCGCCGTGCCGCCCCAGTCGGAGATCCACTGCATCCAGTTGCCGGGGTGTCCCAGGAAGTCTTGCGGGGCCGCCTGGACGAGTTGCACGCCGTGGGTCATCGCCGTTCCGAGGATCCCCACCAGCCCCATGTCGTGGTACAGCGGCAGCCACGACACGAGCACCTCGGTGGGTTGCAACCCCGCCGCCTGCGAGATGCCGTCGATGTTGGCCGTCAGAACGCGGTCGGGGATCATCACGCCCTTGGGCTCGCTCGTGGAGCCGCTCGTGTACTGCAGGATGACGAGCCGCTCGGGGTCCGGGTCGGGGCGCTCGAAGGCGTCGGCGGTGGGCAGACCCGACGCACCGGGCAGCGTCTCGGCCAGGCGGGACGTGGGCGGATCGCCGGCCTCAGGTTCGTAGAAGTCGGCCAGCAGGTCGTCGATCAACAGCAGCTTGGCATCGCCGTGGCGGATCCTGGCCCTCGTGGACTCGACGAACGCCTCGAGCGACCCCATGCGCATCGGCAGCGGAAGCACCATCGACGCCAGGCCGGCCATCCAGCACGCCCGCAGGGCAGTGATCAGGCCCCGACTCGTCGGGCCCAAGATGGCGACGTGATCGCCAGGCACCAGGCCACGGGCCTGGAGCGCAGCGGCGACGACGGCGGCCTCGTCGTGCAACTGGCGCCACGGCACGTAGATCGATCCCTCGGTGCCGGCGTTGGACGAGCCGACGAACCGCACTCCCGCGTCGGCGTCGGCGGCGTGTTCGAGTCGCTCGATCGTCGACATCGGATTTCCCATCGAGTGCACGTTAGTAGTGACCGGTTCTCGACCGACATCGACTGCGAGGTCACCCAGACCGAGGATGTGAAAACCTCGGCGGATGCGATTCGTGGTGTTTGGGGCCGGAGGCGTCGGTGGGGTGGTCGGCGGGCGGCTGTCCCAGCACGGGCACGACGTGACGCTCGTAGCCAGGGGCGAGCACCTCACCGCCATCCAGGCCGATGGTCTGCGCTTGGAGTCGCCCGACGACAGCGTCACGCTGGACGTGCCCGCCGTGGCCAGCGCCGCCGATATCGATTGGGGTCCCGACCACGTGTGCCTGCTGACCGTCAAGTCGCAGGACACCGATGCCGCGCTCGACGCCTTGGCGGCCGCTGCGCCACCGGAGCTGCCGATCGCCTGCGTGCAGAACGGCGTCGACAACGAACGCCGGACACTGCGACGATTCGCAAACGTGTACGGCGTCTGCGTGATGCTGCCATCGACGTTCCTGCGCCCAGGTGTCGTGCAGGCGAGCTCTGCGCCCATGACCGGGGCACTCAACGTCGGCCGCTACCCGCTGGGCATCGACGAGTTGACCAACGATCTGGCCGCAGCCTTCTCCGGCGCCACGTTCCTGTCCGATCCCGACGACCGGGTGATGGACCAGAAGTACGCCAAGTTGTTGATGAACCTCGGTAACGCCGTGGAAGCGTTGTGCGGCACGGTCGATCGCGACAGCGAGCTGTTGCGCCGAGCCCGTCGGGAGGCGGTCGCCGTGCTCGATGCCGCCGGCATCGTCGTGGCGCCGAAGGGCCACGACGCCGAGCAACGCCGCCACATCTCGATCCGTCCGATTGGCGGCGAGCGTCGCGGCGGCGGCTCCACCTGGCAGAGCCTCGCCCGCAGCGCCAGCAGCGTGGAGACCGACCACCTGAACGGCGAGATCGTGCTGCTCGGACGCCTCCACGGTGTGCCGACGCCTGCCAACGCCCTGCTGCAACGGATGGCCGCAAAGTTCGTCCGCCAGCGTCGCCCACCCGGTTCGGTAAGCGAGTCGGAGTTGGCGGCCATGCTGCGGGAGTGAAGACAATGGCCGAGGACGGCGACGACGTCACGCCGTAAGCTGACGAACGCCATGTGCCCTGCTCACGACACCGAACACGTCGACGACGAACCGCCGTTCCGCTACACCGCCGCGCTGGCGCTCGACCTCGAGACCCGCTGGCAGCACTGGTGGGATGAGCACGCCACGTACGAGACGCCGAACCCGTCCGGTCCCCTCGCCGACCCTGAAGCGCTCGACAACGGCCGCACCAAGCTGTTCGTGCTCGACATGTTTCCGTACCCGTCTGGTGAGGGCCTGCATGTCGGTCACCCGCTTGGCTTCATCGGCACCGACGTATACACGCGGTTCAAGCGCATGACGGGGCATCACGTGCTGTACACGATGGGCTTCGACGCCTTCGGCCTGCCGGCCGAGCAGTTCGCCGTGCAGACCGGCCAGCACCCCCGCCTCACCACCGAGCGCAACGTCACCACCTACCGCCAGCAGCTGCGGCGGTTGGGGCTCGGGCACGACCCGCGCCGCGCCATCAACACGTCCGACCCGCGTTACTACCGCTGGACACAGTGGATCTTCTCCCAGATCTTCAATGCCTGGTTCGACCGTGACGCCGACGACGGCCGGGGCAGGGCCCGCCCGATCGGCGAGCTGATCGCCATGTTCGAGGCCGGCGACCGCCCGACGTCCGACGGCCGCAAGTGGTCGAGGTTGAACGCCACCGAGCAGGCGGCCGAGATAGACATCCACCGGCTGGCCTATGTGGCAGACGCCCCGGTCAACTGGTGCCCAGGTCTCGGGACGGTCGTCGCCAACGAGGAGGTCACGGCCGACGGACGAAGCGATCGCGGCAACTTCCCGGTGTTCCAGCGCACGATGCGCCAGTGGATGATGCGCATCACCGAGTACGCCGATCGTCTGATCGACGACCTCGAGGTGCTCGACTGGCCAGACTCGATCAAGACGATGCAGCGCAATTGGATCGGACGCTCTCCCGGATCCCGGGTCCGCTTCGACTCGCCGGCTGGGGAGGTCGAGGTGTTCACCACCCGAGCCGACACGTTCTTCGGAGCCACGTTCATCGTGCTGGCGCCAGAGCACCCGTTGGTGGCGTCGCTGACCACCGGGCCCCACGCCCCCGCTGTCGTCGAGTACAAGCAGGAGGTCCGCCAGCGCAAGGACTCCGAGCGCACCGACGACACACGCGCCAAGACCGGCGTGTTCACCGGCTCCTACGCCGTCAACCCGTTCACCCGCAAGGAGATCCCGATCTGGATCGCCGACTACGTGCTGATGGGCTACGGCACCGGAGCCATCACGGGCGTGCCGTGCGGTGACCAGCGCGACTTCGAGTTCGCCCGCAACTACGGGCTCGACATCGTTCCCATCCAGCAGCCTCCCGACGAATGGTTCGAGCAACATCGCATGGAACCGACGCTCGACACAGAGCGGTGGCCCGAGGCGTACGTCGGCGACGCCCCGTACGTCAACTCCAGCGGCAAGAAGCTGGACCTGAACGGGATCGAGTCGGTGCGCCAGGGCGTCGACGTCACGAACGAATGGCTGGAAGCAACCGGCCACGGCGAGGCCACCGTCACGTACAAGCTGCGCGACTGGTTGTTCAGCCGGCAACGGTACTGGGGCGAGCCGTTCCCGATCGTGTACGACGACATGGACATCGCCCATGCCGTGCCCGACGAAATGCTGCCTGTGGAGCTGCCCGACACAGAGAGCTTCTCACCGCGCACGTTCGATCCCGACGACGAGAACTCGGATCCCGAGAGCCCGCTCGGGCGGCTGAGCGACTGGGTCGAGGTGGAGCTCGACTTGGGTCAGGGTCTGCGCACCTACCGGCGCGACACCAACATCATGCCGCAATGGGCCGGATCGTGCTGGTACGAGCTGCGTTACTGCGACCCGACGAACGACGACGTTCTCGTCGACCCCGACGTGGAGCGGTTCTGGATGGGCCCGCGCACCGACCTACGCCCCGATCATCCCGGCGGCGTCGATCTGTACGTCGGCGGCGTAGAGCACGCCGTGCTGCACCTGCTGTACGCACGCTTCTGGCACAAGGTGCTGCACGACCTGGGTCACGTGTCGTCGATGGAGCCGTACGCCCGACTGTTCAACCAGGGCTACATCCTGGCCGCCGCCTACCAGGACGAGCGCGGCATGTACGTGGAGGCCTCCGAGGTCGAGCGCCACGACGACGGTACATACACGTTCGACGGCCGGCCGGTCTGGCGCGAGATGGGCAAGATGGGCAAGAGCCTTCACAACGGCGTGTCACCCGATGAGATGTACGAGCAGTACGGCGCCGACACGCTTCGCCTGCACCTCATGGCAACGGGGCCGCTCGACGCCTCCCGGCCGTGGGAGACCCGAGACGTGGTCGGCATGTACCGGTTCGTGCAGCGCCTGTGGCGCAACCTGATCGATGAGGAGACGGGGGAGCTGTCGATCACCGACGAGCCGGCGACCGACGACACCCGCAGGCTGCTGCACCGCACGATCGACTTCGTTCGCCAAGAGATGGACGCCCTGCGCATGAACACGGCGATCGCCAAGCTGGTTGAGCTGAACAACCACGTGACGAAGCTGACGTCCACACCCCTCGAGGTGGCAGAGCCGCTGGTGCTGATGCTGGCACCTGTGGCACCCCACATGTGCGAGGAGCTGTGGCGCAAGCTCGGCCACGAGCACACGCTGACCCGTCACCCCTTCCCGGAGGCCGATCAGGCGTGGCTACTCGACGACACCATCGAGATACCGGTGCAGGTCAATGGCAAGCTGCGTAGCCGCGTCACGGTGGCCGTCGACGCCGATCACGCTGCCGTCGAGCAGCTGGCGCTGGCCGATCCGAAAGTGGCGGCCGCCATCGACGGCGCCTCACCCAAGAAGGTCATCGTCGTCGACGGCCGCATGGTCAACGTCGTCCTCTAGCTCGAGTCATCAGCTTCCGAACGGCTGGCGACGAGCTCCGCCTGGCTCCGTGCCAGCGTCTGTCTGAGCCGGCGGACCTCCTCGACCAGCGCCACGACGGTGGCGACCGCCACCAGATAGACGGCGAGCGAGAGCAGGTCCCTCCCGTCCCTCACCGCCAGCTGTCGCTGAGGAGTGACGAAGTACCAGTTCGCCAGCCCGAACCCGGCGACCCCTGCGGCCGCTGCCGGGAGTGGCCCGCCAGCACGTGCCACGGCGACCGCGAGCAGCAAGTAGAGGAACAGCACAGTCGCCAGCGTGAACGTCGCCCGATGATGCGTGAACAGCACGGTCAGCCCTACCGCGCCGGCGGCGGCCAGCAGCCATGACGTCGCCGTCACGCTGCGAGCACGAACGACGTCCCGACGGCGTTGGGCACGTACGCATCGGGCATGGCGGTCCCGATCCGTTGCTGAGCGCGCCAGCCGGTGCAGTGCGCTGGCACCACGACAGACGGGTTCAGCTGCATCAGGGCGGCGATCGTCGGTTCGATGATCGGTTCGAACGCTGGGCCAGTGAGGTGGAAACCCCCGAAGAGCCCGTGCAGCCGGTCGACGCCCGTGAGCCTCATCGCCTGACGAGCGATGTTGATCGCTCCGGCGTGCCCGCAGCCGGTGAGCACGACGAGCCCACGGTGCTGCACGTTCACAACGAGCGCCTGGTCGTCGACGATCAGCGGGTCGGGCTCCCAGTGGCCGTCGCGGTAGGCGTCGTGGTACGGCATGCCGTGCTCGAACTCGGTCGTGCGATCGACCTCCCCGGTGATCAGGACGCTGCCATCGAGCAACACGGACGGCTGACGTCGCTCGATCACCTCAAAACCCTCCCGCTCGATTGCCGCGCGGCTGAGTGTCGGGAGCTCCCACTCGGACGTCCCCGGTAGTGCGATACGACGCCGGGTCCACACCAGCGGATGGATCGTTAATGGCAACCCGCTGCGACGACGTAATCGTGACAGCCCGGCGAACCCGCCGGCGTGGTCGAAGTGCCCGTGACTGAGGACGACCGCCTCGATGGCGTCGACGTCGGTTCCGAGACGTTCCATATTGGCGGCCATTCCGTCGGGAGACACGCCGGTGTCGAACAGGAGGGTGTGGACGCGATCGCCTCGGCGCGTGGTGACCAGCGCTGAGAAGCCGTGCTCGGCGGTCATGCCCGGCACGGTCAGGCCACCGTCGAACAGGTCCGCCGCCACGTGCGGAGTGCGGCGCAGGCCCATGCGCTTCGCCGGACCCATGTCGGCCATCAGCCCGTCGTAGCTGTTGTCGACCAGCGTGGTGATGACGACCTCGTCGACGGCGGCGAGCGAAATCGGATCGATGGCATCGCCG
>Ga0136619_10000415_pt1 | contig 16232 bp, 10 predicted proteins | sample AntDrymUQ3532106_2_FD_104807 | JGI IMG/M metagenome (GOLD analysis project Ga0136619, IMG submission 104807) | Polar desert sand microbial communities from Dry Valleys, Antarctica - metaG UQ353 (21.06) | ecosystem: Environmental > Terrestrial > Soil > Desert | place: Antarctica: Dry Valley...
GAGCATGCTTGAGTCACGGTGGGTCGCATGACACGCCGCCATAAGGGTGCTGATAAGGGTGCTTGCGGACCATCGCTCACCGTCGCCGCTACCTCGCCGCCACGCGCGAGTTGTCAAGCCCCGGCCGTCGTGAGGTGTGCTGCCGACCATGACGAGCGGATTGGTCGGTCCCATCTGCTCCGGCGTCAGGTTCGTCTGCCACGCGGATGACCCCGTCGTTCGATCACGACGGCGCGGTAGGCGCCGCGTCATGACCGTGGTCTCGCCCAGCACGAGGCGCTCGGCGATCTCGGCGTTGCTCAATCCTCGGCCGACAAGCTCCAGGATCTGCCGTTCGCGATCGGTCAGCGCGGCGAGACTGGTGGTCGCTTCGGGTGCGGGGCCGCGAAGGTGGCGCTCCATCAGCCTGCGCGTCAGGGCCGGCGCCAGCAGCGTCTCGCCGGCGGCGACGGTCCGGATGGGCGGCCAGCAGCTGGTAGCGCAGTGCGTCCTTCAGCAGGAAGCCGCTGGCCCCGGCGCGCAGCGCCTCGTAGACGTAGGCGTCCGCGTCGTCGGTGGTAAGCACCAGGATCCGGGCGCCGCTGTCCGGTCCGCGGGTCAGCTCGCGGGTGCCTCGATGCCGTCCAGCTCTTGCATCCGCACGTCCATCACGATCACGTCCGGCCGCAACTGGCGCGCGAGCCGCACCGCCTCCCGGCCGGTGGCCGCCTCGCCCACCACCTCGAGCTCGGGGCGGCGCCGATGATCGCAGTCCCCCGCCTCACGTCCGGTCGCGGGCAGCGTGCAGGAGATCGGTGAGGTTGCCGACCTCGCCCAGGTGGCGAAGCTTGTCCGGGTTGACGATCGAGGAGATGCCGGTGATCCGGTCATCGGTGACCTCGAGCGCCCACACCGCGATGAGCCGAGCGTCGGCCTCGAGGACCAGCGCGCCAGGCCCACCGTTGACGACAGCCGGCCGCAGTGATCCGCCGAGCCGGCGGCCGAGGGCTGCCCAGGCGAGCAGGGTGCCACCGATGCGGTCGCGGCCGCTCACCGAGCTCGATCGCCGTGTGGGCGATGTCGATGCCCGTGACCTCCAGGCCCATGGTCGCCGCGAGGAGCGCGTGCTCACCCGAGCCGCAACCGCTGTCCAGGATGGGCTCGATCAGCTCACCGGCGTCGGCCAGGTGGACGATCGCCGGCTGCGGGCCGCCGATGTCCCACGGTGCCCGTGCATGCTGATAGATCTCGTCCCAGGACCCCCGGTCATGGCCGCAGGATAAGCCTCGAAGCCGCTCCCCGGGAGTTTTCCGACGAATGGCGGTGCCTCGCGGCCTCGCGGGGCCCTGCCGGTAGGTCCTGGTTAACCAGAGGGTTTCGTAGAACGCGATCGATTCGTCGAGGTCGCCGCACGCAGGCATGGATACGTGCGTTCGTTCGCCATGGGCGGGAGGGCGGCTCTCCCGGCCCAGGGCCGGCCTCAGACCGCGCGCTTCAACTCATTAAGGAACTTGAGCGTCTCGCGACGCGTGTGGTCGGCCAGCCTCGGCTCGATGATGCTCTTGATCCGCCCCGCCTCGATGTCACGCGCCGCCTGCGTATCGAAGTCGAGGATCGTCTGTACCGCGCTCATCACGGCATCCACCTCCGGATGCTGCACCAGCGAGTCGATGACGGTTCCCGGTTCGGTGGCCAGCGCGGCGACAGTGCCGGCAACGGAGTCATCACTCAGTTGGCGGAAAACGTTGCTGGCGCTGAAGGCCTTCTCGATCAACTCGAATTCGTCAGGATCGAGGAGGTGCGCCACGAAGCGGGCATGCTCGTCCATGATGTTGGCCCAGAACGGTACGACCTCGCGTCGCTCGAATTCCACATCGCCCCGGGCCAGGTCGTTGAAGCGCCGCTGCCAGCGCTCCGCTTCGTGACGCGTGTGGTCAAACAAGAGCGGCCAGACCAGGCTGCGCAACTTGCCCGATGCCTGCGCCTCGCCGAGACGCGCCTTGTACTCGATGAACGGCTTGACCGCCTCGCTGATCGGGCCGAGGAATCCCTTGACCTCGGAGCGTTCTGGCCGCTTCTCGGCCACGATGCGATCGTAGAGCTGGGAGAAGGACCGCTGAAACTCGAGGGCCTCGGCTCGCTCCTTGGCGGCGAGCTCCTCAGGCATGAGTAGTGCGAAGAACAGCGCGTGTTCGGCCAGGATGTCGGCCGCGAAGCGCGCGTCCGCCCAGGCGTGGGTGGAGAGATCACGGTCCTCCATCTTGGGCAGGATGACGACCTTCTCATAGCCGCTCTCCGGCGCACCGGTCCCGGGCTTTCGGGTCAGCACGTCCATGCCGCGGGCGCCTGGCACCTGGCCATCGATCTGTGCCATCTGGATAGCCTCCTCCTCGTCATCGACCTCGGTGGCGGCGATGTGGGCCTCCCCGCCCGCCGGTGCACCGTGGATAGTCGCCACTCTCCGGGCGTACAAGCCTTTCTTAGCTGCTCTGGCTCGCGCGCGTTGAGACGGTACGCGGCCGGCGTGCGAAGTTCCGTGCGGTACCACACAGTGCGCGTTAACGTTTCTCGCGTAGGCTGACCGTCATGACCAACGCCCTGGCCGAGGCGCTGCCGCCCGAAGGCCAAAACGCGATCCTTGAGGCGCTCTCCAGTCAATCTCGCAGGTTGCTTGGGGAACGGATGTCCGAACTCGACCTGGAGGTAGAACAGCCCCTCTCGGCCGAAGAGGAGGGGGCCGATGGCCTCTATTTTCCGCTATCCGGCCTGCTATGTCGGCTGGTGAGCCTCCCCGAAGGTCCCACCGTGAAGGTATCCATCGTTGGTCGAGAGGGAGTGACCGGGACGTCCGCCCTGTTCGGCACGTCCGTATCAGCACACCGAACCGTCGTGCAGCTCCCGGGCAGGGCCCTCTTCCTCCGCAGAGGCGAGGCAGGTCGGCTGCTCACCATCCCCGGCCTGGCAACGATCATGTTGCGGTACCAGCTGTTGTTGGTCCGTGAGGCCTCGTTGACCGCGGCATGCAACCGCGCACACGTCGCCAAGGCGCGGCTCGCTCGGTGGCTCCTGTTGATCGGTGACCGAACGGGTATGCATGAATTTCCACTCACGCACGAGTCGCTCTCGGCGATGCTCGGCGTGCGACGGGAAAGCATCACGCTCGCGGCAAACGAGCTGCGGAGGACAGGAGCGATCGAATACCGAAGAGCCACGGTCGCCATCGCGGACCGCGCGGAGCTCACGAAGCAAGCCTGTTCGTGCTATCCAGCGGTTACGGAGAGCTACGCGAGGTTTCTGACCTCCGAGCTCCGCAGCTCGGCATAGCGAAGGAGCTGGTTCCTCGGAACACCAGCGGGAGCCGGTTCGGGTGGTGATGCTGGGACTAGGACCGGCCCGATTGAGCGTGAAAGTGGCTCCGGCGGTAGGATTCGAACCTACGACATTGCGGTTAACAGCCGCCGGCCTTCTCACCCTATTCGTGCTCAGAAGCGGCCGTCCAGCGCCGGCTGAGAGTCACGCTGAGAGTCACGCCTAGCCTGGCTGGTACCGCATACCGGATGCGCGGGAAATCCGCGTCACCCGTGCCAACCTGACACGATTTACCCTCCGTGAGCCCCTGTGGGTCGCATGGTGCGATTCCATAAGGGTGCTGATAAGGGTGCTTGCCGTGCGATCGCTCACAGCAGAGAGGGGGAAGCTGATCGCGTCACCTCTCGAATGTGGCCGCTCCCGCTGCGAGCCGGAATGGCGGATCCAGGCGACCGAGGATCGTCTCGGGCAGGTCGCCGGCGATTGCCGGCGCGTGCTCGAGCTCACTGCGCGAGAGATAGCTGGTGTATCCGGTCAGGTCCGCGATGACCAGGAAGCCGGGTTCGGGTGTTGTTGCCATGTGGCGTTGAGATTCGACCTGTTCGTACGGCTGAACAGTCGCGGTCGCCGTGAATACCGGCCGGCCGATGTCGTCGGGCAACCTAAAGTGACGCATCGAACCAGCGACAACTGCCTGGCCCTGCAGCTCCGGAGCGGAGAGGAGCGAGCGATGACTGCCGTGTCCGAGATCCGTCAACCCGTCCCGGATGAGGTCGGGATCGCCGACAGTAACGGCGTCAGGATCGGCTGGCGTCGCTACGGGAACGGCCCCCGTTCGGTCCTCTTCATCCCGACCTGGAACTTCGTGGATTCGCGGGTCCTGCGTCACCAGGTCGATGGCCTGCGTGATCGCTTTCGATTGCTCACCTTTGACGCGCGGGGTTCCGGGACGAGCGGGCACCCAAGGGACGGCTATCGGTTCGACGACCACGTGGCGGACGCGATGGCCGTTCTCGATGCCAGCCAAACGGCGGCGGCCTCCCTCGTGGCCGGGTCGCTCGGCACGCATGTCGCCGTCCTGCTCGCGGCTAGCCACGCGGAGCGGGTGACGCGGCTGGTGCTCATCGCACCCCCGATGAGCGTGCTCGGCACGAATGACGGCGGCACAGACGCCGCGATCGTATCGAGCGACGACGACGGCTCCGCGAGTCCGACAGAGCCGGATTGGCGAACCGACTACCCGGCCTTCGTGCCATGGTTCATCGGCGAGGTGTTCTCCGAACCGGACTCACAGGCAACGATCGACGAGGTGGTGGGCATCGCGCTCGAGGCCGACCATGCAATGTTGCTCCAGCAGGCGGCCGAGCTCGACTGGGACGAGGCACCGCGCCATCTCAAAGATGTCCGCTGCCCGACGCTCATCATCCACGGCGCGGCCGATCGGACGCTCGAGCTGGCGTCGATCAAGGCGGTCGCGGCCGGGATCCCGGGCGCGCGCCTCGTGCTCCTTGACGGCCTCGGGCACCGGCCCGATATCCGCCGGCCCGACATCGTCAATCCGATCCTCGCGCGGTTCCTGGGCGACGACGAGGCGTAGCCAGCCTCGACCACACCCTCCGGAATGCGCCGCCGACGGGGCCGCCGACCGGGCGGGGACCGGGCCGCCGAGGGCTCAGCCGCCCATGGCGCCGTGACCGCCTTGGTGAAGGTGGAGTGGTACCGCATACCGGAATCGCCGCGCTGGTCCGGCTGGCTCCGGCTGAGCACGGATGGTCCGGTGGAATCCGGCGATCTCCGTACCGTTCCGGCCGACTACAGGGTACGAATAAGGGTACGGACGGGAGGGGCGGGCTCGCCGATGCGAGTTCACATGCGCAATCCCGTCTCCAGCTCAGTAGGCAGCTGCGACGATTGCGAACTGCTCCCGCGAGTCATCAGGTACCTCGCCGATCGCGGGGTTAGCAACCTGCATAAGGCCAAGCGCTGCGCAGGGAGGCCAGCATCCGCCAACGCGAGCTGGCTGACCAACAGCAGCAGGCGCCAAAGCACGACGGTCCTGTTCCCCGCATTCCCACCTACACTGAGCCGATGCCCATCTGCTCCACGTGCGGCGCCACGAATCCTGCGGGCATGCGCTTCTGCGGCACCTGCGGCTCGTCGCTCGAGGCTTCTGCCGCGGCCCTGCGCGACGTGCGGCGAACCGTCACGATCGTCTTCACCGACGTGACCGGGTCGACCGCCATGGGCGAACGGCTCGATCCCGAGTCGCTGCGACAGGTGATGAGCCGCTACTTCGCGGCCATGCGCGAGGTCCTAGAGCGCCACGGAGGCACCGTCGAGAAGTTCATCGGCGACGCGGTGGTGGCCGTCTTCGGCATCCCGACCATCCACGAGGACGACGCGTTGCGCGCCGTTCGTGCCGCGAGCGGCATGCGGGAGGCGCTCGCGACCTTGAACGAGAGGCTCCTAGCCGATGTTGGCGTCGAGATCGCCATGCGGACCGGCGTGAACACTGGGGACGTGGTGGCGGGCGACCCGACCGTGGACGGATCCTTCGTCACCGGCGACGCCGTGAACGTCGCCGCGCGTCTGGAGCAGAACGCGGCCCCCGGCGAGATCCTGCTGGGGGCAACCACGTATCGGCTCGTTCGCGACGCGGTGGTGGTGGAGCCGGTCGAGCCGCTGGCGCTCAAGGGGAAGGCCAAACCGACCGCCGCGGTCCGCCTGCTGCAGGTGCTAGAGGGCATCGAGCCGTACGCGCGACGTCTCGACTCCCCAATGGTGGGGCGTGAGCGGCAGCTCGATTCGCTGAGTCGGGCCTTCGACGACGCGGCCACCGACCACGCGTGTCACCTCTTCACCATTCTCGGGACCGCGGGCGTCGGAAAGTCGCGACTCATGGAGGAGTTCGTCAGAAGCGTCGATGGCCGGGCCACCGTGCTCCGCGGCCGATGCCTCGCCTATGGTCAGGGCATCACCTTCTGGCCGGTCGCCGAAGTGGTGAAGGCAGCCGCCGGGCTGGCGGACTTCGACGAGCCCGAGGAGGTCGAGTGCAGGATCGCGGATCTCCTCGTCGGTGTCGAGCACGCCGCGGCGATCGCCGGGCGGCTGGCGGAGGTGATCGGGGTCACGAGCGGTTCGGCCCCGCCGGAGGAAGCCGAATGGGCCGTCCGGAGGCTGCTGGAGGTGATCGGCGAGCGCAGCCCATTGGTTGTCGTGTTCGACGACCTGCATTGGGCCGAGCCCGGGCTCCTGGACATGATCGACCATGTGTCCGACGCGGCGCGGGATGCCGCCATCCTGCTGATCTGCACCGCCCGTCCCGAGTTCCTCGACGCCCGGGCCGGCTGGGCCGGCGGCAAGCTGAACGCGACCTCGATCCTGCTGGAGCCCCTCACCGACGCGCAGAGCGAGTCGCTCATCGCGAACCTGGTGGGCGCGACTGGCCTGGCCGAGGAGGTTCGCTCTCGGATCGTGCAGGCCGCCGGCGGCAACCCGCTCTTCGTCGAGCAGATGCTCGCCATGCTGATCGATGACGGCCTGATCCACTCCATCGACGGACGCTGGGTGGCGACGAGTGACCACCTGACCGTCTCCGTCCCGCCCACGATCGCCGCTCTGCTCTCGGCACGGCTCGACCGGCTTGAGCCGGAAGAAGGTGACCTGATCGGACGCGCATCCGTGGTGGGCAAGGTGTTCTACCGTGGGGCTGTGGTCGACCTCGGGCCGGAATCGCCGGCTGCGCGGGGCGACGAGCTCCTGAAGGCGCTGGTGCGCAAGGACCTCATCCGGCCAGACCGATCGACGCTGCCGGGGGAGGACGCTTTCCGGTTCCGCCACATCCTGGTCCAGGAGTCGGCGTACGGGGCGCTCCCCAAGGCGATGCGCGCGGCACTCCACGAGCGGTTCGCGGACTGGCTGGAACGGGCGGCCGGAGACCGCGCCGAGGAGCAAGAGGAGATCCTCGGCTACCACCTCGAGCTGGCGTACCGCTACCGGGAGGAGCTTGGCGCGCTGACTGACGAACATCGGGCCATCGCCCGCCGGGCGGCGGAGCGACTCTCGGCAGCGGGGACACGAGCATCTGCTCGGTCGGATTACCCAGCCGCTGCCAACCTGTTCACCCGCGCGTCGTCGCTGCTTCCCCCCGATGACCCGGCCCGGATCGAGCTGATCCTGGACCTGGCGTCAGTTGTTGAAGATGAGGCTCAAAAGGATCGGATTTGGACCGAGGCGATCGATCGCGCTCGCGCTCTGGCGGACGACCGTCTCCTCGCCCAGGCGCTGGTCCAGCGCTGGCGATGGAAGCTGGAGCTCGTGAACGATGCCGGCGAGGCGGAGACGGACGCCGAGTGGGCGATAGGCATCTTTGAGCGTGCCGGAGATGAGCGGGGCCTTGCTCGCGCCTGGAGCCTTAAAGGGGAGATTGGATGGGTGAGGAGTCAGGCCGGCGCTGAAGAGGCGGCCGTCGAAGAGGTGCTGCGGCACGCACGCAAGGCGGGGGATCTCGGTGCGGAGTACAACGCCTTTGGTGCCCTGAGCCGGGACATCGTCCGCGGCCCCACCCGCGCGGACGTGGGCATCCGCCGCTGCGAAGAGCTGATGGCGCAGTACGCCAACCAGCGGAGCGTCGAAGCCTCGATGTTCCACGCGTTGGCACACCTCACCGCTCGGCGCGGTGACCTCGACCAGGCTCGGGAGTTTGCGCGGCGATACCGCGACTTCTTCCTGGATACGGGACAACACGGGATGTTCGATTTCTCCGTCGAAGTGCCCTATGACATTGAGATGGTTGCGGGCGAGCCAGCCGCGGCCGAGCGATGGCTCAAGGAGGGATACGACCCGCTGATGGCCCGAGGCGATAGGCCTCCGTTCCTCGACGCATTCCTTGCGCGAGCGATCTGCGGCCAGGACCGCTGGAATGATGCGGAGCCACACGCCGAGTTCGCTGCGGCGAGCGGGGCGTGGCTCGCCACCCCCCTGGGGAAGGGCTCGCTCGCCAGGGTACGCGCACACCAGGGACGAGTCGACGAAGGAGAATCCCTCGCCCGAGAGGCCGTGGCGCTGCTCGCCGGCACGGACTTCCTCATCGACCGCGCAGACGTCTTCACCGATCTGGCCGATGTCCTGCTGGTCGCCGGGCGAGCCGCCGAGGCGGCAGATGCCCTGGACCAGGCCATCGCCCTGTACGAGCAGAAGGGCGACATCGTGACCCCGGTGCGCATCCGCGCGATGCTGGACGGCATTCGGCGTTCAGCCGTCGAGGGTTGAAGCTGACCGGTTAGCACACACGAGTGGCCAAGTTCATGTAGCGGGCGGTGCGTTGTAGCGGGCTGTGGCTGATCAATCCAGATGGTACCGGTCCCACGCGAGCTCCGCGACGGAAGCTTTCCGCTACGTCCCTTGAGCCGGGGCGTGATGCTCGGCCACAGCAGCGTGGCCATCACCTTCGACCGCTACACACACGTCATCCCGACGGTGCAGGAGGAAGCGGCGCTGCGGGTTGACGAGCTGCTCTCGGATCCAGAAAGGGTACGAACAAGGGTCCGGCGGATTCCGCGGACACGGAAAAGCCCCAGTCCACGCTCAGATTTGGGGCGACGGACGAGTGCTGGTACCGCATACCGGATTCCTGGTGAAACGTCTCATGCGTCTCAGGAGCGTACACGCAGGACATCCAAGAGACGCATGAGACACATGAGACAGGATCGATAAGGGTCCAGACAAGGGACCAGGCAAGAGTTTCCGACCAAGGCCTGTGGGGTGACGACGCGTGCTTCGGCTGTCCTCACCAACGACTCATGAGATGCAAGGACCGATGCGGGCTAACGACACTCGCTGTCCCGAGGGCTGGACAGCGCGTGGCACACTGGCGGGACCCGCCCGCCATGGGTGTCCGCATAGGTAGCGGCCATGAAGCGATCACCCGTCACGTCCTCAGCCGAGACGACGGATCCGGGGCTCTTCACCCCGGCGTTCGTCGCCCTGCTCCTGGCCGTGCTGGCCTACTTCACGGCCGGCGGCATGGAGATCCCGCTGGCTCCCCTTTTTGCCGCCCGCATGCTGGGCGCTGACGAGATCGGCGTCGGCATCGCCGTCGGTGCCGTCGCGCTGACGGCGCTCTTCCTGCGGCCGCTCGCCGGTCGGACGTCGGACCGGCGGGGGCGCCGGCTCCCACTCATCGGTGGAGCGCTCCTCTACGCCGCCGCGACGGCGGCCCACGCCGCTGCACCCGACCTGACCGTGATGGTCGGTCTGCGGCTGGTGCTGGGGGTCGCCGAGGCATTCTTCTTCGTGGCCGGGCTCGCCGCGATGGCAGACCTCGCGCCGCCCGGTCGGACCGGCGAGGCGATGAGCTTCTTCTCCCTGTCGCTGTATCTCGGGGTCGCGCTGGGCCCGCTCATCGGGCAGGCGCTCATGGGCCTGGGCGGCTTCACGCTCGCGTGGCTGGGCGCGGCCGCTCTCGCGCTCCTGGCCGCGCTCCTCGCGACGCGCATGCCCGAGACCCGCGAGGCGTGGGTGACCGACGACCAACCTGTCGTGCCGCTCATCCATCGGGCATCGATCGGGCCCGGGCTCGGGCTGCTCAGTGGGATCGCGGCCATGGCCGGGTTCTTCGCGTTCGTTGCGCTCCACGCGGAGGCGATCGGGTTCGTCGACTGGAGCCTGATCCTGCTCGAGTTCGGGCTGATCGTCGTCGCGACCCGGCTCGTCTTTGCGAAGGTCCCCGATCGCGTGGCGCCGTACCGCCTGGGATCGGCGGCGCTCGCCCTCACGGCTGCCGGCATCGCCGTCGTCGCGATCGTCCCCGACAGCCTGGGCCTGTTCGTCGGGGCGGGCATCCTGGCGCTCGGCGTCGCGTTCACCACCCCGGCGTTCTTCTCCGCCGCCCTGGCCCGCGTGGGACCCAACGAGCGGGGTGCGGCGATGGGCACGATGTCGGTCTCGATCGATCTGGCGTTCGGCGCCGGGCCGATGGTCTTCGGGCTGGTCGCGGCCACAGGCGGCATCCCGGCCGCGTTCCTCGCGGGGGCCGCGCTTGCGATGATCGGGGCGGTCGGAGCCGGCATCGCGCTGCGGCGACCAGCATCTGCGGTGGCACCGGCCTGAGCGACGGGCCTGCCGGCCCCCACCCCGTCTGGGATCGATTGCGCACAGGCGGGATGCGCCTCATCGAAGCAGGGCCGGGATGTCGCGCCAGACAGTCTCTGAGTTCACCATATGCCTGCGCGCGCGGTCGGGCCTCACGACCGCAGCAGCTTGCTTTACCCGGGCCGGCGGGGGCTCAGCGTGCCGGGCTAAGGGGCCTTCTCATACACCGGTCGTCCCGCTCTCTCGACAGCGCACCTATCCGGCGACAGCATGTTCTATGTTTCAGCGAACGGCGCTCTCGATAAACCTCATCAGATCCGACGCAAATCGTTTCGGCTCCTCCCAGTGGAGGGCGTGTCCGGCGCCCCCATACACAACGAGCCGGGAATCAGTGATGGCCGCCGTTAGGGCGTCCTGGTCACTTCGCGGTACCATGCCATCCTGGTCACCCCAGACAAGGAGCGTCGGGGCTTTGATCCTGCTGAGCTCCGCTGAAAACTCGTCTTGCATACTGCATGCATTCACCTCTTTCCACACGCGGGCCGGAAGCTTCTGGCTCTCCTGAACGACGGTTTCGAAGAGCGCCTGCGGCACGGGCCGGGCAAGCGTGCTCTCCTGAAAAGCGCGCACGAAGCCCGGGTCCACCGGGTCTTCCATCGTCGATACCACAGGCTGAAGCTCCTGCGCGACTTGACGCAGGCTGAAGAAAGAGCCGACAAGGACAAGCCCCAGCGTACGCTCGGGGTGGTCTATCGCAAAGCGCTGGGCGATGACGCTGCCCATGGAATGGCCCACCACGACAGCTCTTTCAAGGTGGAGGGCGTTCAAGAACCCCGCCACGTCCGCCGCGAAGTCTTGGAAACGATAGGCTGCCTCTGGGCGGCTCGAATTACCGTGGCCCCTTTGCGTGAGGGCGAGAGCACGGATGGACTGCGGCAGATGCGGTAACACCAACTCGAAGGAGTGCCAGGAATCACTGAAGCCGTGCAGGAGCACCACGGGAACGCCTGAGCGGTCCCCCTGCTCAACGTATTCGAGCGTCACACCGGTGGCGAGGTCGACTGATGTGATTTCAGGTGCCACCTTCCAAACCTCCTGTTGCGAGTGACAGCGTAAAAGGGACCCACCCAGTGGGCCAATGAGGGGCTAACGCGGGACCACCTTGACCCTCTCACTGAACCGTACTGGGTTCGGGGCGAGAGGGCTAGCGCCTCCTCAACTCAGCAGTCCCTGCCGCAGCAGCCTCCCGCGGTCCCTGGTGTGGGCGGTTCTCAGTAGGCTCCTCAACTGGCGATACGACGGGTCGTCGGCGGCCCGCCGCCGAACGGCCGAGCTGCCACCCCTTACCTTCCGCGCGCAGGAGTAGGCATCAGCTCCGCCGCAACGACTTGGAGGTGGACGCTGGCCCCGCACGTCATCTCCTCATCGGCGGTCCGCGCGGTGACAGTGCCCAGGCCCTGGCCAGCCGCCGCGGGACCGAGCAGGCGGGCCAGGTCGAAGCGTTGAACCCGCCCCTGGCGGGGCCACCGGCTGCGCCGGACAGCCCCGCTTGGGCGATCCGGCCGCTCAGTGAGGGCAGGCTAGATCGTGGATTACCGCGCATGGCTTGGTGAGCGTCTGCCGCGGCCAGGATGGGGGCGGACATCGGAATGGCCGGCAGACGCCTGCCGATAGTAACCGCTGCCGTCCTGACGCTCGTGGTGCATCCCGGCCAGCCTAGCGAGCGACGCGAGAGCATCGGAGCGGGCCAGTGGGCACCCCCAGTCGCCCCAGATCGTGCAGCCAGCCGGCAGCGTCTCGACATCGCCCTCTCCGAGGCCGAGCCTGCGGCCTGCCGCCGCCGCAAACTCGGCGACAGCCGTCGAATGGCCATACGTGTACGGGGACTTGAGATCAACCATGTCGGCCGCCGCACGAGTCTCCGGTTTCTCAGGAGTCGAGAGCGAGGGCGACAGCCCCGTCGATCGTCAACGCCCGGCCTTGCGCCCAGGCCTCGGCGAGGGCAGCTTCCTCGAGTTGAGGTCGGATCCTCCCGAGCGCCTCCTCGTTCTCCTTCGCCGGCCATGCGCCGCTCGAGCCGAACTCCTCGTGTAGGGCTTCGGCGGCGGCGAGAAGTCGGGCCGCGCCCTCTGCGCGCCCCGCGACCGCGAGCACCGCGGCAAAGTATCCGAGAGTGTCGGCGATCGCACTGAGGTCGCCAAAATTGCGGTTGATGTGAAGTGACTCCTTGAGCATCGACAGGGCGCCGTCGACGTTCCCCTCGTCGGCGGCGAAGATCGCCAACTGGTCGAGCTGCAGTGCGACGAGCGACGCATTGGACTGGGCCCGCGCCTGGGCAAGCACCTCCTCGTGGAGCGCCCTCCGGCGGTCGCCGTCGCCGAGCTCCCCGTACGTCCAAGCGAGGGCGTCGGTCGCCATCAGGACGTACTGATCGTCGCCGAGCTCGCGAAATCCTTCGAGCGCCTCCTCGAGCAGCGGCCGCGCGCGTTCGAAGTCCGCCGCGTCGCAGGCCGCAAAACCCACTAAGTAGATCGAGTACGTCGCACCCCAGCGATCGCCAAGTGCGCGGTTCAGGGCCAGACCTTGCTCCGCGAACAACCGCGCGCTTTCCGTATCTCCAGTCACCCCCACGATCGCGGCGGCTCCATTTAGCGCCCTGGCACGGGTCTGAGTCGGACGTCCGTCTGCGACGAGCAGCTCGCGGAGCCGGCGGCCGCCTTCTGGGGCGAATCCCCTTAGATACCAGAACCGCCAGAGCGCGCCTGCCAACTGCAGGGCGAGCTCCGCGTCCCCGATCGCCTCCAGTCGGTCGAGCGCAGCTCGGAAGTTGTCGTTCTCGGCTTCCAACCGATCGAGCCAGTCGCTTCCCTGAGAGTCGCTGCGTAGGTTCGGATACGCCTCCTCGGCGAGCGCGAGGAAGTGCTCGCCGTGGCGCCGACGGAGCTCGCCAGCGTCGGCCGACTCCTCCAAGCGCTCGGCGGCATACTCGCGGATTGTCTCCAGCATCCAGAAACGCTCGCCGGTGTGGCGAAGCAGGCTCTTGTTGACGAGCGACTGGAGCGTGTCGAGGTCGGCCCCGGCGACCTCCTCAGCAGCACCGAGCGTGCAGCCGCCGCGGAAGACGGCGAGCCCCGCGAAGAGCAGCTTCTCCTCCTCCTCGAGCAGGTCGAACGACCACTGGATTGTCGCGCGCAGCGTCTGTTGGCGCGGATCAGCATCTCGCCCGCCCTTGAGCAGGTCGAGCCGCCCCGAGAGCCGCTCCACGATCTGCGTCGGCGAGAGCACGCGTGCCCTGGCGGCGGCGAGCTCGATCGCGAGCGGGAGGTTGTCGAGCGCGCTGCAGAGCGCACGCACGGCGTGCTCCGGCCCCGTTCGCGCTCGGGTGCAAAAGAGCTCCACCGCTTCGGACTCAGCGAGCGGAGGCACGCAGTACTCGACCTCACCCCTAACGCGCAGGAGCTCGCGACTCGTCGCGAGCAGCTGCAGTTTCGGGCAGGTCTCGACGAGGGCGGCGAGCTGGGGTGCTGCCTCCGCAACCTGCTCGAGATTGTCCAGCAGGAGCAGCATTTCGCGCTCTCCGATATGCTCGGCGAGAGCGTCCTTGGCCCCGAGCGTCTGTGCGATCGTCTCCGTCACGAGCGCCGCATTGCGGACCGCGGCCAAGCCTACCCAGAAGACGCCCGCCTTGAGCGTCGGCACGAGCTCCGCCGCCGCCTCGAGAGCGAGGCGGGTCTTGCCCGACCCGCCCGGCCCCGTGAGGGTCAGGAGACGAGCGCCGTTTCTGAGCAGCGAGGCAACCTCCTCGACCTCTCGCTCCCTGCCCACGAAAGAGCTCGCCGGACGGGGCAGGTTCGTGTTCGAGATCGTCTTCAGCGGGGGGAAGCTCTCGTCCCCGAGCTGATACAGCGGCACGGGCTCGTCGAAGTCCTTGAGCCGGTGCTCGCCGAGCTCGCGGAACCCAGCGGGCTCGAGCAGCGAAGCCGTTGCCGCCGAGACGAGTACCTGGCCGCCATATCCCGCCGCAGCAATACGGGCGGCGCGGTGCACATCGGCGCCGACGTAGCCCTCCTCTGTCACGTGCGGCGTACCGGTGTGGATCCCAACCCGTACCTGGAGCGGCGTCGCCGCCAGCCCGCGTACCGCGTCCCGCGCGGCCTCGAGCGCCCCCCGCGCGCTGGTAAAGGCGACGAAGAAGGCATCCCCCTGCGTGTCGACCTCGACACCGCCGTGGCGCCCAAAGGCATTACGCAGAATGCGCCGGTGCTCGGCGATCGCCTCCGCGTAGGCGTCGTCGCCGAGCTGCTGCAGCAGCCTCGTCGACCCCTCGACATCGGTGAAGAGGAACGTGACCCTGCCAGAGGGAAGATCGGCTCGCACGGCTTCAAATGATGCGGCGAAATACGTTCACTGTCACGGGAGGAAGCTCGTGCGCATGCCACGGGTCCCTCTCGGCGACTCGAAAGCGCGTCGAAGGTCCGGTGCGGCGAGGTCGCTGCCAATACTGCCTCCACGCCCTCGCTGCGGCCGGCAAATTCTCGTCCGCCTCGGCCATCGACCGGCTCCTCGCAGTTACGCGCGTTGGAATGCGCCCCGGAGCGCTGACAGTGGTCGGACTTTAACGGATTGGCCGTACCGCTGGGACCGCGCGACCTGACAGGGTTTGGGGATATCCTCGGAAATTCGACCAAGCCGCTCGCGATGTCGGCTGTTGCGCAATCTGTTGCGCAATTAAGGGTCACGGAGAGCTGTGCGACACGGATCCCCCGAGACGGAGCCAGCCACGGACGACAAGCACGAGTCGCTGCAGTGGTGGGCGACACTCGACTCGAACCAGTGACCTCTTGCATGTCAAGCGTTTCCGCCTGAGCGCTGTGCTACGGGGCTAGGGAGCCGAGCGAAAGTGGCGCAGTTATACCCGAAGCTTCGGCGATCCACTTGAGATCGAGGCGCTGCTCGAAGAGAACCCGATCTCTACGGTTCCCTGGCGCACCGCGGGGCACTCGTCAACCACCGAGAGCCTGTAGCGATGACGATAAGGGTCCAGGTAAGGGACCAGTCGGCGGTCGGCGGGCAACGATGAGGCCCGATCTGAACTCAGATCGGACCTGAAGATGAGACTTGGTACCGCATACCGGATGCGCGGGATATCCGCGTCAACCGTGCCAACCTGACACGATTTACGCTCCGTGAGCCGCTGTGGGACGCATGGTGCGATTCCATAAGGGTGCTGATAAGGGTGCTGGCGTGGGCACAGCCAGGACCGCAGATGGCATCCCCGGGTCGGGCGAGTTACGAACTTGACCTTCCAGCCGCTGGAACCGATAGCCTCAGGAGAGACTCACCGTACTCGTTCGCGTCGATGATCTCCCGCGCGCTGGCGGCGAGGTTCGGCTTGTAATCGGATCGCCCCCCGACAGTAGTGGGGTTACCGGGCGCGGATCGTCCTTGTCCCGAGTTGGCAAGGTCATCGCAGTCGCCGAGCCGCTTGTCATGGCCTCGACAGCGGGTCCATACTGGAGCCGGTGCGGGTGATGGCCTGAGCCACAGCGCAGGGTTTGGGGCTCGAACCTGCCGCGCGGCTAGACGCTTTGCGCCTGTTGAATGCGCGCCCCCTTTGCCACGCCCGCACCGCTTGGTTCCTCGCCGACGCAGGTCAGCGGCCGGCCTGTGATCCCCGGCTGTGCAGCGTGACTGGTCAGCCAGCCCACCAAACAGGTTGGGTGTCACAAGGCCCCACGCCACGCACACACGGGCGCCGCGCATCGGTCTCGATCAAACCCCCACGCGCTGCTCGTCGCTCGGCTCGGCGCAGCAGTACCAGGCCTCGCTCAGGTGTGGCGGCGGCCCTGCCC
>Ga0136619_10000417_pt1 | contig 16224 bp, 11 predicted proteins | sample AntDrymUQ3532106_2_FD_104807 | JGI IMG/M metagenome (GOLD analysis project Ga0136619, IMG submission 104807) | Polar desert sand microbial communities from Dry Valleys, Antarctica - metaG UQ353 (21.06) | ecosystem: Environmental > Terrestrial > Soil > Desert | place: Antarctica: Dry Valley...
AAGCATCCCAGCCCGAACCGTGTGCCCACGCTTTGGAGTCCCTGCGAACTCGGCTTTGGCTCTACAGCAGGAAACCCGCGCCCGAATCAGCCCTCAAATGCCCATCAGCTGCGGAACTCGGGAGTTACACGCAGAACTTACGGACGGGTCTACTAGCGATCGATCGAATCGCCCCCCCGCCTGCATCCACCCAGGCGCGCGCGCCTACGCCTCCGCGCGGCTACCCCACGGCCCGCAACCGCGGGCGATCCTCCTCGAGGAAGTAGCCCCCGTCCGCTCGCTCGAACGCCCACATCGCGCGGCGCAGGATGTCGACGGACCCGGCGGGGTCGACCCCGATGGCCGTCTCGGCGGCGAGGACGAGCCCGTGCACGCCGTCGAGCAGCGTGGTCGCGATGTCGTTCGCCTCGGCGATCGTCGGGAGCTTGCCGGTGACCATCGATTCGAGCAGGTTGGTGGCGACGTAGACTGGCCGGTGCCAGCGGTTGGCGCGGCGGATGATCGCCTTCTGGTAGTAGGGGATCAGCTCGAGCGGCACGTCGCGCGAGAGGTCGCCGCGGTCGATCAGGATGGCGTCCGCGGCGGGGATGATGCTGTCCATGTTCTGGACGCCCGCCCGGCTCTCGATCTTGGCGATGACGTGCGCGTCCGGGGGGGCGAGGCTACGGAGTTGAGCCACGTCCTCGGCGCTGCTGGCGAACGACAGCGCGTAGTCGGTGAGCCCGTGCGCGGCCCCGATCCTCGTCGCCGCCACGTCCTTCTCCGACAGCGCCGGCAGCTTGATCGCGGGATCGACGGTCGCGCCCTTGTTCGAGCGCACGCGCCCGCCCTTGACCACGACCGCGACCGGGTGATCGCCCTCGATCCTGACTACGCGCAGGCGAACCCCGTCGAAATCGATGCCGACCACGCTTCCGACCGAGAGCGCCTCGAACACCGTTTCCGGCCACAGGGTCAACCGCGAGGCGTTGCCCATGACGGTCTCCGCCGTCAGGCAGACCTCGTCTCCCTGATTGAGGACGACGTCGGGGAGCATCGGCCCGCAGCGCACCTGCGCTCCCTCGGTGTCGAGGCAGATCGGGGTGTCCGAGTGCTCACGCACATGGCCGATCGTGTCGTCGAGCGCCTCGAGCGAGGTGTGCGAGAGGTTGATCCGAAACAGGTCGACGCCCCGTTCGTCGAGCTGCCCGAGGACGCGCGCATTGTTGGAGGCGGGGCCCAGCGTGCACAGGATCTTGATCTTCATGGCGACCTTCCTTGGACAAAACCGGACGCCCTAGATACGTCTGAGAGGGCCGAAAACTTCCAGCGGGCGCCCGGCCTGCCGCCTCAGCCGTTGCCGCCGACGTACCCGTAGCGCCGCAGGAACGGCCAGGTGAGCGCCGTCACCAGTCGCCGATCGCGGGCCGGGAGCGACCGCGTCCACTCGTCATCGAGGCGCACCTTGAGTGTGCCCTGCTTGAGACGCATGAGGCTGCCGGCGACGGTGTGGTTGGTCGCGAGGTCCACCTCGCTCGACCGAATGAAATCGAGCGCCGCGTCGTCCACCGGCTCTTCGACGTGGGCCATGATGCGGCGGATCTCCTCGCCCGGCGAGTCGACGACGCGCTCGTAGTTCACGCGAAGCTCGGGCGACCCGGCTCGCCCGAGGAGGTGGACCAGCAGGTGGTAGACGCTCCAGCGCACCGCGGTCACGCCCGGGTGGAACCTCCGTTGGTGCATCTCGGTGTCGGGCCGATCGAGCCTGTACTGCCAGCGCGTCCACGAGAAGGCGGTCGCCCGGCTGTCCCGGACCATGTGTACGAGACGGAGGTCGAGGTTCGGCACATGAGTGAGCAGGAAGCCGTAGGCCGGGTCGATCGTCGAGTCGACGATCAGGCGAGTTTCGCCCGCCTGGTGAATGGCGCCGTAGATGCGCCCGAGCACCTCCGCGTAGCGCTCGAGGTCGCCTCGGAAGCGTCGGCTGGTCCGGGGGGCGAGCAGCTGCGGCATGAAGCGATGGCGGTTTACCGCGAGCTCGAGGCGTCGCATCGCCTCGACGTCGACTCGGTCCCATCCGCCAAACGCCAGCTCGCCCACGCGGCCCCAGAACGAGCAGTCGAGGAAGCGTGAGCCGCACCCGCAGAGGCGATTCTCCTGAAGCCCGTGCGTCCATATGTAGGCGAGCTCACCGGTCGAGAAGACTCCCGGTAGCTGCCCGAGCATGCAGTCGAGCAGGGTGCTGCCGCTCCTGCTGTAGCCGCCGATGAACAGGACCTTCACTCGGTCGGGGTTGATCGACGGTTCGGCTCCGGCGGCCGAGTGGACCTCCACGCGCCCCATCCTCTCGGCGCGATTCCGGAGGCTCGGACCCTCCGGAAGTGCTTCGAGCGTCGTGGCAGGTCGCATCGGAGCGCCGGCGCGCGTCACCGCGCGCTCTCGCTGCCATGGAGATGCGGCACCGTGCCGTTCGAGCCGTTGGGCCGGCTCACCTGCGTCGACGCCTGGAACGGAGCGTCGCCGATCGGCGACGTCGCGTAGGTGTCCTCCCGCGGCACCTCGGTGAGGATCACCCCGAGCTTCACGGCCCTGCAGGTGTGGAGCACACGGCGCAGCTCGGACAGGACTGGCTCGCGCGCCTCGTCCACCGCCGCGACCACGGCGATCGCGTCGACCTCGGCCGCTGCGACGATGCCGTCGCCCGTGTCGACGAGCGGCGGCCCGTCGACGAGGACGAGGTCAGCTCGTTCCTTGAGGCGGCCGAGGAGCGCCCGCAGTTGCTCGCTCGCGAAGTACTCACCGTGGTTGGAGGGCATCGGGCCCGCCGGGAGCACCTCAAGCCGACCGACCGGCACGGCGCCGGCCTGCCGCAACCCGTGGGCTGGATCGATCTCGATCGGGACGAGCGCGTCCTCGAGAGTGACCCTGCCGAAGACCTCATCGGCGGCTCCGGCGCGGCCTTCGATCTCGAACAGGCGGTCGAGCTCAGGCCGGCGAAGGTCCAGGTCGACCAGCACGACCCGCCGACCGCTGTGTGCGAGCGCGATTGCGAGATTCGCCACCGTCGTCGACTTGCCCTCCCGCCGCTCGGCGCTCGTCACCATGATCGTCCGTGCACCGTGCTCGATGTTGAACAAATCGACGTTGGTGCGCAGCATGCGATAGGGCTCTGCATCGCGGCCGTCAGGCTCGTCGAGCATCGTCAGGCGGTCCGTCCGGGCGCCGGCGCGTCGCCGCTGGGTGAGTCGCAGGCCCGAGGCCTTCGGGAAGCGGCCGAGCAACGGCAGACCGACCCGCTCGAGAATCGCCGCGGAGGAGCGCAGCCGGGGATCTACGGCCTCGCGGATGAACGCCAGCACAATCCCGAGGATCAGTCCCAGTGCGAGACCGAGAATGAGGTTTCTGGTGGCTTCTGGCTCGGTCTGTGCCGCGGCGTCCGCCGGCGCGAGGAGGAAAGCTTCTCCGACCTGCCGGACGTAGTCTCCCTTGTCGATTGTCCGGCGGGCTGCGATGAACTCACGCGCGTACTGGGTCGCGAGGGCACTCGCCCGAGCTGCCCTCCGGTCGGTGACCGTAAACATCAGAATGTCGGTCTCAGGGTTGGCCGTGACCTTCGACTCGGCGAGGAAGTCCTCGAGCACTACGTCCGACACCCCGGCGGCGGCCAGCGCCCGTTGCGCGACCCGCGGCGTCTCCGCCAGCTCGGCTTGCGTCTGGTTGAGCCGGTCAGGCGCAACCCTCTGGTTCGCGCCCTGCGGGGGCTGGCCGATGCCGACGAGGACCTGCGCCGATGCCGTGTACGCCGCGCCCTCCTTGAGCGTCACGGCCACGCCCGCCAGGAGGCCGACGAGCGCCGCGGCGAGGATCGTCCACCTTCTGCGCCAAAGGACTCGGGCGTAGTCGCGGATGGTCAGGCTCTGGGGGCTGTAAGTGTGTGGGTTCATCGACTGAACAACGTGCGCTGGGCAGCGAACTTTCGCGGGCACCGGAAACCGCGCAGGTATTGATCCAGCGTCAGCCGTGCGGCAGCCGCGCCAGCGATGGGGGTTCTCGTGCGTTGGTAGGGATGACGCGGCGAAGGACGAAGCCGCAAGCCCGCACAGGAAAGGAGCCACAGTGGCTGTCCCCCGTTGCATCAATACTGGCGTAGCCATTCCCGAATGTTCGTGCCGGCAGTGCGCGCGTGCGCTGATCGACCGGTACGCCCCCGACCTCCGCCACGCAAGGCCAATGCCTGCGGGATCTTGGAGCGGCGCACCGAGTGGCGACCATGGGCAGGGTAGCCGCGCGCGCTCCTTGCTCGCGGCCGGTGCGGCGATCAAGGTGCCGACGACGGCGCTCGCCCCCCCGTGCGGCGACGAGGACGCCGCCTGAGGGGAAAGGATGCGGACCGGGGATACCCGCCGGGGGACTGCATGGCGGCCAGCGAGCGGTAGCCCGCTGAGGGCGACCGGCAGCCTCAGGCGGCTCGAACTCGCCTGGCCCGCTGCACCGCCGTGAGCTCGGCGGGCCCGAAGACCAGGTGAAACAGGTCGCCGGAGTCGTCGAGGACGAGGGTGGCCGCCTCAGAGCGCGAATGAGCGCCGAGCTTCCTGAAAGCGGTAGAGAGGTGTGTCTTCACAGTGCTCTCGGCGAGGCACAGGTGCCTGGCGATCTCGCCGTTGGTTCTCCCGAAAACGACGAGGCGCAGCACCTGGCGCTCCCTGTGCGAGAACTCGGGCCGATGGAGAGACCTGACATGCGACCGAGGCACCGAGACGTACCCCGCCGCCGCAGAGCGCACCGCCGGCGCCAAAGCCGTCTTGATGTCGTCGAGGTGAACGAATCCGCTCGCCCCGGCGATCAGGGCTCGTCTCATCGCCCGTCTGTCGGAGAGGGCAGAGATAACGACGATCGAGCTCGACGGCAGGACGGAGGAAAGACGTTGGAGTTCGTCGATCGTCCGTCGGCTCGACAGCGGCCGGGCGAGGATGACCACTTGAGGTGGACCGTCGCGGGTCCCTAGGAGATCCTCGAGCGACATCACCCCCGCCTGATCTCGCAGCGCGGCCCTGATTCGTTCCAGTGCGCCGGCGTCGTCGGCGAGGATCGCGACACTACCTCCAGAGCGGGAGCTCTGCGAGGTCGCTAGCGAGAGTGGTGGCTGTGAGGTTGCATCCATAGGGGGATCACATCAGGCCGGGCCCAAACGAATAACGGCGACCGATGGGTCGGCCTTGCGCCGCGTGTGCAAAGACGGCGCGTCCATCCCCCGGAGGGGCGCCGCCTCAGGGCGGCAGAGGGCCGCCGGGGACTCCCGGTGTCGGCGCACGGCTGGCATACCATGGAGAGCAGGCCCCGTCATGCAAGCTGAACCGCCGACCTTTGACCTGCAGGCACACTCCATCCACTCAGACGGAGAGCTGCCACCGGCTGCCGTCGTCCGGCTGGCGGCCGACGCGGGAGTCGAGCTGCTTGCGCTTACCGATCACGACACCGTAGGCGGGACGGACGAGGCGCTGCGCGCCGGCTCGGAGCACGGAGTCAGGGTTGTCGCGGCCACCGAGCTGTCGGCGGTCTACGAGCGGTACGAGGACCTCCACGTGCTTGGCTATTGCGTGGACCATCGCAATCACGAGCTGGCCCGGGCGCTTGAGTCGTTCCGGCGGGACCGAGTGGGGCGCGCCGACCGGATGGCAGAGCTGCTTCGGGAGGTCGGCTTCTCAGTCGATGCAACATCGCTCGAGACTCGGCGCTTCGACGGCAAGCCGGTGGGCCGGCCGCACCTCGCCGCAGCCGTCGTGAACGACGACCGCAACATGGGTCGGCTGCGAAGCCAGGGAATCGCCGATGTCTCGGCGTTGATCGAGCGATATCTCATTCCCGGGAGGCCTGCCTACGTGCCGCGGACTCATCCGACTGTCGAGGAGGCGATCGCTCTGATCCACGCGGCCGGTGGGCTTGCGGTGTGGGCTCACCCTTTCTGGGACGTGAGTGAGGGCGACCGAGTCCGGCAGATGGTCGATGAGTTCGTTCGTCACGGGCTCGACGGTGTCGAAGTCTTCTACGCCACGCATAGCCGGGAGCAGACCCACCTCCTCGCCGACGAGTGCGAGCGGCGGGCGATCCTCATGACCGGTTCGGCCGACTTCCACGGGCTCGGCCACCGGCTGTTCAACAGGTTTCGAGCCTTCGAGCTCCACGGGCGGACCCCGGTCCTGGAACCGATCCGCCCCTGAGCCGCAACGCGTACGCGCGCGGGGAGATAGGGGCCGGCTACCTCTTGTGCAGTTGAGCATCGTGACCGGAGCCAGTAGGCTGAGCGCGCTCTGTCGAGGCGCTGCGTGTTTGCGAGGGATCCGACGACGCTGACGCGGGAAGGCTCGGGGCCTGACGAGGCCCGCTGGGAGGGGCACCGATCCGTCATACTCCTACCGTGCTTATGTCCGGCCCGCCCGGGAGAGTCGTCGCCGGACTAGCTATCGTCGTGCTCTGGGCGCTCGCGGGCCCGCCAGCCTTCGCGGCTACCGTCAGCGTCAGGCCGGAGGCCGACACGTACGTCTCCGCGGCCTTCCCGCGCACCAATCTCGGCAGGCGAGCGGAGCTTCGGATCGATCGAGACCCCGCCCGACGATCGTACCTGCGCTTCGACGTGCGGCTTCCGCCGCGGGCGGTCGTGCGGGCCGCGACCCTGCGCCTGTACACGCCGACGGCTTCGGCAGCGGAAGGCTTCTCGGTAAGCGCGGTCTCGAGCACCGCTTGGAGGGAGTACACGACCACGCATCTCAACGCCCCCCCCTTGGGCCGTCGGCGCGCCGCCGGCGGGGGTTGGCGTCGAGCAGGGTGGCGAAGCGTGGAGTTGCCTTATGGCGCGGTACGCGCCGGCAAGAACAACTTCAGCCTGACCAATCCGACAAGCAGCCTGAAGGTGTTTCGGGCCCGCGAAGACGTCTACCGCGCACCTCGGCTCGTCGTGCGCTACTCGATCGAGCCGCCGCCGCCCACAACGCCGGACATAGCGCGTAGCAAGCCCGCGACCGCCTCGTCCACGTACCGAGCTGGGTTCGAGCCGTCAAAGGCCAACGACGGCAGCTCCGCGACCCGCTGGTCTTCCGCGTTCCGGAACAATCAATGGTGGAGGGTCGACCTCGGCGGGCACCACGACGTCGGCCGTGTCGACCTCAACTGGGAGAGGGCGTACGCCTCGCGTTATCTCGTCGAGACGTCCGCGGACGGACTCGCCTTCTCTACCGCCGCCGACGTCACAACTGGAGGCCCCGGCCCGAAAGCGACCCTCTTCACGCCTCGAAAGGCCCGTTATGTCCGCTTAAGGGGCGTGACTCGTGCGACGTCCTCCGGGATCTCGTTCTGGGACGCCCGAGTGTTTGGGAAGCCATCCGACCCGCCGCCGCCGGCCAAGCAGTGCGCCGACGGCCAGGACAACGACTCCGACTCGAAGACCGACTTCGGCGGCGGTCCGTCGAACGACCCCGGCTGCTCGTCCGCCGAGGACGACGACGAGACCGACCCGCCGCCGCCGGCCAAGCAGTGCGCCGACGGCCAGGACAACGACTCCGACTCGAAGACCGACTTCGGCGGCGATCCGTCGAACGACTCCGGCTGCTCGGATACGAGCGACAACGACGAGTCCGACCCCCCGCCCGCGCCCAAGGATCCCGTGATCGGCGCCGCGGGGGATATTGCCAGCTCGAATTTCAACGCTCGCAATACCGCGTCTCTGCTCGACGACGTCGATCAGGTGCTGACCCTCGGCGACAACGCCTATCCGGATGGCACCCTTCAACAATTCCGGGACTACTACGAGCCCACTTGGGGCCGCCACAACAAGGCCAAGACGAGACCGAGTCCGGGCAACCACGAGTACCACAGCGGGGGGAGCGGTTACTACGACTACTTCGGAGCCTTGGCGGGCGAGCGTGGGAAGGGCTATTACTCGTTCGACCTCGGCGGCTGGCACGTCGTCTCGCTCAACTCGGCGTCCATGTCCCAGACTCAGATCGACTGGCTCAAGCAGGATCTGGCGGCCAACCCGGATCAATGCACGCTCGCGTACTGGCACCACCCGCGCTGGAACACCGGCAGCAAGGGCAACAACTCGAGCGTCGCCCCGCTGTGGAACGCCCTCTATGATGCCGGGGCGGACGTGGTCCTTTCCGGCCACGACCACAACTACCAGCGCCACGCGCCCCGCGACAAGGGGGGAGCCGTAGATCAGTCCTACGGCATCCGCCAGTTCACCGCCGGGACCGGCGGCGTCGGCTTATACGACATCAATCCCTCCGACACCGAGACCTTCAACGACACCACTAGCGGCGTCGTTAAGCTCACCCTTCACGACGGCTCGTACGAATGGCGATTCGTGCCGGTGGCCGGAAGCACGTACACCGATACGGGCAGTGGCCAGTGCCACGGAGAAAAGCCGGGCTCGAGTCCACCGGCGACCAGCGGAGACCTGGCCCCCACGTCCGGTGCCCTCTTGGGTGCGTGGCACAAGCCGTCTCCCAGCTCGAGCTGGTCGACGAGCGAATACGAGCGCTGGGAACAGGAGGTCGGTCGCAAGATGAAGATCGACCACCGCTTCGTGTCGTGGGGAAGCACCTACTGGCCCGGCTCCAACGAGCGCTGGGACAACGAGAACGGCCGTCACCCGATGATCTCGATCGGCGGCTCGGAGGCGTTCCCCGGTCTCGACGCCGTCAACAACGGCTCCCAGGACGCGTGGATCAGAGGGCGTGCCGATGCGGTCAAGGCGCTCGGCTTCAAGGTGCTGCTGCGTCCGCTATGGGAGATGAACGGGAGCTGGGACATGCGCTGGCAGGGCATCTACAACCACAGCTCCGGTGCGACTGACGGCCCCGCGAAGTACGTCACCGCCTGGAAGCGGATCGTCGACATCTTCCGCGAGCAGGGCGCCGACAACGCGCTCTGGGTGTGGGCGCCGAACTGCGACTCAAGCCCGAGCGACGCTTGGAACCACTTCACGAACTACTACCCCGGCGACAGCTACGTCGACTGGGTCGGGTGCGACGGCTACAACTTCGGGACGACACAGTCGTGGTCGAGCTGGGTCGACTGGTCGTTCACCTTCGGCAACGGCTGGGACGGCCGACCCTCCGCCTACGCAACCTATCCGCAGAAACCCTTCATGGCTGCCGAGACCGCTTCCTGCGAGCCGGGCGGCGACAAAGGAGCCTGGATCACGCAGGCGCGCAACGACATCAAGGCGCGCTTCCCGAACCTCAAGGCGCTCGTCTGGTTCGACGAGAACAAGGAGTGCGACTGGCGCACCGAATCCTCGGCAGCAGCGCTCAGCGCCTTCCGGGCGCTGGCGGCCGACCCGCACTTCAACCCCTGAGCGTTGCTCAGTGACCAGAGCTGGCTGGCGGAGAGAGGGAGCACGCGCCCCCGGACACGCGGCCCCACTCTGTCAGCGGTACGAGACAACGAGCTGAGGCTCCGCGCCCGCGACCTCGCGCGAGTCGAAGTCTGCGCCGTCGGTGGACGTGGTCGCGAGGGTGAAGTCGTAGGTCCCGTCGCCCGTGACCCGCGGCTTGACGTCGAACTCCGCCCAGGTCCCCGTCGAGACCGCGCCCTTGTCGTCCATCGCACTTCCGACGCGAGCCGGTCGCGTGTTCCAGCTCACCCCGGACTCGGTCCAGCCGCCCGCGTTGGCGAACGCCGCCGGCCCGTTCGTGCTGCCCGCCTTGACCCGCATCCGCAGCTTGGCACCGGTCACCGTGCCCCTCACGCCGCTCACCGAGAAGCGGAGCAGGCTCTCGGTGTCGGGGTCGCTCCCGCCGTCGGTTCGCAGGTAGGTGGAGGTGCCGTACTTGCTGCTCGGCGAGGATTCCTGCACGCGCGCGTCCGACTGTGCCTTGAACGTGAGCGTCTCGGCCGGCGTCGCGACGGTCGCGCTGTTGCTTGGGGCCGAGCGGTTGCCGGCGGCGTCGCGTGCTCTCACCTCGTAGCTGTGCGTCGAGCCCGGGGTGACGGTCGTGTCCGAGTAGCTCGTCGCCGTTGAGCCCGTGGTGGTCAAGAGCTGCCCGTCGCGGTAGACCTCGTAGCCGGTGACGCCCGCGTCGTCGCTCGAGGCCATCCAGTTCAGGTCGACCTTGCGCGATTCGGTCGCGGTCGCGGTTAGGTTGGCGGGGGTGCTCGGCGGCGTCGTGTCGCGGTTGCACGAGCCAGACCCCGTGTCGGTGTAGCCCTGGTCCGACTCCGGCGTGAACGCCCAGTCGTAGCCGGTGCTTCCGAGCGTGAGCTTGAGCACGCCGTTGGTCGTGTCATTGCGCGCCTCGCTCGTCGACCTGATCGTCGAGGACAAAGGCTGATGGCTCTTGCCGCCGGTCCCGACGATGAACTGACGCATGCCCTTGACGGGGTCGTAGTTGCCCGCGTTGTCGAGCGGGGCGAGGCGCTCGTAGTGGTGGCGGTGACCGGTCAGGAGGACGTCGGTCCCCGCGGCACGCAGCTCGTTCCACATCGTTGCGAGGGAGCCCATGCTCCCCCCTGAGTAGAAACGGGGGTAATGGAAGTAGGCGAGGGTGCACGACCGCGGGTTCGCGGCGAGGTCGGCCTTGAGCCACTGCACCTGCGGCGACGTCGCGCTGCAGCTCACCTTGCTGCAGTTGGAGTTGAGCGCGATGACGTGCCAGTCGCCGACGTCGTAGGAGTAATAGCCCTTGCCCGGGTCGCCGGCGGCGGATCCCCAGTACTGGAAGTGGCCTCCCGCCTGTCCGGTCGCATCGCAGTCGGTACCGCCGGACGGCGCGTATTCCTCGTCACCCAGCACCGGCCGCGTGATGCTCTTCTGGCGTCCCCAGCTGAGGTCGTAGGAGCGGAGGAACGCGTCGTAGCCGGCGCAGTTGTACTGGTTATCCCCGAGGGCGAGGACCTTGCTCGGGGGATCGTTCACCAGCAGGTCCGAGGTGTACTTCTGACGGCAGTAGTTGCTGGTCCCGAGTCCACTCTTGAACGAGCTGCTCGTGGGATCGCACGCTGTGTCGCCTGTTGCGGCGATAACCGGTGCTCCGGCCTGCGATCGAACCGCGGCTACCGCTGTCGTTTCCGCTGACTTGGCTTCGGTTTCTCCCACCGAGTTAGACGCGGTGACGTATACGCGGATAGTCGATCCGACATCGCTCGGGCCGAGGGTGTAGGTGCGCGCGCTGGTGGGGCCGCCGGCATCGACGCACGGGGTCCCGCTTGCCGTGCAGCGACGCCACTGATATGCGTACTCGATCGGCTCGGTGCCCGACCAGGCTCCGGGGTCGGCCGTGAGCGTCTCTCCGTCGCGGGCGGTCCCGGAGACCGTCGGGGGTTGGGTGTTGGCGGGGGCGACGGCGGCCACCTCGGCGCTCGGGTCCGAGTCGGCGGTGCTCGAGCCGGCGGTGTTCGAGGCGGTGACCTTCACACGCAGCGTCGAGCCGACGTCGGCACCTCGGAGCGTGTAGTCGCGCTGGGTGGCGCCGTCGAGGTCCGCGCAGCCGGCGCCGGAGGCGTCGCAGCGCTGCCACTGGTAGGAGTAGTCGACCGGCTCGGTGCCCGACCACGTGCCGGGGTCGGCGGTCAGCGTCTCGCCGTCCCGGGCGGTGCCGGAGATCGTCGGGGTCTGGGTGTTGGCGGGCGGGTGCTCTTCTTCGCCCGCTGCGACCGGCACGCCGAAGACGATCGTCACCGCAGTCACGGCGACCACCACCGCGAGCTGGAGCAGGCGGCGCAGCCGCCTGCGACCACGCCGGGGCCTGAGGTCCACGCCTGCGCCGTGCTGGAGGGTTCGAGCGGGTGAGCTGCTCGCCCTTGGTCGACTTCTCAGTCTCATCAGTTCGGGACCTGCCTGTTCGGAGTCGGGCGCGGGCCCGCTGTAAGAGGGACCGTCGGACAAGGAACGGCGAGCGATCGGCGTACTTTCATCCCGGGCCGAAACTTTACGGCCGGCGTCGAGGAACGTGCGGAGCTACCCGCCCGACCGATCGAAGCGGTAGAGCGGGGCGGACGCTCCCTCGGAGACCGTGAAGGTCACAGCGGCGGCGGGTGTGAGAAGACGGCGTGTGCACAGCGGGCGGGAAGTCATGTCAACAGAACGCACGGGCGGCTCGGTTCTCACGCCACCGGTCGTGGATGGCCGCTCGCTTCGAGCGGCCCGTCCTCTCCGGGTGAGGCGGCTAATGGGACAGGCCGCGCCCGAGGGCTCCGCGTCCGGGCGCTTCGGCGAACTCGGGCTTGGCGGGCGCGACGCCGAGCAGCGGCCTGCCGCTCTTGACGATGCGCTCGAGCCAGGAGCCCGCGAACATCGAGGTGACCACCGCCAGCATGACCAGCGCCACGTAGAACTCGTCGTTGATGATCTTCGCGTCGAAGGCGACCGAGGCCAGCACGATTCCCGGCCCGCCGCGGGCGTTCATAGCCACCGCCAGGTTGCCGGCGCCGGAGCGGGTCTGGCCCGCGAGCCGGCCGCCGACGTAGACGCTGAGCGACTTGATCGTACAAGCGAAGGCCAGAAAGGCCACGAAGAACAGCGGGTTGAAGTCGTCGATCAGGTCGAGCCGGAGGCCGACGATGGCGAAGTAGACCGGAATGAAGAACGCGAACGCGAAGCTTCGGATCGACTCGCGCGCCTTGTCCTCCTTGTCGGCCGTCACGCCGACCACCATCCCGGCCACGAACGCGCCGAACAGCGGCGTTATCCCCGCGAACAGGCAGATACCGGTCAGTGCGAGCATGAAGACGAGTTGGAAGGCGACCGGGCTACGGCTCTGGAGGGCGTTGAAGCGGGAGGCGAGCGCTCGCTTGAAGATCCTCGGGCCGAGCCACAGGAAGACGCCGAAGAAGGCGAGCGTGATCAGCACGTGGTAGGCCATTGACAGGCCCGAGGCAGGGTCCATTCCAACCAGCGCGGCGAGGCCGAAGTCATCGCCCTGAGTCTCCGAGACGAGTGCCAGCGCGATGGCGAGAACGACGTACAGAGCCACGTCTTCGATCACGGCCGCCGTCAGGACGATGCGTGCGAAGGCACCTTCGAGGATGCCGAGGTCGAGCATGATCCGCGAGATCACCGGGATGCTGGTGACGGCGATCGCGATCGCGAAGACGAGCAGGAACGACGTGTCGTTGGCCGCTGCGCCCTGGAACCGGCTCAGGTCGATGAACTGGAGCACGAGCAGGCCGGCGCCGAAGGGCACCAGCGTTCCGGCGAGGGTGATGAACAACGCCGTCTTGCGCTCGCCGCGGTGGAAGACCGAGCGCAGCTCGGCGCCCGCGGCGAACATCAGGAGGAAGAGCCCGAGCTGATAGATGGCGCCCAGCACCGACGCGGTTGTCCCTTCATCGGGAAAGATCGCCGCCTTGACGTCCGGGAGCGCCGCGCCGAAGATCGTCGGGCCGAGCACGAGACCGCCGACGATCTCGCCGATCACCGGAGGCTGGCGGAAGCGAGCGAACAGGGCGCCGCAGGCATGCGCGGCGACCATCAGCAGCCCCAGCGCCAGGAGGACGCGGGCGATCTCAGCCGTGGTCAGCGACATGTACATTCTCTCGCCGGTCGTTGCGCTGCTGGTTGCGGGCCGCTACCAGAAGGTCGGCGACCTCAGGGCGAGAGAACTCGGCCGGCGGACGTTCGCCGCGGGCGAGCAGCTCGCGCACCCTGGTCCCGGAGAGCAGCACGCGCTCGCCGTCGCCGTGGGGACAGGTCTTGAACGTGGCCATCTGCTCGCAGCGGCGACACCAGAAGGCGTGGTCGAAGCGAAGTGGCTCGATGCCCAGCTCGCCCGGATCGAAGGAGTCAAAGATCCGTTGGGCGTCGTAGGGGCCGTAGTACGGACCGACGCCTGCGTGGTCGCGGCCGACGATCAGGTGCGAACAGCCGTAGTTCTTGCGGCAGATGGCGTGCCAGACGGCCTCGCGGGGACCGGCGTAGCGCATCGCCGCGGGGAAGGTGGCGAGCACGACCCGGTCGCGCGGGTAGTAGAGTTCGGCCAGCACCCGGTAGCACTCGACCCGGGTTTCCGCGGGAATGTCGTCCGCCTTGGTCTCCCCGACGAGCGGATGGATCAGGAGCCCGTCGACCATCTCGAGCGCGCCCTTTGTGAGATACTCGTGTGCGCGGTGGATCGGGTTGCGGGTCTGGAAGGCCACGATCTGGCGCCAGCTGCGCTCGACGAACGCGCGGCGCGTGTCGACCGGATCGAGCGCCAGCTCCGGGAAGCGAGACCCCCGGCGCTCGAACACGGTGACCCGGCCCGAGACGTAGAGGTTGTGCTGGCGGTAGACCCGCGCGACGCCGGGATGTGCGGGGTCCGTCGTTCCGAAGCAGCGCGCGGCCTCCTCGAGCTTGTCGTACTTGAAGACCTCTTCGACCTCGAGCAACGCGAGCGGGCGGCCCCGCTCGTCGGCGAGCGCCACCCGCTCGTCGCGCGGGGCGCGCTCGGCGGCCAGGCACACCGGCAGCGCCCAGGGCAGGCCATCCTCGAGGCGCATCTCCTCGAGCACGCGCTGGTAGTCGCCGGGGCCCATGAAACCCTCGAGGGGCGACAGGGCGCCCGAGGCCAGCATGTCGAGATCGGCGAGCTCGCGCTCGCACAGCACGAGCACCTCGAGCCCGTCGAGCCCGTCGGGCCGCTCGCCGATCCGGTCGACGAGGTGCCCGCCGTGGGGCAGGATGAGCGGCTCGTTCGCGACGAGCGTCACGCAGCCACCGCCGTTTCTACAAGCTCCAGCTCGTCGAGGCTCTCGAGCACTCTACGAGCGCTCGACTCCGGCGCCTCGGAAGCGGTCTCGAGCGCGATCTCGGGGGACTCGGGCGGCTCGTAGGGGTCGGAAACACCCGTGAAGTGCGGGATCTTCCCGGCAAGCGCTTGCTCGTAGAGGCCCTTCGGGTCGCGCTTCGCGCATTCCTCGAGGGAGGCGCTGACGTACACCTCCACGAAGGGCCCGAACTCCTCGACCATCGCACGCGAGCGCTGCCGTGCGGCCTCGTAGGGGGAGATCGACGAGACGATCACCGCGGCGCCGTGGCGCGTCAGGCGTGCGGCGAGCCAGCCGATGCGCTCGACGTTCGCATCCCGGTCGGCGCGCGAGAAGTCGAGGCCGGCGGAGAGGTGCTCGCGCACCACGTCGCCGTCGAGGTGCTCGACGCGGCACCCTCGACGCGTGAGTTCCGCCCCGACGATGTCGCCGATCGTGGTCTTTCCGGCGCCCGAGAGCCCGGTGAGCCAAAGGGTGAAGCCCGTGCCCATCGCGCGAACAACGGCGGGTCGCGGGAAAAACTCGCGCGACGCGGCGGTCGGGGGCGTAGTCTCGTCGATCCGGCTCAAGAGACGTAGAGCCGTAAGCCGTCGACGCGTGGCGCAGCGGGCGCGGTCGCTGCTGAGCGGAGCCGCAGCGGCTATGCCGCGACCGTTCGCTCTGGCGCAGCGGACGGCGAGCGCTGGGCAAGGCGGAGGCCGAGGCCTTCGCCCGCGTCACGCCGCGTCGCGGGCGATGCGATGCGATGCGATGCGATGCGATGCGATGCGATGCGATGCGATGCGATGCGATGCGATGCGATGCCCAGGATACACTCGCGCCGCGGTCGCCGGAGGCCCTCGCCGCCTAGACCCTATGGACCGTCGACCTGACCGTCCGCGGTTGATGTGAGCGTCGGCACCCGCGCATGAGCTGCGCGGGTTGACCGTCGAGGAATGGCCTCGGCGGGGACCGCAAGCATGGGGGTGCCGACATGACGCAGGCTAAGACCTGGGTCGGGCTGGATGTCCACGCGGCGAAGGTCGTCGCGGCAATCGCTGACGCGAGTCCGGAGAGCTGCAGATCAAGCGGCTGTCGGGTCGGACGGCGAAGGTCGTGGAGCTCTGCGCGGCGCTGTCGGCGCCGATCAGGGTCAGCTATGAGGCCGGCCCGACCGGGTTCGGGCTGGCGCGGGCGCTCGAGGCCGCCGGCGTCGGCTGCCTGGTCGCAGCACCGGGCAAGATCGCGCGCCCGGCGACCGACCGCGTCAAGACCGATCGCCGCGACGCCGAGCTGCTGGTCCGGCTGCTGATGGCCGGCCAGCTCTCGGCGGTCCGGGTTCCCTCGGTGCGCGAGGAGGCCTGTCGGGACCTGGTCCGCGCCCGCGAGGACGTCCGCGGGGACCTGATGCGCGCGCGCCAACCGCCTCGCCAAGCTGCTGCTCCGTCACGACCAGCGCTTTGACGGCAACAACTGGACACAGGCCCACCGGCAGTGGTTGAACCACGTCGAGCTCTCAGATCA
>Ga0136619_10000420_pt1 | contig 16148 bp, 15 predicted proteins | sample AntDrymUQ3532106_2_FD_104807 | JGI IMG/M metagenome (GOLD analysis project Ga0136619, IMG submission 104807) | Polar desert sand microbial communities from Dry Valleys, Antarctica - metaG UQ353 (21.06) | ecosystem: Environmental > Terrestrial > Soil > Desert | place: Antarctica: Dry Valley...
CGGCGGGCACGCCGTAGTCGACGAGGCAGGCCACCTCATCCACGCCCATGTCGTCCAGTCTCGACACGAATCTCTCGCCGTCCGCAACCGTGCCGAACAGCCCGCTGGTCGAGAAGTAGCGATCGAACGCCGGCCGGACGAGCGCCTCCTTGTCCGGTGACGAACATGGTGTGGTGGGCGGCGTTCGCGGCCAAGAACGCGGTCTCATCCACTCCCAGCGCCGCTACTCCAACCAACCGCTCGGGGTCCTCGACCAGCGGGCAGCCGTACTCGCGGACCGCGGCCATCGCGGTGCCCCACCCCACTCCGAAGTCGGCGGCGACCTGGGCGACTGAGTGGCCGTCTTGGCCGACCCGACGACACGCCTCGCCTCGGGCCCGTTCGGTCCACGACGCCCGCGCCCGGATGTCGTGGCTGGTCTCGGTCCAGGTCACGACCGGGCACCCCGACTCCATGCACCGCCACACCCGCTTGACCCACACCAACGTCACCGGCCGCCCGCCGCTGGGCAGGTCCCGCACCCAGGTCGGGCGTCGGTCATGCAACCGCGCCGCCACACCACAGCCGCGGCAGAACGCCTCCGTGGCGCTGGTCTCGATGGCCTGTTCGACCTCACCGTCGTACTCCGACACAGCGAGCAGAACGAACCCGTCCAACCCGAGCATCGCTGTCGCCGCGCTACCGTCTCTGTGCACCTGGGGCCTCCCTTGATTCGTGTCCTTGACACCACGAATCGTGAGGCCCCAGGCCCGTCTCCAGGCTCAGGCGCGAGCTCGTGTCAGCCCGCCGCTACCACGGTTGATTGAGAAGAGCCCCATTTCTCACGGATGGTTGGACCATTTGCCGCGGATCGTCGTTAGGGGGCGGGGGCGGGGGCGGGAGTGTGGGCGTGGACGAGGTGGCAGGCAGCGGCGTGCGGCCCGCTCGCGGGCAGCACGGCGAGCGGCGTCGTCCGGCAGTCGTGGGCGACACCGGCCGCCTCGGCGCTGCCGTCTGCCAGCGCCGGGCACCGCGGGTGGAACCGGCACCCACCAGGTATGCGGGTCGGGTCGGGGATGTCACCGCTGAGGACGATCGCCTCGATCCGCTGGATCTCGGGGACGACCGACAGCAGCGCTCGGGTGTACGGGTGCTTGGGCTGGTGCAGGACCTCCTCGGTCGTGCCCTGTTCCACGACCCGCCCGAAGTACATCACCACGATGCGGTCCGCGATGTTCCAGGCCAGGCCGAGGTCGTGGGTGATCACGAGCAGCGAGAGCTGCAGCTCGTCGCGCAGCCCGAGCAGGAGGGCCAGCACCTCGCCACGCACGGACGCGTCCAGGCTGCTCACCGGCTCGTCGGCGACGATGACCTTCGGATCGAGGGCGAGCGCGCCCGCGATCACGACCCGCTGACGCTGGCCGCCGGACAGCTCGTGCGGGTAGCGCTGCAGGAACCGGTCCGGCGGGCGCAGCCCAGTCCGGGCGAGAGCGCGTACGACTCGGCCCGGCTCGTCGTCCATCCCGTGTACGCGCGGCCCCTCCGCCACCGCCTCATACACGGACTGGCGCGGGTTGAGCGCGCCGGTCGGGTCCTGGAGCACCAGCTGCACCTCGCGCCGGTACGCCTTGAGCGCCCGGGTGCCGTACGACAACGGCTCGCCCATGTAGCGGACCGCGCCCGACGTCGGTGGCTGGAGTCCGAGGATCGAGCGGCCAAGGGTGGTCTTTCCGCAGCCGGACTCGCCCACGACCGCGACGATCTCCCCGCGCCCGATCGCGACATTGACCCCGTCGAGCGCCCGCGCCGGGGCCCCTCCGCGACCGTAGAAGGTCACCGAGAGGTCCCGGGCCTCAATCACCGGCTGTCCCGCCGTGTTCACCGCTGCTGCCCGTCCGGCCGTACGTGGACACAAGCGGCGCGGCGACCGGGGCCGGCGACCCGCAGCGCGACGTCGAGCGTTGAGCACTCGTCGATCGCGTCCGGGCACCGCGGGTGGAACGGGCACCCGCTGGGCAGGTGGTCGGGGAAAGGCGGGTCGCCGGGCAGGCCCTCGGGCGCGTAGCGCGACGAAGTATCGCCGATCGTCGGGAAGGCCCGCGACAGTGCGCGCGAGTACGGGTGCCGGGGCCGTTCGAAGACCTCGATCGCTGGACCTTCCTCGATGATGCGGCCGCCATACATCACCGCGACGCGGTGGCACGTGGTCGCCAGCACGGAAAGGTCATGGCTGATGATGAGCACGCCCATCCCGCGCTGCTCCGCGATACCTGTGAGCAGCTCGAGCACCTGCGCCTGCACCATCACGTCCAGGGCGGTCGTCGGCTCGTCGGCGACCAGCACCTGCGGGTCGCAGGACAGGGCCATCGCGATCATGACCCGCTGCTTCTGCCCGCCGGACAGCTGGTGCGGGTAGGTCCGGCCGTGGCTCGCGGGCAGGCCGACCTGCTCCAGCAGCTCGGCGACCTTCCGCTCCGCTGACGCGGCCGTTGCCTTTCGGTCGTGCAGGAAGATCGGCTCTGCCAGCTGCTTCCCGATCGGCTGGATCGGATTGAGCGAGTGCAGGGCGCCCTGGAAGACCATGGCGGCGCGCCCCCACCGGACGACTCGCAGCCGGCCCCACGACATCGTGGCGACGTCCTCACCGTCGACCAGCACCTGGCCGGTCACTTCGGCGGTCTCGGGCTGCAGCCGCAGGACCGTCGAGACCAGGCTGGACTTTCCGCAGCCCGACTCCCCCGCGAGTCCCACCACCTCGGCCGCCTCGACCGCCAGGTTCACGCCCCGTACGGCCGGCACCGGTCCGAGTGCGGTGCGGTAGGTCAGGTGAAGGTCGCGCAGCTCGAGCACGCTCATCTCAGCGCTCCCGGAGCCGCGGGTCGAGGACCGCCTCCAGCGTACGGCCGATGAGGGTGAACGCGAGCACGACGAGGATCACGCAGATGCCCGGAGGAAGCAGATACCACCACGCGCCCGTCGAGGCGGCGCCGGCGCTGGTCGCCTTGTCGAGCATGCTGCCCCACGAGTCGAGGTAGGGATCGCCGAGCCCGAGGAATGCCAGCGTGGTCTCGGAGAGGATCACGATCGCCACCGTGAGCGTCGTGTTGGCCAGCACCAGCGGCATGACGTTCGGCAGGATGTGTCGGCTCATCTGGTGCCAGTCGCTGCCGCCGAGGACGCGGGCCCGTTCGAGGTACGGCCGCGCCTGCACGCTCAGCGTCTGCGCCCGCACCAGCCGCGCCGTACCCGGCCATGACGTCACCCCGAGCACCAGCACTATCGCCGCCAGCCCGCGCTGGCCCAGCACCGCGGCGAGGACGACCACGAGGGGGATGAACGGTATGACGAGGAACCAGTCGGTAAGCCGCTGGAGCAGGCCGCCGACCAGACCGCGGTAGTGGCCACTAAAGATCCCGATCAGCGTGCCAAGCACCATCGAGATCAGCGATGCAGAGATCCCCACCACAAGCGAGGCTCGTGCCGCCCAGACCAGCACCGCAAGCACAGAACGGCCGTTCTCATCGGTGCCGAGCCAGAACTCCGAGGTGGGCGCGGCTATCGCCTCGTTGTCGACGGTCTCGGTGATGTCCAACATCTCCGACGGGAAGATCAGCGGAGCCAGCAAGGCGCCCGCGGCGAACACGGCCAGGATCGCCAGTCCGAGCATCCCGGCGCGGTGCCGTGCGTACGCCTGACCGAAGCGGCTGAGCGTCGCTCTCCGACGCTCCCGCGCGAGACGTTTGGGAGACGGGGCGACGACGGGGCTGTCGTGCGTGTTCGCCGCGCTCATGTGCGGATCCGCGGGTCGAGGATCGCGATGAGCAGGTCCGCCAGAATGTTGGACAGGATCACAGCAAACGTGAACACGAGGAAGAGCGCCTGCATCAGCACGAAGTCCTGCTCGGTCACCGCCTCGAACGTCAGGAGCCCGAGCCCCGGATAGGAGAACACGGTCTCGACGGTGATCGCGCCGCCGATGATGAACCCGATGTTGAGGAAGATCAGCGTGATGGTCGGCAGGGAGGCGTTCGGCACCGCGTGGCGACGACGCACCATGTGGTCCATCAGACCCTTCGCGCGCGCCGTGGTCAGATAGTCCTGGGACTGCTCGTCGACCATCGACGCTCGCATGATGAGGGAGTACTCCGCGAGGTACACCGCCGACAGCGCGGCAGCGGGCAGCACGGTGTGGTCGATGATGCTGCTGACGCCGTCGAGCGACCACGGCTCGACCCCGGAGTCGATGACCCCGCCGCTGGGAAACAGCGACGGGAAGGGGCCGATGCCGCTGGAGAACAGCATGATCAGCAGCAGGCCCAGCCAGAACTCCGGCGTGGCGTAGAACAGCAGGGTGACGCCGGTCGACACCTTGTCGAAGCGACTGCCACGCTTCCAGCCGGCCCTGATGCCGACCCAGACGCCGACCACCGTTGCGATGACCGTGGACGATCCCAGCAGGACCAGCGTTGGCCACGCCCGGCCGCCGACGAGGTCCCACACCGGCTGCCCCTTCCAGGCGGAGACGCCGTTCAGGGCCAGCGGGTCACGCAGGTAGTCCCAGAACTGCTCGAGCAGCGGCGCGTTCAGCTCGTTCCGGATCCGCTCCAGGTCCTGGGCGCTGATGTTCTTGACCGCGCGGTAGCGCGCCGCCGGATCACCCGGCAGCATCCGGAACAGGAAGAAGTTGAACAGCAGGACGAAGACGAGCGTGCCCAGACCGGACAGGATGCGGAACCCGACGAAACGTCCGAGCCCGCCGCTCGGCCGGGCGGCGACGGGCTCAGCCGTCGTCGCCGCCCCTAGCGCCACCGGCTACTCCACGTCCGCAGCGGGGTGGCGCCGTCTGCGGACCAGCAAGTACGCCAGTGCGCCAAGAATCACGACCCCACCCGCGACCCCGCCGAGCACCATCCCGGTGTTGGAGTCGTCGCCCCCCGCGGCCGCACCTGTCACCGGCTCGATGTTGAGGTACGAGTAGGTGCCGTACTGGAAGAGGATCGCGCCGTCCGGGTCGGGCTGCGGCACGAAGCCGGTGAACCGGTCGGTCCGGTAGGCCTGCAGGTAGTCGTAGTACTCGGTGACCACGTAGGCGTTGGCGTCGTATGCCATCAGCTGCATCTGCTGGACGATCTCGGCGCGGGCGGCGCGGTCGGTCTCGGTGGCCTGCTCCTCGTACAGCCGGTCGTACTCCTCGTCGCAGTAGAACGCGTCGTTGAGCCCCGCGTAGATCGTCTCACCGCTGCCGGACTCGTAGCTGAACTGGCCGCAGGTGAAGGTCGACAGCTGGTAGTCGGGGTCGGGCTCGACCACCCAGCCCCACTCGTACATGTCGAAGGTGCCCTCGCCGGCGATCTCGTACAGCCGGCTCTCGGAGACCGTCTGGGCGGTCGAGTCGATGCCGATGTCCTCCAACCAGCCCTGAAGGAACTGGATCGTCGTCTGCGAGGTCTGGGAGTTCTGCCGCGAGTACAGCTGGTAGACGAGTGGATCACTGCCGTCCGGCATCGTCCGGACGCCGTCCGATCCCATGGTGTAGCCGGCCTCGTCGAGGATCCGGTTCGCTTCGTCCGGGTCGTACGTGATGGGGTCCTCCGGCTCAGCATGCTCGGGGTACAACGGCGGGATGATCGTGGTGCCGGCCGACCCGCGGCCGTCCAGCGTCCGGTCGACCAACGCCTCCTTGTCGATGGCGTGGTGGATGGCCAGCCGCACCTGCGGATCCTCGAGCGAGGGGTGCCCGGTGCCGATCTCGGTCCCGTCGACCAAGGCCGCGCCCCCGTTGAACGTGAGGTAGTTGAAGCCGTAGTAGACCGACGACCTGGCCTCGATGTCCTCTTCGCCCTCGAGGGCGGCGAACACGTTGGCGTCGAGGTCGTCGGCGAATTCGATCTCGCCGTTCTTCAAAGCCTGGACCATGGCGTCGGCGTTGCGGTACAGGCGGTACTCGACACCGTCGATATTCGGCGCACCGCCCCAGTAGTCCTCGTTTGCGGCGAAGCGGTAGAACTGGCCCTCGCGTGCCTCCTCGAGCATGAACGGGCCGCTGCCGATGCTCCCGGCGGGCTCGGCATCGGGTTCGTTCGTGTACTCGCGGACCTCTTCGTCATCGACTTCCGACCAGATGTGCTCGGGCAGGATCGGGACGGCGAGCCGCTCCATGATCGGCGTGGGCTTCTTCAGCTGCATCACGACGGTGGTGTCGTCGGTAGCCTCAACGCTCTCGATCTGCGAGACATAGCTGCCGTAGTTGGTCTTCTCGACCTGGCCCTCGAGGATGCGGTTGAAGGTGTACGCGACGTCGTCGGCCGTCAGCGGCTCACCGTCGTGGAAGGTCACTCCATCGCGGATCGTGTAGGTCCAGGTGAGGCCGTCATCCGACTGCTCCCATGACTCCGCCAGCCGTGGCACCGGCGCGAAGTCCTCGGACGCGTAGCCCGTGAGCGTGTCGTACGTGAGCGCCCACGCTTCGTACGCCGCGGCGGTGATGCCCTTGAACGGGTTGAGGTTGTCGATGTCCTGCAGCACCCCCACGCGGAAGATGACCTCCTCGTCGGCGGCCGTGGTCTCCTCCGTCGCCTGGTCGGCGGCAGCCGTCCCCACGCCCAGCCCGGTCAGTCCGGCTCCGACGAGCAGCGCACCAGCGGCCAGGAACGCGCGACGACGCCGAGCGGTAGCGTCGCGCCGGTGACCCCCGCTGAGCAGTCCGGCCCGCCGGTCGCGAGGCGCGACCCGGTCGTCCGCGAGCTGCACGGGGTCAGCCGCGTCGATGACTACGCGTGGCTCCGCGACACGTCGTCGCCAGATGTGCTGGACCACCTGGCGGCGGAACGGGCGTGGTACGAGACGGCCACCGGTCATAGTCGCTCCCTGGTCGAAACCCTCGCGGCGGAGATGTCCTCGCGCGTGCCGCCGGTCGACCGCTCCGTCGCCTGGCGGCGCCTGCGCTGTTCCTACTACACCCAGACGCGAGCGGGGAGCGAATACGACCAACTGTTGCGAGTTTGTCATGGGTCAGAGGGCGATCTGACGACGAATTCCGTCGCTGCGGAGCCTATCGGCGACGGAAGCAGTGGCACGCCGGAGGTCCTGCTCGACCCCGACTCGCTCGCCGAGGCGGCCACCGAGCAGGGCGGCTATGTCGACCTCGGTGTGCGGGAGGTGAGCCCGGACGAGCGCTGGCTCGCGTACTCCTATGACACCACCGGGGACGAGGTTTACCGGCTGCGCTTTCGCGACCTGATGCTCGGCGAGGACCTGCACGAGGTAGTCCCGCGCAGCTACTACACCGGCGCCTGGAGCGCGGACTCGACCGTCTTCTTCTACACGGTGCACGACGACGCATACCGGCCGCACCAGGTGTGGCGGCACACGCTCGGCACGCCGGTCGACGACGACGTGTGCGTGCTCGAGGAGGCCGACGAGCGGTTCAACCTCGAGGTGGCACTGTCCCGGCGGGGCGACCTCGTCCTGATCACCACCTACAGCCGCGACACCAGCGAGGTCTGGCTGGTCGACGCGAACGACCCCACGTCGCCGGCGCGCTGCGTCGCGCCCAGGCGGACCGGGATCGAGTACGACGTCGAGCCGGCGCGCATCGACGGCGTGGACCGGTTGCTCGTACTCACCAACGACGGGGCCACTGAGTTCCGGGTGATGATCGCGGCCAAGCCCGACGAAGGGCACACGGGCTGGGCCACACTGATCGCGGAGAACAGCGCCGAGCGGCTGCACCGGGTCGACGCCTTCGCCGACGCGTTGGTGGTCACCCTGCGCCGCGAGGGCAGCCCGCGGCTGCGGGTGATGCCGCTCGACGGTCGCGCGGCCTTCAACCTGACCCCGTCGATGCCGGCCGGGCGGATCGCTCTCGGTCGCAACGAGCTCTGGGAGACCGCAACGGTCACCGTTGTCGAGGAGTCGTACACCCACCCGCCGGCTTGGTACGACGTCGACCTGCGCACCGGCAAGCGGACGCCGCGGCATCGCAAGGACGTGCCCAGGCACGATCCGTTTGCGTACGTCACCGAGCGGCGGATGGTCGTCGGCGCGGACCGTACGAGGATCCCCGTGACGATCACCCGCCGTCGCGACACCCCGCTCGACGGCACCGCGCCCGCGCTGATGTGGGGATACGGGGCGTACGAGTCGTGCGACGACCCGGAGTTCGACCCGGCGCTGCCGAGCCTGCTCGACCGCGGGGTGGTGTACGTGCACACCCACGTCCGCGGTGGCGGCGAGGCCGGCAGGCATTGGTGGCTGGACGGGCGGATGCAGCACAAGCAGCACACCTTCGACGACCACATCAGCATCGCGGACGACCTCGCCGACGCCGGGCTCATCGATCCCGACCGGATCGCGACCCGCGGGCTGTCGGCGGGCGGGCTGCTGCAGGCCGTCGTCTTCACCCAGCGCCCGGACCGCTGGCGCGCGGTGGTGGCCGAGGTGCCGTTCGTCGACGTCGTCACGACGATGCTCGACCCGACGGTGCCGTTGACCATCAACGAGTGGGACGAGTGGGGCGACCCGCGTCGACCCGAGGACCTCGCCTGGATGCTCGCGTACTCCCCGTACGACAACCCGCCTCCCGCGGGTGGCCGGCCGGACCTGCTGGTCACCGGCGCAGTGCACGACCCGCGGGTGATGGTGTCCGAGCCGGCAAAGTGGGTTGCTGCGCTGCGGGCCAGCGATCCGGAGTGGTCGCCTCGCTGCCTGTTCCGCTGCGAAACCGGCGCGGGCGCGCACACCGGGCCGTCGGGCCGATACGCCCACCTGCGCTACGAAGCCGAGGTCTACGCCTGGGTGTTGGAGCGCCTCGGCGTCTGACTATCCCTGCTGTGGTGGAGGGTAGTCGGGTGGATGCCGCGGAGCTCGCCCGACGCTTCGCTCTCGGCGGCAACCCGAAGTTGTCGGACGGACCAGTCGCGCGCGGCAAGCAGGGCGTCGTCTGGCGGCTGGACACAGTCGACGGCCGCTGGGCGGTGAAGGTGCCGTTCGAGCAGTGCGACGAAGGCGATGTGCGCTCGGCGACCGTGTTCCAGGAGACAGCGCACGCCGCAGGCGTGCCGACACCGCGGGTGCGGCGCACCACGGATGGCTGCGTGCTCGCCACCATTGGGGACGTGCAGGTCAGGGTCTACGAGTGGGTCGACCTGCTTCCTCCTGACCCCGGGCTCGACCCGGCGCTGGTCGGCACGGTCGTGGCGGCCATTCACAAGACATCGATCCCGGGGGTTGGCGCGTTGGACCCGTGGTGCACCGAGCCGGTGGGCGCCGATCGCTGGTACCAGCTGGTCGAGCGGCTCCGGACGGCGGGCGCACCGTTCGCCAGCCGGTTGGCCGATCTGCGTGACGAGCTGGTCGCTCTGGAGTCCTGGATCGAGCCACCCCAAGCGCTTCGGACCTGCCACCAGGACCTGTGGGCGGACAACGTCCTGCCAACCGCTGACGGCGGAGTGTGCGTCCTCGACTGGGAGAACAGCGGGCCGGCCGACCCGAGCCACGAGCTCGCGTGCGTCCTCTTCGAGTTCGCCCGCACCAACTCAGGTCGCGTCCGCGCCCTGACCAACGCCTACCGAGAGGCCGGAGGCCAGGCGGCGGTCAACAGGCGCGGACACTTCTCGATGCTCATCGCGCAGCTCGGACACATCACTGAGATCGCCGCTACTGACTGGCTCCAGCCGAACCCTCGCTCCCCGGACCGTGCCGACTCGGCCGCATGGGTCAGCGAGGTCCTCGACGACCCCCACACGCGAGAGCGGCTCGACAGCCTCCTGGCAGCCGTAGGAAAAGGAGCCGCGGGAAGGGCCCTTTCAGACCCAGGTCTCGATGGGCCCTCGTAGTACGCCGACACGGCTCACGACCGTCACAGGACCCGGGTTGGCCGTCCCTGCTAACGATTTGGTAGAAGCTCTGGCTCACGCTGTGTCAAGCTACGCTCTGTCCTGGGCGCCTCGCATGGGTAGCCGCGAACGGAGACGCTCATGAGCACGTCCACATCTACCCCACGTCCACGGCTGCGCAGCCGCCTTACCGCCACCGCTCTACCGGTCGGTCTCGCGCTGGCCCTCGCATCACCTCTTGGCCCGGCGCACGCGGGCGGCCCCGCACCGTCCTGGGTGCCGGCCACCAGCATGTCGACGATCCATGTCGACCACACGGCGACGCTGCTCCAGGATGGGAGGGTTTTGGTGGTGGGCGGCGGGCTGGCCAGCACCGTGGCGGAGGTCTATACGCCGGGCAATGGGGAGTGGACAACGACCGACGGCCTGGCGACCGGCCGCGGGCATCACACCGCCACGCTCCTGGACAACGGCAAGGTCCTCGTGGCCGGTGGCGACGTCGACGGCGGCAGCCAACCGCTCGCCAGCGCCGAGCTCTACGACCCCACGACCGAGACCTGGTCACCCACCGGCTTCATGACACAGCCGCGCAGTTACCACACCGCCACCCTGCTCAAGAACGGAACGGTGCTGGTCGCCGGCGCCAACGCCGGCGACAGAAACACCGCTGAGCTCTACGACCCGCAGACCGGCACGTGGACGGCGACGGGAAACATGGTGCGCACCCGCAGCGCCCACTCGGCGACGCTGCTCGACAACGGTCAGGTGCTGGTAGCAGGTGGCATTGGGACGAAGCGCCTCGCCGCCGCCGAGCTCTACGACCCCGCGACCGGGAAGTGGACGGCGACCGTCCGCATGGCCCACCAGCGGATCGAGCACACCGCCACTCTGCTCCCCGGCGGCAGGGTGCTCGTGGCCGGCGGGTCGCGGAAGATCTACGCGTCGCGGGCGAGCGCCGAGGTCTACCACCCGCGGAGCGGCAACTGGACGACTGTCGGCGACATGGCGAGCGCCCGCCGCGGCCACACCGCGACCCTGCTGAACGGCGGCAAGGTCCTCGTCGCCGGCGGGCGGGTCCGCAGCGGAGCTCACGCCAGCGCCGAGCTCTTCGACCCGGCACTGGGCACCTGGTCGTCGACGGCCACCATGCCGAGCCCGCGGTGGCACCACACGGCAACCCTCCTCGACACCGGCAGGGTCCTCGTCGCCGGCGGCGACGACGGCCCTGGAGCGCTCGCCACCTGCGCCCTGTACGGGTGATCCGGTCCCCGGAGCTGGAAAGAGCGTCCGGGGAAGAACGCGCCTGGCAGATATGTCTTAGCGAAAACTCCGTGTCGCAGCTCTGCCCGCCGGCCAGCCCGCCGGGGGTGTCAAGCCACCATGTCGACGACGTCGGCGATCGACTCGACCACCCAGGTGGCGCGGTAGGGGAACCGGCCGACCTGCTCGCGCCGGGTCGACCCGGTGAGCACGAGGACCGTGCGCAGTCCCGCCTCTAGACCGGAGACGATGTCGGTGTCCATCCGGTCACCGACCATCACCGTGGTCTCCGAGTGCGCCTCGATCCGGTTGAGGGCACTCCGCATCATCAGCGGGTTGGGCTTGCCGACGAAGTACGGCTCGACGCCGGTCGCGCGGGTGATCAGGGAAGCGACCGAGCCGGTGGCCGGAAGCGACCCTTCGGGCGACGGGCCGGTGGCATCGGGGTTGGTGGCGATGAAGCGGGCGCCGGAGTCGATCAAGCGGATCGCCCTGGTGATCGCCTCGAACGAGTACGTCCGGGTCTCGCCGAGCACCACGTAGTCGGGGTCGCGTTCGGTGAGCACGTACCCGACATCGTGCAGCGCGGTGGTCAGCCCGGCCTCCCCGATCGCGAACGCGCTGCCACCCGGTCGCTGGTCCTCGAGGAACTGCGCGGTCGCCAGCGCCGAGGTCCAGATCGCCTCCTCGGGCAGGTCGATGCCGCTGCGACGCAGCCGGGCCACCAGGTCTCGCGGGGTGAAGATCGAGTTGTTGGTCAGCACCAAGAACCGCCGGCCGCACTGCTGGAGCCGGGCGATGAACTCCGCCGCGCCGACGATCGGCGACTCCTCGTGCGCAAGCACCCCGTCCATGTCGGTGAGCCACGACTCGACGGGCCGACCCGGCTGACGATCTTCGGTCACGTGGCCATCATCTCGGTCCGTCGGGATGCGCCGCCGGGCGGGGACCGACACAGTGACCCCGTGACCGCCGACCAGACCCTGCACCGCGCCCGCGACAGCGAGCTCCTCGACAAGGGCATGCGCATCGGCTTGATCGCGTACGGCGCACTGCACCTGCTGTTCGCCTTCATCGCGCTCCAGCTCGCGTGGAGCGACTCGAGCACCAGCTCCAGCGGCGCGCTGCAGCAGCTCGCCAAGGAGACGTACGGCCAGGTGATCTTGTGGGTCGCGGCCGTCGGACTCCTGTTGCTTGCGGTGTGGCAGGGGGTCGAGGCCGCGGCCGGCTACCAGTGGCGGGAGTCCGGCCGGACCCGCAAGCGGATCGAGTCCGGGGTGCGAACCATGGTGTATCTGCTCCTGGCGTGGCTGGCCGCCAGCACCGCCGCGGGCCTGGGCGGGGGGACCAGCGAACAGGGGATGACAGCACAACTGATGTCGGCGACTGCGGGTCGCTGGCTGGTCGGGATCGTGGGGCTGGCCATCGTGGGCTACGGCATCGCGCAGGTCGCCAAGGGCGTCACCAGCCGGTTCACCGAGGACCTCGAGGGTCAGGGCACCGCCGGCGACTCAGGCACCGCGCTCGTGCGGCTCGGCCAGGCGGGCTACATCGGCAAGGGCGCCTCGCTCGTTGCGGTCGGCGGCCTGTTCGTCTGGGCAGCCGCCACGTACGACGCGCAGAAGGCCGGCGGGCTCGACGCCGCCCTGCGGACGCTCGTGCAGGAGCCGTACGGGCCGGTCCTGGTCACCGTGATCGCGATCGGGCTGGCGGCGTTCGGGGTCTACTGCTTCGGCTGGGCCAGGCACGCCAAGACCTGACCACTCGTTCACCGGGCAACGTCATAGCGAACGTGGGCTATGACCCTCGCTTCCGATGACGTTGCGAGCCGACCGGTGTCACACTCGTCCCCGTGGAGTGGGTGCTCATCGTGGGGGCAGCCGTGGCGGCGGGCGGCTACGCCGTGGACCGGCGGCGGACCGGGCGGCAGGCCGACGACCCCGCCGACCTGGCGCTGCTGCAGCGGGTGCTGGACGAGGACGTCACCGCCCTCGGCGAGGACCTCCAGCAGCTCGACCGCGACCTTGCCGGCGAAACGCTGGACGAGGGGTCACGGACGGAGTTCAAGCGCGCGCTCGACGCGTACGACCGGGCAAAGGACGCCTCGACGTCGGTATGACGCCCCGACGACACAACCCGGGTGACCGAGTCCATGGCACCAGGCCTGGATGGTCTCGGCCAGCCGGGTGGTCTCGGGCATGTCCGCGGACGCGGCGTACCCGGCGGCCACATCCGACAACGCCCGCGCCGACCGGGACGCGGCCCGCTCCAGCCGGTCGGTCAGCCGGCCGGTCAGCCGGTGCCTGGACGGCACCTGCGCCGACCGCTCGTGAACACCCGCTTCGCACACAACGGCTCGACGCAGCGGTAGCGGCGCTTGCGCCACACCACCACCGGCGGCCGATGCCCGATCGGCAGGTCCCTGATCACCGACTCCCGCACGTCGTACGGCCTGCCGCCGACCAGCACCCCACACCGCGGACAGGTCTGCTCGATCGGGACATGAGCTCCATCCCCACGGAACGGAGCCCCTACAAGTCCCAGGAGGTTCAGAACCGGTATGCTCCGTCTCTGCGCACACGGTGACAGTGGGAAGCGGTTCCTCGGCTCAATCCCAGTGTGAGGATTTTCGAAAATGTCGAAGATTGTGGTCTTCTCCCCTTCCAGCGATGAGTTTAGAGAGTCCTGGGGACGTGTTGGGCCTGCTGCTGATGGGGGCGGTCACGGTGACGCCAGCGTCGATAGTCACAGCGCCGATGTTGACGAAAACCCTGGCCTCGGACCAGGCGAGGACTTCGCAGTCGATACCTGGTCAACCAGTCAGGAACGTGACGTTTACCTCCGCCGACGGCTGGGCATAGCGGCTTTCGCGATACCAGCTGGAATCCTTGGGCTTCTTGGGTGGTTCCTGGCTCGTCCTTCCGATCAACCGTCGGAGGAGTGGTGGGGACAAGCGGCGATGGTCGTCGCCGTGGTAGTTCTGGCTTGGAGTCTGGTCCCTTACTGGGCCAGCAGAAGGGCGTACATCGAGCGTAGGCGGGCGCGAGCTGCGGCGCGGGTTGATAAGGCTGTCTCAGAGATCGCGCGGGCGAGAGACCTTCCTATCGCCAAACTCTTCGAGCTGAATCGACGCCAGCTGGATGAGTATCAGGAACTGACGAAGAAGCAACAGCGGTCCGCCTATCTCTTGACTCAAGTTGCGAGCGTTCTGGCCTTTATTGCAGTTCTTATCGGCGTCTTGGTGGCATTCTCCAACGCCACGCTGACAGAGAAGTACTTGAGCGGCGGGCTCTCTGCGCTTGGGGCTGTGCTTAGCACCTTCTTGGCGCAAACGTTCTTTCGATCCCACAGGGACGCTAACGCGCAACTTAACCACTACTACCTCGAACCGCAACAAACAGGCCGGATTTTGGCGGCTGAGCGGCTAGCCAGGTTCCTGAATGAGAACCCCGGTGCCACTTTTGCTGCTCCTATGATAACTGCCCTGCTCGAGTGGGACCGGCCGAAGAGCAAGACGACGAACAACGACGAAAAGTCTTCCGTCGGTGCTGGTGCAGCGGCACAAGAGGACTAGCTGATGCCATCTAGAGGGAGGTGAACAAGTAGAGCAGCATCCGGTCGAACGCCGCATTCCGCGCCAGCACCGAAATGGCCGCACCATCGTCGACGAATTCGCCGAAGGTGGTCGGGCCGCGACTTCGACCGGAACCGCCCGGCCACCCCCGCGTCGTACGTCGCGTCATTGAGCTGCATGACGACGTCGGCCGACTCGCGGTCGAAAGAGCCGGGGCCGGACCACCTTGTCGGCGTTACGAGCATTCTCGATGAACTCCAACACGGAGGCGTCAAGGGCAGCGTCCGCAGGCCGCACGCACCGGGTTACCCCGCAGGTCCTGCACCGGCTGCTGGATCTGCACCGGAACCTTGCCGTCGCCGTGCCCATGAGGTTGGCCTTCTCAACCCGGTCGATCCGTACCCGGCGGGCGGGTACACCCGCGACCACGTCGTCGGGATCGACGGCAAGGTATTCGACAGTCCCCTGCGCACCCTGGACACCGAACGCGTCGACAAGGCCACCGGCTGATTCGCCCGGTCCGCCAAGAGCCCGCCCGGCAACGCTACGGCGAAGCCGGCACAGAAGGCCTCGTCTGGGGCACCAAGTTCGCCATCGCCTCGGTCCGCTCCCCGCTGGCCAACCACCGGGTCATCCTCGGCATCACCCACTTCCCCGCCAACACCCCAGGCGGCGCAGGGAAAGTGTTCACCGACCTCGCCGTCGACCTGGCCGCACGCAGTTCAGGGATCCACGCGTTCACCGCCGACGGCGCCTGGCGCGGCACCCACCTCAACCACGTCCAAACCATCACCGGCTGCGGCGTCATCACCCCCGGCCGGCGGCGCACCGCCCGCCACGACGGCATCGTCATCGACAGCCACGGATACGCCGCCCAACCCCTGCCCTGGAGCCGCCGCCGCACCGCCGTGAAGCACTCTGCGGCGGGCACCAACTATGGGCGGCCGCCGGCACCCTGCTCGAGCAAACCATCACCGCGACGGCGGCAGCGACTTCATCGAGCTGACCCGGCACCAGACCAAACGCGACACTACCCACCACAGGAACGGAACCGTGCGGCACCAGTTCTACGCCCGCTACACCCTGCCCTGCCCCGCAGCGAAACCCACGACTGGTGGGAACCACTCCTCCCCGTCACCGGTGACACCACTGCCCGGTTCAACCGCTGCGAGTACTTACGTGTCGTCCCCACCACCAGCCCGCGGCACCGCAAGCTGTACGGGATGCGCCAAGACACCGAAAGCCTCAACGCTCAACTCGAACGGGCCTTCTACAGCTCACGCCTCCCTGCCTGGGGCGCTCACAACCAGACCACCATCGTCCTGCTAGCCGCGCTCGCCGACAACGCCTGGACCAGACGCGTCTGGTACGACGAAGTCCGACGCCAGGCTGACCCGCCAGGAGCACCTGCCGCCGCCTGATCCCGGCTTCACCCGCACCACCAGCACGGCCTCGGTGCGCACCCAAGCACGCCTGGCCACCCCAGCCACGCCGGAAAG
>Ga0136619_10000421_pt1 | contig 16133 bp, 23 predicted proteins | sample AntDrymUQ3532106_2_FD_104807 | JGI IMG/M metagenome (GOLD analysis project Ga0136619, IMG submission 104807) | Polar desert sand microbial communities from Dry Valleys, Antarctica - metaG UQ353 (21.06) | ecosystem: Environmental > Terrestrial > Soil > Desert | place: Antarctica: Dry Valley...
GGCCTGCGGGCGGCGATCGAGGCCCGTGCGCAGATCCCCGGTCTGCCGGTGCTGGTCCTGTCCCAGTACGTCGAACAGCTCTACGCCCGCGAGCTGCTCTCCGACCGCGCCGGTGGGGTCGGGTATCTGCTCAAGGACCGCGTCGCCAACGTCGGCCAGTTCGTCGACGGCGTGCGCCGGGTGGCCGCGGGGGGCACCGCGATGGACCCGGAGGTCGTCGCGGCGCTGCTCGCGCGCAATGCCGGCAACGAGCCGGTGCAGACGCTGACGCCGCGGGAGCGTGAGGTGCTCGCGCTGATGGCCGAGGGCAGGTCCAACGCCGCCATCGCCGGCCGGCTGGTGATCACAGAGAAGGCGGTCAGCAAGCACACCAACAACATCTTCAGCAAGCTCGGCTTGCAGGCATCTGCGGAGGACAACGTCCGGGTGCTCGCCGTGCTCGCCTACCTGCAGGAGTGACGTCGGTGGACACTGACCTGCGACCCGAGCTGGTGCCCTACGCCTACGTGTTCGCCACCGTCGACGGCGTTGCTGTGCCGCCCGGGTTGGACCCGTTCGCCGTCGTCCGGGAGGACGAGGGCCTGACGCTCGTCCTGCGCCAGCGCGACGCGGACGCTGCTGGTTTGACCTATGTCTATCTCGCCGCGCGTATCACCCTGCGCGTCCACTCCGATCTCGCCGATGTCGGCCTGACGGCCACCGTCAGCACGGCGCTCGCCGCCGCGGGCATCAGCTGCAACGTCATCGCCGGCTACGCGCACGATCACCTGTTCGTCCCGTGGGACCGGGCGACCGACGCCCTGGAGATCCTCCGCTCCACGCCGCCGCGCACCCTTGCCACCGTGGTCACCGCGGCCGACGGCGAGCGGATCCCGGCGGGCGGGGTCGAGCACCTGTTCAAGCTCACCGGAGCGCAGACCGGTGGACGTCTGGGTGTGGAGGAGTTCGTCGTTCCGCCGCTGACGCTGGGTGCTCGCCCGCATATCCACTGGGCCCACGACGAGTACTTCTACGTTCTCGAGGGCGAGCTGACCCTCGCCACCGACGGCGGCGAGGCCGTCCTCGGGCCGGGTGACCTCGCGCATGCGCCGCGTGGCTCGGTTCACGGCTTCCGCAACGCCAGCGAGGCTGGGCCGGCCAGAGCCCTGTGCCTCTACACCCCGCCCGGCTACGAGGACTACTTCCGCGACGTGCACGCGGCGGTCGAGGCCGGTGCGGAGCTGACCGCCGGCCTACTCACCGAGCTGCGCGCACGCTACGACACCGAGAGCCTCTAGCCGGTCGTGCCTATCGAGTACGGCGATGACGCGGGCGGGGTCGCCGACTGCTAGCAGCAGCGCGCCTGGGCCGTCCAGCTCCATCCAGGCCCAGCGCACCCCGGGCTCCTCGCCGACGGGCTCGTCGGGAACCCGCCCGCCGGCTCCGGCGAGCAGCAACGTACCGACCGCGCGGGCACCGCTGGTGCCTCCCGGCCCGCGTAGCCCGGGGTCGGCATCGTCGAGGACGGTGGTGTGCGCGAGCAGCGCCGTGCCGTCGACCGTCGCGGTGAGCGTCCCGCTGTAGCGCCCGCCGCGCTGCCCGTGCCGGCCGAGGATCACCGTCTCCCGGATGACGGCGCCGGCGCCGGCGGCCAGGTCGACGCGCAGCACGCTGGTCAGGGCGGCGCCGTCGCAGATCACGGTCGGCTCGGGCGTCCAGTGGACGGTGCCGCCCGCGCCGGCGGTCACCGAGACGTCCCACCTCGCCTGGTCCCCCTGGCCAGGCTGCACGACCGTCGCGGCTGCGCTGGTAACCGCCAGCGACGCACCCGGAGCAACATCGACGTCAAGCCCGAGCTCGTCGCCGCCGAGCGGGCCACCAGAGCCGTGCAGCAGATGCACCTGGCCCGGACCGGTGGGGCGGAGCAGCACCGGCCACGCCTGGTCCCAATGCAGCCGCCCCGCTCGGTCGGCGGTCAGCCTGGCGGTCGCTCGAACCCCGCTCGCGGCAGGGGTCACGGCGCCACCACGACGAGCTGACCCAGCAGCCAGGCCACGACGTCCGGCACAGCGGGCTGCTCGCGCAGCGATACGAACAGCGTCGGCCGGCCCTCCCGGACCCGCTGGGCGTCGCGGCGCATGACGTCGAGGTCGGCTCCGACCAGCGGTGCGAGGTCGACCTTGTTGATCACCAGCAGGTCGGAGCGGACGACGCCGGGCCCACCCTTGCGCGGAACCTTGTCACCGCCGGCTACGTCGAGCACGAAGATCTGTAGGTGCACCAGGCCGTAGCTGAAGGTGGCAGTCAGGTTGTCCCCGCCGCTCTCCACGAGCACCAGCTGCGGGTCGTGCAACGCGGTCAGCTGCTCGACCGCGTCGAGGTTGGCGGTGATGTCGTCGCGGATCGCGGTGTGCGGGCAGCAGCCGGTGCGCACCGCGCGGATCCGATCGTCGGGCAACACGCCGTGGCGGCGCAGGAACTCGGCGTCCTCCTCGGTGTAGATGTCATTGGTCACCACCGCCAGCGACAGCCGCTCGCGCAGCTCCCGGCACAGGGCAGCGACCAGCGCGGTCTTGCCCGATCCCACCGGCCCGCCGATGCCGACGCGCAGCGCGCGGCCGGGACCGGCGGCAATGGGAGCGTGCGTGTGGCTGCCGACGAGCTCGTCACGATGCAAAGAGAGCCACCTCCGATCGGCCGTGCAGCTCGGCCAGCACCTCGGCCAGCGGGCCACCGTCCGTGGGCAGCAGCGTCGGGTCGTCGAGGGTGACGGCCCGGGATGCGGCCGCCGCGGCGTCGCCGACCACGGTTTCCCCCGCGCGGCCCGCCGCCGCGGCGACGGCGGCCACCCGAAGCGGGTCGAGCCCGAGCAGCCGAACGGCCGCGGTGCATGCGCCGCCGATCAGGTGGTGGACGGCGAGTGCGGCCGCTTGCTCGGCGTCCGCGCCCGCCGCTGCAGCCGCCACCCCGAGCACGAGCGGATGGTGCACCCGCGGCAGCGCCTGGATGGCATCGACCGCCGGGTGCGGCCAGGCCAGCGTCACGGTCCGTAGCAGCGCAGCACCCTGCGCTCTGGACGCCACCCGCAGCGCCGCCGACGGGGTGCGGGCGCTCACCGCGGCGTCCCACCGCGCCCAGTCGGGCCGCCGTTGACCGCGGTTTGGAACCGAATCGCTGTTGGAGCTGGCTCGAGAACTGCGTTGTGGAGCCGAATTGCGGGCCGGGGCCACGCTCGGAAACGCCGCTAGCACGCACGCGGTGGCGGCCGCTGCGGCCGTCACCCGGCCGGCCGTCCGCACCCGACCGTCGAGGAACACCGCGAGGTCGTCGGCGTCGGTCACCAGCCCGCGGTCGACCAGCGCTTCGACGCCAAACGAGTGCCCGTGGCCGCCCGAGGGCAGCCGGGAGTCGGCGAGCAGGAGCAACCCGGAGATGGCCATCAGAACAGGAAGTAGCGCTGCGCCATGGGCAGCTCGGTAGCGGGTGCCGGCTCGACGACCTCGCCGTCGATCCGCACGGTGAAGGTGTCCGGCTCGACCTCGATCGACGGCAGCGCGTCGTTGAGTGGCAGGTCGGCCTTGCGCACCCCGCGGCTGTCGCGGACCGGCGCCAGCCTGCGGCGGACCGCGAGCCGCGAGGCCAACCCGCCGTCCAGCGCCGACTGGGCCACGAAGTGGACCGACGTGGCCGCCGCGGTCAGTGGGGCTGCGCCGAACATCGGCCGGGGCAGCACCGGCTGGGGCGTAGGGATGGAGGCGTTCGCGTCGCCCATCGCTGCCCAGGCGATCATCCCGCCCTTGAGCACCACCGACGGCCGCACGCCGAAGAACGCGGGCTGCCAGAGCACCAGGTCGGCCAGCTTGCCGACCTGTACCGAGCCGATCTCCTCGTCGAGACCGTGCGCGACGGCCGGGCAGATCGTGTACTTGGCGACATAGCGGCGGGCGCGCAGGTTGTCAGCGGCGCCGTCGCCGGGCAGGGCGCCCCAGCGCTGCTTGCCGACGTGGGCGGTCTGCCAGGTCCGCATGATTACCTCGCCGACCCGGCCCATCGCCTGGCTGTCCGAGCCGATCATCGAGATCGCGCCGATGTCGTGCAGCAGGTCTTCCGCGGCCATCGTCGACGGCCGGATCCGGCTCTCCGCGAAGGCGAGGTCCTCGGGGACCGACGGGTTCAGGTGGTGGCACACCATCAGCATGTCGAGGTGCTCGTCGTGGGTGTTGACGGTGTGCGGGCGGGTGGGGTTGGTCGAGCTGGGCAGCACGTTCGGCTCGCCGGCCACGGTGATGATGTCCGGCGCGTGGCCGCCGCCCGCGCCCTCGGTGTGGTACGCGTGGATGCCCCGGCCGGCGATCGCGGCCAGGGTGTCGGCCACGTAGCCGGACTCGTTGAGCGTGTCGGTGTGGATGGCCACCTGCACGCCGGTCTCGTCGGCCACCCGCAGGCAGGCGTCGATCGCCGCGGGCGTGGTGCCCCAGTCCTCGTGCATCTTGAACCCCGACGCCCCGCCGGCGACCTGCTCGCGCAGGGCGTCGACCCCGACGGTGTTGCCCTTGCCGAGCAGCGCGATGTTGATCGGCCACTCGTCCAGCGACTCCAGCATCCTGGCGAGGCACCACGCACCCGGCGTCACCGTCGTCGCCTTCGTGCCCTCTGCGGGGCCGGTGCCACCGCCGATCATGGTCGTCACCCCCGAGCCGAGCGCCTCGGGCAGCTGCGTCGGCGTGATCAGATGCACGTGGCAGTCCACCGCACCCGCGGTGAGGATCAGCCCGTTGCCGGCGAGCACCTCGGTGCCTGGCCCGATGACCAGGGCGGGGTCGACGCCGTCCATCACGTCCGGGTTGCCCGCCTTACCGAGCCCGACGATCCGCCCGTCGCGGACGCCGACGTCGGCCTTGACCACGCCCCAGTGGTCGAGGATCAGCGCGCCGGTGATCACCAGGTCCGGCGCTCCCTCGGCGCGTGACGCCCTGGCCTGGCCCATCGACTCGCGGATCACCTTGCCGCCACCGAAGACGACCTCGTCGCCGCCGTGCGGCCCCTGGCAGCGGTCCTCGGTAACCTCGATCAACAGGTCGGTGTCGGCGAGCCGGACGCGGTCCCCGGTCGTCGGCCCGAACAGCTCCCGGTACCGCTCGCGGTCGATGGTCCAGTCGCCGCTCACGACCCTGCTCCTGGCTGTGGTCCGTCGAGCCGCAGTCCGGGCACGATCCGATGACCGCCCAGCGGCACCACCGACACGGTGCGCTCGATGCCTGGCTCGAAGCGGACGGCGGTGCCTGCGGCAACGGCGAGCCGCATGCCGGACGCAGCATCGCGGTCCATCTCGAGCGCCGGGTTGGCCGCCGCGAGGTGGTAGTGCGAGCCGACCTGGATCGGCCGGTCGCCGGTGTTGACCACGTGCAGCTGTACCCGCGGCCGGTCGATCACGACCGGATCGGAGCCGACGAGCACCTCGCCGGGAATCACTGCACCGGCCGATGCACGGTGACCAGCTTGGTGCCGTCCGGGAACGTCGCCTCGACCTGCACAGAGCTGATCATCTCTGGCACGCCGTCCAGCAGGTCGTCGCGGGTCAGGACGTGCTGGCCCGCGGTCATCAGCTCGGCGACGCTCCGGCCGTCGCGGGCGCCCTCCAGCACCCAGGACGCGATCGTCGCCACCGCCTCCGGGTAGTTCAGCCGCAGTCCACGGGCCCGCCGCTGGGCCGCCAGCTGGGCCGCGACGTGGATCAGCAGCTTCTCCTGCTCCTGCGGGGACAGCAGCATCCGCGGCCTCCTGTTCGACGCTGGCCTCCGGCCCGGCGGAGGGTAGCTGCTCGCTGTGTCCTGGGAGTTACACCGTCCTGGGAGTTACACCGCCGGACGGGCGCAGCCGAGGGCGGCGAGCTCGTCGCGGCCCTCTGCGGCCCGGTCGGGCAGCAGCAGGAGGGTGACGGCCCGTTCGAAGCGGGCGCCGATGCGCTCCCACGCCGCGACGGACTCGCGCAGCGCGCCAAGGTCGTCGTGCAGCCGGCCCCGCGCCCTGGCCAGGCAGGCCGCCGCCCAGTCGCTCTCCGCGCCGGCCGGCGCGGCGACCCTGAGCCGCTCCTGTAAACGGTGGGCGATCTGCGCGTTGGACAGGTACTCACCGACGGCGGCGAGCACGTCTGCCTCGCGCCCGGAGATGCCAACCTCCTGACCAACGGTCACGTTGGACATCATCGCTCACCCGGCTCCGTGTGTGCACCGTGCTGTTTCCGTGGCGAGTCCGTAGCCAGCACGGATGGCCCAGCTTCCGCATCGCGACACGCTCGACGCAGCTGCTCCGAGCCCACCAGAGCCCGACATGTACTCCCCACCACATCGCCGCCAAACTCGCAGCCGGCGTACCCGCGACCTGTTCGCCCAGGCCGAAGCAGCGCGCCTGGCCCGCCAGGCCATGCAGGGATCCGAGCCGGCGCCCTCAGAACCTGCCGCGACGACGCCGAGGGCGCGCCACTGGTCGCTGCGGCGCCGCCCGGCCCCGTGCTGATGCTGGCGCCGCAGCGCGGCTCAGGCGTCCCGGTGCGCCGCGTCCAGCGTGAACGCCGGCACGCAGACCGCGACGTACTCCGCCCCGTCCGGACCAGGTGAGCTGTAGCGCACCCACTCCCCGGCCGCGGTGTGCACGGCGTGGCCGGCCGGCACCTCCAGCTCGCCCCCGCCGTGCTCGACGCGCAACGCGCCGCGCAGCACGAGCGTGTACTCGTCGAAGTCCGGGCGCTGGCCCGGCTCGGACCAGCCCGACGGGCTGCGCATGTGCGCAATGCTGACGGTCTCGTCGCCGGTGTTCACCCGGCCGACGAACTCGTCGATCGTCTTCGGTGGCTCGCCGGCGGCAGTCACCCGGCTCGGCTCGCTGATCAGTCGGGGCACGCCTGCAGTGTGGCACCGGCGCTGCGAGCGGGTGGGCGCTAGCGGCCGGCGGCGGCGCGCACCGCGTAGGCAGTCACCTCGGCGCGGCTGGTGAGGCCGAGCTTGGCGAGGATGTTCGACACGTGGTGCTCGGCGGTGCGCCGGCTGACGAACAGGCGCTCGGCGATGTCGCGGTTGGACATGCCCTCGTCGACCAGCGCGAGCACCTCCTGCTCGCGGCGGGTCAGCGCGCCGGTGCCGCGCGGTGCGCTGTGGCCGCGGACGCCGAGCCGTCGCAGCAGGCTGGTGGCCTCATCGGCGTCATGTGCGGCTGCCAGCTCGTGGAACCGCTCGAGCGCGGCGCGCGCCTCGACCAGGGCCATCGCCGGTTGGTCGGCCGCGAGCACCCCGGCCAGGTCCAGCCGGGCCCGGGCCTCCTCCAGCGGCAGTCCCAACCGGCCGAACGCGGCCAGCGCCGCCTCCAGCCGGCCGGCCGCCTCCGTCGCGTCGGTGGCGAGCAGCCCCGCGGCGTGGTCGGCGAGTGCGGCGAGCAGCGGGCTCGTTCGGGTGGCCGCGAGGGCGCTGAGCTGCGCGGCCACCGCCGCGGCCGAGTCCCGTTCGCCCTGCTTGAGCTGCGCCTGCACGAGCAGGAGCTGGATCGGAGCCGTCAGCTCGGTCTCGGGGTGCTCACGCAGGAAGCGCTCGATCCGCGACATCGCAAGGTCGGCCTCGCCGCGCGCCAGGTGCAGCTCGACCTGCGGCCGGACGGCGTAGCTGTCGTGCTCGGCGCCGACCAGCAGCTGCGATGCCTCCTCCAGCCGGCCCTGCCGGACCCGGAGCACGGCCAGGCGCACGACGGCCGACCGCCGCAGCGCGCGGTACGTCTGCTCGTAGAGCTCGGCCGACACCTCGAGCTGGTGCTCAGCGTCTGACCACCGGCCGGCGGCGATCAGGATCCCGCCGTAGTGCGTGCGGCAGATCGCGCTGATCGGCCGGTGGTTCGTGCGGGCGACGAAGCCCTCGGCCAGCTCGAGCCAGTCCTCCGCACGACGGACGTCGGAGGTGACCTCGCAGGCATGCAGCATCTTGCAGTACATCGAGCCGACGGCGATCAGGTCGCGCACCTCGCCGCCGGCCACCGCCGCGAGGGCCTCGTCGAGCAGCGCCATCCCTTCGTCGACGCTGCCCTGTAGCACCAGGTGCAAGCCGCGGTGGCTCATCACGTCGAAGACCGTGTCGGTGTCCCCCGCCCGGCGGGCGATGTCGACCGCCGCCGCGAGGTGCCGGTCGCGCACCTCAGGGTCGGCGGCCATGTTCGCCTGGGTCAGCTCGATGCGGGCACGCTCGGAACTGTCTCCGGTGGCCTCGATCAACGTCCGCGCCCGCGCCAGCCAGCCGCTGAACGCGGCGCGGTTGCCGTAGACCACGCCGTAGAGGAAGGCGACGAACCGGGCGCACATCGCCGCGCTGACGTCGTCACCCGCCACCCGGAACAGCTCGAAGGCACGCTCGCGCTGCTCGATCGCCGCGCCGTACTCGCCCTGGAAGAACAGGGCCTGCGCCAGGCCGTCGAGCGCCTGCGGTGTCTCCTCGCGGCGCAGCGCTGCCTCGAAGCTGCGCTGGGCGGACGGCCAGTCGGCGCGCTCCACGGCGGCCTGACCATCGGTCAGCAGCCCCGCGAGCTCGGCGTCCACGACGTCATCATCCACGGCAACCTCCCGTGCCGAAATGGGTGATCTCCCCTATGCGAACGGGTCGCTGAGCTGCGCAGGATGCGGGCAGAGCAGGCCGGACAGCTGGAGGCACTGATGAAACGGTTCGTCGCGGTGGCGATCGCGGGCGCCGCATTTGCGATGCTCATCGGGCCGCGGGGCCCGCTCGGCGGCTTCTGGCGCCCGGCCGCGGAGGCTCCGAAGCCGCAGGGCGCGCTGCTCGCGGGCTTCGTGGCCGAGGGCATCGCCGAGGCGATCGCCTTCGGCATCGGCGTGGCCATCCTGCTGCTCGGCCGGAGCTGGTTCGCCAGCCGGACCGCGACCCCGGCGCGGGGAACGACCGCATGGCTGGCCGCGGTCTGGCTGTTCGCGTCCTGGATGCCACACGCCGCGCTGCACCTGCACATCGGACTGCAGCCCGAGCGGTTGCTGGCCGTGGAATGGATCTTCCACGTCGGCGCGGTCATGGCGCTGGCCGCGCTGCTGTGGGCACTCACGACGAACACCCGCCCCGCACCCGACCACACCGCCGTCCAACGCGCATCGATCGGAGAGGCACGATGACCACCGCCCCGAGCACGAACAACGGCACCGACACCCGCGACATGCTCGTCGTGCACTCCGCCCTGCGGCGCGAGTTCCGGCTCGTGCCCGGCCTGGTGAGCGGGGTGGCTGCTGGCGACCGGGACCGGGCGGAGACCGTCGCGGCGCACCTGGAGTTGATGAGCTGGTTCCTGCACCACCATCACGAGACCGAGGACCGCATTCTCTGGCCGATGCTCGAGCAGCGGGTGCCCGACGAGCTGGCGCCAACCGTCGCGCTCATGCAGGCGCAGCACGAGGGCATCGACGAAGCCGTCCAGGCCTCGCAGCGGCTCACCGCGCAGTGGAGCGATACCGCGGCGGACAGCGAGCGCGACGAGCTGGCGCGGTCACTCGCCAGGTTGTACGAGCTGCTGGTCGAGCACCTCGACGCCGAGGAGCAGCGCGTCCTGCCGCTGGCCGCCGGTTGCATGACACCGGCCGAGTGGGGCCAGCTGGGTCGCCAGGGAATGGCGGGCGTCTCGAAGCGCCGGCGGCCGCTCATCTTCGGGATGTATGCCTACGAGGGCGCTCCTGACGTGATCGCGATGATCCTGGCGCGGGCCCCACGGCCGCTGCGCGTGATCATGCCGCGGCTCGGCCCCAGGGTGTTCTCTCGCTATGCCCGCCGGGTCCACGGCACGCCGACACCCTGACCCCAGTGCGTGGGGCGGGTGAGCGACGCGGGCAACTGGGTCGTGTGATCGCCGTTGGCGGCGTTCACCTGGAACTGGGTGAGGAAGACGCAGCTGCTGAGGTCGGCGCCGGTGAGGTCGGCGCCGCGGAAGTCGACGCCGATGAGGTCGGCCATCCGCAGGTCGGCCGCGCGTAAATCAGCTCTGATGAGGTACGCCCCGCGCAGGTTCGCGCCGCTCAGGTCGGCGCCGCGGAGGTCCTTGCCGACGAGGTCGGCTCCCCTGTGGTCGACCGGCCGCCCGGGCGCCTCGGCTCGCACCAGCTCGCTCGTGCGGAGCAGCAGGGTGTTGACGCTCTCCCGGTGCGCGGCCACGTCCAGCTCGACCAGTTCGTCCGGTCCGCCGCGGGTGAGACGTCCGGTGTGATCGAGCGCCACCCTGAGCTCGGCGTGCAGCGAGCGGGCCTGGGGCAGCGAGAGCGCCTCGGTGAGGTACCAGAGCAGCTCGTGCAGCTGCCGCATGATCGTGAAGACCGTGAACATCTGCGGAGCGACATCCGGCGTCGTACGCCAGTCCTGCCCGGCGAAACTCACCTGCACGACCTTCTGCCCCGCGCCGAAGCAGTCGTAGACCGCACAGCCAGGGAAGCCCCGCTCCCGCAGCGTGCTGTGGATGCCGCAGCGGAAGTCCGGCTGCAGGTTCGGGCACGGTTGCCCCGCGGCCTTGTCGATCGCGAAGTCCGCCGACGCTGAGAACGCCGGTGCGACGCAGCAGAGCCCGGCGCAGCGCTCGCAGTCAGCTCGAAGGTCGTCGAGTCTCACGCCGTGAGAGCCGACACCATCAGCGCGATGATCACGGTGTTGAACACGAAGGTCAGGACCGCGTGGCCGGTGACGACCTTGCGCAGCCGCGTCGAGGTCGCGGTGCTCCATAAGACCCAGGAGAGCAGCCCCAACGACAGGCACAGTAGAGCAGCCCAATCGGACGCGGCAGGGTCAGGGCCAGCACATAACCCAGCGCGTAGGTCGACGGCAGGGAGATGGCGAACGCAACCCAGCCCCGGATGTGCTCGTGACGCAGTCGGGTCAACGGCTTGGTTGCCGCGGCGGGCTCGGCAGGGTTTGGCGATGACGTCGGCGCGGTCATCGGGCCAGGCTAGCGATCACCGGTCAGGTCAGCATTGTCTGGTCCAGCAGCGAGATCGCGTAGCGCCACGACCGGTCACGGCCGCGGAGCGCGACGTGGATCGCACCTGCGCCGAGCACCAGTGCGGTGTCGCGCACCTGCGCCACCCACCGCACGTCGGCGAGGTAGCTGCGCTCCCGAGCCCACATGCCCACGACCACGCCGGTGATCTCCGCCCGGCCGTGGGCTTCGCCAGCCTCCTGCGCAAGTAGCACGGCACGCGGGTCGAACAGGCGGCCGACCGCAGCCGTGTCTCGGAGCACGAACGCGTCCTCGAGCAACGTCTCGAGCTCCTCGGGCGTTCGTGCTCCCGGCGTGATCATGGCCGTCAGAAGTTCAGGCCGTGGCGCTCGACGATCGGCATCGTCGCTTTCAAGTCGGCCTCGCAGCCGTAGCCGCTCGTCAGCCTCGACAGCTCGTCGGGGTCGGGGAACTGGTCCCGGGTGCCGAGGACGCGGAAGAGCTCCTCGAGGCCACCGGGCGAGATGAACTCGAGGATTCGGACCGGCGTGTCGCCGGCATTCCAGAATGTGTGCCACTGACCTCGCGGCTTGAAGATCAAATCGCCGGGCTGCCCGAAGACCTCCTCGTCTCCCAGCAGCGCACCGACGCTGCCTTCCAGGACGTAGCTGTACTCGTCCTCCTTCGTGTGCAGGTGCAGCGGCGCGGCCAGCACCCGCGGTCCGAGGGTGTGCTCGACGACCGAGAAGCGGCCGCCGGTCTCGGTGCCGTTGATCATGAAGCGAACGGAGGCCTCCGGTGGGCCGAGGATCTGGCCGTCCTTCGGCCCGAGCACGCGAGCGGTGGGCTTGCCGGTCATGGTTCCTCCTGTTGTCGTGAGTCACCGACGACGCTAGGCAGCCCCGACCGGCGAGCCCATTCCACAAAGCTGGTATTTGCGGCTCAGGGCGCGAGCCGTAGCGTGCTGGCATGGTCGAGGACGTCAGGCAGCGTGCGCGGGACAAGATCGCGCAGCTCGCGGGGCGGGGAGGCGACCTCGTCACCTTCTGGCAGGAGTCGTCCGAGGTCATCGCGCACGCCTTGCCGTACTACTTCTCGCCCTGCTGGTACACCCTCGATCCCGCCTCGCTGCTGATGACGAGTCACTTCCAGGACGGTCTGCCGGAGTTCCCGCGAGAGTGGCTCGAGGCGGAGTACCTCTCCGACGACGTCAACAAGCTGGTCGACGTGGCGCGCTCGGACCGCGGCGTGTCCACGCTGCACGAGGCGACCGGCGGCGACCCGAGCTCAAGCCCGCGCTGGCAGGCCAACATGGAGTACGGCGGTGATCAGGAGATGATCGCCGGCCTGCGGACTCGCAGCGGCGAGGTGTGGGGCGCGGTCGGCCTCTACCGCGAGCCGGGCGAGCCGATGTTCGACGCCGACGACGTCCGGTTCGTGCAGGCGGTGTCGCCGTACCTGGCCGAAGGCGCCCGGCGGGCATTGCTGGTCGGAGAGGCCACCGAGCCGGAGACCCTCGACGGGCCAGGCCTCGTCGTGCTCTCCGCCGATTACAAGGTCGAGTCCACCACCCCCGGGGTCGAGCGGTGGCTGGCCGAGCTGCCGGACGGGGACTGGGACGCGGGTCGCCTGCCGACCGCCGTGCTCTCCGTTGCCGCCCGCGCCAGCCGGACCGCCGAGGCGCCCGACGAGCCCGGGGAGGTTGCGGTCGTCCGGGTGCTCGCCCGCTCCGGTACCTGGGTGGTACTGCACGGTGCCTCGCTGGTCTCCGACGGCTCGCGCCGGGTCGCGGTGATCGTCGAACCCGCGCATCCGGCACGGATCACGCCGCTGCTGATGGCCGCCTACGGGCTGACCGAACGAGAGCAGGGCGTCACCCGGCTGGTGCTGCAGGGCAACTCCACGACCGAGATCGCCGAGCAGTTGGTGGTCTCCACGCACACCGTCCAGCAGCACCTCAAGAGCGTGTTCGACAAGACCGGCGTGCGCAGCAGGCGCGACCTCGTCGGCAAGGTCTTCTTCACCCACTACGAGCCGCGGGTGCGGGACAACGAGCACCGCGCGACCGACGGCCGGCCACTGCGCGGCAGCCCGGTGGGCTGAGCCAAGTCAGGAGCTGAGGCCCCACTCGGCTTTGGCCTCGCGAGTCTTGACCATGATCTCGCGGAACTCCTTGTTGGACGCCAGCCGGGCGTTGACCTTGACCTTGACGGTCTCGTCGTTCTTCCACGGCGTGGTCCAGGCCTCCAGCACCTCGACCTGCGCCGCGGCCCGGATTTCCTCCATGCGCGCCTGCCATGCCGCAACCTGCGCACGGGCGGCCTCGATGTCGGCCGGCTGCTCGCTCATGTCAGATCAACGACTCGGGCATCGCGGTGAGCTCCCCACCGACGTCGCCGGTATTGACCACCCCGGCCGGCTCGATCAACAGGATCGACGTCTCCTGCTCGGCGTGCGGCTTGTGCCGCATCCCTTGCGGGATCGTCACCGACTCCCACGGGCCGAGCACGATCTCCCCCTCGGGCGTGTCGATCGTCAGCTCGCCGTCCAGGACGAGGAAGACCTCGTCGGTGTCGTCGTGCTGGTGCCAGACGAAGTCGCCCTGCACCTTGACGATCTTGAGCTCGTAGTCGTTGAGGCGGCCGACGATCTTGGGCGACCAGTGGTCGCTGAACTGCGCCAGCTTCTCGTCGAGGTTGACCTTCTCCACCACCGCGCCAGCCTGGCACAACCCGATCAGCCGGCCAAGGCGATGAGCCCGACGGCCACGACCAGTACCCCGGCCGGGATGAACCAGACGGTCCCCGACACGTCGGCCAGCGCGAAGATCGCGATGGCGAAGCCGAGGCCGATCACGCCGGCGATCCCCCACCGCAGCGCGGCCCGGTAGTTGCGGCCAGCGTCGGCCTTGAGCGGGGCCATCACGAGGCCGATCGCGCCGAGGGACCCGAGGACTGCCACCGCTGCCGCCATCTGCCGCGCCTCCGTCACTGGTGGGCGCTCACTATCCCGGACGTTGCGCGGACACTGCGACATCTGGGCGGTCTCGACCACTCCGACGAGCGGTCTGCGTTGACCGGTGTCGTGCGCGTGCGGCACGGTCGAGGTCCAGCCGCTCACGACCGTCGGGAGTTCCCGTGTCGCTCATCGTGCCCGCCGATCTGCAGGCCAAGGTCATCTCCGACGAGCCCACCGACGAGGACTTCCTCACCTGTGTCCAGGACTCCCTGCCCTACGCGTACGGCCTGGTCGCGGCGCTCTGCGAAGAGCTGTCGCACACCGACTCCGAGTTCGTGGACAACGTCGTCCCCCCGCCGGACGAGCAGGCGCGCGGCCAGCTGTTGCGGGCGCTGGCCAGCGACGCGATCCGGGGCGCGCTGGAACGGCATTTCGGCGTCAGGCTGGCCTTCCAGAACTGCCACCGGCTGGCGACGTTCCGGCCGGACGCCGCGGGCGGCGAGACCTACGCGGAGTTCACCTCACCCCGCGCTCAGCTGCTCAACCAGAGCCCCGAACTGGTCGACTGCTGACAGCCGCCCGGCGGGCGCTGAGGACGACGGCGAGCGGCCACAGAGCCTGGGAGCCGGCGGCGATCCGCTCGAAGAGGCCGACGCGGGTGTCCGAGGCGAGCGCGACGGCGAACGCCGCGACGAGTGCCAGCAGCACCCCGGCGGCGATCACCGACACCCGCCGGCGCAGGCTCCACGGCACCCCCGTGCCCTTCCGCCCGCCCAGCGCCGGCCACCCCGCGAGCGCGAGGAAGGCGACGCCGGCCGCGAGGACGTGCGCGCGCGACGTGCCCTCGGCGGGCAGCGGGAAGCCGGCGACCAGAATGGTGGCCACTCCGCCGGCGGCCAGCAGCACCCGGCCCGGGGTCGCGGCCTGCCGCAGCGCCAGCGCGGTGCCGACGTGGGCCGCCCCGAGCCCGGCCAGCGCGGCGGTCATCACCACACGGTCGGTGGCGTCGAGCGCGGCCAGCGCACTGATCGTGTCCACCGTCGAGTCGAAGACCGCGGGCTGGCGGACGGCGGCGACCGTCCACCCGCCGATCAGCAGGACAGGAGCAGCGGCAGAGGACAGCACACCCCACCAGGGCACGGATCGCATTGGATCACCGTAGAGGCAAGGCCGGGTCGGCCGGCGGCGCCAGGTGGGAGCGGACGGGTCTAGGTGGGGAGCGGACGAGTCTAGGAGCGGGCCGCAGCGGGCGCCAGCGCCAGGTTCGGAGCGGCGCTGTGGCGGTGCGCGGGCGCGAGCCGCTCGAACGGGGCGAGGTGGGCCTGGGCACGCCGGTACTCGGCGATCAGGGTGCGCAGCACGCGGGAGCCGTCCGCGAAGGTGCGCAGGTTGGACTGCCCGTGGATTCGGTGGCGCTCCATCGAGGGAACCTCAACGATCTTGACGCCGGCGGCCGCCACCCGGCAGTTGAGCACGGTCTCGATCTCGAAGCCGTCGCCCCACAACATCTCGCCCTCGCTCGCCGGGGCGTCCACCGCCGGCAGTTCCAGCAGCGGCAGCAGGTCGGCCCAGAAGGCGTTGTAGCCGTAGCACAGGTCGGTGTAGGAGGTCCCGAACAGCGTGTTCGCCACCCCGTTGAGGCCCAAGTTGCCCGTCTTGCGCAGCCAGGTGATGTCCTCGCTGCCGCCACCGGGCACGAAGCGCGATCCCTTGGCGAAGTCCGTGCCCGCCACCAGGGCGGCCACGAAGGCCGGGATCTCGGCGGGATCCGCTGAGCCGTCGGCGTCCAGCATCACCAGGACGTCGCCGGTGGCCCCGGCAAAACCGCAGGCCATCGCGTTGCCCTTGCCGCGGCGGCTCTGAGTGATCACGCGAACCCACGGCAGGGCGGCCCGGGCGGCGGCCACGGAGTCGTCGCTGGGTGCCCGTCCACCACGATGACCTCGTGCACCGACGGTACGGCGCGCACCCGCGCAGGCAGGACGATCTCCAGGTTGCGCGCCTCGTTGCGAACAGGGACGACGACGCTGATCCGCGGATTCGCGGGTCGCGCGGCGTGCCTGACCGGTGTCCGGACGTCACCGTGGTCAACCTCGCGCATCGTTGCTCCCTCTGCTCGGATTCCCACTCATCTGTATCGACGCACCGGGGTAGGTCGAGGTTGCGTCATCGACGCACCGGGGTAGGTCGAGGTTGCGTCATCGACGCACCGGGGTAGGTCGAGGTTGCGTCGCGATCCCAGA
>Ga0136619_10000423_pt1 | contig 16078 bp, 17 predicted proteins | sample AntDrymUQ3532106_2_FD_104807 | JGI IMG/M metagenome (GOLD analysis project Ga0136619, IMG submission 104807) | Polar desert sand microbial communities from Dry Valleys, Antarctica - metaG UQ353 (21.06) | ecosystem: Environmental > Terrestrial > Soil > Desert | place: Antarctica: Dry Valley...
CTCAAAAGGAGGTCTTCTCCGCCGAGTAGTAGGGCGAGCAATCTCCGAGCCGGAGTCCCTCGCGAGCCGCCGGCTCTCCTTTTGTCGATCCGGCGGTTTTCCTACGACTCGCCGGCGACCGCAGCGGTCTATACTTTAGCCGCCAGTTCGCATCGAACAAGAGGAGGACTCGCGTGACGGATACCAGGATCACCTGGGACCCCGAGGCCGATCAGCGGATAAAGCGTAGCCCCTTCCTCATGCGCCGCTTTATCCGCAAGCGCATAGAAGACCGGGTCGCCGGCCGCGGACGCACCCACGTAACCGAAGCTGACGTGGACGAGAGCGCCAGCATGTACCGTCAGTACCGCTTCAAGTAGTCGGGAGAGCAGCCGAAGGGCCCCGGGAGTCGAAACGAGTGGGGTCGAGGTTCCGGGGCCCCGAAGAGACAGGAGCGAGGCCCGCGTGTTCGGGGGTGGAGCCTCACCAGCGCCAATTCTATGGGACCGAAGCCGCTTCCGGGTTACGGGCGCGCAAACTCCGGGTTAAGAGTTCGTTAAATGCCGCGAGATCCGCTACCGGATCATGCCTTCTCCGCCGCGCCCCTATCCAGGCCGCGCCCGGTCCAGAATCGTGGGATGCGAAGAAGCAGACGCCTCGGTCGGCTAGTCTGGTGGGGACGTGAGCTCCATCTACTACAGTTCTACGCCTCTTCGGACGAACGGACGGTCACAACCATCAGGGCCGCCAACAGCAGCCCGGAGGCCAGCACCTGCCGGGAGAGCACGGTCCCGCGTACGACCTTCTCCTGCAACTCGTTCAATGTCCGTTTCCTTCCGGTCTTTTCAGGTCGCAGGCTACCTGCCCGACCCCTCGCGGTTGGGGCCGCGAAGCGTTTGAGGAGCAGCGAGAACACCATCAGACCTATCAGCAGCGACGGGTTTTCGAGGACCGTCCTCACCCCACGCTCGATCCCGCTAGATACACGTTGCAGAAGCTCCATTGCCGCGCTCCCCTTGTTCGTACTCTCCCGTGACAAGCGCCAGGGCGCATCATCCCGGACGGAGCGTCTGCGAACGGTCATGCAAGAGGGGTTCATGCTGCCGCCGGACATGCGGACGTCTACTCTATTTATCCTCTTCGAGGGATGGGTTCCGTCCGCCGGGTGCCTGCCGTTGCTCCTGAAACATCATGGAGGTTGTGACCGACCCGGACTGTGCGGAGACGTCCCTGATCTGGCGCTTGATGAACCTTTGCTGCTCGCTGCCCCGGGGGAACTCGCCGTAGAGCCTCTGGAGACGTCCGCGCTCCTCGTCCAGTTCTTGCGATAGGGTGCTGAGATCGTCCAGAGACGCCCCATCGAGACCCCGCTCGAACTCCTCCTCTTCGGCCGACCTCGCCCACGACAGCGAGAGGTCCGCCAGGTCCCCGTCCCTCTTCGCTGGACCCTCGCCACCGAGCAACGTCTCGGACTCCAGGTCCAGCGCCCGGGCCAGCTTGCGGATGGTGCCAAAGTGAGGGCGTCCGATCCTCCCGCCTTCGATGCCGGATACCGTCGTCGGACTCACCCCAGCCCTCCCGGCCAGCTCGCCCTGCGTCCACATCCTCCGGCGCCGAAAGCCCCGCAACCGCTCCCCGATCTCCACTCCTCTCAGCTCCTCACCTCGCATCTTCCCAGTATATCCGAAACTGTATGAAAAACACAATTTATGCCAGTTTTACATGCGCAATCAGGAAAAACTGTCAAAAATCTGTTGACAAATTGTTTTCGGCGGCGTAAAATGCGGGCGTAAAGTGTAGGGGCTTCACGTGGGAGCCGAGGAGAGAAGGAGGTAGAAGGATGACGCTCAGTCCGTTGCGGGGACGCGGGTTCTACGACTTGCAGAGCGAGATGAACCGCATGTTCGATGACATGTTCGGTAGCCTGATGCGCCGGCCAGCGGGACAGCAGAGAGGTCAGGCTGCGGAGTGGGCTCCTTCGATGGACGTGCTCCAGAAGGACGGGGACCTGGTCGTGCGGGCGGAGTTGCCCGGGGTGAAGCTGGACGACGTCAACATAACGGTCCAGAACAACCTGCTGACCATCTCCGGTGAGCGCAAGATAGAGCAGGAGGAGGAGCGGGCCGGGTACTACGTGCGGGAGCGGAGGTACGGCTCCTTCCGCCGGAGCATGCAGTTGCCGGAGGGTGTCGCCGAGGAGAACATCCGGGCCCGCTTCGTGGACGGCGTCCTGGAGGTGACCCTCGAAGGGGCCGCCACGGTCAGGGAGCCCCGTCGAATCGAGATCGAAGGCTCCGACGGCGAGGACTCCGGCGGCGAGGACTCCGGCAGCTAGGGCTCCGAGCCCACGTCCCGGCCACCGGACGGCGTGATCTCACGCCGTCCGGTATTTTGTTTCTGCGTCTCGGATGGCTACGCGAGAAGGAGGCGAATGGCTTATTCTCCGGAGGTCACGCATCTCTCCTGGGGACGGCTGGAGGTGGAAGGCGAAGAAAGTCCCCTCAAGGACGCCAAGCTCTTTCCGGGTGGCGTGAGAGCCTGGGACTGGAACGAGACCGGCACCCGCCACGAGCCGGGCATCCAGCCGGCGGACGTGGAGGAGCTGCTGGAGCACGAGGCCACCGTGGTGATCCTGTCGAAAGGCTTCCACGAAAGGTTGCGGGTGACGGAGGATACCTTACGGACGCTGAAAGACAGGGGAATCGCCGTGTACGTGGAGGAAACGGAGGAGGCCGTCCGGCTCTACAACGAGCTCGGGAAGACCGAGAAGGCCGGGGCGCTAATTCACTCGACCTGCTGAGGTGGGTGTCCGGAGAACCCTCGGGGCAAAAATGCGGGCCGGTGAAGCCGCTCCTGAGAGCTGGCGATCACCGGCCCGGTCCGCGGGTCTCGCCCGCGAACGGCTGTTGACTGGCTAGTCCATTGGACCCTTTCCTCCTACCCGAGGTACAACAACCGAACATATGTTACCATCCCCCGTCCGCGCCGCGCCACATTCGGCACTACATCTTTCGGGCCATTGTTTCGACACTCAGGTTTCCGGTTGCGCCGGGGGCGTCTGGGTAACTATTGTCCTAAGATGAACGCATTGGGACGAGTGTGGACGAGCAGAGGAGGCAAGGGATGAGTGAACAGCGGCAGCAGACCCGCAGCCCGCTCCTGAGTGATCACGGCGTCACCAGGATCTCGGACACCGTCGTGACCCAGATAGCGGGCATGGCCGCCGGGGAGGTGCCCGGGGTCCACATGGGTGGCAGCGCTTCCCGGACCGCCGGGGGATTCGTGGACCGGCTGACGGGCTCCTCGGGCCAGAAGCGCGGCGTTTCAGTCGAGGTCGGCAGCACAGAGGTCGCCATGGACCTGACGATGGGCATAGACTACGGCCGGAACATCCGGGAGGCCGCCGGGGAGGTGCGGCGCAGGATAGTGGACCAGGTCGAGACCATGACCGGGCTCTCCGTCACGGAGCTGAACGTTGTTATCGGCGACATCGTCTTCCCCGAAGACGAAGGATACGTGTCTTCGAGCGCCAGGCAGATACCGGCCGGTGAGGAAACCGCCGAGATCCGAACCGACCAGGACGAGACCAGGGACCATTCCCGCTCCGAAGAGTAGCCGGTAGCCGAAGAGCACTCTTCGCTGTGGCGACGGACCTTCTTGAGCCCGACCTGCGCCTGATCTTCTGCGGCTACAATCCATCTCTCCGGTCGGCGGTGGACGGGCGCCACTACGCTCATCCCGGCAACCGCTTCTGGCGGGTCCTCTTCGCCGCTGGAATAACCGATCGTCTCTACGCGCCGGAGGAAGACGAAGCGTTGCTGGAGCGGGGCATCGGCTTCACCAACCTCTGCTCACGGCCGACGCGCCGGGCCGACGAGCTTTCGCGCGAGGAGATCCAGGCCGGAGCCCACGAACTACGCGCCATGCTGGAACGTTTCCGCCCCGCCGCCGTCGCCTACACCGGCATCGGCGTGTACCGCTGGTTCCGCGCCACCTCGAAAGTGGGTTGGGGCGTGCAACCCGAGCCTGCCGTCCCCGGCGTGACCGACGTGGTCGTGCCTTCGCCCTCGGGGCTGAACCGGATGCGCTTCGAGGAACTGGTCGAGCACTACCGGGCGCTCGTGCCTTTCGTCGCATAGCGGTTACGACTGGGGAGAATACAATCCCAACAACAGAGAGGAGAATGTAGGATTTGGGCATCAAATATGTACCGTCGGGTGAGGGAGGGTCATTCTGGGTGGGAGACAAAGAATTCGTCACCCTCAAGACGACGGGAGAAGATACAGGCGGAACCTATGGCCTTGCGGAGCTGGTCGCGTTGCCGGGGGGAGAGCCACCGCCGTACATCCATCACAGCATGGACGAACTCTACTGCATCCTGGAGGAGAAGTGGAGGTTCTAGGACGGCGGGCGGACGTTCACGGCGAAGGCGGGTTCGATCTTCTACATCCCCAGGGGAACGCTGCATGCCTGGAGAAACGCCACGGCGGAGCCGGTCAGGGCGTTCGTGCAATTCATCCCTGGAGGCTTCGAGGGCGTCATCGAAGAGGTCGGGACACCGGGAACGCTTGAGTCTCCGCCTCCGCCACCGACACCGGAGGACTTGAGGAGGATCGAGGAACTGGGCGGAAGTACGACACATAGTATCCTTCAGTCCTGACTGGTAGGTTGGATCAGAGGCGGCCGGCCGCGATGATGCGGCTGAGAAAGCGGCGGGTGCGGGGGTTTTCGGGGGAGGTGAAGATCCTCTCCGGCGGGCCTTCCTCAAGGATGCGCCCCTCCTCCAAAAAACACACCCGATCCGCGATGTCGCGGGCGAAGCCCATCTCGTGCGTGGCGATGAGCATGGTCATCCCTTCATCTGCGAGCTCCCTGATGACGTTCAAGACCTCGGCGACGAGCTCGGGGTCGAGGGCGCTCGTGACCTCGTCGAGCAGCATCAGGTGAGGTCGCATCGCTAGCGCCCGCACGATGGCGACGCGCTGCTGCTGGCCGCCGGAGAGCCGATCCGGATACTCGCCGCGCCTGTCGGAGAGGCCGAAGCGTTCCAGGAGCGAGAGCGCCCGTTCCTCGGATTCCGCCCTGTCCATGCCCAGCACCTCGCGCGGGGCCAGGGTGATGTTGCGCAGCACGGTCATGTGGGGGAAGAGGTTGAAAGCCTGGTAGACGATGCCGATGCGCCGGCGGATGCGGTTCTCGTCCACGCCTTGCGCCGTGATCTCCTCTCCCTCAACGACCACGCGTCCCGCGTCGAGAGGTTCGATCAGGTTGACACACCGTAGCAACGTGGACTTGCCCGACCCTGAAGCCCCGATCAAACAAACCACCTCGTGCGGCGCCACCGTCAGGTCTATGCCCTTCAATACCTCGGTCTCACCGAAGGACTTGCGGACGCCTTCCAGGGCGAGCGCTGGGGTCTCTGCCGCGTTCATGCGAGGGCCCCGGCTTCGCGGCGGCGTTTGTCACGGGCGATGAGGCGGTCGGTGAAGCGGGCGAGTGGGATGGTGATGAGGATGAAGAGGGCGGCGGCTACCACGTAGCTCGCGTAATTGAATTGGGATGCGCCGTAGATCTGGGCGGCCCGCGCAGCCTCGATGGAGCCGAGCACCGAGACGAGCGCCGTGTCCTTTTGCAACCCGATGAAGTCATTGAGGAGCGGCGGTATCACGCGGCGCACGGCCTGCGGCAGGATCACGAACCGCAGCGACTGCCAGCGCGAGAGCCCGAGCGAACGGGCCGCCGCGTTCTGGCTCTCGTGGACGGACTCGATGCCAGCCCGGTACACCTCAGCGACGTAGGCCGAGTACACGAGCACCAGCGCGATGATGCCGTAGGTAATGTCAGAAAGATACGAGAAAAACGCCAACCCCAGCCCCGGCACGCCGAACCCGATAATGTACAGGATCAGGATCAGGGGCACCCCCCGGAACAGGTCCGTGTACGCCACAGCGACCATCCTGAAGGGGAAGAAGACGGGACCGGGGATCTGACGCACCACGGCTATCACGAGTGCAAGGATGAGGATCAAAACCTCCGAGATCGCGAAGATATAGACGTTGAGCAAGAAAGCCGAGAGAACAGAAGGCTCGCTCTCCGAGCCGACGAGCGAACGCCACAGGTGGAACGGGCTGAAGAACCGCTCCGCGACCAGCCCGCTCCCCGGCGCCAGCGCCGCGATCACCACGATGACCGTGAAGAACAGCACCGTGCTTGCGCTGGATACGAGCACCGCCCGCCCGCCGAGCATCTTCGTTCCTCGTCCAGAGCCGGGCGGCGTGGATGGTTCCGGCTGGTCTGCCGGTCCCGTGCCTCGCGCCGTCACTGTTGACAGCCTTCGATGCGCGTGGAGAGGCTGACTCTAGCCCTGCTAGTCTTCGAGGGTCGGGACACTGAGGTACTGTTGCAGGTGCTTTTTCTGGAGTTGTTCGAGGGTCCCGTCGCTCTTCATCTCGCCGAGGACCTGGTCGACGCAGCCGACGAGCGGGTTGCCCTGCTCGAAGAGCATCCCGAACTGCTCATTGCGGGGGTACTGTCCAACGACCTCGGAGCGGTCTATCTCGAAGTCCCGCAGGTACACCGTCGTGACGAGGTCGGTGGCGAAGGCGTCGATCTGGCCGCTCTCGAGCGCGCTCTTGGCGTCGTTGGTTGTGTCGTAGACTTTCGGCTCCTGGTCCGGCTGTATCTCCTCGTTGATGAAGTCGAGACCCGTGGTGCCGACCTGCGCCCCGAACTGCGCGTCCTTGAGATCGGAGAGAGACTTCGCGTCCACGGCGGGCGAGTCCTTCATGACCATCACGCCCTGGGCGTTGTCGAAGTAGCCCTCGGAGAAGTCGACGGCCTGCTCGCGCTCTTTGGTGATGGTGATCTGGTTTATGTCGAAGTCGTAGTCCTTGGCGCCAGGCGCGTACGAGCGATTGAACGGCTCGACCACCCACTTGATAGGAAGGTCCATGCGCTTTGCGACCTCGCTCGCTATGTCACCCTCGTAGCCGGAGTAGTTCTCCGGGTCTCCCTTGAACCACGGTGGATACGCAGGTTTGTCCGTGGCGACGGTGAGCGTGCCCTCCTCGTAGAGCGGCAGGTTCTTCAGGCTGCACGATTCCTTGCCCGAGCCCCCCTGCCCCGAATCCCCAGAGCCTCCGGCGCATCCGGCCAGCATCAAAACCGCCGCCAGAGACCCGGCAAGCATCGCACGTATAGTCATTCGTCTCCGATCCACTCTCGGGCTTCCCCGCCGACAAGCCCGAACCTTCGCATCCGGGAATCAGTATAGGGACCGCCGAAAACCGTTTCAATCGCGGGCTTTGTACGCCTCGAACTCCGGACCGAGGGAGGCGGAGTAGACTTTGCGCAGCGCCCGGTTCCCGCCCGCGTTCGGGACGAGGATGTTCGGCTGGGCCCGGTCGAGCACGACGAACGGGATGGGCTGGGTCTGGATCACGCGGTCTCCGTACAGCGTAATCTCCGCGAAGATCCCGGTCGATGTTTCTTCCGACCACGACTGGTCTAACAGGAAGTTGCCGACCCCGTAGTAGACGGGCGTGCCCTCGTACATCTCGATTCCCTTGGGCCAGTGGGCGTGGCCCCCGATGAACAGGTCCGCGCCCGCGTCCACGGCGGCGTGGGCGAACTCGACCTGCCCAGGCTCCGGCGTTGCGATGTATTCTTTGCCCCAGTGCGGCATCACCATGACGATGTCAACCTTCTTCTTTAGCTGCTCCACGTCTTCCCTCATTACCTTTTCGAGCAGGGGCGCCGTGCCAGGGTACCTGTTTGTAGCCCAGGTCCAGTCGTAGGACGGCACGCCGTGGTAGGAGAGGACGCCGATCTTCGTGTCGCCGAGGTCGAAGATCATTGGTTGGCGCGCGGCGTTCAGGTCCATTCCGGCGCCGGCGTGGGAGATTCCGGCGTCGTCCAGGTGGGCGATCGTCTCCCTCAAGCCGGAAGTTCCCGCGTCCAGGATGTGATTGTTGCCCAGGGTGACGCCGTCTATCCCGGCCTGATCCAAGACCGGCATCAAGCGTAGGTCTCCGGTAAAGGTCGCCGCGTCAGGATGGTAGATGGAGTCCCTGATGACAGGGTTTTCGAAGTTCGCCAGGGTCAGGTCGGCGCTGCTCAGGTAATCGCGGACCTTGCCGGTCTCTCCCCGCCGCTCGGCTGTGAACTCGTGGGTGTATCCGGTCTCGGAGTAGTAGCTCGGCTCCGGCGTGCGGCCCGTGATCGCCGCGTATCCACCGTCGAGCGGGAAGTCCAGTCCCAGACCCTGCTGGATGACGGTGTAGTACTGACCGCGATCCAGGACAATATCCCCCCCCACGACCACGCGCCGCAACTCCCCGCCATCCGGCGCCGTCGCGCCATCTGAGGCCAGAGGATAGTCGTTCGCGGTTTGTCCCGGCTCCAGAAGCGACTCGCCGTCTACCGCCAGAACCTTGACGTGCGGCCCGACCTTGTCCCAGGGAACCAGGCCCATCGCGCCCGGTGTCCGGCTCACGCGGTCCACGACCGCAGCCGCCGAGCCGAGCGTCTGGAAGCCGGAACCTCCGAGCAGTCGTTTCGCCATGTCGGCGTATTCCCGCGGGACCGCGAAGTTCCCATCCCCGGATAGATACTCCATGCTCACCGTCTCCCGCTTCGAGGTGAGGTGGGTGATGGGGACGAGCGTCGCAAGAGCCTCGGGTTTCTGGCCTTTTCGGGAAGCATCGGAGCCGGCCTCGGACTTCGCCGTGTTGCCCGAACCGGAGCCATCGGCGGCCTTTTTCGGAGATGCCCGATCCTCCGGCTGTTCCCCGGAGCAGGATCCAAGCAGCGCGGCCAGGGCGACGAGCACGGCGACCGCTATCGTCGTAACGGGTGTACGAAATACGTCTCTCAAAGGCATCGTTCCTCTTGCATCGTGTGAGCCGGAACTCTAACAGGGATGCGGGATTCCGCGCATCTCCGTGGGCCGCCAGATTCCCGGAAATTTCTCCCAGCGCGTGGCGTAATTACCGTGGGCGTCCGGCGGTTCGTCGGGTTTAATTACGGGACACGCCCCACCATCACGAAAGGCACCGCATGGCAAACGGCAGCCCCGCCATACTGGCCGAAGGTCTGGAGAAAAGCTACGGCAAGACGCACGCGTTGGACGGTCTCAGCCTCTCGGTCGAGGAGGGGACGGTCCTCGGGGTGCTTGGTCCGAACGGCGCCGGGAAACCGACCGCCGTCCGAATCCTCACCACCCTCCTGAAACCCGACGCCGGACGGGCCGAGGTGGCGGGGCTCGACGTGCTGAAGCAGGCGGACGAACTTCGGTCCAGGATCGGGCTTACCGGCCAGTACGCCGCCGTAGACGAGTACCTCACGGGACGAGAGAACCTGGAGATGGTCGGGCGGCTCTACCACCTGCCAGGAAAGCAGGCCCGTAAGCGGGCCAATGAGCTTCTGGAGCGCTTCGACCTGACGGACGCCGCCTCGCGCCTGGTGAAGACGTATTCAGGCGGGATGCGCCGCCGCCTCGACCTCGCGGCGAGCCTGGTGCTTGCACCGCCGGTGCTCTTCCTGGACGAGCCGACCACCGGCCTCGACCCGCGCAGCCGCCTCTCCATGTGGGAGATCATCGGGGAGTTGGTCTCCGGTGGGACAACGCTCCTGCTCACCACCCAGTACCTCGACGAAGCCGACCGGCTGGCCAACCGCATAGCTGTCGTGGACCGGGGGACCGTGATCGCGGAGGGCACCTCCGACGACCTGAAGGCGCGGGTCGGGGGCGAGCGGCTGGAGATCACGGTCTCCGAAGGCTCGGACCTTGGGGCCGCCGCGCGCATACTGGAGGCCCACGCCCACGGTGACGTTCGCGTGGACGAAGGCCGCCGCCACGCGGGGGCGACGGTGGAGGGCGGGGCCCGTTTGATCTCCTCAGTCGTCCGCGATCTCAACGAAGCAAATGTTGGTCTCAACGACCTCGGCCTCCACCGTCCCACGCTCGACGACGTGTTCCTCGCCCTGACCGGGCATGCGGCTGAGGAGGCGGACGGGAACCAGACGGATGACCATCAGCAGGAGGTCGCATGAGCGCCGGAAACATTCGCTCCGAGGAACTCAAGCCGTTGCGCCGGAGCCGTGCTTACTGGGCCGTCGCGGACGGATGGGTGCTGGCGAAGAGGAACCTGATCCAGATCCCACGCATCCCCGAGCTTCTCGTGTTCGCCATCATCCAGCCTGTGATGTTCGTGCTGCTGTTCCGCTACGTCTTCGGCGGTGCTATAGACGTTGGCGGCGAGAGCTACGTGAACTTTCTGATGGCCGGCATCTTCATCCAGACCGTCGCGTTCGGGGGCGTCTCAACCGGCATCGGGCTTGCGGAGGACCTCCAGAAGGGGCTGGTGGACCGTTTCCGGTCGCTTCCGATGGCGCCTTCGGCCGTGCTTACAGGACGCACCGTCGCCGACCTCGTCCGCAACTTCGCCGTCGTGGTCGTGATGCTCCTCGTCGGGCTTCTGGTCGGCTTCAGGCCCGAGGCTGGTGTGGCGGGCTGGGCTGCGTCCATCGGGCTGCTCCTGCTCCTCAGCTTCGCGTTCTCCTGGATCGGGGCGACGGTGGGGCTCATGATCCGGAGCGTCGAGGCTGTTCAGTCGGCGGGATTCATCTGGCTCTTCCCCCTGACCTTCGCCTCCAGCGCCTTCGTCCAGACCGACAACATGCCCGACGTGCTGCGCGCCTTCGCCAACAACCAGCCGATAACGCAGATCGTGGACGCAGTGCGTGGCTTCCTCCTGGATCAGCCGGTGGGCAACCACGGTTGGATCGCCCTCGCCTGGTGCCTGGGGATTCTCGTCGTCTTCGTGCCGCTCTCGGTCTCGCTCTATCGCGGCGTCGCGGCCCGCTGAGAAGGCAATCACTCAGTCCGGCGCTGGAGATGTTCCGAAGAGCCGCCGGGTGAACTCGTTGGTGAATTTGCCATCGGGATCGTGCGTCTCCACGAGGCTCCGAAACTTGGTGAAGCTGTCCCCATGCAGCTTCGCCAGGTCTGCCTCGGTGAGAGCCTCGCAATATTTGCCCAGATGCAGGCGCGCGCCGATCTCCCTGACCAGCTCTTCGGCCGCCGCGTAGTATCGTTTGAAGCCGCGCGAGTCGGTGCAGACGAGGTCTATCCACGCGCAGCGCCTTTCCCGCCCCGCGCCGATCAGGGTGCGGTCGTGTCCCTCCGGCGTGAACCGTACCTCGAAGAGCGTGTAGGGTAGCCCCGAGGGATACATCTCCTCGTACAGCCCTATGAAACGTCGAACCACTTCGAACGCATCGTCGAAGGGGACCGTGAACTCCAGTTCCTGGTGCAGATGGTAGATGGTCCTGTTGAAGGCTTTGTTGCTCTCCAGCACCAGGTGGGATCCAAGCTCGACGCCGTACAGGAGGAGCGAGAATCTCGCCAGCAGCCCGCTGTGGGCGAAGAGGTTCCCGACCCATGCGGCAAGCAGGGCGTCGGCGGAGATTTTCAGGAACTCTTTCAGATCACCAAGAGGTGTTTGCACCTTGCTGGTGCGGTTCCAGGTGTTGACCCGGCACTTCTGCGTGAATGGGAAGAGGTACAGGCTGAGGTGGTCGTTCTCCGCAAGGAGCCTGTCGAGGTTGTCCTCGACGAACGAGAGGTCCTTCGTCTGAACCCTCTGTTCCACGGTGAAACGCTCGACGCCCTGGACGGTCACGGACGAGATCACACCGACCGCCCCGATTCCTCCTATCGCCGCCCTGAAAAGGTCGTCCCCCGGCCTGCATTCGTGCGTTTCTCCCCTGCCGTCCACCAGCTCGAGGCGCGTGACCGACTCGCTGACGAAGCCCCAGTCCCTTCCGGTCCCGTGTACATCGGTGGAGAGGATGCCCGCGATGCTCTGCGCGTCGTGAGAGGGCAGCGCACGGAAGGCCCATCCTTCTTCCAGAAGCAACTCCACCACGTCCCGCACGCGGGTGCCGCCCTTCACGGTGATCTGCTTCGCCGCCCGGTCCTTGTGGATGAGGCCGCTATAGTTATCCAGAGAGACCAGGGTGCCGCCGGACACCACCCCGGCGTTGAAGGAATGCGCCGAACCGAACACCCTTACGCTCCCTGAACGCTTTACCAGGTCTACGATCTCCTCTTCGTTGGTAGGCCGGGCGAACTCTTCGGGCGTGTACCGGAACCGCCTGGCCCAGTTCGCAAAGACGCCCCGGCCGACCCTTCCCTCCAGCCAGACGTATTTCCCCAACGTCGCCGCGTTGAGGATGACGTTCAGGGTGGTAAACGCCCCGGCCCTCAAGTAACTCCACAACACCATCGGCTCTCCTCTGTCCGGGCGCTCTATCTACCGTTGAACAGGCGGAGCCCCGCCCCGGCGAGGCGGGCGAGGCTTCCGGCTGCCTTCTGGCGGTGCTCGACGTCGTCCGCCGCCAGGCCCAGGAGGGATTGTCCGCCGACATCGACGCCCTCGAAGGAGAGATCCAGGAGAAACTCCCGCCCCTCTCCGTCCACGGTGAAGAGGTGGCAGGCCGGATGGGTCTTCTCCGGCGAGACCACCCAGGAGCCGCAATTGTAGACCCGCATCTTCTGCTCGCTCCCGGAGAGCGCAAGGTCGCCGAATCCGCCGCGGTGGGTGTCGCCGTATACGAACACGAGGCCGTCGGGATCGAGGTTGTTGGCGCGCAGGTGAGCGCGCAAGGGTTTGGCGAAGTAGTCCGTGAAGCGCTCCAGGGAGGAGTCAGCGGGGGTCCCGTCCGGGTTGGTGAGGCGTTGGACCCTGTCAGGGTCCGTGTGCTCCAGGTCATCTCTTCCGAAGGCCCGGCTCGACGGGTATCGTCCGCGCTTCGGTTCGCCCTCGGCCCCGAGGAGGGTCATCAGGTACCAGAGTTCATCCGACCGCGAGGTAGGCTCGTTCTTCGAGCTCGCCCAGAATGAATCCACGAAAGGGGTGACGATCTCCTCCAGATCCTCGATGGTCTCGGCTTCTCTCAGGTCTCGCTGCACCGCCGCGAAGTCCACGTCCATCACCGGGCGGTCGAGGCGTGAGCGGTCGAACAGGCGCAGGAGATCCCGCGTCCTCGACGGCGCGACCTCGGGCCTGAAGTGGGTTCCGTGGGCGAAGGCGTAGGTCGTCCCTGCGACCTCCCCGGCGTAGACCGGGTTCGCCACCAGCAGCTCGAAATCGTCGCGGCGGTTGTTCTCGATCCACCACCACGTCCAGCCCTTCGGATATCCGAGCAATATGGACAACAACTCCTCGGCGCTCTGGTGCAGGCAGGTGCCGTCCCTTGCTACCGGCAGCCCTCCGGGTTCCGTCACCTTAGGGTAGTTGTCGAGATTCGCCGCCAGATCCGTCCACAACGTATGATCATGGTTCCCTGGTACGTACACTACCCTCTCGACCTTCAAGGCGTGACCGAGCATCATGGAGAACGCGTGCCCGGAAGCCGAGATCTGGGACGTAGAGGAGAGCGTGCGGTCCACCACGTCCCCGACGAGCACCAGCGTCCCGACCTCGACCTCCCCTCCGCCAGGCCCGCACCCGTCCCCGAACACGGGCTCCCAGAAATCCGGGCTCTCGTACAGCACCTCCCACACGTGCTGCAACCCGCGCGGGAAGGAGAGCAGCGAGGTCTCCTCGCCCAGGTGCGTGTCCGAGACCGCCAGCAACTCCAGCCTCTTCCTCGTCCGTTCCACGGCGCAAATCCTCCTTCCCGGCCAGCGCCGACTCCTCACTCATAATGTGCGCCAAGTTATTTTCTCACGAATCCCACGCGCCCGCGAAAGGATAGGGCGCCGGGCGAACCGGAAGGCGACCGTTTCTGTTGCTAGAAGACTATCGGGAGTTTGCTCGGACCCCGGTTGGCGGCGTTACGGTACCATTCGATCTCCCGGCTCTCGTCGAGCTTCAGATCCGGCATTCGCCGGAAGAGGGTTTCGAGGGTGATGCTGGCCTCCTCCATTGCCAGGAGAGCGCCGAGACAACCGTGCACGCCGTGCCCGAAGCTCATGGTTCTTCCCGGTTGGCGCGTTATGTCGAAGCGGTTCGGGTCCGGGAAGCGCGCCGCGTCGCGGTTGGCCGAGGCGATGCTGAACTGTACTATCTGGCCCGCGCTGATGGTCTCTCCGTCGAGCTCGAAGTCTTCGAGGGCTATGCGGGGGATCAAGGTGACCGGCGGTTCGTAGCGCAGGGTCTCCTCGATCGCGTTCCGCAGGAGTTCCGGCTCGGCGCGCAGCCTGTCGAACTGGTCTGGGTGGGTGAGGAGCAGGTAGACGACGTTGCCGACCAGGTTTCGCGGCGCGACGTGCCCGGCGAGCAGGAGGAGCATGGCGTTGGAGACGATCTCATCCTCCGTGACCCCGGCGTCCTGGGCAGTTGCGAGCACCCCGAGGAAGTCGTCTTTCGGCTCCTCGCGGCGTTCGGCGAGCAGCCTCTTCGTGTACTCGACCATCTCGGTGACGCTGCGGACCATGTCGCGGGACGTCTCGATGGTTATCGGCACGATGTTGAAGAAGCTGATGAAATCGAGCGACCATTGAAGAACTCTCTCGCGATCCTCTTTGGGGAAGCCCATGAAGTCCGAGAGCACGTAGGCAGGGAGCAGGAACCCGTAGTCCTCGGAGGCATCCATGTGCCCCCGGTCCTGGACCCTGTCGAGAAGCTCGTCGGCGATCTGCTGGATCTGGGCTCTCAGGTTGCGGATCACCCCCGCGTTGAACCCCTGGTGGAGGAACCTGCGTATCCGCTTGTGGTCTGGATCGTCCAGGAACAGCACGAACTTCTCCAGGTACGGGGCGGCTTTTCGAAGTTCGCCGCGCACCTCCTCCGGGGCGGCATCCACGAAACCCTTCATCCGGTCGGCGCTGAGCCTGGGGTCGGAGAACATGCCCGAGACCGCTTCGTACTCGAAGACGAACCACTGCTCCAGCGGCTCGTAGTAGAAGACGGGCTTGTTCTCCCTGAAATACGCCAGGTCGGGGAAGGGATCGTCCAGCTTCTCCGGTACGTTCAGAAAGAAGCCCGCACCTTCTCTCTCGTCGATCATCGTCCCCCGATCCTCACCGTATTGCCGTCGCCTGGCAGTATACCGGGACTCGCGATCTCACAGGTCCGGCGACTTCCACCACTTTCCTGCGGAACCCGTCACTTACGTCAGCCCCAGACTTCGTCGGCGGTCTCGACGATGAGGCGCAGCTTGGCGACCTGCTGGTCGTAGCTCAGGGTGTTGCCCTCGACGGTGGAGGAGAAGCCGCACTGGGGTGAGAGGCAGATCCTGTCCAGATCCACGAACTCCGACGCCTCCTCGATGCGCCGCTTGAGCGTGTCCTTGTTCTCAAGCGCGCCCCGCTTGGTCGTGACGAGCCCGAGCACGACCACCCTGTCGTCCGGCACGAATCGCAGCGGCTCGAAGCCGCCGGAGCGAGCATCGTCGTACTCAAGGAAGAAGCCGTCCACCTCAAGCTCGTTGAACAGTACCTCGGCGACGAAGTCGTAGCCGCCCTCCGCGGCCCACGACGAGCGGAAGTTGCCCCGGCACATGTGGGTCGTGACGGTCATCCCCTCCGACCTGTCCCTGAGCGCCCGGTTGATGTTGCGGATGTACGTCTCGTGCTGGTGCTCGGCGTCCCCGCCCAGAGAGGCGATGTGCTCGCGCTGGCGCGGGTCGTTCAGGTAGGCGAGGCTCGTGTCGTCGAACTGGAGGTACGTGCACCCCAGCTCGCCCAGCCGCCGGACCTCCTCGGCGTAGGCGTCCGTGAGGTCCGTCCAGAACGCGTCGAGATCCGGGTACACGTCCTCGTCTATGGCCGCCCGTCCGCCCCTGTAGTGGACCATGCTCGGCGAAGGGATGGAGAGCTTCGGCGTCACCGTCTGCACGGTGGAGTGGAGGAAGCTGAAATCGTCGCCGAAGATCGTCTCTTGCAGCGATACGTTCTCCTTCACCTGCAACGCGGCCGAGGTGAACTCGAGATCCCCCTCGTCGTTGTGGAACTGGACCGTCACGTTCTCCGAAGCCTGGGTGATACCGCCCAGCCGGTAGATGAAGTCCATGTGCCACGATGCCCGCCTGAACTCGCCGTCCGTCGCGGCCCGGAGCCCCACGTCCTCCTGCATCCGCACCACGTCCC
>Ga0136619_10000426_pt1 | contig 16034 bp, 18 predicted proteins | sample AntDrymUQ3532106_2_FD_104807 | JGI IMG/M metagenome (GOLD analysis project Ga0136619, IMG submission 104807) | Polar desert sand microbial communities from Dry Valleys, Antarctica - metaG UQ353 (21.06) | ecosystem: Environmental > Terrestrial > Soil > Desert | place: Antarctica: Dry Valley...
CATCGAGCTGCACCTCACCAACATCTACCGGAAGCTCGGTATCAGGTCCCGAACCGAGCTCGCGGTGCGCATGACGAAGGGCCGCACGGCTCCGCGTCGGACGGAAGCGGGTCGGCGGAAGCCAAGCGGTTCCGGCGTCACAAGAGAACAGTGACGGTACACTTGCGTAGTTCGGCCCGGAAACCAGGGAGCGGTCTCCGTCAGGCCACAGGAGGGAAGCGATCATGGAACAGGACACTCGCGCGGTGGAGAACACCGCTGTGGCGCACGACGCCGATTCATCGTTGCTTCGTGAGCTGGTCGCGCATCTCCGTGACGAGAGGACGCCGCTTCGCGAAGAATGGACTCGTCGGATCACTGAGGCGCAGCTGTTGAGCGTGATGACGTCGGACGAGATTTTCTCCGAGGTCACCGCTGTCTACGACAATTACGTCGATGCCCTTGAGACAGGAAGCATCGAAGCTCTCGAGGCGTATGCCAAGAACCTGTCAGAACGAATCATCCCGCGGGGGGTGGAAACTCATGAGGTTCTCGGCGTCGTGCTCTTGCTGCGGGATGTCCTGGCTCGCTCCCTGTTCGAGAAATACCAGAAGGAACCGAACCTCTTGACCAGGGTGCTCGACGCCTACGAGCCGGCCGCCAATCGCATCGCCGTCACGGTGGGCGTCAGCTTCGTTCAGGAGCGAGAGCGTGTGATCCGGCAGCAGCAGCTCGCGATACGGGAACTGTCCACCCCAGTTCTCAAGGTGCGCGACCAGTTGCTGATTCTACCGATCATCGGGGCGCTGGACGCGGGTCGTGCCCGACAACTGACCGAACAGCTCTTGAACGGTATCCGTGAGAATCGTGCGAAGGTGGTCGTGATCGACATCACCGGCGTGCCGTCGATCGACATGCCGGTTGCCGATCATCTCGTCCAGGCTGTTCGCGCCTCGGCTTTGATGGGCGCACGTGTAATTATCACCGGCCTATCCGCGGACATCGCCCAGACCGTCGTCAACCTCGGCGTGGATCTGAGCATGATGCAGAGCGTCGGCGACCTGCAGGGCGGAATCGAGGAGGCCGAACGTCAGCTCAGCTATGAGGTGACGCGGACTCGCGACCAGCCCGGCGAGCTGGGGGAGTAGGGACCGCTCATGCCGGTCTCGATCCTCAAGCAGGGCCCGTACCTCATCGCGTCGGTGCAATCGGCCCTGACCGATACCGAGGTAATCGACCTTCGCGACTCGCTCCTCGCGGGGGTTGCGAAGCACCGCTCACGCGGTGTCATCGTTGACGTTGCCGCCCTCGACATCATCGACTCGTTCGTGGCTAGGTCTCTCACGACGGTTGCGCGGACGAACCGACTTCGCGGCGCCAGGACCGTCGTCGTCGGGATTCAGCCCGAGGTCGCCATGGCAATGAGCCAATTTGGATTACGTCTGGATGAAGCGTACACCGCATTGGACCTCGAGGCGGGCATTCAGCTTCTGACGCACTGACCTGTGACCGCCATGGGGGACGAGATCCGGGTGCGGATCGCATCCGACGCGGACACGGTCACCGCACGCCAAGCCGGTCGCGATGCAGCGCTCCGTCTTGGTTTCTCGCGGACTGACGCCACCTTCATCGCCACCGCCATCTCCGAAATAGCTCGGAACATCACGGTTCACGCCGGCGAGGGCGAGATCACCGTGGCCGGGTTCAGCGAGGAAGGTCGGAAGGGATTGGTCGTGATCGCAAGCGACGAAGGGCCGGGCATCCACGATGTCCCAGCCGTGCTTCGCGACGACTACTACTCCGAGTTCGGTCTCGGGATGGGTCTATGGGGCGCCAAGCGCCTGATGGATGAGATTGAGGTTTCGTCGGAGCCGGGCAAGGGCACCACCGTGACGATGAAAAAGTGGATGGGATTCGACGAGGTCGGTTCGATGCTCGGCGGCGAATGACCGGCTGATCGGGGCGCTCAGCCGGCTAGGCCCGGGTCCTCGACGGGCTGCGCGTTGCTGCGAGCCCCGAGGGCAACCCGGGCCGAAACACTGTGGGTTGCCGTAATGGGATCTGTCGGCTCTGACGCGTACCCTTCTCTCTTGCCGCACAAGGAGCCGACGATGCTATCTCACCATTCGACCCCGCTCCGTTCGGGCTGGGTGGTCTATGGTGCCGAGGGGGCAAAGATTGGGACCATCGCGGACACATCGAGCAACTACTTCGTCATCGAGAAGGGCTTCCTGCGCACCTCTGATCTGTTCGTGCCGAGATCGGCCGTCGTTGCAGTGTCCGACGAGCGCGTGGAGCTTAGATTCACCAAGGACGAGCTCGAAACCGGCAACTTCACCTCGCCAATCGTTGACGCGCGGGCGAACCGTGATTCGGACACAGACATCGACTCGGGGCATGGGAGCCGACCTACGGCGGGGCGATCGTGATGGACGTCTGGGTCCTCACCGCCGTTGTGATCGTGCTCGCGACCCTGGGCATCGATAGGTCCCGGGCGTACAGGGTGTTGCCCGTAGCGGTGAATCGGTTTCGCAGGTGGCGCGCCGGTTAGGAAAGCTCCGGCATCGCACATCAAGGCCGCAACGGGCACATGGCGATAGGTCCGGAATGGGCACTTCCGGCGAGACGTCTCAGAGACTCCCGAACCGCGAGGAGGCCATGTGACCTACCGGTTCACATCGCTTGCCCCTACCTCTCGCCCGTTTGCTTTAGCCGGTCGCCTGCTACACTCCGAATTCCGAACCGCTTCGCGCCGCTCGACCAGGTGCGGCGGTTCGTCCGTGTGCGCAAATCCCTCCGACGAGACCAGCCCGATGAAGATTGCTGTCCCCCGCGAGACCGCCGACGGCGAGACTCGCGTCGCCCTCACCCCCCAGATCGCCGGCCAGCTGGTTGCCGACGGCGTGGAGGTGCTCGTCCAGGCGGGCGCGGGCGAGGCGTCCTCGAACACCGACGAGGCGTACCGCGAGGCGGGCGCCACGATCGTGCCGGATGCCCCCGCTCTGTACGGGCAGGCCAACGTCGTGCTGCGGGTCGGGCGGCCCTCCGAGGAGGAGGTCGAGATGCTGCGCGAGGGCACGGTCCTCATCGGTACGCTGGGTACGCTCTCGAAGCCGGAGCTCGCCCAGAAGCTGGCGGAGCACGGCGTGACCGCGATCAGCATGGACGCCATCCCGCGCATCACCCGCGCCCAGTCGATGGACACCCTCAGCTCGCAGGCCACGGTCGGCGGCTACAAGGCAGTCCTCATCGCCGCCGAGCGGCTGCCGAAGTTCATGCCGCTGCTGACCACGGCGGCCGGCACGGTGCGGCCCGCTCGCGGGATCGTCATGGGCGCGGGCGTCGCTGGCCTGATGGCCATCGGCACGGCGCGGCGCCTGGGGGCCGTCGTCGAGGCGACCGACGTGCGCCCCGTCGTCAAGGAGCAGGTCCAGAGCCTGGGCGGCACCTTCCTCGAGGTCGAGATGACCGATGAGGAGAAGGCCAAGGCCGAGACGGCCGGTGGCTACGCGACCGAGATGAGCGATGACTACAAGCGGCGCCAGGCCGAGCTCATCGCCGAGCGCGTCAAGGAAGCCGACTTCGTCATCACGACCGCACTCATCCTGGGCCGCCCGGCCCCCCGCCTCGTGACCGACGAGATGGTGAAGAGCATGAAGCCGGGCAGCGTCATCGTGGACATGGCCGCGGAGATGGGCGGCAACGTGGAGGGGACCGAGCCGGGCAAGGAGATCGTTCGCCACGGCGTCAAGATCATCGGCCTCACCAATCTGCCGGCCACCATGCCTGGCAGCGCGACGCAGATGTACGCCAAGAACATCCAGACCCTCGTCAAGCACCTCCTCGCCGATGGCGAGCTCAAGATCGACTTCGACGACGAGATCACGCGCGGCGCCACCATCACGCATGGCGGCAAGGTCGTTCACGAAGCCACCGCCAAGGCGCTCGGCATCGAGGTCGCCCCGCCCCGGCCCAATGCGCCCGCCGATCCACCTGCCGACGCTCCCGCGTCACCCACCACCGACAAGGATTCATAGACCGATGGAGCTTTCTGCCTTCGAGCTGCTCACGGCGCTCTTCATCATCGTCCTCGCCGCATTCGTCGGCTTCGAGGTCGTGTCGAAAGTGCCGACCATGCTCCACACGCCCCTCATGAGCGGGGCGAATGCCGTCCACGGCGTGATCGTCGTCGGCGCGATGCTCGTCGCGGCCACGGCCGGCGGCCCGATCGGGATCGTCCTCGCCCTGCTGGCGGTGATCCTCGGCACGATCAACGTGGTCGGCGGCTTCGTCGTCACCGACCGGATGCTCGAGATGTTCAAGAAGCGACCCGGAGAGCGCGGCTAGATGGAGCTGCGCGACGTCCTCACCTACCTCGTCTGGCTGATCGCCAGCGTCACCTTCATCCTGGCGCTGAAGTTCCTGGCCAGCCCGAGGACGGCGCGCACCGGCAACCTGCTCGGTGCCGCGGGCATGGCGCTGGTGGTGGCCTGGACCTTCTTCACGACCGACGGCATGTTCGCCAACTGGTGGATCGTGGTCGTCGGCGGCGCCATCGGCGCGGTGGCTGGCTGGCTCGGCGCCAAGCGCGTCGCGATGACCGCAATGCCGCAGATGGTCGCCATCTTCAACGGCGCCGGCGGCGGTGCCGCGGCCCTCGTCGCCGTCGTCGAGTTCCTTCGCGACACGGACCTGCACCCCGGTGAGCTGCTGCCACTGGCGTTCGTCATCGCGACGCTTCTCGGCGCGATCATCGGTGCCGTCAGCCTGACCGGCTCGATCGTGGCATTCGGCAAGCTCCAGGGCCTGATCGCCTCCCGGCCGGTGAAGTACCCCGGCTCGCAGATCGTGACGGCCGGCCTGTTCCTGGCGCTCATCGCCATCGGCGTCTACCTGGCGGCCGTCTCGCCGAGCGTTCCGCTCTTCCTGCTCTTCGTGGTCCTGTCGCTCATCCTCGGCGTGCAGCTGGTCATGCCGATCGGCGGCGCGGACATGCCGGTCGTGGTGTCGCTGCTGAACAGCTATACGGGCATCGCGGTCGCCGCCACCGGCTTCGTGCTGAGCAACTACGCGCTGCTCATCGCGGGCACGCTGGTGGGCGCCTCCGGCGCGATCCTGACCCAGCTCATGACGAAGGCCATGAACCGGTCGCTCTTCAACGTCCTGTTTGCCGGCTTCGGCACCGGGGGCGACGTCGCCGCGGCAGGGGAGGAGGGCGAGGAGCAGCTCCGCGAGATCGGTGCCGAGGACGCGGCGGTCCTGATGGCCTATGGCAAGCGGGTGATCATCGTGCCGGGCTACGGCATGGCGGTGGCGCAGGCGCAGGGCCCGGTGCGCGAGCTGATGGACCTGCTGGTCGCCAAGGGGGTCGACGTCCAGTTCGCCATCCACCCGGTGGCGGGTCGGATGCCGGGGCACATGAACGTGCTGCTGGCCGAGGCGAACGTGCCCTACGACCGTCTCAAGGAGATGGACGAGATCAACGACGACTTCGCCGATACCGACGTGGCGCTGATCATCGGCGCCAACGACGTCGTCAATCCGGCGGCGCGCGAGGAGGGCTCGCCGATCAGCGGCATGCCGATCCTGAACGTCGACCAGGCGCAGAAGGTGATCGTGCTCAAGCGCGGACGCGGCACCGGGTTCGCCGGCATCCCGAACCCGCTCTTCAGCGCCGAGAACACCTCCATGCTCTTCGGCGACGCCAAGCCCTCGGTCGAGGCGCTGGTCCAGGGCGTCAAGAGCGCCTAGCGGGCCGCGCCGCGAGCTACCGGACGCGGCTGGGCTGCGGCGCCGGTGCGGGCGCGGCCGCCGGTTCGCCAACCGACCCCGTGTCGGCCGGCACGGCTTCGACCACGGGCACCTGCGGCGGCCGCATGGGAGTCGCGTCCGACGGGCGATCCAGGCCCGCCACGACCAGCAGCAGAACGCTCAGCACGACGGCCGTCACCATCGCGGCGGCCGCCCGGACGCCATGCCCGGTGGCTGTCGGCCTCGAGACGTGCGCGGTGATCATCAGCGGACTCTGGCGCCGAGCGGCCGGGTGGCCAAGCGCCGATCGGATGCCCGCGCCGTCGAGTGGCCGACAGGCTGGCCTCCTCGTCTACGATCGCTCGATGACAGACCGGTGGGTGTGCCTCGACGTGGGGGAGACGTTGATCGACGAGACGCGCGTCTGGTCGCTGTGGGCCGATGAGCTCGGTATCCCGCGCCTCACGTTCATGGCCGCGCTGGGTGCCGTCATCGAGCGCGGCGGCGAGCACCGCGACGTCTTTCCGATCTTCGGCGTCGACGACTGGCGGCAGCGCCTCCCGGCCGTCGAGCGGGCGTATGGCGGCTTCAGGGCGGACGACCTCTATCCGGATGCGCTCGCGGTTCTCCACAGCCTGCGTGACGCGGGGTACCGGATGGCCATCGTCGCCAACCAACCGGAAGAGCGGGGAGACCAGCTGCGTGCCCTGGGGTTCGAGGTCGAGGTGATGGCCATGAGCGACGGCATGGGCGTCTGGAAGCCGGATCCCGCCTTCTTCGATCGAACCCTCGAGCAGATGGGCGGGCCACCTCCGGCATCGGTCGCGTACGTGGGCGACCGGGTCGACAACGATGTCCTGCCGGCGCTCGCGGCGGGGCTGCGCGCGGTCTGGCTGCGACGCGGGCCGTGGGGTGTGATCCAGCGGCTGCCGGATGGAGTTGCCCCCGCGCTCACGGTCGACTCACTCGACGAACTGGCGCAACGCATCGGCGACGCCTGGTGACGGACCGGGCCACCGCAGTCGGCCCCTAGCTGGCATCGGTCCGGCACGCGCGAGGTCATCCGCGAGGACGAGGCCGCCGTAGCCGTCAGGACCGATGCGCTGGGGGATCGTGCGGGGTAGGGTGGGCCGCATGACGCCTTCCCTGCGCCGGTGGTGGGCGAGTGAGCATCGGGCACGCTTCCTCGACGCGCTGCTCGCGATCTGTGTCGGGGTCGCGTCGATCCTCAGCGCCGGCCGCGTTGCCGACACCGGAGGAACGACGCTCGCGACCGGGGCCGTCGCCCTGCTGATCGTGCAGTCAGCCGCGCTCACCGTCCGCAGGCGCTGGCCGATGGCGGTGTACAGCGTCGTCGGGCTCATCACGGTCGCGTACGCGTGGCTCGGGTATCCCGAGTCGGTCGGAGGGCTCGGCGTCCTGATCGCGATCTACACGGTCGCAGCGTACCTGCCGCTGCAGGAGGCCGTCGTCGCGGCCGCGATCTACGTCGTGGGCATGCTGCTCAGCCTGATCGGCTTCTCGCGGGACAGCGGAATCGCACTGGACGTCCTCTTCGCCGACGTTCTCGTCAACACGCTGGCGCTGATCCTGGCCTGGACGGTCGGGGTCACGATCCGCACGCGTCGCGCATACGTGGCCGCACTCGAGGCCCGCGCGGAGCTGCTCGAACGAGAGCGCGAGGACAACGCCCGGCTCGCAGTCGCGCTCGAGCGTGGCCGGATCGCCCGGGAGATGCATGATGTCGTCGCGCACAACGTGTCGGTCGTGGTGGTCCAGGCGGCTGCGGCCGAGCGCCTGGTCGAGACCGATCCCGAGCGAGCCCGGCAGGCGATGCGGGACGTGGCGACAACCGGCCGCCAGGCCCTGACGGAGATGCGCCGCCTCCTCGGCGTCCTCCGCGACTCGGCCGGTTCGGACGACCTGGGGCCGCAGCCAGGCGTCGCCGAGCTGCGCGCCCTGGCCGATACGGTCGAGGATGCCGGCATGCAGGTCGAGCTGTCCGTCCAGGGCGAGGAGCGGCCGCTGCCGGCCAGCGCCGCCCTGTCGGTGTACCGGATCGTCCAGGAGGCGCTCACGAACAGCCTGCGTCACGCGGGCCCGGCCCGCGCCCGTGTGATCCTGCGCTACCTGCCCGACGCGCTGGAGGTCCGGGTCACTGACAACGGCAGCGGTGGCGAGCAGCAGCCCGCGGAGCACGCCGGCCACGGGCTGATCGGCATGCGCGAGCGGGTGGCCCTCTTCGGCGGCGAGCTCGAGGCCGGCCCGCGACCCGAGGGCGGCTTTGCCGTCGTGGCGCGGATCCCGACGACTGGCTCCGGATGAGCATCAACCTCCTCATCGTCGACGACCAGCCGCTGCTGCGGGCCGGCTTCCGCATGATCCTGGAGGCTGAGACGGACCTGCGGGTCGTCGGCGAGGCGGTCGACGGGCGCTCGGCGGTCGAGATGGCGCGGCAGCTTCGGCCCGACGTCGTGCTCATGGACATCCGGATGCCGGTCATGGACGGGGTCGAGGCGACGCGGCTGCTGGCCGGCCCCGGCGTGGAGGACCCGATCCGCGTGCTGGTTCTGACGACGTTCGACCTCGACGAATATATCGTGGAGGCCCTCCGCAACGGCGCCAGCGGCTTTCTGCTCAAGGACGTGCCGCCTGAGCAGCTGATCGACGCGGTTCGGATCATCGCCGATGGCGGCGCGCTGCTGGCGCCCAGCGTCACCCGTCGGCTGCTGGACGCCTTCGCGCATCGCCTCCCGCGGGCGGACGCGGCCGCGGCGACCACCGCCGACCTGACGGCGCGCGAGCTCGAGGTCCTCCGCCTGATGGCCGGCGGCAGGAGCAACGCCGAGATCGCCGACGAGCTGGTCGTGAGCGACGCGACGGTGAAGACGCACGTCAGCCGCGTCCTGTCGAAGCTGGAACTGCGCGACCGTGTGCAGGCGGTCGTCTTCGCCTACGAGAGCGGGATCGTCCAGCCCGGAAAGGTCATCCCTCCGCCGGACGGCTGATTCGGCCGGAGGGCTGACGACGGCGGGGCGCGCGGCGGTGACGATGGGCACATCAACTTCACCTAAAGGGGAAACCGATGCGCCTGCTGCGCGAGCTCTCTCGCCGCAAGCTGCGGACGACCCTCACGATCCTGGGCATCACCATCGGGATCTGGGCACTCGTCGTCTTCAGCTCGATGGCCAACAAGATCAACGCCCTCGTCGAGGGGGGAAGCGAGTATTACGCCGACAAGATCCTCGTCACCGACGGTTCCGCGTTCGGCACGGCACCGATGGGCCTCGAGTCGGCGGACGCCATTCGCGACCTCGATGGCGTGGCCGCCGTGGACGCGCAGATTCAGCTGCTCTTTGACGAGGAAGCCGGTGTCTCGTTCGGCATCCCGGAGCTGATCATCGGCGCCGTCCCCGGTGCCGATGAGGGCCTCGAGCAGTTCCAGCTCGAGCTGGCGACCGGGCGGATGATCACGCCAGAGGACGACGGCGACGTCGTCGTGCTCGGCTCCACGATCGCCACGGCGCGCGATGTCGCGGCCGGCGACACGATCGAGATCCGTGGGCGCGACTTCGAGGTGGTCGGCACGCTCCAGCCGACCCTGACCGCGCCCGACACCACCGCCCTCGTTCCGCTCAGCGCAGCGCAGGAGATGTTCATCGAGACCCTTCCGCCGCTGATCACCGATTCGGTCGAACCCGAGGAGCTCGTCAACCAGATCGTCGTGTATCCGGATGCCGGCGCTGACGTCGACGAGGTGGCGGCACAGATCGAGGGCGCTGTCGCGAACAGCGCTACCCTGACCGGCGCCGAGTTCGATGAGCAGGTCGGTGCCTCGACGGCCATCTTCAACGCGATCATCATCGGCGTTGCCGTCATCAGCCTCGTCGTCGGTGGGCTGTCGGTCATCAACACGATGGCCATGAGCGTCGCCGAGCGCACCCGGGAGATCGGCATCAGGCGCGCCATCGGCGGCTCACGCGGCCGGATCATCCGGGCGCTCGTGGCCGAGGCAGGCCTCATCGGGCTCATCGGCGGGCTCATCGGCCTCGGCCTGGGGGCGCTGGTCGTCGTGCTGGCCAACGAGGCCGGACGCGCCGGCGGCACCGTGCTCTTCGACCTCACCCCAGAGACGGCACTGTTCGCCGTCGGCTTCTCCACCATCCTCGGCATGCTCGCCGGAGTGATCCCAGCCTGGAGCGCTGCCCGGCTCGACCCGGTCGCCGCGCTGCGCTACGAGTAGGAGCGAAACGACATGGCACTTCTTGAAGGCCGCAACCTGCGGAAGACCTACCGCCTCGGACGGCGGAACACGGTGGAGGCGCTCCGCGGCGTCGACATCACCATCGAGGCCGGTGAGATGGTCGCGATCATGGGACCCTCGGGTTCCGGCAAGAGCACCCTCATGCACCTCCTGGGCCTCCTCCACTCGCCGGACCGCAATCACGGTCCTGCGCCGGAGGTCCTCATCGATGGACAATCGGTGGCGAACCTGTCGGATCGGACGCGCACCCAGATGCGGGCGAAGACGATGGGCTTCGTGTTCCAGTCGTTCAACCTGGTGCCGACGCTCACCGCCCTGGAGAACGTCGCGCTGGCCGGCGAGTACGCTGGCGCGTCTCGTTCGCGCGCCACGGCCACAGCCCGCGAGGCGCTCGCCTGGGTCGGGCTGGCGGAGCGTGCAGACCATCGGCCGATGGAGCTGTCCGGTGGCGAGCAGCAACGAGTCGCCATCGCACGCAGCCTCGTGAACGAGCCGGCGCTGGTGCTGGCCGATGAGCCAACGGGCAACCTCGACTCGGGTCACTCGACCGAGGTGCTCGGGCTCCTGCGCCGCTTCAATCGGGAGCGCGGCCAGACCGTGGTGCTCGTCACGCACGACGCCGAGGTTGGCGCCTTCTGCGACCGCATCATCCGCATGAGAGACGGGCTGATCGTCGCCGACGAGCCGGTCGCGCCCGAGGCCGCGGCCGCGTAGTCGCCCTCCCACCAACCGTGCACGAGGGCCGTCCTGCTTTTGGGCGGCTCTCGTCGCTTTGCTACAAATGCCAACCACGTTGGCCCTGCGACCAGGGAGGGACGGCCGCGGCTGTCCATTGGGCCCTTCCTTGGTTGATTGGCCACGTGGGTTGGCCGAACGACCACGCAGGGCCGTCGCGTCGACGCTTCCCCGTCACAGGGCCAACCTGGTTGGCACCCCGGCGTCGCCCCGCGGCGTCGGCCCGGTTGTTGCCACTGGGCTTAGGCTGACCGCGTGCAGGATCAGTACGTCACGTTCTCGGCAGCCTGGTTCACGCTATCGCTCATCAACGCCGGCCTCGCCCAGTCCAAGCATCGCTCCGGCCTCAACTGGTGGTTGGTGTCTCTCCTGATCGGCCCGCTGGCCACCCTGCTGATCGTGGCCTGGCCGCCAGGCGACGGATTCCCCCACCCGGCGTCAGCCACGATGGGTCGGACGCAGGCGGTCGTCATCGCGGTGGGGATCATCCTCGTGGTCGGAGCGATCCTTGCCGGCCTGAGCGTCGGCGGCCGGTGAGGCGCCTCACGCCCGGCGGCGAGACTCGAGGATGGCGGCCACCTCCCGGTCGCTGACGCCGAAGCGGCGCAGCGCGTGCCGGATGAGCTCGTTGCCCAGCTCGCGCTCGGCGACGACGACCCGCGCGGCGCCGAGGCGACGCAGGTCGGCCTCCTCCGCCTCGGAATGGGCGCGCGCAACGATCTCGATCCGCGCGTTGCGCGATCGGGCGTAGACGACGGCCTGGCGCGTGGCGAGCGCGTCCGGCATGGCGACGACGACCGCGTGCGCCTTCGCCACGCCGGCCTGGTCGAGGACCGATGGCGTGCCCGCGTCGCCGTAGATGACCGGGTGACCGGCAGAGCGCGCGTCCCGTGCGACGCCGTAGTCGCCCTCGACCGCCACCCACGCGAACCCGCGCGACTCGAGCACCCGCGCCACCGAGCGGCCGACGCGCCCGTAGCCGAGGATCAACGCGTGGCGGTGGAGGCCCGCGCCGGGTTCCTCGCCCGGCATCGGCTTGCGCGGGACGGCGGCATCGAGCCGGACCCCCACCCGTTCGGCGGCCGCGAGCAGTGGTCCGGCGGTCAGGATGGACAGGACCACGGCGCCCATCGCCAGTGAAAAGGTATCGGCCGTCACGGCGCCGAGCGCCAGCCCGGCGGAGGCGAGCACGAAGCTGAACTCGCCGCTCTGGCCGATCAGCGCGCCGGCTCGCAGCGCGCTCGACGGCCGCTGTCCGGCGAGGAGAGCCACCCCCGCGATGGGCAGCGCCTTGCCGAGCGTGATGATGAGCAGCAGCGCCAGGACGATCGGCCACGCCGCAAGGATCGCCTCCGGCTGGAGCAGGATGCCGATCGAGACGAAGAAGAAGGTGCTGAACAGCTCGCGCAGTGGGACGATCTCGCCGAGCACGCTCGCCGTCAGGTCGGAGTCGGCCAGGGCGAGCCCCGCGACGAACGCGCCGAGGGCGATGCTGACCCCGAGCTCCTCGGCCGCGAAGGCCGTGCCGATCGCGATCACTGCCACGCTGATGACGAACAGCTCCCGCGAGCGCAGGCCGGCGATGAGGCCGAGCAGGCGCGGCAGGAAGCGCGAGCCGCCGATGACCACGAGAGCCACGAAGCCGAGCGCGATGCCCGCGGCGAGCACGAGGCTGGCGATCGACACCTCCTCGCGGCCACCGAACGCCGACAGCGCCACGACCAGGACCACGGTGAGGAGGTCCTGCACGATCGAGACGCCGAGCGCCGTCCGCCCGTGCGCGGTGGTGTGGAGCGCCCCTTCCCCGGCCACCTTGACGAGGACGACGGTGGAGGCGACGGCCACCGCGCCGCCGATGAACAGGGCCTCGAGCAGCTCCCAGCCAAGCGCAAGCCCGGTGGCGGTCCCGAGCGCCATGGTGAGCGCCACCTGCACGGGCGTGCCCGCAAGGATCCGGGTCCCAACCGCCCGCAGCTCGCCGATGCTGAATTGGAGCCCGATGCTGAACATGAGCAGCGCCACGCCGATGTCGGCCAGCGCGAGCAGCTCCTCGCGGTCGGCCACGAAGCCCGGCGTGAATGGCCCAACCACCATCCCGGCGGCGATGTACCCGAGCATGGTCGGCAGCCGTAGCCGATGAGCGAGCGCGCCGAGCGCCAGGGCTGCCGCGAGCGCGACGAGCAGCGTCAGCCCAAGCCCGGTCATGGCATGGACCGGCTGTCGGCGGCGCGGGGCGTCGTCGGCGGCATGAGCCGATCATACCGGCGGCCCGCTCGGCACCGGCTACACTGGCCCCGCGGTGCTTACGGTCGGGCACCGGGGTCCGGCGCCGGACCCGTAGCATCGGCGCCAAGGTGGAGGCTGCGCAGCGCGTGGCCTCCTGTCATGCTTCGGAGACGCTGATGGCCGAGCACGATCCGACCCCCGAATCGATCACCCAACAGACGACGATTGCCGAAGCCGATCGAATCCTGCGCATGGAGCCGGTCGTCGTCGAGGCGACCGCGAGCCTGCGCCGGACGGCCGAGCTCGCCGTCGAGAACACCGGCTGCCGGGTGATCGCCGTCGTCGACGCGAACCGGCGGCTGCTCGGGGTCCTTCCGGTGCGAGTCCTCGTCAACGACGTGTTCCTCAAGATTGTGCCGGAGGAGTTCCTGGGCGAGATCACGGACCTCGAGGCCGTGCTCAAGTACGCGGGGCATGTCGGGGCGCGGACGGCGGGCGACGTCATGGTCGACCCCGTCAGCGTCCACCCCGACGAGACGGTGCGCACGGCCTTCGAGCGCATGCACGTCAGCCACCTGAACGGCCTGCCGATCACGGATCGCGACGAGCGGGTGGTCGGCTACGTCGACCAGCTCGAGCTGCTGACGGTGTGGGTCCGCGCGACCGGAAGCCGCGCCCTGCTTGAGCCGACAGGGGACTCGGGGTGACCCTCCAGGCCGCCATCGGCCTCACCATCTTCGCGCTCACCTACGGGCTCATCGCCACCGAGCGCCTGCACAAGACGCTGGCCGCGCTGGCCGGCGGCATCGCCATGGTGCTCCTCGGCATCGTGAGCCAGGAGCAGGCGTTCGAGGAGATCGACTTCAACGTCATCTTCCTGCTCGCCGGGATGATGATCCTGGCTGGAATCGTCCGGAAGACGGGCGTCTTCGGCTGGATCGCGGTGCGGGCGGCGAGGTTCGCCGGCGGCGATCCCTACCGCATCCTGGTCGTGCTCAGCGTCATCACCGCGGTGGCCTCTGCGCTCCTCGACAACGTGACGACCGTGGTGCTTGTCGGCCCGATCACGCTCTTCCTGGCCGCCCGGATGGGGATGAACCCATTCCCGTTCCTGATGAGCGAGATCCTGGCGTCGAACATCGGAGGCGCGTCGACGCTCATCGGCGACCCGCCCAACATCCTCATCGGCAGCGCAGCCGGCCTGGATTTCGGCGCCTTCCTGCTCCACATGGCGCCACTCTCCGCCGTCCTCCTGGGCCTCTATCTCGTGGCCGCGCGCTGGCTCTTCCGCGGCCAGCTGACCGCAGATCCCGAGCTGCGCGCCAGCCTGCTCGAGCTCAACGAGCGCGACATGATCACCGACCCGCGCCTGCTCCGCAGCTCGCTCGTCGTCATGGGCCTGACCCTGGCCGGGTTCCTGTTCCACGGCGCCCTCCACCTGGAGCCCGCGACGGTGGCCTTGACCGGCGCGGTGGTGCTGATGGTCGTCGCTCGCGAGAGCCCGGAGGAGGTGTTGCGCGACGTGGAATGGCCGACCCTGTTCTTCTTCATCGGCCTCTTCATGCTCGTCGCCGGCGTGATCGAGATCGGTCTGATCGACGTCGTGGCCGATGCGATCGTGAGCCTGACCGGGGGCGCGCTGGCCGGGACGTCGCTGCTCGTGCTGTGGCTGTCCGCCATCCTGTCGGGCCTGATCGACAACATCCCCTACACGGCCACCATGATCCCGGTCGTCGAGCAGCTCGCCGAGGGCCAGCCGAACGACGCCATCTGGTGGGCCCTCGCCATCGGCGCCGACCTGGGCGGCAACGCCACGATCATCGGGGCCAGCGCCAATGTGATCCTGGCCGGCATGGCGGAGCGCGAGGGGCATCCCATTGGCTTCGGCAGGTTCCTTCGCTACGGGCTGCCAGTGACGTTCGGGACCATGCTCATCGCGACCGCCTACGTCTGGCTGCGCTACCTGCTCTAGCGTAGTCGATGGAGCACGTTGCCGACATCCTTCGCCAGCTCTTCGTGCTGCTGCTCGCGGCCAAGATCGGCGACGAGATCTTCAAGCGATTGGGCCAGCCGCCGGTCATCGGCGAGATCCTCGCCGGCGCGCTGGTCGGGCCGGCGGTCCTCGGCTGGTACGAGATCAATGCCGAGACGTCGCTGTTCGCTGAGATCGGCGTGGTGCTGCTCCTCTTCCAGGTTGGGGTCGAGACGCGGCTCCACGACCTGGTTCGGGTCGGCCCGACGGCGCTCGTCGTTGGCGCGCTCGGAGTGGCCCTTCCGTTCGCGGGCGGACTTCTTCTGGCCGCGTTGCTCGGGTCGCCACTCGAGGTGGCCATCTTCCTCGCGGCGGCTCTCACCGCCACCAGCGTCGGCATCACGTCGGGCGTCCTGCGCGACCTTGGCGTCCTGGGCACGCTGAGTGGGCGCGTGATCCTCGGCGCGGCCGTCATCGACGACGTGCTGGCCATGCTGATCCTGGCCTTCGCCTCGGGGTTGGCGGCGGGGAGCGTTGCGCTCGACCAGATCGCCACACTGGTCGTGGTGGCGATCATGTTCATCGGCGTCGTGCTCATCGGCGGCACGCGCCTCCTTCGGCGACGACGCTCGCTCCTGACCGATCCGGTGTTCGCCGAAACCCCCTTCCTGCCGGGCATGATCATCATGCTCGGCCTCGCGGCGCTGGCGTCGCAGATCGGCCTGGCCGCGATCATCGGTGCCTTCCTGGCAGGCATGGTGGTGGGCGAATCCAGCGAGCGCCACGCGCTCGAGGCCGAGGTGGCGCCGGTCGCCGCCTTCTTCACTCCCTTCTTCTTCGGCGCCATCGGGGCCCAGGTGAACCTGGCCGGGCTGGCCGACCTGAGCACGCTCGCCCTGGTGGTCGGCGTCACCCTGCTCGCGGTGGCGACGAAGTTCATCGGCGCGGTCATCGGCGCCATCCGGCTGGGGTGGGCGCAGGCCGTGCTCATCGGCTGGGGGATGGTCCCGCGCGGCGAGGTCGGCATCGTTGTTGCCGGCCTGGGCCTGCAGATGGGGGCGATCGACGGCGAGCTGTACACCGTCGTCGTTGCGATGGCCATCCTGA